>Ga0209391_10000118_pt1 | contig 29541 bp, 30 predicted proteins | sample PPLLak3March2015_FD_187246 | JGI IMG/M metagenome (GOLD analysis project Ga0209391, IMG submission 187246) | Freshwater sediment microbial communities from Prairie Pothole Lake near Jamestown, North Dakota, USA - PPLs Lake P7 Core (1) Depth... | ecosystem: Environmental > Aquatic > Freshwater >...
TTGTGCTCGACGGCACCCCTGCCCTCGCCGGATTGCCGGGCGACTGGCCGAGCGAGACCCCGGTCGAGCACTACCGCAACCTGCTGCTCGCGCAGGGCATCGGCGGCCTCCGCGCCGAGCTCGCCACTCACCCTCTGATGCAGCTGCGCACGCGGGATCCCGTTGCGCGCGCCATGCTCGATGCGATGCTCGAACGCTACGACGGGGCCGACCTCCTCGCCGCGCCGTCCGCCTCCGTCGACCTCGCGCCCGGGCGCCTCGCGCGGCTCGAGCCGCCGGTGCTGCTGCTGAACGGCTCACTCGACACGCCGGTGCGCCTGCACGTTGCCGAAACGCTGGTCCGGCTGCTGCCGGCCGCCGAGTGGCAGGTGCTGCCGTCGGCCGGCCACCTCGCCTGCCTCGACGCCCGCGAAACCTACAGCGCGGTCGTCCTCGAATTCCTCACTCGCAACCTGCACCGATGGGCCTGAGCGCCCGGGAGACGTCATGACCCGAATCCTCGTTCTCTACTACAGCAGCTACGGGCACATCGAGCAGATGGCCCATGCCCAGGCGGAAGGCGTCCGCAAGGTCGACGGCGTGGACGTCGTCGTCAAGCGCGTGCCCGAGCTCGTGCCCCCCGAGGTCGCGAAGTCGGCCGGTTTCCGCCTCGACCAGCCCGCGCCGATCGCCGACCCGAACGAGCTCGCGGATTACGACGCGATCATCTTCGGGACGCCGACCCGCTTCGGCAACATGGCCTCGCAGATGCGCAACTTCCTCGACCAGACCGGCGGCCTGTGGATGAAGAACGCACTGGTCGGCAAGTTCGGCAGCGTGTTCTGCAGCACCGCGAGCCAGCACGGCGGCCAGGAGACCACCATCACCTCCTTCCACACCACGTTGCTGCACCACGGGATGCTGATCATCGGGCTTCCCTACTCTTTCACGGAGCTGTCGTCGATGCAGGAGATCCAGGGCGGCACGCCGTACGGCGCGAGCTGCGTGACGGGCGCCGGGCCCGACCTGCGCATGCCGACTGAGCGGGAACTGCTGCTGTGCCGCTACCAGGGCGAGCACGTCGCGAAGATCACCCGCCAGTACGCCCGCGGCGCAGCCTCATAGACGGTCCGTCTCCCGGATGAATCGCGCGAGGTCGTCGCGGTACTTCTTCATCGACGGCCCGTGCAGGTACATCATGTGCCCGGCCTCGTAGTACTCGACGTCGATGCGCTCGCGCGCCTCGGGCGTGATGCGCAGGTGGTCGAGGTCGTGCTTCATGATGAAGTGCGGCGTGGCGAGGTCGTACCAGCCTTGCTGCACCAGCACGTGCAGGCCGGGGTTCATGGTCAGCGCCCGAGCGAGGTCGGGCACGGTGTTGGGTGCCGGAGAGAACCACTCCTCGGTGCCCGGCTGCTTGTGCTTCCAGTCCCACTTCACGTCGAAGGCCGAGACCCGGTACTCCTCGTCGCGCCCGAACTTGAGCTCGTTGTGCAGGTAGTCGAGGAAGGCGGACGTGTAGGCGGGCGCGACGGCGGGGAAGAACGGGTCGTAGTTCATGTGCTCGGCGAGCGGGTTCATCGCCGGGCCCACGAAGCGCGAGTCGATTCGCCCGGCGATCTGGCGCTGGTCGCGCTTCAGCTCCTGCAGGAACTGCGTGTGGGTCACGCGCAGGTCGGCCTTCTCCCAGTAGTCGGGGCGGGTGCCGGTGTAGGCAGCGAGCTTCGCGGCGACCGCGCGCTTCTGGTCGGCGGAAATCGCATAGCCGCGGGTGAGCGCGGGCAGGTACTCGTCGTAGGCGAAGCGCTCCACCTCGGCCATGTACGCCTCGAGCGAGGCGGGCTTGTTCGCGATCAGGCCGTGGTACCAGGCGGTCGCCGCGAACGTCGGCAGGTACAGGGCGTGCGGCAGGTCCACCTCGATGCCGTCCACGCCTGAGCTCGAGTTGAGGAACGGCGACACCAGCACCACGCCGTTGAGGTTCATGCCGTGCACGGTCTGCAGGTGGTCGGCGAGGCCGGCCGAGCGCATGCCGCCGTAGCTCTCGCCGAGCAGGTACTTGGGCGAGGCCCAGCGGCCGTTCTCGGTGACCCAGCGCTTGATGAACGCGCCGACCGACTTGATGTCCTGGTCCACGCCCCAGAAATCCGCGCCCTTGGCATCCCCGAGCGGCTTCGAAAAGCCCGTGCCGACCGGGTCGATCATCACGAGGTCGGTGACGTCGAGCACGCTGAACTCGTTGTCCACGCGCTGCGACGGCGGCGGCGGCGAGTACGAAGGATCGCTCGCGACCACCCGCCGCGGCCCGAGGATGCCCATGTGCAGCCAGATCGAGGAGGAACCCGGGCCGCCGTTGTAGGCGAACATCACCGGCCGGCGCGCCAGGTCCTCGACGCCGTCGCGCGTGTAGGCCGTGTAGCCGAAGCGAGCGATCGGCTTGCCCTCGTCGTTCTTCATGATCAGCCAGCCCGCGGTGGCGGTGTAGCGCACCACCTCCCCGCCGATGCGGACCTTGTGCTGCGTGCGCGACGAGCGGGGCTCCGGCGGCGGGGCCGCATCGGCCGCGGGCTTGGCCGCCGCGTCCGGAGTCGCGGTTTCGGCGGCCTGAGCAGGTGCGGCGCCGGCGAGCAGCAGCACGGCGATCGCGGTCGCCGCCAGGATGCGGGTTTGCAAAGGGTCAGCCTCCGGAATTGTTGCGCGTGACGGCGTGGCCGCCGAAGGACTGGCGCAGTCGCGCCAGCAGGCGGTCCGAGTAGTCGCCGCGACCCTGGCTTGCGAAGCGCTGCATCAGCGCGAGCGTCATGACGGGCGTGGGCACGCCGAGCTCGACCGACTCGATCGCCGTCCAGCGCCCCTCGCCCGAATCGGCCACCACCGGGGCGATGGACTCGAGCCCGGCATCCTCGGCCAGGAACTCGGCCATGAGGTCGAGCAGCCAGGAGCGGATCACCGTGCCGTGGCGCCAGGATTCCGCGATCTTAGCCACGTCGAGATCGAGGTCGCCGCGGGCGCGCAGCAGTGCGAAGCCCTCCGCATAGGCCTGCATGAGGCCGTACTCGATGCCGTTGTGCACCATCTTGGTGAAGTGTCCCGCACCGCTCGGGCCGCAGTGCAGCCAGCCCGTCTCCGGGCCGGGCGCGAGCGCGCGCAGGAAGGGCTCGACGCGCTGCACCGCCTCGACGGAGCCGCCGACCATCAGCCCGTAGCCGTTCACGAGGCCCCAGACGCCGCCCGAGACTCCGGCATCCACGTATTGCAGGCCCAGCGGCGTCAGCTCGGCGGCCCGCCGCATGCTGTCGCGATACCAGGCGTTCGCCCCGTCCACGACGACGTCGCCCGGCGCCAGCAGCTCGCGCAGCTCGGCGAGGGTCGCTTCGGTCGGTGCGCCGGCCGGCAGCATCAGCCAGAGCACGCGGGGCGCCGGCAGCGCCTCCACGAGCGCGGGCAGCGTATCGGCCACGGACACCCGCTCCTCCGTCGCGAGCCCGGCCCGCGCGCCCGCGGCACGGTCCCAGGCGGCCACCTCGAGCCCCGCCCGGGCGATCCGACGGGCCATGTTCCCGCCCATGCGGCCGAGTCCGACCATGCCGATGCGATGCTTCATGCGCTTCCCCTTGGGTGCGTGCAGGCGGGTCGGCGGATGGTGGCTTGGGAAGACGGCCTGCACAAGAGGCTCGCGCGCCTGCGAGAAGCCGCGTCACGACACAGAGTTCCACGTATTTCCCACGGCAGGACACCGGGGTATCACTAGCGCCGCCGGGGCCCGGAGTTCGGGCCCGACGAGGGATCCCGATGACCACCAGCGACCGGAAATGGGTGTATGCGTTCGAGAACGGCGACGGCAAGAACAAGATGCTGCTCGGCGGCAAGGGCGCCAACCTCTGCGAGATGACCCGCATCGGGCTCAACGTCCCTCCCGGGTTCGTGATCACCACCGAGGCCTGCCTCGCCTACCTCGAGGACACCCAGCGCCGGCTGCCCGAGGGCACGATGGACGAGGTCCGTGCCCACATGCGGGCCCTCGAGCAGAGGACCGGCAAGAAATTCGGCGGCAGCGACGACCCGCTGCTCGTCTCGGTGCGCTCCGGTTCGGCCATGTCCATGCCGGGCATGATGGACACGATCCTCAACCTCGGCCTCAACGAGACCACGCTCGCCGCGCTCATCCGCCACACCGGCAACGAGCGCTTCGGCTACGACGCGTGGCGGCGCTTCGTCCAGCTGTTCGGCAAGGTGGCGCTCGGCGTGCCGGATGCCGCGTTCGACGAGCAGTTCGAGGCGGTGAAGACCCGCGTCGGCGTCAAGCAGGACGTGATGCTCGGCCCCGACGACCTGCGCGACATCGGCGAGCGGTTCCTGAAGGTCGTCCAGCAGCACACCGGGCGTCCGTTCCCGTCCGACCCGTACGAGCAGCTCGAGATCGCGATCAAGGCGGTGTTCAACTCGTGGATGGGCAAGCGCGCCATCGACTACCGGCGCGAGTTCAAGATCACGCCCGCCATGGCGAACGGCACGGCGGTGAACGTCGTCACCATGGTGTTCGGCAACATGGGCAACGACAGCGCCACCGGCGTGGGCTTCACGCGCAATCCGGCCACCGGCGAGAACCAGATCTACGGCGAGTACCTGACCAACGCGCAGGGCGAGGACGTGGTGGCGGGCATCCGCACCCCGAAGCCGATCGCCGACCTGTCGATGGAGATGCCTGCGATCTACACGCAGCTCGTGGACCTGCGCAACCGCCTCGAGCGGCACTACCGCGAAGTGCAGGACTTCGAGTTCACCATCGAGCGCGGCACGCTCTACTGCCTGCAGACGCGCAACGGCAAGATGAACGCGGCGTCCATGGTGCGGACCTCGGTGGAGATGCACGAGGAAGGCCTGCTCTCGCGCGAGGACGCGATCCTGCGCGTCAACCCGGCGCACCTCGAGCAGATGCTGTTCCCGCGCCTCGACCCGAAGCACAAGGCGCAACCGCTCGCGACCGGCCTGCCGGCCTCGCCGGGCGCGGCGAGCGGCCAGGCGGTGTTCGACGCCGACCGCGCCGAGACGCTCGGCCGGCAGGGCTCCAAGGTCATCCTGGTGCGCGAGGAGACCAAGCCCGAGGACATCCACGGCTTCTTCGCCTCGCAGGGCATCCTCACCAGCCGCGGCGGCAAGACCTCGCATGCGGCGGTGGTGGCGCGCGGCATGGGCAAGCCCTGCGTCGCAGGCGCCGAGGGCATCCACGTGGACGTCTCGGCCCGCCTCGCCTTCGTCGGCGACCAGGTCATCAAGGAAGGCGACGTGATCACCATCGACGGCAGCAACGGCCGCGTGTTCCGCGGCGAGGTGCCGACGGTCGAGGCAGATTTCTCGCCCGCGCTCGTGAAGCTGCTCGGCTGGGCGGACGCGTTCTCCCGGCTCGGCGTGCGCGCCAATGCCGACACACCCGACGACGCGGCCCGCGCCATCCGCTACGGCGCGAAGGGCATCGGTTTGTGCCGCACCGAGCGCATGTTCAACGCGGCCGATCGGCTGCCGATCGTCGTGGACATGATCGTCGCTGACACCCCGGAGGAGCGGCGCGCTGCGCTCGATCGCCTGTTGCCGATCCAGCGTGCCGACTTCGCCGGAATCTTCAAGGCCATGGCGCCGCACCCGGTGACCATCCGCCTGCTCGACCCGCCGATCCACGAGTTCCTGCCGACGGAACGGCAGCTCGAGGAGGACATCCAGCGCCTGAACGAATTGCGCGGCGCAGCACGCGGCATGGAAGTGCTGGTCGAGGCGGCCCGGGCAGTCTCCGCCGACGGGAAAATCACCGGCCCGCTGCACGACTTGGCCGAGACGCGGCTGATCGACGCCGTCGTGGCGCGCAAGGAGGCGATCCTGCGCAAGGCGCGCGCGCTGCGCGAGGTGAACCCGATGCTCGGCCACCGCGGCGTGCGCCTCGGTATCACCTATCCCGAGATCTACACCATGCAGATCCGGGCGGTGCTCGAGGCCGCGGCCAACTGCATCCGCGCCGGCGTCGAGGTCCTCCCCGAGATCATGGTGCCGCAGGTCTGCACGGCGCAGGAGCTCAAGCTCGTGCGCGAGTACATGACCGCGGTGCAACGCGAGGTCGAGGTCACCTACGGCGTGCCCGTGCCCTGCAAGTTCGGCACCATGATCGAGGTAGTGCGCGCCTGCATGCGCGCCGAGAACCTCGCCGAGGTCGCCGAGTTCTTCTCCTTCGGCACCAACGACCTGACGCAGGCCACGTTCTCGTTCTCGCGCGAGGACGCCGAGAACAAGTTCCTGCCCATGTACAACGAGCGCGGCATCCTGCAGGACAACCCGTTCGAGGTGCTGGACGTGAAGGGCGTGGGCCGGCTCATGGCGCTCGCGGTCGACTGGGGCCGCGCCAGCCGCCCGGGTCTCAAGGTCGGCATCTGCGGCGAGCACGGCGGGCATCCCGCGTCGATCCGCTTCTGCGACTCGATCGGGCTGGACTACGTGTCGTGCTCGGCCCCGCGCGTGCCGATTGCGCGGCTCGCGGCCGCGCACGCGGCGATCATCGGGGCGGTGGCGGTGGACAAGGCGGCTTGAGCGGACTCAGGGAGCATTGCGCATGAGACTACTGATCTCTCTTCTGGCGTCCGGCCTGCTGGTCGCCGCCTCCCCGGCCGGCGCCGCCGACCGCGGTTTCTACGCCGGAGCCGGCCTCGGCCAGATGAACACCGAAGTGGACGACGTGCTCGGCCTCGACTACGACTTCGACGAGGATGACGTCGGGTTCAAGGTCTTCGGCGGCTACCGGTTCTTCCCGTGGCTGAGCGTCGAGGGCGCGTACCTCGACGGCGGAAACCCTTCGATCAAGGAGTCGCGGGGCGGCGAGACGCTGAAGCTCGGTATCGACGTCTGGAGTCTCGTGGCGTCGGCAGTGTTCGCGCTTCCGGTCGGCGAGCGCTTCGAGCTGTTCGTCAAGCCGGGCATCGCCTACTGGGACGCCGAGACGAGGCTGAGTTTCAGTTCCCCGACCTTCTCGGACAGCTTCAGGGAGAGCGACAGCGGCAGCGCATTCTTCCTGGGTGCAGGCGCCGGTTTCGACGTCACGGACAATTTCGGCCTGCGCCTCGAGTACGAGTGGTTCGAAGTGGCGCCGGAATGGGACAGCGACAACGACGAATTCGTCGACGAGCTGGATGCCAATGCGGGCTTCTTCTCGGCGAGCTTCCTCTTCAGGTTCTAGCCGCCGGCGCATCGATGGCTGACCCGCACGGGGGCTCGCCCCCCGTGCGGCCCGTGCGCCCGGTCCACTGCGTTGAGTTGCGCACGGCAAGCGATCATGCTTTCCGGCCACATGCGCACGCCCCGCGATCATCGTTCGGAATTCAGGATCGCTCCTGACCATCCCGCCCTTCCCGGCCACTTTCCCGGCCACCCGGTGGTGCCCGGCGTGCTTTTGCTGGACGGCGTCATCGAGGCGGCGACCCGCTGGCTTGGCGCCCCGCTGCGCGTGCGCGGCCTGCGCCAGGCGAAGTTCATCGCGCCGCTGCTGCCGGGCGAGGTGGCAAGCATCGATCTCGAGCTGGCCGGCGATTCACTCGACTTCGTCATCCAGCGTGACGGCACGACCGTCGCGAAGGGCTGCCTGCTCGTCGACCCGGCGGTCGAATCGTGACGAAGGCATGGCTCGAGCGCCCCGAGGGCGGCAGCGCCTGGGCGCTGCGCCTGTTCACCGCGATCGCACTGGGACTGGGTCGGACGGTCTCGCGGCTGATCCTGCTGCCGATCACCGCCTACTTCCTGTTGCGCCGCGCGCCCGAGCGTCGCGCCTCGCGCGCCTACCTGGCCCGCGTGCTCGGGCGAACGCCGAGCTGGCTCGAGGTGGCGAGACACTTCCACACCTTCGCCGGCGTGACGCTCGACCGCATCTACTTCCTGACGCAGACCCTGCGCCGGTTCGACACCCGCATGGTCGGCATCGAACAACTGCACCGCGCGATGGATCTCGGTCAGGGCGTGCTGCTGATCGGGGCCCACGTCGGCAGCTTCGACGCCCTGCGGGCGGCCAGCACCCTGCGACCGGACGTCACCGTGCGCGTCGTGCTGGATGCGGAGCACAGCCCCGTGCTGTCGGCGATCCTCAGGCAGCACAACCCGCAGATCGCCGCGGGCATCATCAACCCGCGCAAGGACGGGACCGAGGTCGTGCTGGAGATCGGCGCCGCCCTGCAGCAGGGCGCACTGGTCACGATGCTGGCGGATCGCGGCCGCCCGGGCAATTCGATGGTGAGCGTGGACTTCCTCGGCGACCCTGCGGAATTCCCGACCGCACCCTGGCAGATCGCGGCCGCACTGCACGTCCCTATCGTCCTTTGCGCCGGGCTCTATCGGGGCGGCCGGCGTTACGATCTGCACTTCGAGCTGGTGACCGAACGACTTCACATCGACCGCCGCCAGCGCCAGCAGCAGCTGCAGGAAGTCGTGCAGGCTTTCGCAGACCGGCTCGCGGCGCTGGTGCGTCTCGCTCCCTACAACTGGTTCAACTTCTATGACTTCTGGAACGAACGTGCACCGGGCGAGCGTGGCGCTGATGCTGGTCACGATGCCGTCGCTCGCGGCTGACCTCGACACGGGCGCGCTGCTCGACAGCCTCGTGCGACCGGCGCCGGAATCGACGCCGTTCGTCGAGGTGCGCCATTCGGCACTGCTCTCGGAGCCGATCTTCGTCACGGGCGAGCTCGAGCATCGCACCGACGGCACCCTCGTCCGCCGCGTGGAGTCGCCCTATCGCGAGACGACGGAGTTGCACGACGAGAACGTACGGGTGGAGCGCGAGGGCAGCAAGCCGCGCCGCTTCTCGCTCGATCGTGCGCCTGAGCTGCGGGGCATGCTGGCGAGCTTCGGGGCCCTGCTCACCGGCGACCGCGAGGCGCTCGAGCGAAACTTCGTGGTCACCGTGCAGGGCGACACCGAGCACTGGAGGCTCGAGCTGTCGCCGCGGGACGATCGACTGAAACGCCGGCTGGCCTCGATCGTGGTGGATGGTCGGCAGGATCGCCCCCGCTGCCTCACGCTGGCCGAGCCCGACGGCGACGCGAGCGTCATGGCGCTGGGCGTCCGCGATCGCGCCGAGCTGCCCGCGTCGCTCGAGCGTAAGTCGCTGCAGGCGTGGTGCAGCGGCGAACCCGGGCCCTGACCGATGTCGACCGGCCGGAGGGGCCTGCTGCTGGCGGCCTGGATCGCGGTCGTGGCCGCGCTCGGCTGGGTGGTCGAGCGCAATCTGGTCGTCGGCACCGACCTGCGGCTGTTCCTGCCGTCACCGCGCACGCCGCAGGAGCGGCTGGTGCTGGAGGAGATCGGCGAGGGCCCCGCGTCGCGCATGCTGCTGCTCACGATCAGCGGTTCGGATCCGGAAGCAGCGGCCGAGACCTCCCGCGCCCTCGTCTCCGCGCTGCGCGGCAGCCCCGAGTTCCGCTGGGCGGCCAACGGCGAAAGCAACCTCGAGGCGATCCCCGACCGCCTGCTCGCCTACCGCTACCTGCTTTCGCCGACGCTCGATGGGGCCCGCTTCGACGAGGCATTCCTGCGTGCCGAGTTCGCGGAGCGACTTCGCGACCTGGCCTCGCCCGCCGCGGCGTTTCTCGAGCCGTGGCTGCCGCGCGATCCTACGCTCGAGCTGCTGAAGCTCGCCGAGTCGTGGCAACCCGGGCAACAGCCACAGACGCAGTTCGACGTCTGGTTCGACACGACGGGCCGGCAGGCCCTGCTCGTCGCCGAGACGCGCGCACCGGGCTTCGACCCGCAGGGCCAGCGCGCCGCCGCCGACGCGCTGCAGGCGGCGTTCTTGCGAGTCCGGACTGCGCCCGACCTCGTGCTCGAGGCGAGCGGTCCCGGGGCCTTCTCGGTGCTCATGAAGGACCGCACGCAGCGGGAAGCGCAGCGGCTCGGCGGGCTCGCCACGCTGGGCATGGTGCTGCTGCTGCTCGTGGCCTACCGCAGCGTCCCCGTGCTGCTGCTCGGCCTGTTGCCGCTCGTGACCGCCGGCCTCGCCGGTCTCGCCGCCGTCAGCGCCGCCTTCGGCACGGTGCACGGCATCACGCTCGCCTTCGGGTTCACCCTCATCGGGGTCGCGCAGGACTACCCGATGCACCTGTTCAGTCACCAGCACCGCGGCCTCGACCCGCGGGACAACGCGCGCGCCCTGTGGCCCACGCTCGCCACCGGGATCGCCAGTACCTGCGTCGCCTACCTCGCCTTCCTGTTCTCGGGCGTGCGCGGACTCGCGCAGCTGTCCGTCTTCACGGTGACGGGTCTCGCCGTCGCCGGCCTGACGACGCGCTACCTGCTGCCCTGGCTGGTCCCGGCACACGGACCGGACGCCGCCGCGTCCGGTCGGCTGGCGCGCCTGTGGGGCCGGATCGCGGACCTGCCGCGTCCTACGTGGCTCGGCGTGCTGGTGGCGCTCTCCTGCGTCGGCGTTCTCGCACTTTCGCCGCGCCCGCTGTGGCAGGACGAGCTCGGTGGCCTCACCCCCGTGCCCCGTGCGTTGATCGAGCGCGATTCGACGCTGCGGCGCGAGCTCGGAGCGCCCGACGTGCGGTACCTGCTGGTCATCCAGCACGGCGACGCGCAAGGCGTCCTCGAGCGCGCGGCGGCGATCGACCCGCAGCTCCAGGCGCTGGTGAGCGACGGATCCCTCGCGGGCTTCGATCACGCGGCGCGCTACTTGCCGACCGTCGAGCAACAACTGCGGCGGCGTGCCGCCCTGCCAGCGCCTCCAGCACTTGAGGCAGCGCTCGCAGCGGCGCTCGGCACGACACCGTTCCGGCCCGGCGCGTTCGCGCCGTTTCTCGCCGATGTCGAGCGGGCGCGCCGGTTGCCGCCGCTCGAGCCCGCGGACCTCGCCGGCACGCCGCTGGAAGCACGCGTCGGCGGCCTGCTGCTCGAGCGCGAAGGTCACTGGACCGGTCTCGTCACGCTCACCGGCCTGCGCGACCCCGCCGCGCTCGAGCGCATCGCCGGCGCGAGCGAGGGCGTGGCCCTGCTCGATCTCAAGCAGGCGTCCGAGGACCTCGTCGCGCACCAGCGCGAACGCATCCTCTGGTGCCTCGCGGGCGCCGCGGTGCTGCTGGTGCTCGTGGTCGGCGTTGCCCTGCGCGACGCGGGCCGTGTGCGTCGCGTGCTGGCGCCGATGGCGCTGACGACGCTGCTGGTGCTCGCCTTGCTGCACGTCGGCGGGGTTTCCATGAACCTCTTCCACCTGATCGCGCTGGTGCTTGCGGCCGGCCTCGGTCTCGACTACGCGCTGTTCTTCGAGCGCGCGGCGGACGATCCCGCCGAGCAGCGGCGCACGCTGCACGCGGTGCTGGTCTGCTCGCTCTCGACCCTGATGGTGTTCGCGCTGCTGGCGCTGTCGAGCCTGCCGGTGCTGAACGCCATCGGCGTCACGGTTTCCCTGGGCGTCGTGAGCAACTTCGTGCTCGCCCTGCTGCTCACCCGCCCGCCGCGGGAGCGCGCGTCGTGACCATCGAGGAGCGCATCGCGTCGCTGGTGCCGCACGCCGGTGGCATGTGCCTGCTCGAGCGGGTGATCCGCTGGGACGAGGAGTCCGTCACCGCGGCGACCTCCACCCACCGCGATCCCGACAACCCGCTTGCGCACGGCGGCCGGCTGCGCGCGATCCACCTGTGCGAGTACGGCGCGCAGGCCACGGCCGTGCACGGGGGACTCATCGCCCGGGCGCGCGGCGGGCGGGCACGGCCCGGGCTGCTGGTCTCGCTGCGGGACGTCGAGCTCGGTTGCGACTTCGTCCACGAGCTCGCGGACGAGCTGATCGTCGAGGCGCGGCGCCTGCACGCCAGCGACTCGGCCTGGCAATACGAGTTCCGGATCACGCACGCCGGGCAACTGCTCGCTCAGGGGCGCGCGACGGTCTCCCTGGCGTCGGCGATCTGATCGGCGCCCCGGCCTGCGAACAGGGTCAGCAGCGGACCGGTCATGACGGTCGTCAGGATCGCCATGACCATGAGCATGGTGAACAGGTCGCGGCCGATGACGCCCGCATCGAGGCCCACCTTCATCACGATCAGCTCCATCAGAGCGCGCGCGTTCATGAGCGAGCCCACCGCGAAGCACGTGCGCCACGGGTAGCCCGCGATGCGCGCACCGGCGGCGCCGCCGAGAATCTTGCCCGCCACGGCCGCGGCCAGCACGACGAGCAACGCGGCGAGCCCGGCGCCCGCGAAGGCGGAGGCCGTGGTGTTCAGGCCGGCCAGCGCGAAGAACACCGGCATCAGTACGATGATCGCGACGTACTCGACACGCTCGATCAGCGCCTCGAGCAGGCGATCGTCGCGCGGCAGCGCGGCGCCGAACAGGAACGCACCGAACACCGGGTGGACGCCGAGCCACTTGCTTGCGTAGGCGCAGGCGAAGGTGCCGATCAGCAGCATGGCCAGCAGCGGGCCCTCGGGGCGACCGTCGCGCGCGAAATGTGCGATCGCGCGGGCCAGCAGCGGCCGCCCGACGACGAGCACGGCCGCCGCCAGCACGATGAGGCCCACGATCATCGTGCCGAAACGGCCCCAGTCCTCGCCGGAGTCGGCGAGCACCACGACGAGTGCCAGCATGATCCAGGCGAGCACGTCGGCCATCGCAGCCGAGGTGAGCGACAGCCGTCCGATCACCGAGTGCGTCATGCCCCGCTCCTTGAGGATCCGGGCCATGATCGGGAACGCCGTGATGGACATCGCCGCCGCCATGAACAGGGCGAAGGTCGGGAACGCCACGCCCGCCGGCGCGAACCGCCCGTAGAGGAGCACGGCCGCGGCCAGCCCGAAGATCATCGGCACGAGGACCGACATCGCACTGATCCAGCCGGCGGCGACGAGCTGCCGGCGGGCGCCGTTGGGCGCGCGCAGCTCGGCGCCCACGATGAACATGAACAGCACCAGCCCGACCTGCGACAGGCCGTCGAGCGCGGGCAGGCTCGAGGGCTCGAACACCCGCGCGTGCCAGCCGGGAAACAGCGCCCCGAGCACGATGGGCCCCAGCACGATGCCGGCCAGCATCTCGCCGATCACGGGCGGCTGGCCGAGGCGCCTGAGCAGCAGGCTGAGCAGCCTGGCGGTCCCGAGGATCAGCACCAGTTGCAGCAGCAGCGGCGAGTGCGGCATCGGCCCGGGCCGTCAGGCCGCCGTGTCGAACAGCAGGCGGGCGACGGAACCGGCCGGCGGAGCGCCGAGCAGGCGCAGGACCGGATCGGCGTCGAGCCCGGGCACCTTCGCGCAGGCGGCAACGACGATCTCGCGAGCGAGCTGCCGCAGTTGTCCCGCGGTCTGCTGCATGCGCGCGACGAGGGCCTCGTCATCCAGCGTGTCGCGCAGGCCGCGGTTGAGCTCCGTGAACCAGTCGAGCCGCGCCTGATCGAGCAGGACCGGCGGATTGCGCCGCTCGCGCCGGTCGCTGCGGGCCGACCACTCGCGCAGGAAGTCCTGCACGGCAAAGTTGAGATCCTTGCTGGCGTTGAGCTCGTCACGCAGGAGCGAGAGCATCGCGAGGTCCGTCAGCCGGTGCTGGAAGAACAGCTGGCACAGCACGCCCCAGTAGTACGTATAGTCCCAGACCACCTTCACGGGCAGCACGTCCGGGTCGCCGAACAGCGCGTACTGGTTCCGGTACAGCGACATCGTGCTGTCGCAGAAGGACATGAACAACTGCTCGTAGAGGCGCGCGTACGAGGCGACCGGCTGCCCGGCGCGGTCGTGCGCAATGAGCTCCGTGATGTAGGTATTGGCAATGGCGATGAAGTCGCTCCCCGGGGAATAGAACGGGTCGAGGAACACCCCGGATTCGCCGGTCATCGCCCAGCGCTGGCCCGAGAAGACCTTTCGGCAGCCGTGCGAGAAGTGCTTGAGGAAGGCGAAATCCTGCAGCACGTCGCCCCTGGACTCGAGGTCCTCCGCCAGTCGCGGCTGGAACTCGCGCAGCCATTCGAGCGCGCGACGGTAGCTGTTGATGCGGTTCAGCGGATGGATTCGTCCGTCTGCGACGATGCCGACCGAGTGCGAGCCGGAGGCGAGCGGGATCAGCCACACCCAGTACCCGTCGCCGACCAGGTGGTTCGTGGAGAGCCAGCGGTTCGGCGGGTTGCAGCGCCCGAGCCACTGCGGGTCGCTCGACCAGTCGTTGACGTCGATCCGCCCGTCGATGCGGAACCACGCGCTGTTCACGTCGTGGTCGTTGTCGAGCCCGAGGCCGAGCTGGCGCTTGAGGATGCCGGCGCGACCGGACGCGTCCACGACCCAGCGGGCTTCGATCTCGAGCGGCACCCCTTCGCGTCCGCAATGCACGCGGTGCGCCGCCTCGTCGGAGCCGAGGTCCACCTCGCGCACCGTGACGCCGTCGACGAACTCGACGCCCGCTCCCTGTGCGCGCTGGGCGAGGAAGTTCTCGAAGATGCCGCGGTCGATCTGGTAGCCGGGCGTCGTGAAGTAGGTGCTCGCGCCGACTTCCAGGACAGAGTCGATGTCGCGGCGGCCTTCCGAGAAGAAGAAGCGGAAGCCGAATTTCTTGAGCTGCCGGCCGACCAGGTGTTCCTTCAGCCCGAGCACCGTGTCGAGGTAGTGCGCGGCGATCTCGACCGTGGACTCACCCACCTTGTGCGTCGCTTCCGGCACGGGATGGCGACGCCTCTCGAGCACGACGATGTCTAGATCGGGGAATCGCTGCCGCAACTGCAGAGCCAGCGTGAGCCCGGCGAGCCCGCCGCCGAGGATGGCGACGTCCACACGCTCCGTCTCGGCCACCCTCGCCTCCGGCACGGCTATTGCGGGTCGTACCCGGTCGGGCCGCCGACCGCCTCCGCGTAGTTCATCTGCAGGTACTTGTTCGTCAGCAGGACGATCCGGTGCATCATGTCCTTGTCCTGGCCGCCGATCGTCCAGGCACCGCTCATGGCGGCGGCACGCTGGTAGAACTCGGGCTCCGCGATCAGGCTGCCGCTCGGCTGCTCAACGATCTTGAGCTTCATCACGACGTACGAGTCGCCGGCGAACGCGCCGGCCCAGAACCGGGCTCCGCCGCTGACGACCTTGAGCTTCTCGATGCGCGGCTCGAGCACCAGCTTCTGTCCCCGCGTGCTGCCGGCGGCATCGGTATTCCACTGCGCGATGATCGGGCCGGTCTCGTTGTTCATGTGCTCCTGGATCTTCCCCTTGGCCTTCTCCTTGCCGGCGTCTCCCGCGAGCGGCGGATCCATGGCGATCGGCAGCAGCTCATAGGCGTCGTAGCCGCCGAGCGGATTCGCCGGCGGCGGATTCTGCGGCTCGGCGACGACCGCGGCGCTGAAAGTGAGCATCAGGATGCACGCAGCGATGGTTCTCATGGGTTGGCCCTCAGGGCGACTCAGGGAAATCGAATTCCATCTCGAGCAGCAGGGAGGGACTGAGTCCCGCCCGGATCACCCTCGGCTGCCGCATGGCGACAGCTTCGCAGAACGGCAGGCAGCCTGCCATTGCGTTCTCCGCAACCGCCGCGAGGCTGCGCGCGAGCGGTATGGTCCGCTCCGTCCCGCGTACCGTGCGCCAGCGCACTCGTGCCAGTGTCCCCGGACCGGCCGCCGGCGCGAGGACCACGCCCACGCCGAGCACGCCGTGGCTCGTGACCACCGTGGCGAGCGGGCCGCGCGCCTCGATGTCGTAGGCGACCAGCAGTGTCGGGCGTCCGCCCGCCTCGGCCTGGGTCATCGCCTCGAGCAGGCCTTCGCCGAAGGTGTCCTCCCAGGCCGTGAGCGCGGTGTAGGGCTGCATCGACCCGGTGCCGATGCTCCAGTAACCCGCGGCGGCGTTGAGCACCGAGTTGTGGAAGCGGATCGGCGAAACCAGGGCCGGCGTGCGCGCCAGCGTGTCGCTCATGTAGTCGTTGATTGCGAGGTCGCCATGCGTGGTCGCGAACACGCTGGCGACCTCGCGCGGCTCGACGCCCGCGCTCTCGCAGGCGCGGGCCGCGACCTCCAGGGCGATAGCCACGGTGTCCGGCGCGCGGCGACGCTCGGTCGGGGCGAGCAGCGTCGGCGCGGGCCTCGCGGCCTGTGCCTCGGGTGCCACCGCCTCGCCGCGGAGCACGGGCGCTGCGACCGCCCAGCCCGGCAGGCGTGGTGCCCAGAGCGAAATCCCGGTCACGTGGATCGTGTGCGTGGTCATCGCGGCCTTAGTCGATACGTTCGCGGCCGAACAGCAGCGCGCAGTTGCTGCCGCCGAAGCCGAACGAGTTGCTGAGCGCGACCCGCACCTGCGCACGCTCCGTGGCGAGGCGCAGCTGCGGACCGCAGGCCGGGTCGAGCGTCGCGGTGTTGAGGGTGCCGGGCGCGAGGCCCTCTTCGAGCGCGATGAATGCGATGACGGCCTCGACGATACCGGCTGCACCGAGCGTGTGCCCGGTCCAGCCCTTGGTCGAGCTCGCACGGGTCGTCGCCGGGAAGAGCTCGGCGATCACCCGCGCCTCGACCTCGTCGTTCTTCTGACTCGCGGTGCCGTGCAGGTTGATGTAGTCCACGGCTTCGGCCGCGAGCCCGGCACTTGAGAGCGCCGCCTCGATCACGAGCCGCGCCCCGAGGCCCTGCGGGTGCGGCGAGGACATGTGGTGCGCGTCGCTCGACTCGCCATAGCCGAGGAGCCACGGCCCGGCCTCGCCGTCGCGTTCCAGCAGGGCAAAGCCGCCGGCCTCGCCGATGCTGATGCCACGGCGCGCGACGTCGAACGGGCGGCAGGGCTCCGGCGAGACGAGCTCGAGCGAACTGAAGCCGAACAGCACGCTGCCGCACAGGGTGTCCACGCCGCCGACCACCGCGGCGTCGGCGATGCCGAGCCTCAGCAGCCGCTCGGCGTGGGCGAACACCTTCGCGCTCGAGGAACAGGCCGTGCCTACCGTCACCGCGACGCCTTCGAGCCCGAGGGCGGCACGAACGAAGTCGCCCAGCGAGTGCGGCGTGTGCACGATCGGGCGACGCAGGTCCTCCGGGTAGCGGCCGTCCGGCAGCAGCCGTCGATAGGCCTCCTCGGTCGCGCCGATGCTGGAGGTGGAGGTTCCAAGCACCAGCGCCACGCGATCGGCGCCGTAGCGCTCGCGCGCCGCGAGCGCCCGCTCGCGGAAGCCGTCGCAGCCGAGCGCCAGCCACGCCAGGCGGTTGTTGCGGCACTCCCACGCCGCGAGGTCCGCAGGCAGCGCACAGTCCTCGATCCCCGGCACCCGGCCGATGAAGGTCGCGAGCGGCGCCTCGGTGAAATCGTTGGCGCGCAGTCCGCTGCGACCCTCGCGCAGGGCCGCGGCCAACGCCGGTACGCCCGCACCGCACGCGCTCGCCACGCTGTGCGCGGTGACTCGCAGGGGCCGCATCACGCGAGGATCTGCCGCGGGGACCGCCGATCCCGTGGCAACCGGTCAGCCTCCCTCGGCCTGCGACTGCGCCAGGGCAAGCTGCACGGTGATGTCGTTCACGAGGTTGTTCACCCACTTCGGGTAGTTGCGGTGGATGTACCGGTTGTCCTTCTTGACCTCGTAGTCGAGGTTGGTGCTGTCGAGGTAGCTGAGCTGGATCGACTGCGTGTCGTACTTCACGCCGAGCTTCGCCATGTGGGTGCGGATGTTCAGGGTCAGCTCCATGGCGCCGGGATCCTGACGCGTGACGATCCAGCCGCGCTGCGCACCCCCGAGGCGGATCGCCTTCGCGACCGCCTTGTCGTCGAGCCCGGCCGGCACCGGGATGGGTGCGGGATCCACCAGCGGTGTCGCGGCCATCAGCAGCAGCGCCACGGGCAGGAGCAACAGCGCCTTGAGCCTGTTTCCGATCATGAGTGAAAGCCCTCTTATCTGCGTGGACCTGGAAAGCCGCGAGAGCGCGCCCAAGGGCCGCGTGGATCAGGCGGCGCGCTTGCCCTGGATGTAGTCCGACAACGTCCTGAGCGACACGAAGATGCGCTTGTTGTCCTCGTCGTCCGCCTTGAGCTGGACTCCGTAGCGCTTCGAGATCTCGAGCGCCAGCTCGAGCGCGTCGATGGAATCGAGCCCGAGTCCGGAACCGAACAGGGCCGCGTCCGGGTCGATGCCGGCCGGGTCCACCCCCTCGAGGTTCAGCGCGCCGACGATCAGCTCGGCGAGTTCTTTCTGTTCTGCAGTCTGGGGTGCGGCCATGGATCCGGTGGCGCGGGCGCGCCGTCTTCGTGCACTTTTCAAAGTGTATCATGCGACTTGCGGCGAGCCAGAGCGCGCACCCGTGACGAGCAGCATAGCGGCCTCCTGTACCAGCCCTCCACAGCAGTGCGACGTGGTCGTCGTGGGCGGCGGTCCGGCCGGCTGCACGGTCGCCACGCTGCTCGCGCGGAAGGGCTGGTCGGTGACGCTGCTCGAGAAGGACAGGCACCCGCGCTTCCACATCGGCGAATCGCTGCTGCCCATGAACCTTCCGATCCTCGAGCGCCTCGGCGTGCTCGCGGCGGTCGAGCGCATCGGCGTGCGCAAGGTCGGCGCCGACTTCCCGGCGCCCACGCCCGAGGGATACAACGTCTTCCGCTTTGGGCGCGCCCTCGACCCGAGCTGCTCGCACGCCTTCCAGGTGCGCCGGGACGAGTTCGATGCCCTGCTCTTCGACAACGCCGCAGAGAACGGCGTGCTGGCCTTGCAGGGCCAGCGCGTGACGTCGCTCGAGTTCGCGGCGGACGGCGTGGACGTCGCCGGCATGTCGGAGACCGGGCAGCCCTTTCGCTGCCGGGCCCGCTATCTCGTCGACGCCACGGGACGCGACACGCTGGTCGGCAACCAGCTGCGCATCAAGCGCAAGAGCCGTCGCCACCAGAGCGCGGCGCTGTTTGCGCACTTCCGGGGCGTGGAGCGGCGCCCCGGCACCGACGCCGGCAACATCAGCATCTATCGCTTCGAGCACGGCTGGGTCTGGTTGATCCCGCTGCGCGACGGCGTCACGAGCGTGGGTGCGGTCTGCTGGCCGGACTACCTTAAGCAGCGGCGGACCGACAGTCGCGAGTTCCTGCTGCAGACCCTGCGCTCGATTCCACAGCTGCGGCAACGCATGGAGCACGCGGAGCTCGCGGGCCACCTGCACGCCACCGGCAACTACTCCTACGCCTGCGATCGCATGGCCGGACCTCGCTGGATCATGGCCGGCGACTCCTACGCATTCCTGGACCCGATCTTCTCGAGCGGCGTCTATCTTGCGATGCATGCGGCCGAGCAGGCGGCCGGCGTCGTGGACGGAGCCCTGCGTACGCCCGCCGCGGAGCGGTCCTTGCAGCGTGCGTACCGACGCCAGGTCGAGCGCGGACTGCAAACCTTGTCCTGGTTCATCGTCCGCTTCACCTCGCCGGCCATGCGCAGGCTCTTCGCACAGCCGCGCAACGACCTGCAACTCGAGCAGGCGATGATCTCGATGCTTGCGGGGGACGTGTTCCGCGACAACGGCGTGCACTGGCGCCTGCGCGTCTTCAAGACGATCTACTTCGTGACGGCGCTCGGAGACCTTCCGGAACAGGCGCGCAGCTTCCTGTTCCGCCGCCGGCAGGCTCACGCCGCCTTCGTCGGCGGCACGACCGACCAGGACGCTGCCTGACATGCCGGCGCGCCCACGGCAGGACGGCCGCCTGAGTGCCCGCTACGCGACGCTCGGCACTTCACCGCTCGCCGAAGACGTCCTGGCAGCCGCCGTGTTCGGCGCGGGGACTAAGACACCCGCCGACCCGCGCTGCCTGCGCATCGGCCTCGAACCGCTCGTCGGCGCCGGGCTGAGCGAAGTCTGGCAGGGCGACGGGCGCACGCGCATCGGCGCGGCCGGACCCGTCCGTTACGTCGAGAACGGCCAGCATCTCGCCGGATGGATCGACCTGGAGGAAGCCGGGTTCCACGGCCTCGACGAGGCTGCGGAAGCCGCCTACCTCGGTCTTCTACAGTTCCACGCGACCACGTCCTATCGCCACGTCTGGCGGATCTGGAATTTCGTCGCTGACATCAACCAAGGGGCCGGCGACGACGAGCGATACAAGCAGTTCTGCCTCGGGCGCGCCCGGGCCTTCGCGGCCGTGCACGCGACGCTGCCGGGTATCGGCTACCCGGCCGCCACCGCGGTCGGCAAGCCGGCCGGTGCCCGCAGCCTGCAGATCTGCTGGCTGGCGGGACGGGAGCCGGGAGTCGAGATCGAGAACCCGCGCCAGCTCGCTGCCTATCGATATCCACGCCGCTACGGCCCGGCGGCACCGAGCTTCTCCCGGGCCATGCTCGTGCCCGGGCCGCTGCTGCTGGTCTCCGGCACGGCCAGCATCGTCGGGCACGAGTCCATGCACCCCGGCGATACGGTCGCACAGTTGCACGAAACGCTCGACAACCTCGACGCACTCCTGGCCCAGGCCGGCGCCGCGGAGGCCATGGGTTCGCCGAGAATGGGGGCGGACAGCCTGCTCAAGGTCTACCTGCGCCACGCCAGCGACGCGACATCGATCGAGCGCGCCTTGCGGGAACGCATCGGCGCGGAAGTCCCGGTGCTGATGCTGGCGGCGGACATCTGCCGGAGCGAACTCCTGATCGAGATCGAAGCGGTCGTGCCCGGCTGAACCGCACGCCCGGCCGCACCTCGAGGCTCAGCGCCTGAGGGCGGCCAGGAGCTGTTCGCGCGGCAGCTTGCCAACCTCGTTGCGGGGCAGTTGCCGCACCAGCACCAGTGGTCGCGGCAGGAAGACGGGATCGACTGCCGGGCCCAACGCCGCGAGGACCTGCGCTTCGGTCAGGCCCTCGGCGACCACGAGCGCCGCCAGCCGCTGCACAGTCGCGCCTTCCGTCCGGTCGAGCTGGAATACGATTGCGTCAGACACCCCGGGCACCGCGAGCAGTCGTCGCGTCAGGTCAGCGAGGGAGGCTCGCTTGCCGCCGACCTCGACGAGGTCGGCGTTACGGCCGCGCACCACGAAGCGGCCGTCATCCTGCGGATCGAGGAAGTCCTGCAACAGCACCGTGGCGGAAAGCCACGGCGCACCGACCTTCGTGCCCGTGCCGGCCGGTTGCAGGGTCACGCCCGGATAGGGGCGCCAGGCGTCCTCGCTGGCCGTGCGCCGCGACGCGATCACGCAGGTCTCCGTCGAGCCGAAGAACTCGACGACTGCGGCGCCGTGGCGCCGCTCGACCGCCTCGGCCGTGTCCCGGTCCAAAGGCGCCGTGGCGGAGACGACGACGTCCAGCGGCGGCAAGGGCAGCGACGACTGGAGCAGCACCCGCAGGTGCACGGGCGTAGTGACCAGGATGCGGGGCCCCGGCAGTTCCCCGAGCGCCGCCGCGATGTCCGCAGGATAGAGCGGGCGCGCCGCATGGATGCCCACGCCGCCGAGCAGCGGCAGCAGCACGGTCAGTTCCATGCCGTACATGTGCTGGGGTGGAACCGTGGCGAGGACCCACGGCATCGAATGGGTTCGCTCCGGCCTCAGCGCCTCGCGGATGCGCGACGCGTTGAACGCCATCGCCGCGGCGAACGCGCCCCAGGTCTTCGGATTGGGTTGCGGCCGACCCGTGCTGCCGGACGTATAGCCGATGACGACGACGCGATCGAACGGGATCGCGGGCAAGTGCAGACGATCGACGGACGCCTCGGCGGGCGCCGTGTCGCGGCTGCCCTCGACGAGGTCATCGTCGATCCGATACGAGCCCGGATGCTCCTCCGTGACCTCGGCCACGACGGTCGGCGCGCGCGACGGGGGCAGGAGGCACAACTGGCCGCGGATCAGCAGCGCCACGAACGCGACCAGGAAATTCTCCCGACGCTCGCACAAATTGAGTGCCGCCGGTCGGTCCGGCAGGCGTGCGGCCACGGCGCTTGCCATGGCCATGAAACGGTCGCTGTCCACGACGGCCCCGCCCGCGCGCAGCACCGAAACCGAAAATTTCCGCCCGACGATGACGAGGCTCCTCCGATCTCAACCGCGCTGGGACGACGCCGGGGCCGCTCAGATCCAGCGCCGGAACACCAGCGACGTGTTGACCCCGCCGAACGCAAAGTTGTTGTTCATCACGTGCTCGACCTCGAGCCTGCGACCGTCGCCCGTGATGTAGTCGAGCTCCCCGCAACGCGGATCGACGTTCTCGAGGTTGATCGTCGGGGCGAACCAGCCCGAGCGCATCATCTCGATGCTGAACATCGACTCGAGCGCTCCGCACGCGCCGAGCGTGTGCCCGAGATAGCTCTTCTGCGAGCTCAAGGGCATGCGCGGGCCGAACAGCGCCGACGTGGCTCGCGTCTCCGCGATGTCGCCCTGCTCGGTGGCCGTGCCGTGCCCGTTCACGTAGCCGATCGCCGCCGGATCGAGCCCGGCCGACTGCAGCGCCAGCTCCATCACGATCCGCATCGTCTCCTCCTCCGGACGGGTGACGTGCGTGCCGTCGGAATTGGTGGCGAATCCCACGACCTCGGCATGGATGCGCGCCCCGCGCGCCTGGGCGTGACCCAGTTCCTCGAGCACCAGCATGCAGCCGCCTTCCCCGATCACGAGCCCGTCGCGGTCGCGGTCGTAGGGACGCGGCGTCGAGCCCGGGTCGTCGTTGCGGCGACTCGTGGCGTAGAGCATGTCGAAGGCCATGGCCTCGCTCGGGCAGAGTTCCTCCGCCCCGCCGCCGAGCATCACGTCCTGATACCCGTGCTTGATCGCCTCGTAGGCGAAGCCGACGCCCTGGCTGCCGGACGTGCAGGCCGTTGAAGTGGGAATGATCCGCCCGCGCAGCCCGAAGAAGATCCCGACGTTGGCCCCGGTCGTGTGCGGCATCATTCGCACGTAGGAGTTGGCGTTCAATCCCGGCGCATCGCCGGTGAGCAGCATCTGCGCGAAATCGCTGATGTCGGGCGTGCTGCCGATGGACGAGCCGCAGGCGACGCCCACGCGGCCCGAGCGCAGCAGCGGGTCGCCAAGCAGGCTCGAGTCGGTCAGCGCAAGCTCGGCGGCCCGCACCGCGAGCTGCGACACGCGGCCCATGCTGCGCAGCTGCTTGCGGCTCCAGTGCTCTGGCGGCGCGAATCCCTCGATTGGCGCCGCCAGCCGGGTGTTGAGATCCTTGTAGGCATCCCAGGCCGGCATCGTGCGCACGGCGTTGCGGCCCGCGCGCAGCCCCGCCTCGATGGCCGGCCAGTCCGAGCCCAGGGCACAGAGGCCCGACATGCCCGTCACGACCACGCGGCGCATCAGCAGAGCCCCCCGTTGACCGCGATCACCTGGCGGGTCACGTAGGACGCCCCGGGCGACATCAGGAAGGACACGACGGCGGCCACTTCGTCGGCCGTGCCCATGCGCTGCGCCGGGATCGCCTTCAGGATCTCCTCGACCGGCGCGTGTTCGTCGACCATGTCCGTCTCGATGAGTCCGGGCGCCACGCAGTTGACCGTGATCGCGCGCTTCGCGAGTTCGACCGCGAGCGCCTTGCTCGCCCCGATCACGCCCGCCTTGGCGGCGCTGTAGTTGACCTGCCCGCGGTTGCCGATCAAGCCGGACACGGACGACAGCGTGACGATCCGGCCCGGCGCACGGCGGCGCACCATGGGCATCACGAGCGGCTGCAGCACGTTGTAGAACGCGTCGAGATTGGCACGGATCACGGAATCCCAGGCTTCCTCGCTCATGGCCGGGAACGCGGCGTCGTGCGCCAGGCCTGCGTTGCACACGACCCCGTAGTAGGCGCCGTGCTGCTCGATGTCGGCGCCGATCAGCTCGGCGCAGCGCGCCCGGTCGCACACGTCGAACTGCAGGACGCGCGCCCGTCGCCCGAGTCCACGCGCTTCGGCCGCCACGGCCTCGGCTTCCTCGACGCGCGAGCGGCAATGCACCACGACGTCGTAGCCGTCGCGCGCCATGCGCAGCGCAATTGCGCGGCCGATGCCCCGGCTCGATCCCGTCACCAGCACCGTGCCCGGATCAGTCATCGCGCGCGCACTCCGATTCGAGGAACGTGTCGTCCAGCGGTTGGAACACGGTGAGGGCGCCCGACGCCAGCCGCTCGCCCGCCCGCGAAATCGTGCAATCGAAAACGGCGCGCCCCTCCTCGTCCTCGGACGACTCGACGACCTCGACCCGCAGCGACTCGCCGCAGCGGAAGTCGCCTCCGGGCGCCGCGTACGACCGCACGCCGAGCAGCAAGCCGATCGCGGCCGGGCGCCCGTGCGCGGCGAGCGAGCGCTGTCCCGCCAGGGCCGAGATCGCCTGAGCCATGATCTCCGGCCCGACCCACGCCGGCAGGTTGCCGTCGGCATCGCTGAACGCGGTGCCCGGCCGCACGAGCACGCGGGCCTCCAGCCGATCCGCGGCGACCCGCGTGATTTCGTCGAGCAGGATCGCGTCGTCCCGGTGCGATATGGGCAGGGCCGCCCGGGTGTCCCGGCGGGGCGTCATGCGTTCCCCCGAACCAGCGCCGCACGCACGACGTCCACGAAGTCCGGCGGCGTCGCGAACTGCAGCTCGCCGCTGCGGGCATCCACGGCGACCTGCACGGTGCGGCCCCGCGCGATGCGCACGCCGTCCAGCGGCCGGGTGACGAGGTAATTGAGCGCGAGGCGCGCCTCCCACTCGACCAGCGAGGCACGCACCCGCAGCCGCTCGCCGAAGCGCGCGGGACTCAGGTACTTGGTCTGCAGTTCCACGATGGGCCACGCCACGCCGGATTCCAGCATGCGCTGGAGGCCGTAGCCGAGCTGGTTCATCAGCGCCCATCGCGCGTTTTCGAGGTAGCGCAGGTAGTGGCCGTGCCAGACGACCCCGACCATGTCGACGTCGTGGAACCGCACGTCCACGTCGACGTCGGCGAACAGTGCGCCCTGCGCCCTCACGCCAGCCTCGGCGCCGTGGCGGCTGCGGCGCGCAGCCGTCGCGCGATCAGCCGCGGCGCCCGCCGCAGCATGCCGAAGAAGAGCCTCGTGTGCATCGCCGTGATCAGCCCGTTGTCGCGCACCAGCCGGAAGTGGGAGCGGCCGTCGAGCGGATAGTGCACGCGCGTCGGCAACCATCGCATTGCGACGCCGCGCCAGTGCAGGCGCACCAGCACCTCGACGTCGAAGTCCATGCGGCTGCCCGGCGGCTCCGCCTCGAGCACCGGGAGCACGACGGCGAGCGGGTACACGCGCAGGCCGCACATCGAGTCCGGGATGTCGAACGACAGCGTGTTGAGCCAGACCATGACGTGCGTGAGGTAACGCAGGTACAGCCGGTGGCGCGGCACGCTTGCGTCGAACAGCGGCCGCCCGCAGACGAGCGCCGCGGGCTCGGCGAACGCAGCCGCGACGAAGCGCGGCACGTCGGCGGAGTCGTGCTGCCCGTCGGCGTCGATCTGCAGGGCGTGCGTGAATCCCGCCGCGGCCGCGGCCTTCAGTCCCGCCAGCACGGCCGCGCCCTTGCCCCGGTTCTCGGGCAGTCGCAGCAGCCGCACCTCGGGATCCGCGGCCGCCAGTCGCCGCAGTTCCTCCGCGCAGGCCGGGCCCGATCCGTCGTCCACGAGCAGCACCGACAGGCCGTGCGCGCGCAGGCCGGCGGTCGTCGCCCCCACCGCGAGCTCGTGGTCGAACACCGGCACCACGGCGCACAGGCTAGTCATGCGCGGCCCCGAACAGCAGGCGTCCGGTCGAGACCATTGTTTCGCCGCACGTGTAGCGGAAGTGGACTTGCCCCGACCGCGCATCGCGCTCCAGGCGTGCGTCGAGGCACATGCCGGGCCGCAGCACGCGACGGAATTTCGTCGCGCCGATGCCCGTCAACGGCCCGTCGGCCAGCCCGTGTGCACGGGCCAGTTCGACGGCCCAGCCGACCTGCATGACGCCCGGCACGATCGGCGCAGACGGAAAGTGCCCGCGGAAGATCGCCATGTCGTAAGGAACGCGCAGCCGGCAGTCGAGAGCGCCGCCCGCGGGGTCCGGCACGACGTCGCTGACGATGGGCATCCACGCGGGCCGGCGCTCGACACGCGCGAGGTCCTGCGGGCCGACCGCTGGTTCCTCGACCAGTCGCCACTCGAGGGCCGCAGCCGCCCCGAGCCGGTGCCGGATCAGGTCGTGCTCCCACTCGGCCACGAGGTGACGCTTGCCGCGCGTGCGCAGCACGCGCACGCCCGCCGCACTCGGCACCACCAGGACGGTCGTCCTCGAAGCGCGACGACCGCCGCCGGACGCCGCGGCGAGGGCGAGTGCGTCCTGCACCCAATCGTGTGCTTTCAACCGGGCGGCGATGTCATCGAGCCGGTGGTCGGGCTCGTCGGGAATTGCGAGGACCGGGCTCACGCCTGCACGAGTGCATGGACGGCCGTGACCAGGTCGTCCACGGTCCGCACGGATCGGAAATTCTCCGCGGAAATCTTGCGGCCGGTCTGCCGGCGCAGGCGGTCCATGAGGTCGACGGCGTCGATGCTGTCGATCTCGAGGTCCTCGTTGAGCCGCGCCGACGGCATGATCCGGTCGGGTTCGAGTTCGAACAGCTCGACCAGCGCCGCCTTGACCTGCTCCAGGACTTCGTCTCTCGTCTGCATGCGCGCCGCAATTCCGTGTCAATCAGGCGCTTTCATTATAGCCAGCGGTCCGCTCCAACTCCTGCTCATAATGCTCCAGGAGCCAGGCGTTGAGCTGCCGGGACGCCCTGGGCGACGGCAAGTGCCGGTAGGGCTCGAGATCGATGTCGTCGCCGACCCGGAGGACTATGTTCGGCCGGCGCGGCGGCACCTGGTACCAGGCCTGCGTCTTGTCCAGCAGCGGCTGGTCCACCCGGATGTAGATCGGCGTGAGCACGGCCGCACCCCGGACCGCCACACTCGCCGCTCCGCGATGAAAGTGCCTGGGCTGCCCCGGCCGCGTCCGGGTGCCCTCGGGGAACATGACCAAACAGTCACCCGACTTCAGGGCCGCGGTCGACTGCTCGATCATCTGGTCCGTCGGGGCATTGCTGATGTACCCCGCGGCCTGCACGACCCGCCGCGTGAACGGGTTGGCGAACAGGGCGGCCTTGACGACGCAGGCCGGGGCGGGCGTGAAGGCGACAATGAAGACCACGTCGACGAGCGTCGGGTGATTGGCGACGATCAGCTGGCCGGGGCGCCCGAGGCGCTCGCGGCCCTCGAATTCGTAGCCGATGCCCCGCAGTCCGCTCATGACGGCGACGAACAGCCGGAACGACCGCTGCACGAGGGCGCGCGTACGAGCGCGGCGCAGCCTGCTGTCGCCGGGCCACAGCAGCAGCGCCGGGAATACCAGCAGACCTAGAATGAGCCCACCGATGCCGAACAGGACGAAGCAGGTCCCGGTGACGAGAATGCGCCAGAGATATGTCTGCCTTTCGCCCATGCCGTCCGGATGCTCCTCCCGTGGCGCCGGCCTGCCGAGCGGCGCGGCGCGCAACGATGAGGCGGACCGGCGAGCGATGCAAGCCGGCGCCGCGTGCACCCGGTCCTGATGTCGCAAGCAACCCGGACCTCTGTAGTCGACGTGTGGCTCGCCACACCCGATGCGGCGCGCCAGTTCGATCCCTCGACGCTCAGCCTCACGGACCGGGCCGAGTGGGACGCCCTGCACACGGATCGACGGCGGCTCGACTGGGCCTCGAGCCGCGCCCTGCTGGGCGTCGTGGCAGTCGCCGGCCATCAGGCCAGCAGCCTGTCGCACAGCCACGGATTTGCCGCGCTCGCGCGGGCGCCCGGGCAGATCGCGGTTGGCGTCGACGTGGAATGGCTGGCGCCACGTGATTTCCTGAGTTTGGCCCGTACGGCCTACTCGACGGCCGAGGCCGAGGAGCTCGAGACACTCGAGGATCCGTCGCTCCTGCCCGGACGATTTTACGAAACCTGGACGCTGAAGGAGGCCTTCGCCAAGGCGCTGCGCCTGTCCCTCGTCGATGCCCTGGCCAAGTGCTGTTTCACCTTCACCGGCGGCACCGCGACGACCACCGTGCCGGCGACCCGGCACTGGCGGGCGACCGTCTTCGCCCCGCGGCCACAGCTTCGACTCGCCTTGGTCCTCGTGGCGGATGCCGGGGAGGCGCTCGCCGCGGACCCCAGCACGATGGAGTGGCCACCCGAGCGCGCGGCGAACTGGCCGGTCGTGCGACGACTGTCCGGCGCCGGCAGCGCAGGCACAGTCACGTGCTAGCCTGCACGCCGCAACGACCATGACCACGCTTTCCGGCAGCACGACCCACAAACCCCTGCCCGCCCGGGCCATGCTGCTCATGGGAGTGTCCTACCCCCTGCTGGCTCACCTTGCGACGTTGAGCGCCCGGCCCGGCCTGATCGCGGCGAGCATCTCGCTGCTGGTCGTGCTGGTGCTGCTGCCCGCACTGCGTGAGGGCCGGCTGCTCGCCTGGGCCGTGCTGGTGGGCGCTGTCTACGGCGTGTATGTCGCTTTGGCGTCAGGCACGGCCTTGTCGCTGCTGCTGTTGCCCCCGGTGCTGCTCAACGGCTTCATGGCCTGGGTCTTCGGACGCACCCTGCGCAAAGGCCGGATGCCGTTGATCGAACGCGCGGCCCGCGCCATGCGTGGACCCGGGGCGCAGCTGGACGACGACGTCGTGGCGTACGCGCGCGGCGTCACGCAGGCCTGGACCGCACTGTTCGTCGTGCTGGCGGGCGTCAACCTGGCGCTGGCTTTGATCGCACGGCCGGCCGGCCTGCTGGGGGTCGCAGGCTTCGACCCCGCCGTCTCGGTGCCGCTCAGCGCCTGGTCGCTGTTTGCCAACGTATTGAGTTACCTCCTCATCGCGGCGCTGTTCGCCATCGAGTTCGTGGTGCGCGCGCGCCGCTTCCCGCAACAGCCCTACAGCGGACTGATCGATTTCACGCGCCGGCTGGCGGCGCAGGGCCACCTGTTCCGGCCCGCCACAGCCGGCCACGATCCGGAGTCCGGGCGGGCGCCACGGAGCTGAGCGTTTCCGCGGCGCGATATTGAGTTTCCGGGGTCGGTAGGGTATCTGCCTGCAGGCATGCGCATCGCCTTCATCTCCGCCAATCGCGAAAAGATGCCGGATGCAGTCATCCCGATCGGGCTGCTGCAGGTAATGTCCGCCGTGCCCGGGCGGCACGAAAAGCTGTTCTGGGACCTGTGCTTCGAGGACGACCCGCTGGCGACCGTGGCGCGCAGCCTGCGCGAGCACGCGCCCGACCTCGTGGCGATCGGGCTGCGTAACATCCAGAACATGGATTACACCAACATCACCGTGAACCTCGACTATTACCGGCGGCTGGTCGAAACGGTGCGAGCGCACTCGTCCGCGCCGGTCGTGCTGGGCGGCGGCGGGTTCTCGGTGATACCGCGGGAACTCATGGAATCGCTGGGCGCGGACTACGGGATCGCCGGCGAGGGGGAGCGGGCCTTCGCACGACTGCTCGAGGAACTCGAGCGACCCGCCCCGTCGTTCGACGACATCGAGCGCCTGCACTTCCGGGTCGACGGCACACTCCAAAGCAATGGCAGCGCGCGCGAGCCGCTCGACCTGGACGAGCTGCCTCAGCCCGATCGGAGTGTGCTGTCCGGGCGGTACTACACCGAGTACGGCATCGAGTCGCTGCAGACCAAGCGCGGCTGTCCCCTGCACT
>Ga0209391_10000119_pt1 | contig 29427 bp, 28 predicted proteins | sample PPLLak3March2015_FD_187246 | JGI IMG/M metagenome (GOLD analysis project Ga0209391, IMG submission 187246) | Freshwater sediment microbial communities from Prairie Pothole Lake near Jamestown, North Dakota, USA - PPLs Lake P7 Core (1) Depth... | ecosystem: Environmental > Aquatic > Freshwater >...
CCCAACCGTCAGTTGATAGCCCCCAAAATGTCCGCCGCTTCTGGGCGTTCCAGTACGTAGTTCATAAGTAAATGAAATTGGCGAGCACAAATTCCAGCCAATGGATCGATAGTTGCAGCTCTCAAATGTCCAAATACGTAGAGACATACCCCAATGCCCAAAGCATCTAACTTTGAAGAATCGTCATTGTCAGGTGCCATATAGAAACCACCATTACTCAATAGATAGAATTGCCAATAGCCACCGATGTGATTGACAGCAAAGTTACCGCTAATGTCATAGACAAGTCCTTCAATGTACATAAAGTTATTTCCAAATAATTTGGCTGTGCTTTGGATTCTGTCTTTTACAGGTACTTGTTTACGGGTGATGATTGAAGTCGTCATGTTTAATCTCCTTAGATTGGGAATAAAAACTGATCCCAAGCCTGAACGCCGGACAAGCGCAAGCCTCCGCAGTGAAGCGACTGGTTGTTGTGTCAAGGTTTAGGGGATGGGATCGAAGTGGTGGTGGGGCTGAATCAGTCCGTGATTTCTTCAGGATTGATGCCTGCCATTAGGCAAGCTTGGTTTTTGATGGCGTCAGCAAATCCTTCCTCGGGAATATCCCAAGTCAGAACAGCATCGGTTGCATCGAGTAGAAAGTTAATAAAGTTCATGGAAATTTCTCCTTATTTATATTGAATGAAAAACCAGATGGCGCCACCCACAATGAGAAGCGGGATTAATAACTGTGGAAAAATATAAGACAGAAGTGTCAGGCCAAATACCCCTATCAATTGAATGCGAGGCAAAGTAGGCAGATAGCAAATGCAGTAAAAACAAACATAGGATTCCTCTTGCTTGAGTGGATCGGTATACGGTCGGTATTGCACCAACGTTTGATGCTGATTCAGGCAACCCTTGAGTGGCTTGGGGTTATGCCTGTGTAGGTCGACTGAGCGGGTGAATTCAACTACCTGGGAGAGATTTTGTCGCTGGATTCCTTATCTGACGATGACTTTTTCTTTGAGGGTTTGGGTGCTTTATCATCAGCGGAGGTTTTGACGGGTTTCGATGGCTTGTCGTTATCCTTTAGAGATGTCTTCGAATCAATCAGCGGTTTGAGCCTTTCCATAAAGCCACTGGGGTCTATGCATTCATAGCCTCCTCGCCGATCGTTGGAGGGCTTAATCAAGCCTTCTTCCAGCAACACCGCTAGCAAAAATGCCGTGTTGTTTTGGGATTTACCACGAAATAGCGAAGTGAGCGCAAACGATGTACCACCTTTTTCGATCGCCTCCAGGATGGTGTTCAGGGACAGCCATTCCTTACTGAAGAAGCCCGCGCCGGTATTTGCGTAGACACGGAACTGGATATCGGCTTCGGCTGTGCAACCGATGTGATAGGTCAGCGTCGATTTACCTGATACGGAAAGGCACGAACCTATTTTCAAGATACGGATGTCGGATTCGGGATTAACGGTTTTCATGAGTTGACTCCTAAGTGCTAATGGTGAGTGTTATTCATATAAGATGATTAAATATTCGCAAGTTTGAAATGAGTGCGTGTTAGCTCCATGGCGAATTGCTCGGCATCGACTCTGGACATGCCCGCTTCAAATTCAGCGATTCCGGCACGTTCTTCAAAATATTCTCGGGCGTCGATGTCCAAGGTCTCGACAAAGTGTTTAACGTCTGTGTTAAGTGGCTCTTGATATGGGTTGTTTTCCATAGTTTATATTCCGCAGTGGTTATGATTATCATGAACGAGGCTCCATCTTGATAATGATGAGGGATCGTCTACTCTTGTATATGAACAACTATAAGAGAGGATTTAGCCATGATTTGTCCACATTGCAGACAACTTAACCCAAGCGGCAGGTTTTATTGCCTAAGGTGTAATCACAGGCTATCCAATACTTCCAAGGGCAGTTATTCAGCAAACTCTGTGCAAAGCTCCAGAATCTTGCCATCAATGCCCTCCTCTTTGGGCACAATCATGACCAAGCCAAAACCGCCATCGGTGAAGATGAATACCGCTTCACAAAAACTGCCGTGGTCTTCCAGGTATTCGAAGTCCGGGGTAAAGTCTGGATCACCGTAGACGGTTCCGTTGAACAGACTCTTTGACAGGGAATATCCCGTGTCCAATTCAATCTGCTCTGAGGTATCGCCGGGCTCAACCAGGATGAAGTAGCCATGCTCATCGGGGTCGTAAGGTTCCGGCGCACAGATGTCATGAAAGCGTTGCTGTAAAAAGGTTTTAATTTCCGGGTGGGCAATTTGGGTGAGTTGTTGAGGATCACGAAGTACAATCATGGGTGTTCTCCTAATTAGGGGTAAAAAAAAAGCCCGGAAGAATCCTCCGGGCTATATGGGATGCGGCGTTTTCGTGTTTATCGAGCTCCTAAATGCCGCCAAAGTCTCTTTTTATAAATATCTGAGGTGCTAAAAACAAAAAAGCCCGGAAGTATTGCTACTTCTAGGCTATATAGGGCGTGGTTTTATTACTTATTTTTTTGATGATATTGAATGTTTCCTACAGAGTCCGTCCTGTAGATTTTATCTCCCTTAATTTGATATTGCTGTTTGTTATATTGTTTATTGCCGATCGGGTCTGTTTGAATCACCCGGCCATCTTTTTGTATGATGTAAGAAGGATTTTGATATTGAATATTCCCAACTGAATCCGTTTGATAGATTTGATTTTCTTCGGCTATTAGGTTCAAAAATGAAAATACAACTATGGCTTTTAATTTAATAATAATGTTATCCAATACAGTGCTAGGACAAGCGCCACCACTGCTATCATATCCTTGATTAAGGACGTAATGATAAGTGCCGTAAGAATTACCCCTAGAAGATTAGAATCTTGAATCAAAAACATAATGATACCTACTATTAGAATTGTGATAATTGCTTCTCTCCTGTAATACATTGAAATGCCCGTTAAATTAACCTAAGGACGTTCCTTAAGTATCGTAAAAAGGGATATTCAATGTATTAAGGACACACCGTTCAGCATATTGTTTCTCTCCTCTTTGAGGTGTTTGGAAAGTGGTTGATGATCAAGGACTACTAAATTTAAAACAAAAATCGCACTGGAGGCTAGATATCAGCATCTAGTCGATTTGCAACCCTATACAAGAAAAATCTTGGCGAAAACCTTCTTCTGACCTTGGTCCGATCCCGTACGAAGAGCAATCGTCTATAGAAATTTAAGACGAAGTGTATTTCCAATGCTAATGAATTATCCCGATTGCGACTATTTATCTCTGCGCTTTTCGGATAGAGACAAAGGCCCTTCAGTGTTAATTTAATCGCTAACCGAATCGGATTAAGAAGTTCTCGATTCGGATCAACACAACATTCTGATTTCTTTCGTGTCTTTCGTGCTTTTCGTGGACTGACTGCAGTTTTTTGGTTGATGCTTGAAAATAATTTTAAAACGGTGAAAACTGAAACGCGCAAGCTCGCTGACAGTCTTGATCACCGCTTTCTCAACGAAATCGAGCCATTTGACCGGATTAACCCGACTGCGGAAAACCTGGCCTGTTGGTTTTATCACAACCATTCTGCTTATGCGCTCATCAAGCGTGACAAGGCGAAATTAACCCTGGAGGCTCAATGAACGAAAACGACGAAATGATTCCGGCCAACTATACAGCTTGGCGGAACTGCATCACTGTACTCTGCGGCATTCCGCTAACCAAAGATTTCATAGCGCAACGCATCAGCGCACTGATTGAGGCGGACAGCGATGAAACTCTACGATTCCGCCGCTTATACGGCGACGCGCATTGGCGAGACGTTTTATCCTGGTTCCAGCGAGCTCTGAAAAACGAACCGTGATCAAACCCACTGAAACCATGCCCATTGGCTTCAGTCTGCCTTGGCCGGAAGTCTTGAAACAATTGCCATTTAACGGCCAATAAATGCCGAAGCCTACTATAAAAAAACCTGAAAAATTAAACCAACGCTGTCAAATAAAATTTATGTCTCTTTACCTATAGCGCTGCAAAAACACAAGGACTGATAGGGATTGGTACCATAAATTACTGGCAAGTGTCGTCTGGCTAGCTAGGGGCTTTGATAGGACCGAAATTACGGCAGGCGCGTCCCTGCACCCTTGATTTTCCGGAAGACGTTAAAAATTAACTTTGAAACCGGCCTGCACTAAACGCGGTGAGCCGGGCAGAATGCCGCGAGTGCGATCGACGATGTAGTCTTCATCCAGCAGATTTTTCAATGCTACAAACACATCAGTATTTATAGGTTTGACGTGATAAGTGCTGGCCAAATTTAGCACGACATAGCTGTCGATTTTGCCATGTTGGCCGTTGCCATTGACTGGTGCAACTTCGGTGTTGGCGAAATCGCTGTACTGTTCGCCGACAAAAACCGTTTCCAGATTAATATCAAAGCCGATTTGATGCGAATAACCCACGGTCGCGGTAAGCAGATTTTCAGGCGCATACGGCAGACGATTACCTGCGTTTGCACCGGGTACCAAGCCATTGGGGCATGAGCCAGGAATGGCGCCGTCCACCGCTAAACATCTAAAAACTGAAGTCATGTCAGCATCGGCTAACCAGGTGTAGGCCGCTTGAAAATAAACATTGTGATCGGTATTAAATAATGGGCCGAAGTCCTGTCTGCCAAACAATTCCAGACCTTGATACAACGCTTGTCCAGAGGCGAGAGGCGTACTGCCGCCGGCGATACTGCCCACCACGTTAGTCTGCTGGAAGTCGACATGAAACAGGGTGGCGTTCAATTGGGCGCCCGTGAAGGGTTCGGTGCGTGCCCCCAGTTCATAGTTCCAGCTATGTTCGGAACCCACATCGACAACATTGCCCTTGTTGCTGATTGCGTCTTCGACGCGTGCCGGCGCAAAACCTTCGTGAAAGCCGAAGAATGCAGTGATCCTTTTATTTGGGTTGTAAGTGATGCCGAATGCGGGGAGTAGTGTGGTTGAAGAAGTCTCGCCAGAGGCGTTGGTCAAATTGTTGAAACGGTCATAGTTTATATTCTCGACACGCATCCCAGGCGTTAAACCCCAGTCGCCAAGAATGAAACGGTTTTGAGCAAAGCCGGAGTAAGCGTTGGTACCGCGTTCATTGTTTTCGCTTATTGTCCCAGTTCTTGCGGTGGCTGACTTGCCGTTTTCTTGAACACGGTATTGCTCTTCCCAATGCGCGCGAAATCCCATATCCAATTCATTGGGGATACCCAAAGTTTGATAGTTGACATGCAGTCGTGGCTCAACCCCATAGGAGTAATAATCGCGTAAGCGTCCCTGAGTTGAATTACAGCTATCGACATCAACGGCGATACCGGCAAGGCGGTTGAGTCCAAAACGGTTTCCGCACTGCGAGTCGGTAGTCGTGCTAGCCTGCCGCCACCAGTCACGATGAAAATGCGACCAGTAAGCATTGGTGGTCAAGGTGACGTCGTCACTGAAATTCAGCTCATGGGTCGCTGATGCACCCCAACGGTCGGTTTGCATGCGGTCATTTTTAAACGGATTGTAGCGAATGCCGAAGTTGCGCATTTCTGCGTCGGTTATCCCGGAATAAGTCAATTGTGAGTCTTCTTGAAAATAATTGCCACGTAAGGTCAGAGAATTCTTGTCATCAATGTCATAGACGCCTTTGATGTTGAAATCGTTGATGTCGGCATGGGTGTTGTCGCGCGCGCCATCGGCTTCCTTATGGATAATATCTAGCAAACCGCCGAAATCGCCCAAGGTGCCGCCATAATTGAAATGAACGTCATAATAACCTCGATTACCGCCGGCAAAATTTAGAAGGCCACCAGGTTTCATCGGCGGGTTAGGCGTAAGGTAATTGATGGTGCCTGAAAGCGTTATTGGACCATACATGATCTGGCCGGGGCCTTTTAAAACCTCAATGCTGTCGAAACGTTCAATCGGAGGGTGATAGTAACTGGCGTTATCGCCATAGGGTGCATAAGACAGGGGGATGCCATCCTCCAGCAACATAGTTTTGGTCGAACGGGTGGGGTTCATACCGCGAATACCAATATTGGGACGCATACCGAATCCTTCTTCATCACGGACATTTACGCCTGGTACTTTGCGTAGCGCTTCATTGACATTGTAAACGTGACTCTGGAACAGTTCTTCCTGTTTCAGGACATTGTATTCACCCGGAATGGTTTTAAGCGTAGTCGAGGATCCCACAATTTCTACCACGGGCATTTCCAGGACGTCAGCCTGGCTTTCGGTGTCGGTGGTATCGGTAGCTAGCACCGGTGATGAACAGACTAAAGCAAGTGCAATTTGGCCCGGAATGAACAGCTGCGTCTTTATCTTTTGCATGGTAATTAGTCCAAAATTATTGTTAATCGATATACAGCCTAGGCGGCCAGCATAGAAAGTATATAAAAATATAGACTGTAATGCAATCAATAACCATTCTCATTTATAATATTTCGACCTGTTCTCCCGATCTTAATCTATCGATTTTTAGGCAAACTTGATTCGGTGATTATCATGACTGGATCCAACGCAGATGAAACGCTCAATGTTGTCGATGCCGACGATCGGGTTGTCAAGCTATAAGCCGAGCGACAATATCAGCGGAAATAAAGTGAATCGATTAATGATGTTAGCAAACAGCATATCGGGGTTAATTAACCCCTTAACGGCAAGTTAGAGATGTGCCGGTTTTTGGCCAGTCTTTCCTGGTCGAGATAGAGCTAGCGCAAGTGTTTATCAACGAAAAAGAGCGTCGACTGGAACACTACCCTTTTGTCGATAAATGCCGTTATTTTACGCACCAGTTTTGCTGTTATCTATTTTCTCGGATTCGGCGATTTCCTTGAGTGAATTGACCATGCCGGATTCCAGCATGGCTAGCAAGGATTGAGTGTCTGAAATTGATATTGAAACAGACATTCGAAGGATGAAAACTTGAAGGGCAGGAATTGGCCGCTATGTAAAGCTTTACATAGCGATCCATGGGAGACAATCAGAAATTTTACAAAATCAATTGAAACTGACTATATTTATCTGTTTAAATAATTCTTGGATTCAAATTACGAAAATATATCGATTTTGAATCTCATTTATTTTAAAGTAGATGAACACAAAATATGGTTCCATCGAACTTTAGCCCTTTTATTCATGAAAAAGAAATGTCCCAAACAATGACATTACCAACAACCTCGTCATTTGCTGCTTTGAATTGGAGTTTATCTTCCCTTTATGAGCAAAGCTGGGTAAAAAAAATAAGTGACTCAAAAAGTAGCACGCGCTACCCAATCAAATTATTACGCTATTGGTTTATGTATCACTTGATTAAAGAAGAGCAATCACGACTCGGACGACCTTTGCGCGTCTGTGAAATTGGTGTTGATAGAGGACAAATGCGCCGTTACATGCAGGATGCGGGATTTACTGACATCGCTTACTGGGAAGCTGTAGATTATAAATTACAACCTGAGCTCATGGAGTCTAACTATACCAAACAGATTCAAGCGAATGTCAGCTTGGCTGATTTCAGTTTGGCTGAAAAATACGATGTGATTATCGTACTGCATCTACTAGAACACTTATTTGAACCTGAACAATTGGTCACAAAACTATCATCCGCATTGGTTTCGAATGGTGTTGTAATCGGTGGCTTTCCTACCCTGCCGCAACTGCTACAAGCTTACCAACAAAAAAGAATTCGCCTGACTGCCGGAGATTTTGAGCACGTTAGCACTTTTTCACCGCTACGAGTGAAAAGTATGGCGCAAAGTTGTGGACTAAACCTGGATTTTATGTCGGGCACTTACTTTCTACGTAAAAGGGGTTTTTTTCTTGAAAACTTTAAAGGATGGGTGCGGATCAATTTATTTTGGGGTGCGCTTTTTCCCGCACTCAGCGGCGAAATTTACTGGCGAATGCGTAAGTAATGGATTTTTTACAGTTTACGCCAATATTCCACCAAACTACAGAGCCCGATTTCCATGGCTATGATTGGCCTATATTTGGTTGAACAAAATTACCGCATCAAGATCAACGTCGGCTATCGGTAAACGCATGCGTCAGAAGCCATACGGTCAACCAGGTCGAGAAACATCTTTTTTTGTCCGACATTTACTGGGATTTTGAAACATTAAAATGTCCCACCTTATCAACACCATACTGCGATCAGTCTTCTACACTCAGCTCTCCACTCACACCCCACACCGCCACAAAGCATACGGGTTTCAGATCGAAAACAAGGACGATGCTGACTAATATTTTGAATGGCTTGTATGAGTTCGATTTTTAAGCTTATGCATTCCGGATTTTGAACGCCAATAGATTTTGCCAATTGTTGCAGAACTACAATTGTCATTCCCCCATCTTCTCTGGACGCTGAAAGATATAATCTTACCAGCATCACTGAATAGTCTTTTTCGGCCTCTAGCCAATCGTTCAATTCTTTGCCAGGCTCAAATTTCCTGGCTTTTGCTTTGTAATAAGCTGCTACTGAAATCCAATGATGACGAGATGTACTTTCCATTAAATGCGGTTCTGTTATTGTGCAAACAATGGGGCCGATCGATTCTGTAGATTACTTTTCATGACACACTCTTTACGGGTTGTTGAATGTTATTTTCTTTTTCCTATATTGAAACAACCTAGCCCGGCACCTGGACACAAATCTGCTTTTGCGCCAAATAAAAAAAGCCGAACTCCCTCCTATAACTTTAACGAAGTCATATTCGGCAGTCCGGCTTTCCGTTTGTTTGGGATCCGCGACTTTCTGCCCCTACCTTACAATAGGTTTGGCTTTAGTAACTAAAGCCTGTATACCATAATATTAGCAATGTTTGTACTGAGTAATTTAGTCAACTTTTGGATAATTTGGACTACCCAGTGATTGAGTACTTACCGATGGTCATAAGCTAGAAGGACTGCTTTTGGCAATTGCGAAGGTCGGCTCTTGGCCGTTTGTTGTAGTTCAGTTTTTTACATTCCTCAGGATTTACGCACTGTAACATCATATTTCACAGCCGCATAGGCAGCATAGAAAGTCGGAATCAAATCCGAATTTACGGCAAATCGATGGTGACGGTAGGCACTACCAAGGCTGAACTATATTGGTAGCGTTATTCTTATGACTATGGTGTAATTCAATACGTAAACCATCAAATCAAAGAGATACGGAATGGCTGAAAATATCGAAGAACTTAAGAAAGAACTCCAAGAAGTGCTCGCACAATTGCTAGCTGGGACTATTGATCGAGTAACGGCCAGAAAAAAAGCAAAGGAAGCCGATAAAGTCATTGCTTTAGTAATTAAACAGTTGGCGGAAACTCAAAAACGCGGCGAAAAACTGGATATTCCTTCTCTTGACTTGACCGAATTTCGCAATATTTAACACAACTAAATTTCATCCAGATTCTTTATTTCAGGGTAGATGATGATAACTTCAATACAGTAGGAGGGGCAATATGGCTTCGGACGACAAATTTAACAATGACACTGATGAGAGAGCAAGAGTGATAAAGAAGTTAGAGCGATTAATCAAAAAAACCTATGAAGTACAAGAACTGCATTCAAAGCAAATGAAGTCAAGCGCCGAGACAAAGGATAGCGACGAATCTAGTCAGTAAACCAAAACAGATTAAAGCTGGTAGCTCGAAAGGTTATCGGCTTTTTTGTGCCTACTGCCTTATAGAACTCCTTTGCTGAAATCTCCTCTCATCGACCTATGCTGAACTGTCCCTCGGGCAAAAAAAGGGGCCTACCTTTTTACAGTAAGCCCATGATTTACTTGGCGCGCCCGGAGAGATTCGAACTCCCGACCAATCGGTTCGAAGCCGATTACTCTATCCAGCTGAGCTACGGGCGCTTGATTGATGATGTGGGTTATTATTTTTACCCCGCCACAGCGTCCTATGCCGACCCGGTGACTTTTTTGCTGAACTTTCCCTCAGGCAAAAAAAAGGGCCTACCTTTTACAGTAAGCCCTTGCTTTACTTGGCTCCCCCGGACGGGCTCGAACCGCCGACCTAGTGATTAACAGTCACCCGCTCTACCGACTGAGCTACAGGGGATTAAACTTATATATTCAATGGCGCGCCCGGAGAGATTCGAACTCCCGACCGATCGGTTCGTAGCCGATTACTCTATCCAGCTGAGCTACGGGCGCCTTATTGAGCCGCTTATTGTCTTTTTTTATTAATGTTTTGTCAATTTTTATTTACCAAAATGACATTTTATTGTGGCGGAGAGAGAGGGGTTCGAACCCTCGATGGGCGATAAAACCCATACTCCCTTAGCAGGGGAGCGCCTTCAGCCTCTCGGCCATCTCTCCTAAAACAGTTACTCTTCGGAATCAGCGGAACCAGCTGACTCAGCTTGTTCTTTTTTGATTCTTTCGTAAATTTCTTCCCTATGAACAGAGACATCTTTTGGTGCATTAACACCTATACGAACCTGATTTCCTTTCACTCCAAGAACAGTGACTGTAACTTCGTCACCAATCATTAAAGTCTCCCCTACTCGACGAGTTAATATAAGCATGGCTTCTCCCTTTATGTATATTAAAAACTCACTGTTCTTACACAGCATCCAACTTACATTGTGCATAATATCAGCTTTTTTCTATAAATAAAACTTAAAACTCCTCCCAAGGTGTGAGAAAAAAACTATTTCAACTCACGCAACTTGAGCCTTGCAACCATTCAGTCACCCCAACACTTACTTAAACGACTGATATAATGAGTTAAATTTTTTATTTTTATTCAGTCACATTTAGGAAATTATATTTCTAAAAATCCATAATCCTGGAATACTCATTTTGAGTTCCTCCTAGTATCAAACCGATCCTACACAGTATCGGCAAATAAATTAGCCGCTGAAACCAAGGCGAACATAAACACAAAAACAGCGACAAAGACCACCAAATAATAAGACAATACCGCTTCAGCTAATACCAGCGAACTGAAATCCGGCACTACGGAGATTAATGCTATGCGTATGACGTTCGGTAAAATGTGCTGGTTAGATTGTCCGTTCTTTACATCCAAAAATTTCATTGGCGGTGCCGGGTTGTTAAAACAGCAAACCGGCCTAAAAACTAGATCAGCAATCTCGGTACTGCAGCCAGTAATTTCTTCGTATAAGGATTCTGAGGATGGCTGCAAATCTGGGCGGTTTCGCCTTGCTCAACAATCCTGCCTTTATACATCACCACCGTTTGGTCGCTTAGATACTCCACTACCCCGATGTTGTGGGTAATGAACAAAAGCGTCAGATTGCGCTGCTGTCGAATGCTTAGGAGCAGTTGCAAAATTTCTGCCTGCACGGAAACATCCAAGGCACTGGTAATTTCATCGCAGACAATAAATTCCGGATTCAGGGTCAAAGCCCGTGCCAGGCCGATTCGCTGCCGTTGACCACCTGAAAATTCATGAGGGTAACGCCACAGGAAATCTCGCTTGAGTTGTACGCTTTCCAAAAGCCGGCTGGCGAGTTCGATGCGCTCTTCATGATTCGCACCGATACTGTGAACTTTCATTGGTTCGGTCAGCGTGGTTTCGATCAGCAGACGCGGGTTCAGCGATGACTGCGGATCCTGAAATGCAATCTGCATTTTCCGTCGCAATGGCCGCAATTCTCGAGCGGAAAGCCCGGTCAACTCTTGGCCTTGTATCTGAATACTGCCGGAAGTCGGCTTTTCCAGTTGCAGTATCGCCCGCCCCAGGGTGGTTTTGCCACAACCGGATTCGCCGACCAGTGCAACGATTTGGCCTTGCGGAATATCCAGAGATACTTCGTCTACTGCACGTACGTAATCAACGATATGACGAAGTAAGCCTTTTTTGATTGGAAACCAGACTTTCAAGTCGCGAATTTTCAGCAGTGGTGTTTGGTCTGTCACAAGACCGTCTGTTGAATTTTTAAAAGGCGGCTGGCCCAACGGCGGCTTCGCCAGGTTTTCCGGTAACGAAGCCAGTAACTGCCGGGTATAGGAATGATGAGGCTTCCGCAACACTTCTGCGCAAGGACCTACTTCAACCAACTTGCCTTGCTTCATTACACCAACCCACTGCGCCATCTGCGCCACCACACCGAAATCGTGGGTAATAAACAGCATACTCATACCGGTATCGTCCTGCAGCTTACGCATCAGCCGCAGAATCTCCGCCTGCACCGTCACATCCAGCGCTGTGGTGGGTTCATCGGCAATCAGCAATTGGGGTTCGCAGGCCAAAGCCATCGCTATCATCACCCGCTGCCGCTGCCCGCCCGACAGCTGATGCGGATAATCGCGGAACCGGCCGGAAGCATGGGGCATCTGTACCTGCTCCAACGCCATAATCGTGCGCTGTTCAGCCTCGGCATCGTTCATCTCCGGATAGTGCAGTTGCAGCGCCTCAGTGATTTGTTCGCCGATGGTCAACACCGGATTCAGTGAGGTCATGGGCTCCTGGAAGATCATTGCAATTTGCGAACCGCGCACCGCACGTATGCCCGGATCATCCAATCTCAACAAATCCCGGCCGTTAAACAGGATCTCGCCGCTCGGATGCGAGGCGACTCCCTGCGGCAACAGGCAGATCACCGACAACGCACTGACTGACTTGCCGCTGCCTGACTCGCCCACCAGGCAAAAGGTCTCGCCTTTGGGGATACTGAAACTGACATCGTCGACGGCTCTGACTTCGCGACCGCCCGATTGCAGATAAGTACGGAGATTTCGGACTTCCAGCAGTCCTGGGTTCATCTGGTCACCCCCGTCTTGCGTGACAACTGAGGATCGATCGCATCGCGAAATGCCTCTCCGATCAAATTATAGGCAAACACCGTCATGAAAATCGCCCCACCGGGAAATACCGCCATCCACCAGTTAAAGGTCGACGACTTAACCGCCTGATCCAGCATTTGTCCCCATGAAGGCGCATCCACAACGCCAAGCCCAAGAAAACTTAGGGTAGCTTCGGACAGAATCGCGCCGGCTACGCCAAAACTCACGGCCACCAATAACGGTGCCACACCGTTCGGCAGCATATGTCGAAACAGTATGGAACTGAGCGGCAAACCGCTGGCAACCGCAGCCTGCACATAATCCTGTTTACGCAATTTCAAGAATTCCTGCCTGACATAACGTGCATACCCGGACCAACCGGTGACGCCGATAATAACCATCATCATGTAAAGACTGCGTCCAAAAAAAGCCACAAAAGTCAGCAGCAGGAAAAGCGTGGGAATATCTTCAAAAATTTCAACCAAACGCATGCCCAGCATATCGACGATGCCTGAAAAATAGCCCATCAAGCCGCCCACAATCACACCAATAAAAAGTGCAATGCCGGAAGCAATCAAGCCGATACTTAGTGAAATTCGGCAAGCATGTATCATCCTGCTTAACACGTCAGCGCCATTCTCTTCGGTACCCATCAGATGAATACGCCCCTCGGATGCCAGAGGAGCTTCCAAACCTTTACTGACCATATCGCGCAAGTAATCGGTCGGCGCATAGGGAATCGGCGGCATGATCCGCCAATCCACTTCGGTATAGGCGGCAGTGCGAAAATCATCGTAGATCACCAGCACCGGCGGTTTGACAAACACATTGACTAGCACAACGGCAGCTAGCGTTCCCAGCACAAACAACAGAATACGTCTACCGATACCAAGCGGCAGACAGTAAACGGCCAGCGCGATAAAAAACGTCACCAGAATCCCAGCATCTTCCACACTTAAGTATTGGAATACCGGTGCCGATATGACACCACCTTTACTCATCAATAACGGCATGGAATTCGCCAGAAACGGCGCAAACACGGCGGCGAACACCAATAGAGCCACCCAGGCAAGACCCACTTTGACGCCTACGCCGTCCAGCGTCTTGCGCCAGATGCGAGCGGCAAAGGATTCACGGTTTACAACATGCTCAGTCATAACTTACTCGCGGATCAGCCAAGGTATAACAGAAATCAGCAATCAAATATCCCACTAACGTGAGAAAGCCGCTCACCCATGTAATCGACAGCACCAGTTCGCGATCGCGGCCTTTGACCGCCTCCACGGCAAGTTGGCCCATGCCATTGATACTGAAGATATGTTCCACAATCAAAGACCCCGCAAGTAAACTGGGCAACAGTCCTGCCGATACGGTAATCAGCGGGAGTAGACTGTTGCGGAACACATGCCGCCACAGCACGTCATGTTCCGCCAAGCCCTTGGCACGAGCCGTCCGCGCATAATCTGAATGCAGATTTTCCAATATCGACGTCCGCGTCAATTTCGCCAGTGCCGCAAAACTGCCATAGGATAAACAAATCACTGGCAGCACCAGGTGCCACACTCGATCCAGCAGAAAACCGCGCACAAATCCGGTTTGCTCCCAATGCGGCAAAAACGGCATGTCTTGCGCCTCGCGGCTACTAATACCGGAAGTCGGGAACCATTGAAAATGCTGCACATTGGCAAAAAAACCGAGCAACAGCACCCCGGCCAGCATAGTAGGGATAGACCACAAGGCCAGCATCGACATGCCTGCCCCGACATCAAATGATCCGCCGCGGCTGGTCGCGGATTTCATCCCAACCATAATTGCGATTGCATAGGTGAACGGAATGGTGACCAGATTAAGCAGCAATGTAATAGGAATACGTTCGGCAAGAATGTCCGAGACAGGCCGTCCGTATTGAAAACTGGTCCCCAAATCCATGCCCTTGGTGAAAGAAAAATCGCCTCGTTTGCCCTGTTCATCGGTGACAAAACCGATCGGCGAGACATTATTCAGCCAACGCAGGTACTGCACCGGCGCGGGCTGGTCTAGGCCGTATCGTTTGTTGTAATAATCCAGCAACGCCTTTTTTTCCTGCGGCTTCATGTCCATGCCGCCAATCAGTGTCTGTGCGCTAATCCCGCCCGGCGACATTGCCATTACCGAAAACACCAGGATGGTAATCCCCAACAGGGTGGGAATCATCAGCAGCACGCGACGCAGCAGATAAGTCAACATCGTAGATTACTCCGCTTATTGCGTATATTTCTGTTGAGCGGCGGGAACATAGTTCTCCATCGGCAAAGACCCTAAGTTCAAGCCCAATTTGGTCATTAGTACGTTGTGTATGCGTTTGTCGACAAACAGCAAACTTTTGCGGCGCATCAGGAAGGTATAGGGCTGATCTTCATAGAGTATCCGCTCAGCCTGCTGCCACAACGGCATGCGTTTGTCTTCATCGACGGTGCGGCGCGCTTCAACGATCAGCTTGTCCAGTTCCGGGTTTTTGTAGCTAATGTAATTATCGCCATTGCTGATTGCCTGATTACTATGAAATATCTGGTACAAATCAGTTTCAATCCCGCTGGTCCAGCCCAGCGTGATCGCTTCGAAGTCTTTTTTATCGAGATTTTCCAGCATCACCGGCCATTCCTGAGGGAACGGAATCAACCGCACTCCGGCACGTGCATACAGGTCTTTCAGCAGCAGCACCATGCGCTTGGTATCCTCATTCGATTCGAGGTAGGTCAGCTTGAATTCGAAAGGCTTACCCTCCATATCTTCCAACACCCCATCGCCGTTGCGGTCTTCATAACCGGCCTCTTTCAGCAGTGCTTTCGCCTTATCCAGATTGAACGTGTAAGGTTGCAAGGCATTATCATGCTGTTTGCTGGCCTCGCCGAACGGGCTAACCGCTGGCTCCGCATAATCCAGAAACACATCCTTGATAACGCGGCTGACATCGGTCAAATAAGTCATCGCTTGCCTGACCCGCTTGTCGGCAAAACGCGTCGGCTTGCCGGCTCGCTGCTGGTTCCAGCCGATATAGCTGTAACCGACTACTGGCGGCATATATTCGAAATTCTGGCTTTTGGCGATGATCTGCGCATCTTTTTTCAATTCTTGATACTCAACCGGACGGGCAGAATAGGTATCGATGTCGCCATTACGATATGTGGTCAGTCTCGCACTGTCGTTCTGGATTATCTTCCACAGTATCCGATTATAGGAAGGCTGTACTTCGCCCCAGTACCGCTCATTACGCACCAATTCAATATTGCCCTTATCCGGGGTCCAATTCTTTGGATCGATCAGCTTGTAAGGTCCGCTACCCAACAACAATCCCTTGGATTCGTTAAATTTTTGCGGTTCTTTCAAATAGGTTGCGTAAAAATGCTTGGGCAAAATCGACATGCCGCCGGCCAGCGATAGCGCCTCGAAATACGGCTCTTTGAAGGTAAAAACAACTTCATACTTGCCGTTGGCCTTCACATTCTTGATTTTTTCCAGATACGCTCTGTCACGCGGCGCCTGGATCGCCTCGGTCATTATAAAATCAAAGGTAAAAACCACATCCTCAGCAGTCAGCGATTCGCCATCTGAAAAACTCACATCGTCACGCAGCTGAAAGTTGATCACCAGACCATCTTCGCTGACCTTCCAGCTTTTGGCGATTAAACCTTCCCATTCCAAGTTGTCGGGATTACGGGTGATCAGACTCTCCAGCACATAGCTTTGTATATTAGAAGCATAGGCATCGGTGGAAACCAACGGCGTGATGGTCTTTAGATTGGTGCCGAAGGCATCCACACTCCAATCACCTGGCGCATAATCGGGAAGACGAGTAGCAGTGTAGGCTCGCTTAAAAGCTTGAGAAACCTCCCCGCTTGCTTCGGAAGTTGAAACCGATGAGGCCGATAGTCTGCCGGAGGCAATGGCACTACGCAGTTCGCGCATTTCCTTAGACTGATCCGACATCGAGGCTTCCATCTCGGTGAGTTTCAGCCACTGTCGGTCAATCTGGTACATGGACAATAATACCAATAGTATTAACAGGCAAAGAAGCGAATAGAGAATCCAGTCTCGTGTAGTCAGTTGTTTTTGCATATTTTCAGTATATATAGAATTTTAACGATGTTTTACGCAAAACCATTGCAGATCATGCGAGGATAGCGCGGAAGAGGTGCATGCCCCGCTATTGTTCAAAAATCCGCCCCATTTATAAATGCGCTACTGATACTTACTATAACCTTACGCCAAAGATTTTTAAAGTGCTGGACATCATTAGATGGATCATAGATACTTGCCCCCATTTATCACAAGCCATTTAAATAATAAGAGGTAGAGTCCTATGGGTTTTATGCAGGGCAAACGGGTCTTGATTGTGGGTTTAGCCAGTAATCGTTCTATTGCATGGGGCATTGCTCAAGCCATGCATCGCGAAGGCGCTGAATTAGCTTTTACGTTCCAAAATGAAAAGCTGCAAAGTCGTGTCGAAGAAATGGCTGAACAATGTAATTCCAAAATCACCATTGAATGTGATGTCAGCATCGATGAACACATCAACGCTGTGTTTGACAAACTGGGCGGACATTGGGATGGTTTGGATTGTATTGTTCATTCGGTCGCTTTCGCTCCGCGTGACGCGCTGAATGGCGATTATGTGGATGTCACCACCCGCGAAAATTTTAGAATTGCTCACGATGTAAGCTCTTACAGCTTTACTGCTTTAGCAAAAGCAGGACGCGCTATGATGAAAGGTCGTAATGGCTCATTGTTGACCTTAACTTATTTAGGCGCTGAACGGGCTATTCCTAACTACAATGTCATGGGTGTTGCCAAAGCCAGTTTGGAGGCCAATGTACGTTATATGGCTGTGGCGTTAGGTGCGGAAGGCACTCGCGTTAATGCGATTTCAGCAGGGCCTATCAGAACGCTTGCCGCATCGGGTATTAATGATTTTAAATCCATGCTGGGTAAAGCTGCCGATACCTCGCCGTTAAAGAGAAACATAACCATTGAAGAAGTGGGTAATGCAGCAGCATTTATGTGTTCAGATTTGGCTTCAGGTATTACCGGAGAAATTACTTATGTCGATTGCGGCTATAATATTGCCGGATTAGCGGCATCTTGATAGACTGCTTATCTAATAAAAATAAAAAGGGAGCTTAATGCTCCCTTTTTATTGCTCGCCGCATTATTGAACTTGAGCCTTTGTATTCACTTCTATATCAGCCTCCGCCTGCAAACTGCTAAGAACTTGATTGAACTCGACTTGACCAAACGCATTGGCGATATTCTTCTTTGCCAACTCCATCTGCTTCTTATCATCCTCACTCATTATGCCCGCCGTAACTTTTGACAAACTCACTACGACTTGCTCGCCAGAAGGTAAAGCGGCAATAAATACACTCGGCTTGCCGCCAACGGGTTTAGCCGCTTTAAAAATGGCATTATTCAACTGCTCGGGTAATTTATTTTTGCCGCGAACCAGCCCCTTGTCTGTATTAATTTTCAGCTTATTTTCAGCCGCCACGACCTGAATGGATTCACCCGCTTGCAAACGCACCATTATTTGCTTTGCTTTCTCGACACTCTGTAGATTGGCTTTTTCTTTTGATAATACCCCCGCCACTTCCTGTTTAACTTCATTCAAATCCCGCTTGGCGGCCGCCTTGTGCTCCAAAAGCCGGACAACGACCAAATGCTCAGTACTAAGCTCCACAGGCGCACTATTGTTACCTTGTAACACTTCTTCCGAGAACGCAGCACTGCGTATTTTCTCATCAGCTGAAATTCCTTCACCTTTTTCTTTGGTAAACAAGGCCGATTTCTTCACAGTAATGCCAAGAGCATCAGCTACTGTTTGCAAATTATCAGGATTTTCATAACTCATTTCAGTTAATTTTTCACCTGCCTCATAAAAAGCATTTTCTGCCTGGGCTTTTTGATAAGCTTTAGTGACTTCATTTTTAACGCTATCAAACTGCTTAATGTTACCTGGTACGAGTTCTGTAACTTTAATTAAATGATATCCAAACGCTGATTTAACCGGAATTGATACTTCACCAAGCTTTAAAGCACTCGCCGCGTCTTCGAACGCTTTTTCCATGATACCAACATTGAATAACCCCAGGTCTCCACCTTTTTTAGCGGTCAATTTATCATCGGACACTTCTGCTGCTAATGCAGCAAAGTCTTTGTTTGCCAAATCTTGTTTTGCTTTAAGGGCTTTTTCTAAAGCCGCTTTATCAGTAGTCTTGTCATTAATTTTAAACAGGATATGACTGATTTTTCTTCGTTCCGGTGTAGTGTATTGGTCTATTTGCTCTTCATAGAAGGCTTTTAACTTTTCGTCGGTAACGACTACTTTTTTGGCAAGATCTTCAAGCAACAACTCAACATACTCAACAGAAACCTGTTCAGGTGTTCGATATAAATCCTGATGCTGTTGATAATAGGCCGATATTTCTTCTTCTGTAGGCTGTACTGTTAATGACTGTAACGGAACAGTTAAATAATCGACATCACGCTGTTGATTCTGGATTTTAAAAAATCCTTCCACGTCATATTGTGTAGCGAAACTGCTATCAACAATACTATGTTGAAACTGCTCCATAGTCAGCGCGTTCTTAATTCTGTTTACAAATTCTGCTGAAGAAATTCTTTGTGAACTGAGCAATGTTTTATATTGTTTGTCACTAAACTTACCATCTACCTGAAAATAGGGCAGGGATTTAATAAATTCACGCGCTTCATCATCTGTGGTAACAAGGCCCTCAGCATGCACGTATTGCAATAAAACTTCATCTTTTATCAGCTTTTGTAATGCTTGTGCTTTTAAGGTTTGCTCATCAATACCCATACCCTGAAGGTTCTGGCTATATTGTTCATAGGCTTTATTAACATCGCGCTGATAAAAATCCTTATCACCTACCGACGCAACGGGTGCTTCTTTTCCGGTATCCAGATAATTATTAATACCCCATAAAGCAAAAGGTACACAAATTAAAATCAAGATACCCCATGCAAAAGCACCTTGTGCTTTTTCTCTAATTTTTGTCAGCATAGATCAGTCCTAAAGAATCAATTTTCGAAGCAAAAAAAAACCCCGAACCAGATGATGGTTCGGGGTTTTTAATTTGGCGGAGTGGACGGGGCTCGAACCCGCGACCACCGGCGTGACAGGCCGGTATTCTAACCAACTGAACTACCACTCCAAAGTCTGGTGGGTGCTGAGGGGTTCGAACCCCCGACCCTCGCCTTGTAAGGGCGATGCTCTCCCAGCTGAGCTAAGCACCCGACTAAAAACCCATTATACATTATTATTTGAATAATTACAAGCTATAATATAGGATTTTTGCTTTAGCGCTGGATTCAATACAATCCGACTAAAGACGACTAGTTTACAGCATCTTTTAAAGATTTACCAGCCTTAAATGAAGGAATTTTTGCAGCTTTAATAGTAATTTCTTCTCCAGACTGTGGATTACGACCTTTACGCTCAGCTCTTTCTTTTACAGAGTAGGTGCCAAAACCCACTAAAGCAACAGAATCACCTTTGCTCAACGCACTTGTCACCGCGCCAAGAAAGCCATCTAAAGCACGCCCGGCATCTGCTTTTGTTAAACCAGCAGACTCTGCCATAGCATCAATAAGTTCCGATTTATTCATTATTCCCCCTGAGGAAGTTATTTTTTGTGTATTATGAAAACCCCTATGTTTATTCTCATGCACGATCCACAGCAACACAAGAAACACAGGTATTTATATCAATAGCCGTGACATAGTGTCAAGCTTTAAAAGCCCTCGAGGCCATGTTATTTGCGGTTTTACACAATAGCCTGATAAAACCGCAAACCATTTCTAATGTGCAGTAAGACCCTGCTGTATAACTTTAACGGAGTCAGCTTCATTTTTACCTTGTTCTTCATCGGCTTTTTTATCAACAGGAACAGGCATATATTGCAAAGCCACTGCCAATACCTCATCTATCCAATGAACCGGCCTGATGTCCAGGTTTTGTTTGATATTTTCAGGTATCTCAACCAGATCTTTTTCATTCTCGGCAGGAATTAAAACCGTAATTATGCCTCCGCGATGCGCTGCCAATAACTTTTCCTTTAAGCCACCGATAGGCAGCACTTCCCCGCGCAAGGTAATTTCACCGGTCATGGCTACATTTGCCCGGACGGGTATTTTGGTTAGTGCAGAAATGATGGCTGTACACATGCCGATACCTGCACTGGGTCCGTCTTTCGGCGTAGCCCCTTCTGGAACATGAATATGAATATCATTTTTCTGGAACAATTCATTATCTATCCCTAAAAGTTCTGAACGACTCCTGACCACCGTCATCGCTGCCTCAATGGATTCTTTCATCACTTCACCCAGCTTACCTGTCGCCGAATGCTTCCCTTTTCCGGGAATTACCGCGGTCTCAATGGTTAATAATTCTCCACCTACTTCTGTCCATGCCAAGCCTGTAACCTGCCCAACCTGATCCTGCTCTTCTGCAAGCCCATAATTAAAACGTTTAACCCCCAAATAGCTATCGAGATTCTCAGGAGTTACCAAGATTTTAGTTTTTTCAGACTTCAACAAGAGATCTTTAACCACCTTACGACAAATTTTTGAAATATCCCGCTCAAGATTACGCACACCCGCCTCACGTGAATAATAACGTATCATGTCCCTGACAGCAGTTTCTGAAATTTCAATTTCGTGCTCTTCAAGACCGTTATTTTCAATCTGCTTGGGGATCAAATAACGGATAGCAATATTTATTTTCTCATCTTCTGTGTAGCCGGCAAGGCGTATAACCTCCATTCTGTCCAGTAATGCCGGTGGAATATTCATGGTATTTGCCGTAGCAACAAACATCACATCAGACAAATCAAAGTCAACTTCCAGATAATGATCTGAAAATGTATGATTCTGCTCAGGATCCAGCACTTCTAACAAGGCCGATGCCGGATCGCCTCGAAAATCAGCTGCCATTTTGTCAATCTCATCAAGTAAAAACATCGGATTTCGTGTTTTCGCTTTAGCCAGATTCTGCAAAATCTTACCCGGCATAGAGCCTATATAAGTGCGTCTATGTCCGCGAATTTCTGCTTCATCCCTGACACCGCCCAAAGCCATACGCACATATTTGCGATTGGTAGCCCTGGCTATAGACTCCCCTAATGATGTCTTACCGACCCCCGGCGGTCCAACGAGACATAAAATGGGGCCTTTAAGTTGTTTGACTCTCTGTTGCACAGCAAGATACTCAAGAATGCGCTCTTTTACCTTTTCCAAACCATAATGCTCAGCCTCCAGAACCTGCTCGGCAATTTTTAGATCATGCCGCACTTTGGTCTTTTTCTTCCAGGGCACATTGACCATCCAGTCAATATAATTACGTACCACAGTCGCTTCAGCGGACATAGGCGGCATTAATTTAAGCTTATTAAGCTCCGTGTCCGCTTTTGTTTTCGCTTCCTTTGACATTCCAGCATTGGCAATTTTCTTTTCCAGCTCTTCAATTTCATTGGGCACATCATCCATATCGCCCAGTTCTTTTTGAATCGCTTTCATCTGTTCATTCAGATAATATTCTCTTTGATTCTTCTCCATCTGCTGCTTAACGCGCACACGAATTTTTTTCTCCATTTCCAGAAGGTCAACCTCCCCTTCCATTAACGTCATTAAATCTTCCAAGCGTTTTTCAATATCTGCGGTTTCAAGAATAGCTTGTTTGTCACTAACCTTTAAGGTCATATGAGCTGCCATCGTATCAGCAAGTCGACTAGGATCATCGATACCTGACAAAGCATTTAAAACTTCTGGTGGAATTTTATTATTCAATTTGACATATTGATCAAATGAATTTATCACCGTCCGCTGCAGCACGTCCTGTCCTTGCGCGGATAAATTGAAAACATCATCAATTTTTTCTACCGCTGCCGAAAAAAAACCTCCTGTTTCTTGATAACGTAAAACCTTGCTTCGTTGCCCCCCTTCCACCAGAACCTTGACCGTCCCATCAGGTAACTTCAGCAACTGTAGAATATTAGCCAAGGTACCTACCTCATAAAGATCGGTAAAATCCGGCTCATCAACTTCAGCTTCCTTTTGAGCAACCAACAAAACCTGCTTATTGTCCTTCATAGCGGCATCCAGGGCATCAATAGAACGCTCTCTGCCGACAAATAAAGGAATAACCATGTGTGGATAAACCACTACATCTCTTAGCGGTAAAACCGGAATTAAGCTATCTTTTTGTTGTAACTCTTTCATTTTGCGCGTTTCCATAAGCGGAACCTTTAACAATTTCTTGGATTAGAAGATTATGGGGGCTCTAATTAAAATAGCAAGGAATAGAAATACGATTTATCGCTTCTCTACAAAAAATAAATAGAAATGTATGAAGGGAACTGTCAGTCAGGATTATGACCATATTTTGATTTGTGCGCCTGCAAAGCCGGCGCCAAGAGGAATTATCAGACAAGTTAAACAAAGAATTGAACGGGTCTCACGACCCGTATTCCGGCTTTAGTTCTTCATATACCCCCCAGCTTGAATTTGAGCTGTTGGGGGTTTCGTCAATGAAACATCAAGATTCAGCAGAGGCCTTTTTCTTTTCGGTTTCATAAACCAAAAGGGGCTCAGACTGACCTAAAATAACACTTTCATCAACAACTACTTTGCTAATATTATCTGCTGACGGCAACTCATACATGGTATTGAGCAAGACATTTTCAACAATGGTTCTCAACCCTCTGGCACCGGTTTTTCTTTCCATGGCCTTGCGGGCAATTGCACTTAAGGAATCATCGCGAAATTCCAGTTCAGCACCTTCCATCTCAAATAAATGCTTGTACTGCTTAGTCAGTGCATTTTTTGGCTCAGTCAATATCTGCACCAACGCCTGCTCATCCAACTCTTCCAACGTCGCTATAATGGGCAAACGACCAACAAACTCAGGAATCAATCCATATTTTATCAAATCTTCAGATTCGACTTCTGCAAACAGTTGGCCGATGTTTTTAGATTCATCTTTGGTTTTCACATCGGCTGAAAAACCTATGCCGCCTTTTTCAGAGCGCGCCTTTATAACACGATCCAGGCCGGCAAAAGCCCCGCCAACAATAAACAGGATATTAGCTGTATTAACCTGTAAAAACTCCCCCTGAGGATGTTTACGTCCTCCTTGAGGCGGCACCGAAGCGATAGTACCTTCAATTAATTTTAGTAAGGCCTGCTGAACGCCCTCACCCGAAACATCACGAGTAATAGATGGGTTATCAGATTTCCTTGAAATTTTATCAATTTCGTCGATGTAAACGATGCCGGTCTCAGCCTTTTCCACATCGTAATCACATTTCTGTAGAATTTTCTGAATAATATTTTCTACATCTTCGCCTACATAACCCGCTTCAGTTAATGTAGTAGCATCAGCAATTGTAAACGGCACATCCAGCAAACGAGCTAATGTTTCAGCTAGTAAGGTCTTACCGGATCCCGTTGGTCCTATCAACAAAATATTACTTTTTGCTAATTCAACAGACTCTTTTTTCGACTTACTGCGTAAACGTTTATAGTGATTATAAACAGCTACCGCTAAAATCTTTTTTGCTCGCTCCTGACCGATGACATAACTGTCAAGCTCTTTTTTTATCTCTTTTGGCGTAGGTAACTCACCACCGCCAAAAGAAGAATCATCTTGCAATTCGTCTTTAATGATGTCGTTACAAAGCTCTACGCATTCATCACAAACATAAACCGAAGGCCCAGCAATTAGTTTTCTAACTTCATGCTGGCTTTTACCGCAAAAAGAGCAATAAAGAAGCTTATCTTCGTCTTTGCCGTTTTTATCATTACTCATAAATCAACCCCCTGCAAACATCAAGTTGATGTTTTAACTTTAGATAAAGCCAAGCATATCGAAATATCAAAAGAATACCAACTTTTATAAGTCAGAACCTGTTACTCTATTCGTTAATACTTTATCAATCAGACCATAACTCACTGCATCTTCAGCACTTAAGAAGTTATCTCTATCAGTATCTTGCTGAACTTTTTCCAAAGGTTGACCAGTATGGTAAGCCAGGATTTTATTAAGCTTATCTCTTATAGACAGAATTTCTCTGGCATGGATATCAAAATCAGAAGCCTGCCCCTGAAAACCACCTAATGGCTGATGAATCATCATTCTTGAGTGAGGTAAACAATACCGCTTGTCTTTAGCTCCCCCTGTAAGTAGCAATGCGCCCATACTAGCCGCTTGCCCTATACATAGCGTACTCACATCCGGTTTAATAAACTGCATGGTGTCATAGATTGACATGCCGGCAGTTACTGATCCGCCTGGAGAATTGATATACAAATGAATATCTTTATCAGGATTTTCTGATTCCAAAAAAAGCAATTGCGCAACCACCAGATTGGCCATGTAATCTTCAACCTGACCTACTAAAAAAATTACGCGCTCTTTTAAAAGTCTTGAGTAAATATCGAAAGAACGCTCACCTCTAGCGGTTTGCTCGATAACGATGGGTACTAACCCACCTGCCGCTTCCAAAGCCTTAGCCTGATTGATTACATGCTGTTTATACATACAAAACCCTTACCGTTGTTGCCTGTCCATAACATCATTAAAATTGACCGTCTCATCAGATACTTTTGCTCGCGCAACCAACCATTCAATCACCTGATCCTCTAAAACCATTTGCTGAACATCAGTCAGACGGCTTTCATCGGAGTAGTACCAGTTGATTACATCATCAGGACGCTCATAACTTCTCGCCAAGTCTTCAATGGTAGAGCGTACTTTATTACTATCTAATTTAATAGCATTTTTTTGGATAATTTCACCTAATATCAAGCCTAATGCAACTCGACGTTTAGCTTGTTCTTCAAAAACATCTCTTGGCAACTTTAGATCTTCCAGCTTCATTTTCTGTCTTTTAGCTGTTTCTATATAAGGCTTCATCAAACTGTCGACCTCCATATCAACTAGCGTATTGGGCACAGTCAGCTGAATTTTTTCATATAATGCGTCCATTACCGAGCTTTTCAACTTGCTCCGCAACGCCTGCTCCAACTCTCTATCCATGTTGTTTCTAACATCTTCACGGAAAGATTCAACTGAACCATCTTCAATACCGTATGCTTTAACAAAATCCTCATCAATTTCGGGCAACAAAGGCTCTTCAACTTTAATAACATCCACTGCAAATTGAGCGACTTTACCTGCCAGTACTTTGTTATCGTAATCTTCTGGAAAAGTTAATGTAAATGTTTTGTTTGAACCGGTTTCAAGACCAACCAGATTGTCCTCAAACCCGGGAATCATTTTTTTCGAGCCACAAACAACTTGAAAATCTTCTACTCTGCCATCAGTAAAATTCTCACCTTCAGAAGTACCTGAAAAACTGATAGTAACACGATCATGTTCTTGCGCAGGACGGTCAACAATGTGCCAACTTTGCTGTTGAGCTCTTAGCTTCTCAATCATGTTTTCGACATCACTATCGCTGACTGCAGCAACCGGACGCACCACTACAAGCTGATCAATACCTTCCAGAGTTATTTCAGGATAAACTTCAAACACGGCGGTGTATTTAAATCCTTCAGTCTCATCCACAGGCTCAATGTAGGGATGCCCAGCAGGTTTTAGATCCTGATCTTGTAACGCATCATAATAAGTAGCTTTAATCAATTCACTGGCAATTTCGCCACGAATTCGGTCACCATACATTTTTTTTACAACATGCTGAGGCACTTTACCAGGACGAAAACCATCAATTTTAACGCTATGCGCTAACGACTTTAAACGCTCCGCCATTTTCTCCTGAACAACGGCTTCAGGCACGCTAACAGTCATTTTTCTGCTTAATTCTGATGTCTTTTCGACAGAAACTTGCATTTCTTTACCTCACACATTATATAGAAGAATTTTTATGAATACCGATAGACGGCTTAAAAGAACTGAAAACAGAACGATGAATCGTCCTATTTTATAGAATAGAGTGGTGCGAATGGAGAGACTCGAACTCTCACAGGATAACCTACTGGAACCTAAATCCAGCGCGTCTACCAGTTCCGCCACATTCGCACTTTGATGAACGCGGCATTATAATTACTTATCGACCTTTTAACAAGCTATAATTTCCAAAACTGATTCACAATCAGACACTCACTTTTACATCAAAACCCAATAGCCGAATTTCATCGGCAAATGCATTTAATGTTTCAGCAGACAAGGACTCCAACCGCGGCGCTTCCGGCTGCAACGATGGTCTTGCTATGGTATACAGCATCACTTGCGTCAAGTTACAGCCACTTTTTTTAATTTTCCTCAACATATTAAGGTAGGCCTGCTTTTCCTTGTCAGTCAAACCTTGCTTGTCAATATCAAACAAACATGTTTGCAGCTTTGTCGTACATAACCCTGCTGAAAGCATCAGCTTTTCCACACTTGTTTTGCAGCTTTGCCCTGAATTGTTGATTAAAGCCCTACCCTCTTCTGTAGCACTGTCCAGCTTAAACCAGACTTCTCCACCATAAGACTTTAATATCTTCAAACCAGCCTGAACTTTAGCTTGATGAACCAAACTACCATTGGTAATTAGTACATAATGACAGTGAGGTAAAACTCCCGCCTCCGTGGCTATTTTGCCAATCAGTTCAACTGCCTTGGCAAATTCTTTTAAGCTAGTCGGCTCGCCATTACCTGCAATAGCAATATCTTTAATTATCCGTTTATCTTCGTCAACCTGAAAACGCTCATAGAAATCACCATTGAGCACATCATCAAGAAAAAACCTTAACTCATCTTCCAGTAACTTAAAATCCATTTCAGGTGCAGCACCGATTTTTAAACCCGGTACTTGGCAATAAATACAACGCCAATTGCACGCATTATTGGTATTAAAATTTATACCTATGGACAAACCTCCCATGCGCCTGGATATAACCGGATAAACATATTTTAAACCGACAATATCGGAACGATGATTAGTTACTGTTAATTTTGACACCATAAATTGCTTTGAAGTAATTTTTAATCACTTTATTCTACGGTGTTCTATAGCTTTAATTTAAGTTATTTGAAATCTTTTGTGCTAAGTTTTATTTACTTTCACCTCAAACACAAAACCTGCAGAAAAATAAAACCACGAAAGTGAGTGACCCCATTTTCCATGAGAGCATCAAAGGAAGCAGCATCAATTTCATCAATAAGAACTATATGGCCAGAACTTTAATAGCACCTTACTTGCTACCCATTCACTGATAGTCTAGTATTTGCTATAAGTTTGCCACCATCGCCAATTTTTCTCTCATATAAAACATCTAGGGCAAGGGTTTAAACCACTACACTTAGAAACCAACATTAAGGAAATATACAATGTTAAAAAAATCTACAATCCTTATCCCAGCACTTTTAATTGCGGCATTAAGCGGATGCAGTTCGACTTATCGTTTCTTCAAAGCTCAAACCTACCTCAATACTGATCTGATCGAAGCTAGCTATGATGCTACAGATGAACTTAAAGACCAACTTTGCCGAAAGATCCCGAAAGGCTCTCTGATTGTGGTTAGTACGCTGCTCAATGCTAAAAAAGATCCAAATGAGACATCATCATTTGGTCGCATAATTTCAAATCAGATCGCTACCTCCCTACATAATTCAGGTTATCAAATTATCGCCCTGGACTTACCAATCGATCTTTTTATGATGAAAGAAGATGGCGAGTTACATCTTTCCGAAGAAGACAAAGCCCTGCTCAGACGTTTTAACGCAGCTATCATGGTAGGCGGAGTGTATGCACCAGGAAAGCAAAACGCCTACGTTTCTCTTCGTGCAGTCAATAGATTTACCAGGCATGTAATCGCATCAACTGATTTTTCTGTAGTTCTTGGACCTGATGTAAAAAATCTATTAAAAAGCAAAGGTACTGACTCTACCTCCCTTATACCTACTGGATCACCTGGCTCTGTTGCTGAACCCAATACAGAAGAATCTGCGCCAACTGCGAACGATACCGCTCCAACTGTGGAAAGCGAGCCCCTCAAGTTGGAAGAAACACCAACTAACAATCCCGCTGCTGGCGTGAAAAGCTTCCCCTCCCAGATGGAATAAATATCACCCAATCGACTGAATATGTATCAGCTCAAAAAAATGAATCACCTGTCCTAACGCATTCTGACTAGCCGAAACCCCTGATTAGCCTGGCGCGACCAGGCTACACCCCAGTTACGATAGGCGGCGCGCACTCTGACCGCATCAGCGTTCCAGCCGCCGCCACGGATTGAGATCAATTCATCACTGCCCGGTATTATATCGGAGCATACTTCTTCAGCACCGGTATACTTTTCCTCATATTTTGAGCATGTCCATTCCCACACATTGCCCAACATATCATGCAAACCAAATTTATTAGCCCGAAACGCACTGACTGTCGCTGTAAAAAAATAACCATCTTCACAATTATGTGTCTGGGGCCATTTGACAGATCCTGATTGGGTATTGTCTGCTACATTGGCATAACTACAGGCTATATCCGGATTATTACCCCAATAGCGTGCAGTTGCTGTCCCTGCTCTGGCCGCATATTCCCATTCGGCTTCCGTTGGCAACCTATATTCCTGGCCTGTTTCTTTATTAAGCCATTGAATATAAGCCCTGACATCATCCAGGCTAACACAAGT
>Ga0209391_10000120_pt1 | contig 29407 bp, 34 predicted proteins | sample PPLLak3March2015_FD_187246 | JGI IMG/M metagenome (GOLD analysis project Ga0209391, IMG submission 187246) | Freshwater sediment microbial communities from Prairie Pothole Lake near Jamestown, North Dakota, USA - PPLs Lake P7 Core (1) Depth... | ecosystem: Environmental > Aquatic > Freshwater >...
TTTCATCCAATTCCGCTCTCATGCGTTGGAACTTTCTTTTTATGCCATCTATAATTGCGGAATCAATCATTCCGCCATTATATTGAAATAACTAAAATGCATCAGTTATTTATTTACACTGACTAAGTCTTTCCAGCTTAATCTTCACTTTAATTTTGAGGAACACATCATGCCTTTCCTAAAACTCAGCACCAACGTTACCATCGATCAAATCCAATCCGAACAACTGCTCAGCGAACTTTCACAACTACTCGCCAAAGAAACCGGTAAACCGGAACGCTATGTGATGGTGGAACTGGCTGGCAGCAAAGCCATGCTATTCGGCGGCAGCAATCAGCCGCTGGCTTATCTGGAATGTAAAAGCATAGGATTGAGCGCTACGCAGGCAAAGGTGATATCCGCATCGATTAGCAGGTTGTTAACGGCTACTTTGCCATTGACTGCCGAGCGCATTTATATCGAATTCAGCAATTGCCCGGCTGAGTTCTGGGGCTGGAACGGTTCAACTTTTGGTTAACTTGAATCTCCTATAATCGAGGCAGTGCCTAGGTAGTGCCTGTTGTTATAATGCATACGGTCATGAATTTCGCTTTTTAAAACCCCCTCACCCCAGTCCTCTCCCTGAGGGAAAGGGGGGGACATTCTCCGCAATCTATACCCGCGTTGGGTATATCGAGTTACTAAAGCGATTAAGCCTGGATAACAAGTTGCCGTTGACTTTTTCACGAGCGCAATCTTGGAGGATTCACTGTCAATTTCACCGGACAAAACAGCCATCTCTTATTTATCCTGATCCTTAACGGCGATTCGCCGTTTTGGTAGATGCTTTATGCTTATCTCCGCTACAAACTGCAATATTGAAGGTATTTGATTTTCATTACTAAAGCCTTTCTGTTTAATGGTACCTTCGCACAATCCTGTTACTGCTTTCAGCTTTTGTTCAGCGAACAAAGCGCATTGTTAAATTGAGATCACAGAAATTATCGCTTCTCATGACGATAAATTTAGCTGTACTACACTTAATTTTGTATATCAGTCAGCGAAACAGGAAGGTGAAAGATGGTTAATAAAAATTCCGATACTCATAGTAATATTATTGAATCGATGAATGAGGCTTTTGATAATGGTATATCTTATGGACTGGAATATGTCCTTGACGAATTGGTAAGTGAAAAGCCGATACCTGCGAATCAAGATACGATAGATTGGTTTGGAGATACCGATTATTTCGCTTAAATTCGTTCAATTGCATTAACCCGGCGTCCAGCGTAACCGGGATAATTGGCTTGTTGGCTGTCACCTGATGAATATGCGACAAATTAGGTTTTTATAAGACGATTGATTTCGTAATTTACTATAATACGTCGGGCATCAAACCTGACACAAACCCTATGACTACGATAATCGATATCCCAATCACGGACTGGAAACAAGCCTGCTCACCCAAAATCCAGGAGTATGCATTGCGTGTGCTCGAAGAAGGAGGCGTCTTGTTCTTCCCGCAACTCAATTTCTCGATAGAAGAGGTTGAGTGCCACTTCCTGTCTCCAACCATCGTGGGGAAAAGCAAGAATGTCAGCTTTGATATTTCCACCGGAAAACTGCGTGGGAGCAGCGTTAACGAAACGGAGATAAGGCTATTACAAAGCATGATGCAGCGCTTCGCCACATGCAGCAATGATTTGCTGTTCAATTTACTACCGTACTACAAAGCAGACTTAGTGGCATCAAGAACCAGTTTTCGGCCAGTGGAACTCGCTGAGCGACAGACTTCTTGGCGAAAAGACGATACGCGATTGCATGTCGATAGTTTTCCATCGATGCCTGTCCAGGACAAAAGAATCCTGCGTGTCTTCAGCAATGTAAATCCCCAGGGAAAAAGTCGCTTCTGGAGGCTTGGTGAATCATTTGAAAGCGTCGCTAGCCGGTATCTATCCTCCCTGACCAACCCCGTTTGGGGTGTCAGTCAGCTGCTCCAATTGTGCGGAATCACCAAAAGTCGACGAAGTACCTACGACCATTTCATGCTGCAATTGCACGACCGTATGAAATCAGACCTGGATTACCAGTTGAATGCAGAGCAAATTGATTGCGAGTTTCCGGCAGGTAGTACATGGATTACCTATACCGATCAAGTTTCGCACGCAGCCATGACGGGACAGTACTGCCTGGAACAAACCTTTTACTTGCCCGTTACTTCCATGCAAGACCCTTCACAGGCACCGCTTCGAATTCTTGAGCGTCTGACCAGCCGAAAACTGACATGACTCCCAAGCCATACTTCGTACTGCTTGTGGCCTGCCCGCCTCAACTTCGACGATAAGGTTCATTTTGTAACTAGCTCTAGTTCTCAAGCGCCTGTAACCGTTCCACAATTTCTTCGTACTTGCCAAGATGAAAAGTTTCCTGATGCAGGACGTCCAAGCCACGGTCGAGATTATGTCCGATTTCCTGAAAATGATCGAAAGGCCAAGGCTCCCCTATCCTTTCCCAGCCCTCCCGAAGGGCTGAAGATATCGGTACCAAACCATCGTTTGCATCTTCCGCTCCAGTCTTTGTCTTGATGTAAGCATTGGTTGGTAGCAACGCAATGCAGGTTTTTGCGAATGAATCATTACGGCCCTGCCCGGCAACACAGAAATACTTGACGCTGTTGTTATCTGGATAATTTTTGTTGAACTCATTCATGCTTGAAGTGGTTAAATCCCTCAGCCCATCAATTATATTCAGATTGTCGAGCACTTCCCTGGCGCCATTTTCGACTGCGCCGATCAAGGTACCCAAAATCGGAATATTTGACTCACCGTCAAAGGCCGAATAGAAAAAATCCGCCAAAGGCGATCCTTTGTGCGGAGTGCCTACAGTCGTTAGCGTTCTCACGTAATCTGCGATGCCATTTTCATTCTTCGACAGAAGGTACCTGGCATCCAGCCCGCCCATACTGTGAGCAATGATGTGAACCTTCTTTCTGGGATCGAGAGTCGATGCTGCACCAGTTTGGCCGAGCGCCGCCGTAATCTGTTCGTACAACTGGTCGCCATGTTTTTCTATACCTGCGACGGGGTCGACTTTCGTGACCAATACCCGCGCATTAAATTTATCTTCCAGATGCGCCTTCACGCCGTTGAAGTACTCCAGATTCAGGATAGGAATCTTTTTGAAGCCGAGAATGCCGTGTGCTAGAACAATATTCATGATTTTAAATCCTCTGAGTTCGTGTGAAAAAGATGCGTTTGGTGTTCTGCTTTTCTACCTAAATCTAGTAAATGCTTGTTTTAAGACCAACGCAACATATTTATAACAAAACCCCTTGCCGGGCTAACCAGGGCTTGAGGAACAAGACCAACAGCCCAGCCGCGCCGCAAGCGGCAATAACCGGAATAACGCCCGCCTTATAACGGAACAGTGCCAGCAAGGCACACGCACCGATAAGCGCAGCAAAGCCGTCGAAGCGTCCGGAGAAACCTTGCGGCCAAAATACATGCCAGGCAAAAAATACGGCAAGATTAAGAATAACGCCCACCACGGCTGCGGTAATCGCCGATAGCGGCGCTGTGAACTTCAAATTACCGTGGGTAGATTCCACCAACGGGCCGCCCACCAGGATAAATAAAAAACTGGGTAGAAAGGTAAAATAAGTAACCACGAGTGCTGCGATCACAGCGGCCATTAATACTGCCTCGGGACCGAACGGCAATTGACTCCAGCCGCCAAGAAAGCCGACAAAGGTGACGATCATAATTAGCGGACCGGGGGTCGATTCACCCAGCGCCAGGCCGTCAATCATTTGCGTGGCGCTCAGCCAATGGTAATGTTCTACCGCACCCTGATAGACATAAGGCAATACTGCGTAAGCGCCGCCGAAAGTCAGCAACGCCGCCTTGGTGAAGAACCAGCCCATTTGAGTCAATGCCCCATGCCAGCCATATTGCCCGCACAAGAATCCCATCATGCCACCCCATAAAAACAATCCTGCTGCCGCAATTTTAAGGAAATGCGTCCAACGGAACATGGCATGTTCGGGAATGGGCGTATTGTCATCAATCAAAGCCGGGCCGAAGCTGTGTTTGGCCGCGCCATGTCCCCCGCCGACAGCAAATTTTTCCGGGGCGATGCGTCCACCGATGGCCCCAAGCAACGCTGCGAGCAATACAATCAATGGAAACGGCGCATGCAAGACGAAGACGGCGAAGAAGGCTAAGGCAGCCAGCGTCCATAATAACTTGTTCTTCAAAGCTCGCGAGCCGATACGATAGGCCGCGAACAGCACGATAGCGGTAACTGCGGGTTTGATACCATAAAGTATACCGGCTACTTCCGGAACCTGGCCGAAACGCATATAGACCCAGCTTAACAGGATCAACAAGAACAGCGACGGCAGAATAAACAGAAGCCCTGCAATTACACCACCCCAGGTACGATGCATCAACCAGCCGATATAAGTCGCTAACTGTTGCGCTTCCGGCCCCGGTAATACCATACAGTAATTAAGCGCATGTAAAAAACGCCGTTCCGAAATCCAGCGCTTCTTTTCGACCAAATCCTGGTGCATGATGGCAATTTGTCCGGCAGGGCCGCCGAAACTGATGAAACCGAGTTTCAACCAATACCAGAAGGCTTGTCCCAAAGTGACCGGTTGGGGAGATGTGCGCGGTGGATGCGGTTTGTTCATGAGTCGTTTCCTGAAAAAGCTTGATAAAAGGCGTCGAAAATTTTTTCCACTTCGGCGAGGAGTTCATCATCATCGAGCCAGCGTTGTCTCATCCCGCCGATAAGCGTTTCCAGTCCTGCAGCTTCCGGCGCAGGAATCCCGCCAACGTCCAAAAAATGAACCAATGCGCCGATACGATTCAGGGCTGCATCTTTAGTCAGTCCAAAACTCGCTAGGAGAACTTCGAAGGTGACTTTTACGCCGGTATGCGTGAACGCGGCACCGTCGAAATCAAAGCCCAACGCCTCTTCGGGACAATCTTCCAAGATTTTAACCCAGATAAACCTGGCTGCGGGGTCAATAAGGCGTCGAATTAACCAGGCGCTTGCGAGCCGGTCGATCCAGAGACGCTCTCGCGTTGCCCATATCCGCCCTTGATAGTCCGAGCCTTGCAATAATTTGATCCGGCGCTGCACAGCATGGGTTTCATCCGGTGTCAGGCGCTCGTTGATGGTGTGTTCCAGATCCTCCAAAACCGAAGCCACTTGCTCTCGAGCCTCGCCCGGAAAAAAATCCAGCACCGCCAATATCTCAAAATCCTTGCGCAATCGCAATACCTGGCGCTGGGATCGGCTTCCATCCTCGACCTCCAGTGCCTGGGCGGTTTGCCGCAGGGTTTCAAGCAGCCTGGCATAATCGTCAGAACGATCGAACAGCGCTTCGAACTGGTTTTGCTGTTCCTGGCTCTCACTCTCCAAAAATAAGATATGCGCATTGCCGCCACAGGCCTTGACTTCTTCAGCTTGAACCTGAAAAGCTTACCGAAACTCCGGCCGATGCGGCAATAAATAAACACCATCACGCAACACGCCGCAACCCAGAGCTTTAAGGGCACGCCATACGCGCATAAGCCCGGTGGAGTTTTGGGTAGGTAAACTGATGATGAGAATTAGCCAGGATTGGCTACATAAAAATATGTAGTATATATAACAATAATGTTTAGTATTCTACGTATTTTTTAAGGGCAAACAAAAGGAGTTTTACTATTAAGGTATGTGGCAATTTCTTGTTACATCATTTCAAGCAATGACTTGAGATATTGTATTTCTCAGGAATTATGATTTCTTTTTTGGGTCCTAGTTACTGAGATTGCCTGTCAAAATAACGCTGAATGTCTATTAGCAGGAGAAGGAAAAGAAGCGAGGATTTGTTTTTGACTTGATGGTATCCGCTGAAATTTAGAGCTTTGCTCAAATGCGTGTTTGAATTCAGATGAGAGGTTTCTATTATGAAAAATTATGATCCATTTGGTGCGCATCACTTATTAAAAATTGATCGCACGGACTCCGTTTCTTATTACCGTCTATCTCAACTTGAACATGTTGCACCGGTAGACATTTCAAAACTGCCCTACACGATAAAAATTCTGCTTGAGTCTTTATTGCGCAACTGTGATGACTTTGCCATTACTCAAGATCATGTTCTGAGCCTTGCCAACTGGCAACCTCATGGTATAAGGCAAGAAATACCTTACAAGCCTGCCCGAGTGGTACTACAGGATTTTACCGGTGTGCCTGCCCTTGTCGATCTGGCGGCAATGCGCGATGCCATGAAGCAACTGGGTGGCGATCCGAAAAAAATCAATCCCTTTATTCCCTGTGACCTGGTCATTGATCACTCGGTACAGGTGGATTATTTCGGCAAGGCCAATGCCCTGTTATTAAACGAAAGCGTCGAGTTTCAAAGAAATGCGGAAAGGTATGAGTTCCTGAAATGGGGGCAAGCCGCTTTTCAAAATCTCCGCGTCGTTCCTCCTTCTACAGGTATCGTTCATCAGGTAAATCTTGAATACCTTTCTCAAGTCGTTTTCCATAACAAGGATAACAACACCTGTTATCCCGACAGTTGTGTCGGCACTGATTCACATACACCGATGGTCAATGGTCTGGGCGTTCTTGCGTGGGGAGTCGGAGGCATTGAGGCTGAAGCCGTGATGCTGGATCAACCGATTCATATGCTGATTCCTGATGTCGTTGGTATTAAATTGACCGGCAGGTTGCCGCCGGGTGTCACTGCTACTGATCTCGTGCTACGTATTACAGAACTGTGCAGAGAGTTTGGTGTAGTAGGAAAATTCGTTGAATTTTATGGCCACGGGCTGGCGCACCTAAGTATTCCGGACCGGGCCACCATCAGTAATATGGCTCCCGAGCAAGGTTCGACGGTGAGTTTCTTTCCCGTTGACGACGAGACACTTAAGTACATGCGCCTAACTGGGCGTAGCCCCGAGCAAATCGAACTCACCGAACGTTACTCAAAGGAGCAGGGTTTATTTCGCACTGACGATACGCCGTACCCTGAATTTACCCAAATTATGGAAGTAGATCTCGGCTCAATTGAACCCGCGCTTGCAGGTCCCAAGCGTCCGCAAGACAGAATTCCACTCAGTCAGGTAGGGCCAACCTACAGGAAAACACTCACCGTCCCCCTTGGTAACAAGGGCATGGGACTTTCCGAGCAGGACCTTGAACGTAGCGGCATCGTGTTTAGTAAGGGGTCGAGTGAGACAATCACGCATGGCGCCGTCGTCATCGCAGCGATTACTTCCTGCACAAATACCAGCAATCCGACAGTCATGCTCGGTGCCGGTCTCGTTGCCAAAAAAGCCGTAGAGAAGGGCTTGAAAGTAAAGAACTATGTAAAAACCTCGCTTGCTCCCGGCTCACTGGTGGTCACTGAGTATTTAAAGAAATCTGGGTTGCTTTCCTTTCTGGAACAGCTCGGCTTCTATCTCGTAGGCTATGGTTGTACTACTTGCATCGGCAATTCCGGTCCGCTTGACGACGCCGTTGAAAAAGCGATAGTGGAAAATGATCTTGTCGTTTCTGCGGTGCTATCAGGAAACAGAAACTTTGAAGGCCGCGTACATCCTCTCACCAAGACCAATTATCTTGCATCGCCACCGCTGGTAGTTGTCTACGCGCTGGCAGGTTCGACGGCACTGGACATTACCACCGAACCTATTGGTTTGGACAAGGATGGAAATCCGGTGTATCTGAAAGACATCTGGCCTACAAACGATGAAATAACTGCCGCAATAAGTCAGTTTGTAACCCCCGAGATGTTTCAGGAACGTTATGCAGATGTTTTCACCGGCACCAAAGCATGGCAAATTGTTGAAGTTACCGGGTCCGAATTGTATGCATGGAACGAGAATTCGACCTATATCAGGAAACCGCCTTTCTTTGGAGGCTTGACGACCTATCAGCAAGCGATAAGTCCTCTAAATGGCATGCAGGTACTGGCCCTGTTCGGGGATTCTGTCACCACGGATCATATATCACCTGCCGGCCAAATCGCTCCCGGCTCTCCGGCCGCGTTATACCTTCTTGATAAAGGCATAGAGCGGAAAGACTGGAACAGTTATGGTTCACGTCGAGGTAACGATCAGGTAATGTGCAGAGGGACCTTCGCCAACATCCGCATTCATAACCAGTTGATTCCAGGCAGTGAAGGCAATGTTACGCTCTATCATCCAACCGGGGAACAAATGACTATTTTCGACGCCGCGATGAGGTATAGGGATGACGGTATACCGCTGTGTATCCTTGCAGGAAAAGAGTACGGCTCAGGCTCATCCCGGGACTGGGCAGCGAAAGGTCCCTTCATGCAAGGTGTAAAAGCAGTCATCGCCGAGAGTTATGAAAGAATTCACCGCAGTAATCTCATCGGCATGGGCATATTGCCCCTGCAATTTATCAACGGTGAATCAGTCAAAACCTTGAAATTAACCGGAACCGAAACATTTAACATAGACATTTCCGACGCCACAACGCCACAACAGGAAATTGCCGTTTCAGCAACAGCGCCAGATGGAACCGTCACAACTTTTAAAGCGATCAGTCGGATCGATACACCGATAGAAATTCAATATTATCGGGACGGCGGTATTCTCAGAACAGTTTTAAAGAAATTATTGTGATTTTAAGGTTTTATCTTATAAATCACACAATTTTTGATAGGAGTTCAATCAATGTTAGAATTTCCCACATTAGCCTCGAACCACTTTTTTTAACCTTATGCTTTACAGCGCCTGCTTTTTCTGAAGAAGCGGCCACGATGCATCAAGTCTGTATGGAATTCTTTAAGAATGATTAACCAAATCAAACTTTTTTTTGAGCAACATCTTGCGCTTTCAGCGCCGGAAGACAGTTCGGAAGAAAAGCTGCAAATTGCGACCGTCGTCTTATTTCTGGAAATGATGTATATGGACGATAAAGTTGAGCCGGAAGAACAAGAAATTATTCTATCCCTGATTCATCAGAATTTTTCTTTAACAACTGAACAAACAACTTCCTTATTGGAATTAGCCGAACAACAAAGAAAACAGGCGACTGATTATTTTCAATTTACTTCCTTGATCAATAAAGAATACACACTGGAGCAAAAAGTTCGATTAATTGAATCACTTTGGAAAATTGCCTTTATTGATGGCAAATTGGATATGGACGAGGAATATCTGGTCCGAAAAATTGCAGATCTTTTACATGTTCCTCATACCGCATTTATTATGGCAAAAAACCGGGTAGAGCCGGAGAAGAATATATCTTAATGAAATATGAAATCAGGGTTTTTCTCAACGATGAATATCTTCAAACGCACACGTATTCGCTACATTCTACACCGTCATGCCATCGCGCATGATCTGTGGGCGGAAGTTATCGAAAAGTTGTCTGTTTTGCAGGGATTGACTGCTGTTGAGAAAGCGCACTTGCGCGAACTAACGACGCTGTTTCTGCACGAAAAACGATTCACCGGCGTACAAGGATTTCAGCTCACCGACGCAATGTGTTTGATCATCGCCGTTCAAGCCTGTCTTCCGGCGCTTGGACTTGGGATTGGCTGTCTGTCAGGCTGGACCGAGATCATCGTTTATCCGGGTGCGTTTCGGGTTAGCAGAGATGACAGGGATGCTGCGGGCGTTGTACATCATCAGGACCAGGCGTTAATCGGTGAATCATGGTCGCGGGGGCCGCTTATATTGTCATGGGACGATGTTGAGCGAGATATGCAGGGAATACAAACCGGCCGCAATGTCGTGATCCATGAAATTGCCCATAAGCTGGATATGCTAAATGGCCCCGCCGACGGCTTCCCTCCGTTACAGCACGGCATGATCGTATTGGAGTGGTCAACTTCGCTCAGCGCCGCCTATGAAAGCCTGGTTCGGCAGGTCGAACATCACCATCACGCCTGTATTAACCCTTATGCAGCAACCAGCCCTGCCGAGTTTTTTGCGGTGATCAGCGAATATTTTTTCTCGATGCCAGTAATTCTGTATACCAATTTTGCTGATGTTTTTCAGCAACTACAACTTTATTACCGGCAAAATCCGTTACTGCGGCTGCATGAGTTAAGCGCATCTGTATTTTCATCATCAACTTTAGGAATTTTAAATGAGCATATCCAGTGAAGCACGCCCCCCATTTCCACCATTCACTCGTGAGACAGCACTTCAAAAAGTACGTATGGCAGAAGATGCCTGGAACAATCGCGATCCGCAACGCGTCGCCCTGGCTTATACGATCGACAGCCAGTGGCGGAACCGTGCCGAATTTCCCGTTGGCCGGGAGCAAATTATAGAGTTTCTTACCCGCAAATGGACTAAAGAACACGAATACCGCTTAATCAAAGAACTCTGGGCCTTTGACGGCAACCGGATCGCGGTCCGTTTCGCCTACGAGTGGCACAATGATAGCGGAGAATGGTTCCGTTCTTACGGAAATGAGAACTGGGAATTCGACCAGAACGGCTTGATGCAGCGCCGTTATGCAAGCATCAATGATTTGCCCATTAAGGAAACCGATCGCAAGTTCCACTGGCCGCAAGGTCGCCGTCCTGACGATCATCCAAGTTTAAGTGATCTGGAACTTTAAGAAGTAAAAAAAGCGTTAGTATGGCAAGTCAGCCAAATTCTTCTATGCTTGAATTTTAACTCGCATAAGGAAACGTCTAATGACTATTAAGGATTGGCTCGCAGAAGATAGACCCAGAGAAAAACTGTTGCAACGAGGATCAGCCGCCTTGACCGATGCCGAATTGCTGGCCATTTTTTTACGGACAGGGACGCCTGGTAAATCAGCGGTGGATTTAGCCCGCGAACTGCTAACCGACTTTGGCTCTTTAAAAGCCTTGCTGGATGCAGACCAACAACGATTTTGCCTGGGTAATGGTTTGGGTAGCGCCAAATATGCACAACTCCAGGCCGTACTGGAAATGGCCAAGCGGCATTTTAAAGAAATACTCCAGCGCGGTAATGCCTTAACCAGCCCGGAAATTACCCGAGCCTATCTCAGCGCGCAATTACGCGGATATAGTTACGAAGTGTTTGCCTGTCTGTTTCTTGATAACCAACACCGGGTTATTCAACTGGACGAATTGTTTAGAGGCACGATAGACGGAGCCAGTGTTTATCCCAGGGAAGTGGTCAAACAAGCGCTGTATTATAATGCGGCGGCGGTGATTTTTGCCCATAATCACCCTTCTGGCATTTGTGAACCCAGTCAGGCTGATAAACATATCACCGAGAAACTCAAACAGTCATTAGCCCTGTTCGATATACGAGTACTTGATCATTTTATTATTGGCGACGGGGAACCCTACTCTTTTGCAGAGCATGGTTTACTATAACAACTAATTGAATCTATCAATTTACGATGTTTATTTTTGAACCTTGATAACCTTCTATGGAATACGCACTCATATTGACAGCGCGAGCATTAGCGCGCGCAGTGACATGATAAATCGCACCGGGAAACTCTAATCGCAGAAATCAATTATGACTGAACCGGAGAAAGCTAGGCACCGCTCGGATAAAAGGAAGACAAGAAAGCAGAAATAAAAAAGGCCCCAATTAGATCGGAGCCTTCAAAATTCATGGTGCCCAGGGGCGGAATCGAACCGTCGACACGAGGATTTTCAGTCCTCTGCTCTACCGACTGAGCTACCTGGGCCTTTTGAGGTGTTGCGTCTTTTTGCAGATGGTGCCCAGGGGCGGAATCGAACCGTCGACACGAGGATTTTCAGTCCTCTGCTCTACCGACTGAGCTACCTGGGCAGGAGCTACAAAAGAGCGTTATTAGACTCGATTATTCAGCTCTAGTCAATAAAAATATATAAATTTAATAAGCCTGGCTCCCGCCTGGAGGCACTTATTCTTCATTGAACAGATTAATAATGAAACAAAAAACTTTTTTCACGCCTTCCCATAACCGTGGCAGCAACCAAATCATCAGGGCAATATGAATTTTAATTCTTACCCTACTTCGCAGCACTTATTTGCGCGATCATGTAATCGAGTGCACTCTTGTGTCAATGCTACCGGGTGATCATGATTTCCGTTTTTCTTATTGCTTTTTTTGACCACCTCTTAAGCCAGTATATTTAAAACAAAGCGTAAAAATTTTCAGTTGACAGATCTGCTATTTTATTAATCGATGTTCCACGCAAATTGGCAATTTGTTCCGCCACATAACGCACATAAGTTGGATAGTTTGGTCTGCCACGAAAGGGTACCGGCGCCAAATAAGGTGAATCAGTTTCAATAAGAAACCGGTCAGCAGGTACTTTTTTTGCCACTTCTTTTATTTCTGTAGCACTGTTGAAGGTGACAATACCTGAAAAGGAAATATAAAAATTCAAATCCAGTGCTTTTTGAGCAAATTCCCAGTCTTCAGTAAAACAGTGAATAACCCCCCCTACTTCACTTGCATCCTCTTCTTTCAGAATGCGTAAGGTATCGTTTTTGGCTTCACGTGTGTGAATAATCAAAGGTTTTTTTAATGCCTTTGCCGCACGGATATGGTTTCTGAAACGTTGATGCTGCCAACTCAGGTCACCTTCACTGCGAAAATAATCCAGGCCAGTCTCTCCTATACCAATAACATTATCGGACTGCCCTAAAGTAATGAGCTCAGCGACACTCGGATCCTTACAATCCTGAACATTTGGATGTACGCCGACGGTCACGGATATTTGTGGATAACCTGCCACCAAATCCAGCATAACCGGGAAGGACTCCAAATCAATAGCTATACACAACAGGCGCTCAATTTGATTCGCTTCTGCTTCATGCATAAAACAGGCAAAATCATTTTGATAGGGTTTCAGATCAATACGATCCAGGTGGCAATGTGAGTCAATCAGCATGAATAAGAGTGTTACATGGTATGGGTTGATCGATCAGACGACAAAGCGCCTGCTAGATAGGTTTCAATTTTATTTCGCGCTATGCCCCCGCCGTCCTGATCGCTGAACTGTACGCCAATGCCACTAGACCTATAACTTCCTGAACAATTTGGTGTTTTCCAGACTACTTTTCCGACAATAGGCAGCCGTTCAGTTTCTTCCATTAAATTTAACAGTAAAAAAACTTCCTGACCCATTTCATAGTCCCGGGTGGTGGGAATAAACAAGCCTCCGTTGACAACAAAAGGCATATAGGCTGCATATAAAGCACTTTTATCTTTAATTGAAAGCGTCAATATACCTTGTCTGGGTGCTGATTCTGTCATAGTCATTTACTCAAATTAAGTTCAAACCATTTTATTAAAATTTCTTCGTACATTGTTTGTTTATTTATTTGGGTATTGAGCCGTTGCTGGGTTATGAGCATTAAATCATATAATTTGAAAAGCTCTTTTAACTCCATTTGTTTCGACAACTCTTGCAATTGCTTTTTAAGATCAGGATTATATAACCAGTCAGCCTTTGTTTGGTAACAACATTTAATCATGTCGATAATCCAGGACGTTATCCAGAATATTAAAGGTGATTCAGGCAATTTCTGCCAGTTTTCGGCAATATTGACAGGATGCTTGCGTTGTTTCGCTATATCTATCCACGCCTGGAAACAGTCATTACGTAGCGTTAACGAGCCGTCATTGGCATAATCGAGAGCCTGTAAGGGCGAACCCTGCGCCAGGCCCAATAATGTAGAAACGTTAGACTGTAACGTCTCTACATTCTGCTGCTTTAGCCAAGCAAGGACAATTTCTTTATCGGGCTTGGCAACAGAAAGCTTCTGGCAGCGACTGACAATGGTTGCTGGTAAGCGAGATGGTTTATCTGTAATTAGAAGTATGACCGTCCGCTCTGCCGGCTCCTCCAGGCATTTTAGAAAAGCATTAGCCGCTGCATTGTTCATAAGCTCTGCAGGATTGATAATGACAACGCGATAGGACTCAAACTGTGGCTTTAAAGTCAATCGATTTATCAGACTACGAATTTGTCCGATAGTAATGGCTTTACCCGGCTCATCGGGTCTTATTTGGATAAAATCGGGATGTGTTTCAGCATTAAGTAGCAAACAACGATCACAATGGCCACAACCCAACCCATTGTCTAGCGGCTTCGCACAAAGTAGGGAAAAAACAAACTGATTAGCTAAATGCTGCTTACCAAGGCCTTTATTTCCAGTAATGAGTAAAGCCTGAGGAACGCGATTTTGAATTTTATAATCGCACAGATGATCCCAGTATTGTTGCAGCCAAGGCAAAACACTCATCTTAACAAAGTACGAATAACATCAATCAGTGCACTTTGCACATCGATTAACGGCCGGTTAGCCCTAATCAATTTAATACGTTCGGGATGCAGTTCCGCTTGCAACAAATAAGCTCGCCTGACATGCTCAAAAAAGCTGATTTTTTCTAATTCAAAACGGTCGAAACTTCCTCTTTCTCTGGCGCGCTCTATACCAATCTCAACTGGAGCATCCAGTAACACCGTCAAATCAGGTCTTAAATTGCCCTGTACCAGATTTTCCAACCACTCAATAGTGCTAATGCGCATATTTCGACCTCCGCCCTGATAAGCATAAGTGGCATCGGTAAAGCGATCACAAAGGACCCACTCTCCCTGCGCCAAGGCTGGCTCAATAACATGTTTGATATGCTGGGCGCGAGCAGCAAAAATCAGCAATAATTCGGCTTGTTCTGAAATTATTTCACTGTCCTTGTCTAGCAATAAATGGCGTATTTTTTCGGCCAGCACGGTCCCCCCGGGCTCGCGAGTAACAACAACAGGAATGTTATGCTCCTGTAAGTAGTCCCTTATAAAAGTCAAATTGGTGGTTTTGCCAACCCCTTCCCCACCTTCCAATGTGATAAATTTGCCTCTGATCATTTTTTCTTCCTTTGAAAGCTGTCCACCGCCAGGTTATGATCTTTTAATGTAGCAGAAAACTCATGAGTGCCGTCACCACGAGCTACAAAATACAGGGTATTGCTATTATCAGGATGCAGGGCGGCATTAATAGCATCACGTCCCGGCATGGCAATCGGGGTTGGCGGCAAGCCTTTAATTACATAAGTATTGTAAGGTGTCGCTGTTTTTAAATCTTTATAACTGATATTACCCCGGTAATTTTCACCCATGCCATAAATGACCGTAGGGTCTGTTTGCAGCAACATGCCTGTTTGAAGTCTGCGTATAAATACCCCCGCTATTAAGGGTCTTTCAGTAACCACCCCGGTTTCTTTCTCTACAATTGAAGCTAATATCAATGCTTCATAAGGCGTTTTGAAAGGCAAAGCCTCAGCTTTTTGGCGCCATTCCTCCTTCAATACTAATTGCATTTTATCGTAGGCTCTTTTTAATAAAGCAATATCAGAAGTATGCTTTTCAAAAAAATAGGTGTCCGGAAAAAACAAACCCTCAGGCGACTGCATGGATGCAGGAGGTACGACCCCAGGGGCGGAGGAGCTAGAACAACGGATGGAGCAGTTGTCAAGAGCAATTGCCGAGTGTTTTATATCGACTCCAAGCTGGGACATTAACGCTTCAAAACCAATGTCATGCAAAGTATGATCAAGATTAGGGTTGTTCTCAACCTCCTGCAGTATTTCTTTAAAATTCCAACCTTCCGGAAAAGTAATCGCATACTGCCTGGTTTTTCCTTGCACAAACAGGCCTAATATTTCGGGCAGAGTTAAACCAGGCGCTAACTCGTATTCTCCAGTTTTAAGTTTTTTAACCGCCTTTTCCCGAACAGCAATGACTTTAAACCAGAACGGCTTAAAGCCTACGTTTTGGGCTAGCAGCTTATCGCTAATTTGCTTAAACGAATCACCCTTGTCGATTTCTATAACAACCGGCTTACCAACCACCGCAGGTGTGTGTAAAGCACTTTCAAAGTCTCGCCACGCCCAGCCAAACGCTAGAATTAAGGTAAGTAATACACAAACGATGATTTTAAAAACCACCGCTAATTGCCTCATTTTGAAATTGAGTGAGCCAGGTTTGTAATTGTCTGGTTATCTCACCTACTGAAAAACATGTCGTTGCGATTTGCTTGATGGGCCAGATACCTACAATCGAATTACAGACAAATACCTCATCAGCCGATAACAGTTCATCTTTAGTAAATGTGTGCTCTATCACAGAAAACCCATAATCATAGGACATCGCCATTATAATGCCGCGCATAATGCCGGCAACACCTGCTAGCGCAAGTGATGAGGTATAAAGAGTATCATTTTTAACATAAAAAAGATTAGTCATTGTTCCTTCAATAACATGTTCATTCATGTCGAGCATAATACCCTCCTGAATATCGGGATTAGTCCATTCAGCCCGCGCCAATATCTGCTCAAGCCGGTTCAGATGTTTAATACCCGCTAAACCTGGATTTAACCCTAAACGGGTATCGCAAAATAGGGCTGTTATACCCTGCACCTTGTAGATGTCTGGATAATCAGGAAATGGATGTAAACTTAATACACGGGTAGTCTGAATCACATCAGGTTGGCGGTAACCTCGCCCACCTGAACCGCGAGTGAGTATCATCTTAAGAACGGCTTTGCTTGAATGTTGGCAAAGCTTTTTAGCCTCGAATGTAAGAAGCTCTGTACTTGGGAAAGGAATATAAAGCCGACGACAACCAGCCTCTAATCGATCTATATGTCGACCAATAAAGACAGGCTGTCCGTTGGTAACTGCTATTGTTTCAAATAATCCATCACCGTATTGAAAACCACGATCAGATATTTCAATATGCGACTTGCACTCACCATTAACCAGAATCATAAGGAATGGGAATAAAATAACGTTGACATTTTGACGCAGGATTTTTATTCATATTCAAGTCGTATCAACAGGAGCATAGCAAACTATATTACTGTTGATACAGCGCAGAAGACGGATAACAAGACAAGTCATAGCTTTCACGTTCTAAAATTACCATTCCCAAGTAAAAACGCGACAGTTCCGTCTTTACTCTATTCGTAACGTTTAAAAACCAGGGTACCATTGGTGCCACCAAAACCAAATGAATTGGACATGGCTACATCGATTTTCATATTTCTTGCCGTATTCGGCACATAATCAAGATCGCATTCAGGATCTTGATTTTCCAGGTTAATTGTTGGCGGTGCAATTTGGTTTTGGATACTTAATGCCGCGATCACTGCCTCAATACCTCCTGCCGCCCCTAACATGTGGCCAAGCATGGATTTTGTGGAGCTAATTGCAACTTTATAGGCGTAATCACCCAACGCCGCTTTCATCGCATGGGTTTCACCTATATCGCCTGCAGGCGTCGATGTGCCATGCGCATTGATGTAATCAACATCGTCCGTATTTAAACCAGCATCGCGTAAGGCATTTCTCATACACCGAGCAGCGCCCTCTCCACCTGCTGATGGTGTTGTCATGTGATAGGCATCAGCACTCATGCCATAGCCAACCACTTCGGCATAAATTTTTGCGCCACGGGCTTTAGCATGTTCCAGCTCTTCAAGAACAACAACACCCGCACCATCACTTAATACAAAGCCATCTCGATCTCTATCCCAAGGACGACTGGCAGCTTGAGGATCATCATTACGACGGGATAAAGCTTTGGCAGAAGCAAACCCACCCATTGCTGTCGGTGATGTTGTACAGCGCTCTGCACCGCCTGCAATCATCACATCGGCATCACCATACATTATATGCCGGGCGGCATCGCCAATATTATGAGTACCCGTAGCACAGGCTGTAACGATGGCAAAGTTAGGACCTTTTAACCCGTATTTGATTGAAAGATTACCTGAAATCATATTAATAATGTTACCAGGTACAAAGAATGGCGAGATACGGCGCGGCCCGCCTTTCTCATAGATTGAATAGCATTCCTCAATACCAGTGATACCGCCTATCCCAGCACCTATTGCTACACCGATACGTTCAGCATTTGTCTCGGTGACTTCAAGTCCTGAATCATCAATAGCCTGACACCCAGCAGCAATACCATAATGGATAAACCCATCCATCCGTTTGGCATCTTTGTCGGGAATATACTGGGAGATATCAAAATTTCTTATTACGCCGCCAAAAGTGCTGGCAAATGGAGAAATATCAAAGGAATCAATTGGACTTATGCCACTTTTACCATTAATAATACCGTCCCATGTTTCTGCGACAGTGTTGGCTAAGCACGTAACCGCACCCAATCCAGTTATTACAACTCGACGTTTGCTCAATGTAATGTACCGTAAGATAAAGTGAAGAAGAGGATGAAGGGGTATTAATCAAAAGACTGCATTAAAAAAACATTAACAATCAATACGTTAAAATCCAGAATTGCACGGGACAATTGCGTACATTTTGTACGCGTTATTTGCTAACAGGTTACTCAGTGGATGAACTTATAGTTCATCCACTAATAATCAGTCTTACGCGTTTTTTTCCACGTAATCGATAGCTTGCTGAACAGTTGTAATTTTTTCAGCCTCATCGTCTGGAATTTCGCATTCGAATTCTTCTTCAAGAGCCATAACGAGTTCAACTGTATCCAGAGAATCAGCACCGAGATCATCTACAAATGAAGCATCGTTAGCGATATCTTCTTTAACACCTAATTGCTCTGCAACAATCTTTTTTACTCGTTCTTCAATGTTACTCATAATTATTATCCTCAAACAATGTAAGTTTTTCTATATCTTAAACTTACAATAGTATTGTTATTAGTTTTGACTGAAATCCCGTCTCCGGCAAATCCAGACGGCCGGGCAATTATACTTAATATTACAACAATGTCACCATATTAAGGCATAAACATCCCACCATTGACATGAAGGGTTTCACCCGTAATATAGCCGGCACCTGCCGACGCAAGAAATGCAACAGTATGAGCAATTTCTTTTGCCTCGCCTAAACGAGACAAAGGAATCGATGATAATAAGGCATTTTTAATGTCATCACTCAATTCCCTGGTCATATCGGTATCAATAAATCCAGGTGCGACAGTATTAACTGTAATATTTCGCGAACCGACTTCTTTCGCGATTGATTTAGCAAATCCGACCATGCCAGCTTTTGCTGCAGCGTAATTTGCCTGCCCTGCGTTACCAGTAAAACCAACAACGGAGGAAATATTAATAATTCGACCTGTTTTAGCTTTCATCATGCCGCGCAATACAGCCTTGCTCATACGAAAGATGGAAGTTAAATTGGTGTTAATAATGTCATCCCATTCATCATCTTTCATCCGCATCAACAAATTATCTCGCGTAATACCAGCATTGTTCACCAATACTGTTGGCGCACCAAATTTATCATTTACCGTTTTAACCACTTCCGCAATAGATTCGACATCGGCTACATCAAGCGTAATGCCCTTACCATTTTCGCCTAAATAATCGGAAATTGAATCAGCACCGGTATCTGATGTCGCAGTGCCAACAACAAAAAAACCATCATCAGCCAATCTTTCGGCAATCGCCCTGCCGATACCACGACTGGCGCCTGTTACTAAAGCTATTTGCTTAGTCATCGAATTGCTCCAATACTTTATTTAAAGTCTCAGGGTCATAAATAGAAAAATGTTCAGAATCTTTATCGATACGTTTGTTTAGGCCGATCAATACTTTGCCAGGACCGCATTCAACAAATCGGGTGACACCCTGGTCATGCATGAATCTAATAGTATCGACCCAGCGCACTGGCTTATAGAGCTGTTCTTTTAATGCATTACGAATTACTTCCGGCGCACTATGTGACGCAACATCCACATTATGAATCAGAGTGGTTTTCGGCACATCAATAACAGTATTTTGTAGATATTTATCCAGTTTTTCAGCTGCTGATTGCATCAACGCACAATGAGAGGGAACACTCACTGGTAACAATACCGCGCGTTTAGCCCCAGCATCTTTTGCTGCATGCATCGCTCTTTCAACCGCAGCAAGATTACCGGCAATGACCACTTGTCCAGGCGCATTAAAATTGACAGCCGAAACAACCTCATCATCGGCAACTTGGTTACAAATATTTACGACCTGATGATCCTCCAGCCCCAAAATTGCCGCCATTGCCCCGACGCCGGCAGGCACAGCCTCTTGCATTAATTGCCCTCTTATTGCAACCAGTTTTATACCGTCTTCAAAAGACATGGCACCCGAACAAACCAGTGCTGTATATTCTCCAAGACTATGACCCGCCATCCAATCAGGGCGAATTGTACTGCGTTTACACCAAACCTCCCATACAGCAACACCGGCAGCCAACATAGCAGGCTGTGTATTTTGTGTTTGATTAAGTTCAGCTTCCGGACCCTGTGCAACGATAGACCATAAATCCTTACCCAGTGCATCAGATGCTCGTTCAAAGATATGTTTTACCTCATCATAACTAACTGCCAAATCTGACAACATACCCAAAGACTGGGAACCCTGACCGGGGAAAACAAAAGCTAAATTGTACATTTGTCGACTCATCTCGAATACGCTTGCTTTAGTATTTAATTAATGCAGAACCCCAGGTGAATCCTGCACCAAAGGCTTCAAGCATGACCACCTGTCCGCGCTTAATGCGCCCATCACGAATCGCTTCATTTAAGGCAAGAAGCACCGAAGCAGATGAGGTATTACCCTGATTTTCAAGCGTCACCACAACTTGATCCATGGACATTTTTAATTTTTTAGCGGTTGCAACAATGATTCGTATATTCGCCTGATGAGGAACCAGCCAGTCAATTTCGGACTTATCCATATTATTGGCTTCCAGAGTCTCATCTACAATCCGACCCAGCGTATTAACAGCGACTTTAAATACCTCGTTGCCACGCATGCTGATGTAGCCAGCTTCGTGCTTGTTAATATCAGTAGCAACTTGAGGGTTTGGACAATACAACATATCCTCATATTCCCCATCGGAATGAATATGCGTTGACAAAATACCCGCCTCTTCCGAAACACTCAACAAAATAGCCCCTGCTCCATCACCAAATAAAATACAGGTACTACGATCCGTCCAGTCGACAATGCGAGAACAAATTTCAGAGCCGACAACTAGCACCGTCTTGGCTACGCCTGACTTTATATATTGATCAGCAATACTCAAAGCAAAGATAGAGCCTGAACAAGCGGCCTGTACGTCAAAGGCAATACAGTTTTTAATACCTAGTCGCTGCTGTAGTAAGCAACCTGTACTTGGGTAAATGCGATCAGGCGTCCCTGTTGCAACAATTATTAAATCAATAGCTTCCGGGTCACAGCCACCGGCCTCTAATGCGTGCCTTGCTGCAATTTCGGCCATGCTTGCAGCCGATTCATTCGGCCCTGCAATTCGACGACTTTTAATACCTGTCCGCTCATAAATCCAGCTATCCGATGTATCAACAGTCTGTGATATTTGTTCATTAGTGCGAACTTCTTCTGGCAGATAACCACCAGTACCGATTACCCTTGAATAACGAATCATGCGATTTCTCTCAGAGCCAGGATTTTCTCTACTTGCTCGCTTATCTTTCTGGTGACATCTTTTTGGACTTCAACTTCGGCAAGCTGAATAGCCGTTCTAAAAGCAAGGACATCCGCGCCGCCGTGACTTTTAATGACCAGCCCCCGGAGCCCCAAAAAACTCGCGCCATTGTATAAACGAGGATCTATGCGCTGCTTAAACGACTTAAGAACCGGATAGGCAATTAATCCAACCAATTTGGTTAAAATGTTTTTGCCAAAAGCCTCTTTTAACGCAGAGCCAATCATTTTGGCAGCGCCTTCGATGGACTTAAGCGCAACATTACCAACAAACCCATCAGTAACGATCAAATCAACTTTGATATGTCCAGCATTTAAAGAGTTGCCTTCTACATAACCAATATAATTTAAAGATGAATTTTCCAATAATTTTGCAGCCGATTTAACCTGCTCATTACCTTTCATATCTTCTTCGCCAATATTTAACAACCCTACTTTTGGACCATCAATACCCTCAACCGCTTTAACCAATTCATTTCCCATTATCGCAAATTGAAAAAGATGTTCCGCAGTACAATCTACATTTGCACCCAAATCGAGCACATGAGTATGTCCGTAAATTGATGGTAGCGTTGAAATAATGGCAGGACGATCAATCCCCGGAATCATTTTCAAAACAAAGCGAGCAGTTGCCATCAATGCGCCGGTATTACCGGCACTCACACAGGCGTCCGCATGACCATCACGAACCAGATTGATAGCAACCCGCATTGATGAATCCTTTTTGTTTTTCAGTGCTTTGGATGGAGACTCATCCATACCAACGCATTGCGATGCGTGGTGGATAGTGAGCCTATCTTGATAATCAGCCAATTCCTGCGGCAACAACTGTTTAATAACAGCTTCATCGCCCACTAAAATCAGTTTTAAGTCTGGATTGTTTTTTAAACAATCCAATGATGCCGGAATAGTGACTTCAGGACCATAATCCCCGCCCATTGCATCGATTGAAATTGTTAAGCTCACGCTGACGAACAACTCCGCAGTTATTGAAGGAAGCCGGACCAGGCCTGATTCGGCATAGCATCATTCCAGAGCGGAAAGATTATTAATCTTCGTCGCCTGTAGTGACTATTTGGCGACCTTTAAAATAACCGTCAGGAGTAACGTGATGACGCAAATGCGTTTCACCAGTAATTGGATCTTGAGACAATGCTCTGCCTGTTAAGGCATCATGCGAACGACGCTGACCGCGCCTTGAACGTGATACTTTACTTTTTTGTACGGCCATTATAAATCTCCAGTATTTTTAAGTTTGGCTAAAATGGAAAAAGGGTTTTCAGGGGATGACTGTTCGTCACTCACTAATGGAACTACGTTGTTCTTGTCAAATTTTGGGACAATACATTTATGCTGGTGCCTTGGAAAGGCCGGCAAAATGAGCAATATTTCGTCTTCAATAATATTTTTAAGAGGAATTTTCCCTTCCTCAACCAGTAAGGGCTCATAATCTTCGGGCAATCTATTCGCTTGATCTATCGAGGTGACAACGCCTAGCTTGATGGTACAATCAATGGGCCACTCAACAGCCTCCAAACAATTTTGGCACTCAAGCTCCAAAACGGTTTCTATATGCCCCTCAACTTTAGCCAGCCTCCCTTCCCGCCCAAAAACCAGGTCAACATTAACTGTACCGGTATCGTCAACCAGCATTTCCGCCAAACGATCCAGACTTTTTAATGGTATTTGACCTTTCAATGCACCACGCTTATCAGCCAAGTGCAAAGGGTCTATAAATTCGGGCAATCGATCTAACATAACCGCGAAATAATATATGGAAACAATAAATGCGTCAAATTCTAAATATAATTCTTGTTAGAAAAATGCCAAAGTCGAGTTATACTCGGATTTATAAAGGCTGCGGAAAATGAAATGTTCGTAAACCTTATGCATTTATTATTATAAAAACTTTAAATTGAGAATCTTTGCCAACCAAATCAATAAATCGTTAATTATGTCAGATACAAAACCTACTCTTGGTTTCATAGGTATCGGTTTAATGGGCAAACCCATGACCCTGCGTTTGCTGAATGCAGGCTTTAGTGTCAACGTATGGAATCGCAGCCCTGAAAAACTAATACCAGTCATTAATGCGGGCGCTAAAGTTTGTACTTCTATTACCGAATTAGTCAAGGCATCAAATATTATTATATTGTGCCTTGCTGATACGATGGCTGTTGAATCAGTCACGCGCAATCATATTTTGGGAAACGGCTCAGCCAACCAGTTGTTAATTGACTTATCCAGCATTCACCCGGAAAACACAAGGCAATTAGCGTCAATGCTATATGAAAAATGCGGTATGGGCTGGGTAGATGCGCCCGTTTCCGGCGGCGTTTCGGGAGCCGAACAAGGTAGCTTGGCTTTTATGGCTGGCGGCAGTATAGAAAACATAAATATTGCGCGTGCCGTCCTGGCTCCACTCTATAAACAACTCACCCATATGGGGGACGTAGGCAGCGGCCAAGTCACCAAGATCTGCAATCAAATGATTGTCAGCTGCAATGTTCTGGTTATCGCTGAAATGATTGCATTAGCCAAGCAAGCGGGGGTAGCTGCCGAAAAAATACCGGAAGCGCTATCCGGCGGTTTTGCTGATTCCAGCCCCCTGCAAATCGTCGGCCCGGAAATGGCAACCGCAACTTTTGAACCCGTTAAATGGCGAGTTAAAACCTTATTAAAAGATTTGAATATGGCGGTTGATTTATCCATTAAACAAGGCAATGCTATCCCTATGTCTGGTCTGGCCGCACAACTTATGCAATTGCACGGAGCCCATGGCTATATGGAACAAGACCCCTCCACCTTGATTAAATTATTTACTAAAAACGATGCTTAACTTCACCGCTAATTTAAGTTTATTGTTCACAGAAGTAGAGCTTATCAATCGTTTCAAGGCCGCCAAACAACAGGGGTTTGATGCCGTTGAAATACAGTTTCCCTATAGCCTGAGCGCAGAAATACTGAAAAATACCCTTGAAGAACAGCAGTTAAAATTGGTGTTATTTAATGTGGATGCTGATGATCTATTACATGGCGGCGAAGGACTCGCCTGTGTGCCTGAAAAACGCGATCAATTCCGCCAAGCTGTCGCTCAAACGCTTGAATACGCTAAGCTATTAAAACCGGAAGTCATCAATGTACTGCCGGGGTGCTGTTTTAATGAAAATCGAAAACGGGATTATCTGGAAACCTTTAAGGAAAATCTGTGTTTTGCTGCAAATGCACTTGCACCCTTAGGTATTAAAACCGTCTTTGAAGCCGTCAATATTCATGACATGCCCGGATTTATCATCCATAACGGGCTACAAATGCTTGATATATTGGACCAAATTAAGCACCTTAAGCTATTTATGCAATACGATATTTATCACATGCAAATGATGGGCGACAAGCCGGATGAATTTATTGCCCGGTACGCTGAAAAAATAGGACATATTCAATTTGCAGATTGCCCTGGACGTGGCCAACCCGGCACAGGACAAATTAACTTTGAGCGCGTTTTTTCGGCCATCAAAAACTCAGCGTATTCAGGTTGGGTAGGCGCCGAATATAAACCCGCTGGAACGACATCTGAAAGCCTGGACTGGCTTTGATTATTATTAATCTGACTTATTCATTTCTGTGTCACACTTAAGGTGCTCTTAAGACTTTCCAGGTTAAAATTGCCTCACGTTAATACAAATAACGTTGAATACCCTGAAGCAAAACAATTGCTTTAGCGCTACAAGGCAAAGAACTACGGTTGTTAGACATAACCCGACACCCTTGGTTCTCTAAAATGGCCAGCTATTGAATAGGCCATAGATTTTAATCAAAAAAGGCTATTTATTTATGAATAAACTGACACTAGCAGTAATTTTTGTTGTTACAGGCAGTTATTTTTCTAACCCAATACAATCGGCGGAAGCATCCCGTCGTCACTCAAATCATGTGTCAAAAGCACATCATACCAAACATCATTCAAACTCCCATCGTCGAAGCACCGCTTCCTGGTATGGCGCTGATTTTCATGGCAAAAAAACCGCCAGCGGCGAAAGATACAACATGTATGCAATGACAGCAGCACATAAAACATTGCCTCTTTCATCTTATGCTGAAGTCACCAACCTGAAAAATCATCGTAGCGTTATCGTACGCATCAATGATAGAGGGCCTTATCATGGTAATAGAGCAATGGATTTATCCTACGCTGCCGCCAAAGAACTCGGCATTACAGGAAAAGGAACAGGCTCAGTACAAATCAAGCCACTGTAAGTTGCAAGCATTCATTGACACAATTGTGCAATAACGAAACCCGAAAACCTGATTAATCTTTATAAACTCAATGGACATTTGTAAATTTTGTAGGGCAATTAGCCTAGGCTGAACGCCCTACTATCATTCACTACCGAATGGTAGGGAATTCTAACCAATGCAGTTACCCGTCAAGATAATCTCCCGATATTATTTGCTGTAATTTCGAAACATCATGGTTGTATAAATACACCCAAGCTATAACCGAGCCACCGTCGGAAAGTTCTATAGAAACTTGCTTACGGCTATATTCATGCGGTTTAGGAAACCTCTCACTGCATTCCTCGTAATCATCCAGCAGAACTAATACCCGCTTTCGATCAAGCATTTTATATAGCTCACCAATAACTTTATCGTTGGCATCACTGGATTTAATGGCGCCCGGATAGCCTCGCACTTCATATAATGTTCCGTGCATAAGCCCATCTGAAATAAATTCGCAGTAACTAGCTATTAAATGATGCATGTTCGATGCTATTTGTTTAAGCAAAGTGCCATAAACGAATATAAATTCAGGCGCCATTATCGGACTGTTTCCTTCTTTAATGTTTCAGAGATCATGCGAACAACACAGCATCTCATCCTGCCCCGCAACAGCGTTTATATTTCTTGCCGCTACCACAAGAACAGAGCGCATTTTTCCCTGATTAGTTTGCAAACCCACTTTACCAATTGATTCAACCTAAAAACCGTAGTTGAACAAATGCTTAAGATCTGTAAGGCTTGAATTTTTTAAGCTGAGCCATGATTTTACCTCCCAAAGTAACTCACCCAACGTTTCCGCCAAAAACCCGCCGTATCTTCACACAAGTTAAGGCGCTGGCTGATGGCATTGTTGCTGTCGCCTGCGCCCGCAGTCAATATAATGTTAAGGCATATTAAATTTGCTATAGAGTATAACGCTTTATTCATGCGCTTTTACATTACTTACGAACTTTGCGGTGTTAAAATGGAGCTTGGCAAGCATTGAAGAACAGCAGATACTTAAACAGACCTATCCAATGGAGGAAATACGATGGCAGGCGATAGTTATCAAGAACCCGTTCATGATCTGAGTGATGAAACTCGAGACATGCACCGGGCGATAGTCTCACTCAGAGAAGAACTCGAAGCAGTGGATTTTTACAATCAGCGCGTTAATGCGTGCAAGAACCCTGAGTTAAGGGCCATTCTGGCGCATAACCGCGATGAAGAAAAGGAGCATGCGGCAATGGTCCTCGAATGGATTCGGCGCCAAGATCCACATTTTGACCACGAATTGAAAGATTATCTGTTTACCGATAAATCCATTGCCCATGGTTAGTCCCGGTCTGCGGAATTATTGAACCGAAAAATGAGTGTCAAGTTTCACGCTGTCAAAGGTGGCTTGGACTCAATCTGATTATTTTACCGGAGTAATAACTATGAAAGGCAATGACCAAGTTATCGCGCATTTGAATACCTTACTGGCCGGCGAACTCAGCGCCATTGATCAGTATTTTATTCATTCCCGAATGTATGAAAACTGGGGATTTGGCAAATTGTACGAACGTATCTCCCATGAAGTGCAGGATGAAACCAATCATGCCGATGCCTTGATCAAGCGCATCCTGTTTCTGGAAGGTACGCCCGATTTATCCATGCGCGATCCCTTGCATGTCGGAAGCACGGTGGAAGAAATGCTGAAAAACGACCTGGCTCTGGAACTTCAGGTGGTGGCAGCTTTACGTAAGGTGATGGCGTGTTGCGAATCGGTACAGGATTATCAGACCCGCGAGATTTTGCAAGCGCTGCTAAAAGACACCGAGAATGATCACACTCACTGGCTGGAGCAGCAACTGGGTATGATCGAACGGATAGGGCTCCAAAATTATCTGCAATCGCAAATGTAGCTAGATACAACCCGGTAAAAAATGGGCGGACGCCATATTGGTGTCCGCGCAAAAAGCGTCCCTGCTCCGCATTGGGGAGACTGCTTTATGTCCATTTCTAATAACCTAGAGAGGTAGCAATAGATTATTAGAAACTCGTGTTGAGCAGTCTCATCCATATTGGCGGAAAAATTTTTGCCCCAAAAACATCCTTGCTATTTCCGCCGCTGCCAGCCTACTTTGCCAGCTTCCGTTACTTCCACACCCGCTATGCAATCGAGTACTGAAAATTTGTTAGTGCCATCCATGCACTATTTCAAAAACCGAATTATTTCTTTGCACGGATTACTTAACAATCGTCAAGGGCTTTCGCTTGGTTTTTTTTGAGTGGGCCATTATTTTTCCAGTTGCTTCGTTTAAAGTATTGGTAAGACCAAATTTTGTGGACGATATTAGGTGAAAATTAATGGGTTATTTTCCCATCCTTTAAAAGAATTCTCCTTTGTTCCAGCAATGCTACGGTTATGTTTTGCCATTGTTGCAACAGTCCTAAGTACAGGGTTCTGCAGCTAGGAGAGTCGACTACATCAGGGTGCTCAATCACCAGACGAATGTAGCTGACAATAAGGTGGGTTAGCCTGGGACATTGCTCCTTATGAAACCGGGTCATTAAAAAGCAGAGAATTGAATGTAATTTAACGAATGATAAATCATCCGTACTTTCCTCTTTATTCGGTGTTGAAGTGCTATTCAGATTTTGTTCCATGGTAATTCCTTTATTAGTTGAAATCATGAAGCTGAACAAAATCACTGAGTTGGTTTTGCATTTTTTGGGAATGCCTTGGGTTGCTTATATGGCAAGTAAGCCATGACACTGATTGTTTTGAGTAACTGTTCTGTTTGTTCCTGGCAATATTTAAATTTGCAAGTAAGCGATAATATCGAGAAATGTGCAGCGCAACGCAGGGATTTTGCAGCGATTCATATTGAATTTTCAAAAATTCAATAGCCATTAATAATGCCTCTTGCTTATCTTTATCAGACATAACCCTTCTCCAATAATCCGAATTGATTTAATTTTGTTAATTTCACAGCGGATAGAAATAATTTCCAGACCGTTTTTTTCAAATCGAGATCCAAGCACTTAAAATCTAAGGCGTGAATGCATCCGCATCGCTATAAGAGATGCCAAGGTGTTTACTGAAATTGCAATGTGTACCACGTTATTTTCCATAGTAAAATCATATTTAACTCACTTGCATAATAATGATAATGATTCTCATTTGTAAGTCAAGCACTTTTATTTTTCCCTGCCTACTAACAATTAATTAAGGAGCCACTGAAATTAATGCACTTCGACTAACTTAGTGCCGGTAGATGCTCTTTTGGAAGTCAACCCAAATCGGCGCTGGATCTGATAAAGATGTCGGGGTTTATAAGTCAAGAATTCGCCCTAGCCAATTTGACTATGAATGCGTATAATTCGCATTTGAGTTTACTATTGTTATTTTTGAATCCGTGGGTTGAACTTGCTTTCAAGTCATGCGTTGGCTAAAAGATCGCAATTTTTCAAAGACTTCTCGAGTGGGTCAGGTAAAGAATGAGTAGAATTGTTTCCTCGCTACCAGGACGCATACACGTTCGTGATAGAGTGTTACGGAATCGGGCACGTCTGGATCAACTTGAAGTTGCACTGAGACGGATTGAAGCTGTTACTTCGGTTCAGACCAATCCGGGCGCCGGTAGTGTTGTTCTGTTTTTTGATGTGGCACGGGTAGATGCAACGGAGTTCGAAGAGGTGGTTGATG
>Ga0209391_10000121_pt1 | contig 29142 bp, 25 predicted proteins | sample PPLLak3March2015_FD_187246 | JGI IMG/M metagenome (GOLD analysis project Ga0209391, IMG submission 187246) | Freshwater sediment microbial communities from Prairie Pothole Lake near Jamestown, North Dakota, USA - PPLs Lake P7 Core (1) Depth... | ecosystem: Environmental > Aquatic > Freshwater >...
GTTCGCGGTGCAGGACGAGATCGCCGCGGCGGTCGTTACCCAGCTCAGGATCAAGCTGCTCAGCGAGATGCCGCCGACGCAGCGGCGCGACCCGGAAGCCCATCGCCTCCTGCTGCTCGGCCGGCACTACAGCCGCCAGATCACCAAGGAGAGCCTCGACCAGGCCGTCGCACACCTGGAGCAGGCCCTGGCGATCGAGCCCGGGTACGCCGAGGCATGGGAGACCCTCTCCTCGACCTACTCGAACCAGGCCGACATGGGCGAATGGGACTGGGAGGATCGATATCGCCTCTCGCGCGCCGCGGCACTCGAGACCCTGGCGCTTGCGCCGGACCGCAGCTGGGGCGACGCGCGACTCGGCTGGATCGCCTTGAAGTACGACAGTGATCTTGCGGCCGCGGCCCGGCACCTGTCGCGCGCCTCGTCGCTCGAGCCCGGCGACACCCGTGTCGTCAACGCCGGCGCGGTGCTCGCCGAGACGCTGGGTCGGCACGACCAGGCCATCCGGTTGATTCGCTATCACCTCGAGCGCGATCCCGCGAGCCCGATCGGCCAGCACAACATGGGGCACATCTACCTCACCGCCCGCCGCTACGACGAGGCGATCGCGAGCTTCGAGACTGCGTTGCGACTCAGCCCCGACCGGCTCGCGACCCGCTACTACATCGGCGTCGCGCATCTGCTCGCCGGTCGTCCCGAGGCGGCACTCGAGGCCATCGAGGCCGAACCCTCCGAGCCGCACCGGATGATCGGCCGGCCGATGGCACTGCACGCACTCGGGCGCCGCAAGGAATCCGATGCGGCGCTCGTCGCGCTGGTCGAGGCCTGGGGCAAGGACGCCGCCTACAACATCGCCGGCATCCACGCCTTTCGCGGCGAACCCGACAGGGCCTTCGAATGGTTGAACCGCGAGCTCGAGCTGAGTGGTCCTCGCGGCTGGTCCGATCTCGGGGTCGACCCGCTGTTCGAGAGCCTCCATGCCGATCCGAGGTGGCTGCCGATGCTCGAGACCATCGGCGCCTCGCCTGCGCAGCTCGCGAAGATCCGCCTCGAGATCGAGCTTCCGGAGACGTGAGCGGGCCGAGAGACTAGCGAACTGAACCGTGAATTCGGACGGCGCCTCGCGCCGTCCTGCACGGCCCGCCCCCACTGCCGGTTGACTGGGAAGCGGACAGGCGCCGCGAGTCAGGCCGCGTCGAGTCCCAGCCGCTCGATCAGTTTCGCGAACCTCGCGTCCTGTCGGATGGGATCCAGCAGCGGGTCGCCGTTCGCGAGGATCAGGCCCGGGTCGCCGACCTTCTCGGCGACGTCGAGCCAGTGGAAGGCCTGCCTAGCGTCGCCCCACTGCGCATAGATCTGGGCGTACTGGTACGCGAAGCCGTCGCCGGACGCCTTCTGCAGCTCAACGAGCTCGCGGCGCGCGTCGTCGATCCTGCCGACGCGAGGATAGGCGATCGCGAGACATGACTTCCGTTGCCACTCGATGCTCTCGAGTTCGCAGTCGCTGACGGCCCGAGCGGCGTGCCCGCGCGACAGCGCGATCACCGCCGTCACGTAGCGCGCACCCGGGCGATCCGGGGCCAGCGCAAGACCACGGTCGGCCGCCGTCTGCGCTTCATCGAAACGACGGTCGTACCAGAGCACGACGCCCAGCGTCGTGTGGGACTGTGGCGCGATCGGGTCGAGGCTGGTCACCCGTCGCGCGGCATCGACCGCCTCGCTGTACCTGCCCGCGCGCAGCGCCAGATCCATGGCCAGGCGCAGGATCGTCGCGTCCTCGCCGCCGGTATCCCGCGCGCGGGCGAGGAGTTCGCGAGCCGCCTTCAGGTCCCGCTCGCCGTAGAGCTTGATACGTGCCAGCACGCGGTATCCGTCGGGGATCCCCGGCGCCAGCTCGATCGCGCGGCGCGCATCGGCGCTCGCGGCGGCGAATCCTTCCTCGAACGGGACGTAGGCGTTCATCGCCTGGTTGGCGACCGTGAATGCGCGTGCCGCGTGGGCCTTGGCATACAACGGATCGAGCACGATGGCGCGATCGAGCGCCACGACGGCCGCGGCGAGGGCCTCGGGAGAATTGCCGCGGTTGCGCTCGAACTGGCCCTGCAGGAAGGCCTCGTACGCCTCGCCCACCTGCGTGCCGCCGGCCTCGAGAGCATCCGCCTCGCCCGCCAGCAGCTTGATGCGCAGCGAGTCCACGACTTTGCGGGCGATCTCGTCCTGGACGGCGAAGCCGTCCTCCACGGCATGGTCGTAGGTCTCGGCCCACAGCTGCGTGCTGTCGGCACTGCGCACCAGCGTGGCCGTAATCCGCAGTCGCCCGCCGGCCTTGCGGACGCTGCCCTCCAGCAGGTGGGCGACGTTCAGTTCCCGCGCGATATCCGCGATCGGAACCTGCTTGCCCTTGTATGCGAACGAGGACGTGCGCGCGATGACCTTGAGCTGCGGGACGCGGGCGAGCACGTTGAGCAGTTCCTCGGACAGGCCGTCGGAGAAGTACTCGTTGGCCGGGTCGTCGCTCATGTTCGCGAACGGCAGGACTGCGATGGACGCTGTGGAGGGCGGGGCGACGCCGTTCGTGACGTCCCCGCCGGTCGTCGGATCATCGACGTCCGCGTCGCCGCGCTGGGCCTTCTCGGCGAACGACGCTCCTGGCCTCACCATGAAGCGATCGACCAGCACCACACCGATCGCCACGGCGAGAACGATCGCGATGAGCACGTTTATCCGGCGCGCGGCCGTCGAAGCGCTACCGCTTTCCTGATCCGTGCCGTCATCCCGGCGCAGGCCCGCCGACGTGAGCGTGTAGAACCACGAGACGACCAGTGCAACGGGGAAGCCGATCGCCAGCAGGCCGAGCAGCAGGCGCATGCTGGTGTTCGGCACGCCGAGCACCTCGAACACGAGGGCTGCCACCTGCAGCACGCCCCAGCTCGCCACGAGGTACAGGACTGCGACGCGGATGACCTTGCGGCGCTTGAGTTCTTCTATGAGGCGCATCGCTCGAGCGGGCGCGACCCTGGCGGCTGGCGTCTGGCCCGATCATACACGGTCGAGGGTCGTGCGCCGGACCGCACGGCGGAGTGCGGCCCGGTGAGTGTGGTGGGCCCGCTGGGATTCGAACCCAGGACCAAGGGATTCACGTTGCCCCGGAGTTTCCCCCAGGCGTGGACTATCTCTTCACCCTCGGCTGCGAGGCCGGTCGGGTGCGGGACGCTCTATGCCTGTCATCAAGGGCGCTTCAGCCCTCAGGTAGTCTCTGCACCGTCCGGCGGTGCACCGCCGGCTTGGCTCAGGGTTGCCATCGGCCGTACCGGAAGGTTCCCCTGAATTCATCCCGTCCACTCCACGGATTACGCCGCGGAGGCACCTTTCGATGAGTCCCCTGCACTAACCGCTGTGCTACAGGCCCACGGCCTGAATTCTACAGTAGGCAACAAATAATCACATTGGCGTACATGACTGCCGGAGGGAGAATCCACCGATGAGCGTAGAGATCGTCTCATCATGCATCGTCTGCGGTTCGTCACTGCAAGGGCGGCAGAGGTCGTTTTGTTCGCGAAGGTGCAAGAACCAACATACGAACTACCATCTGCAGAGCTACGCGAGGCAGATGCAACGTGCCCAAGACAACAAACTGAAGCTAGTCTCAGCCATGGGCAGAGCGTGTCTGCATTGTGGTTACTCACGGAACCTAGCTGCTTTAGAGTTTCACCACCGTGACCGCTCGAGCAAAGAGTTCCAGCTTGACGCGAGGACACTGGCCAATCGGAAATGGAGTGATATCCAGGCCGAGGCCGCCAAGTGCGACCTGCTGTGCTCAAATTGCCACGCTGAGCAACACAATCCAGACTGGGCTCTCCCGTTGTCGGATGCTTCACAGCCTCTCCGCTGGCCGGGATGAACGACTCACCCTGCCGGCTCGATGCGCAGCAACCGCCCCTTCTTCTCGTCGGTCAACAGGTAGATGAGGCCGTCCGGCCCCTGCTCCACATCGCGCACACGCTCGTTCAAGACGCCTTCGAACAGCCGCTCCTCGCTGGTCACGCGGTTGCCGTCCATCTCGAGGCGCGCAACCTGCTTGCTCGCGAGGCCTCCCACGAACGCGCTGCCCTTCCAATTCGGGAAGCGATCGCCTGTGTAGAACAGCAGCCCGCTCGTCGCGATCGACGGCACCCAGTGGTGCACGGGCGGCTCGATCCCGGGCGCAGTCGGCGAGTCGCTGATTTTCGCGCCCGAGTACTCGACGCCATAGGTGACGACGGGCCAGCCGTAGTTGAGGCCCGCCAGCGTTCGGTTGAGTTCGTCCCCACCGCGCGGGCCGTGCTCGTGGGTCCACAGCTCGCCGGTCGCCGGATGCAGCGCCGCTCCCTGCACGTTGCGGTGCCCGTAGGACCAGATCTCGGGCAACGCATCCTTGCGACCGAAGAACGGGTTGTCCGCGGGCACCTTGCCGTCGCGCTCGATGCGCACGACCTTGCCGAGGTGCGAGTCGAGCGTCTGGGCACGCGCCCGCTCCGTGAAGCGGTCGCCGAGCGTCACGAACAGCCGTCCATCGCGCGCGAACACCAGCCGCGAACCGAAGTGGTGGCCGCCCTTCACCGTAGGCTGCTGCCGGAAGATGACCTCGACGTCGGCGAGCCCGCCGTCGGTCAGCCGGCCGCGCGCCACGGCCGTGCCGTTGCCGCCATCGCGCGGCTCCGTGTACGAGAGGTACACGAGACGGTTGGACGCGAACCCGGGATCGAGCGCCACGTCGAGCAATCCGCCCTGGTTGATTGCGTGCACCGCCGGCACGCCCTCGAGGGGCCCGCCGAGCTTGCCGTCCTTCGCGACGATGCGCAGCCGGCCCGGGCGCTCGGTCACGAGCAACCGGCCATCAGGCAGGAACGCCATGCCCCACGGGTTCTCGAGCCCCTCCGTGACGGTGACGACGCGGACGGGCCCCTGTGCCGTCTGGGCAACGGGCGCATCGGCCTGGACGACGATCGGCATCGAGAACGCCAGCGCAGTGGCGAGGAAGGTTGCTGCACGACGCATCTGGTTCGGCTCCGATTGTTGCGTGCCGATATCTTCGCACGCAGGCAACCCGCGGAGTCGACCCTGAAAAAAGTCGAGGCGGGGTCACCCCCGCCTCGCAATCGACATGCCCCGCACCGGGGCCCGTTGTTCCCGGTGCGGAGGGATCAGTCGTCGAGATGCTCGCAGCGCCCGAACCTGGCGCCGGCGGCGATCTTCGCCCGCAGCCCGTTCGGGAATCCGGTCTGGATCGAGTTGCCGCGCTCGCAGACGAACACCTGGCTCATGTTCACGATCCAGGAGAACGACGCACCCGGAATGCCACCCACCACCTCGCGACCGGTGCCCGAGATGGAGATGGGATTCGAGAACGGCACGTTCGCGGCCTCGACCACGCCCTGCTTGCGGAAGAAGTCCTTCCAGGTCATCCAGCCCACGCGCTCGATCCACAGCGCGCCCTCGAAGCCGGTGAAGAACGAGCCGGTGCGCCCGATCAGGATCGAGCCGTCGTCGCTCATGTCGAAGATCTCGACCGGCGGCGTGCCGACGTTCGCCCGGATCTCCTCGCCGGTCATCTCCGCGCAGAGGTCGCCACCGAACCAGCTCACGTAGGGCACGTCCTTGCACCACTCGAGCGAGCCGATGGGCGTGAGGCCCTTCGTGTGATCCCACAGGGCCACGCCCTTGCCCTGGTAAGTGGCGAAATCGATCAGGTCCAGCGCAACCCGGCGCCCGTCGGCGCTCACGGCATTCACCGAGGGATTCGCGCCGTAGCGCTCGGTGAGGTTGATGGCCTTGCCTTCCCTCACCCATGCCAGGGCGTACTGGAAGTTCGAGGTACCGAGCACCACCTCGCCGTTGCCCGAGATCGCGTGGGCACGCACCCAGGGCAGCTCGTCCATGGGCAGCGTGGAGGTGTCGAGCTCGCGGATGCCGCGCTTCGCGTCCCAGATGAAGGGCACGATCTCGCTCTTGCCGGGGCTCTGGCACTCGCCGTCCCCGTCACGATCGACGTAGGCGGTGCCGACGGCCTTCTGCCCGGTGTCGTCCACCGCCCAGCCGTAGGTGCTGTCCACGCCGCTCTCGCCGGCGCCGCCGCAGGTGTCGCCGTTCTTCTTCAGGTCGCCAAGCGACACCACCGCGCCGTTCGAGGAGCGCAGCGCCGCCTGGGCGATGCCGTTGCGGTTTGCGTCGTACTGCACCGTCATCCACTGGCCGTTGCGGGTCATGGCGGAGTTGTTCGCCACGAGCTCGGGCGGCAGGACTTCGAAGCCCTGGCTCAGGTTCCACGTGAACGCCAGGGTCTGCAGCTGGCCCGAGGCACTGCGGCCGTTCTTCGCGAGGTCCATCAGGTAGGCGGAGACCACCGGTGTGAACTGCACGCCCTGCATGTACCCGTTGAAGGTGATGTCGGCCGTCTTCGCCACGCCCGCCTCGGCGCGGATGCGCGTGGCGTTGCACGGCCGGTCGGCCGCGGGGTCGTTGCTCTCGGCCGCGTCCCAGTACTCCGACTGCGAGATGAGCATGGTCGGCTCGGTCGGGTAGCCGCCGGCCATGATCTCCTCGATGTACACGACGTACTCCGCGCCCGGGGTGAGGTTGCGGATGGTGTAGCGACCATCGGGACCGACGAGCCCCTGCGTCTGGTCGCCGGTCATCGCCGACACCGCGTCGTGCAGCGGGTTGGCCACGTTGCGCGCGATGACGTTGATGCCGCTGTAAGGCGTGCGTCCGTCCTTCAGCCGCAGCGTGCCGGTGATCGAGCCGCGTCCGGTGAGGTAGGCCTTGGTCGGATAGAGGTTCGAGATCGCCGCGACGTCGTCCGCGTGCGTGATGGTGCTCTGCGCCTGGGCCGCGACCCCCGAGTTATCGATGAAGGGATACATCGTCTCGATGATCGAGGGGTCGGCGCGGCTGACGCTGTCGTCGTACCAGTCGTGCGCGTACAGCGGGTCCACGCAGCCCTGCACGCCGGGATACCGGCGGAAGCCGTCGATGGGATAGCTCGAGTACACGATCGGACCGTTCACCTGCGAGTGCGACAGGTTGATGGCGTGGCCGAACTCGTGCGTGAACACGCCGGCGATGCGGTCGCCGTTCACGTCGGTGTCGTACACCAGCCAGCCGTTCAGCAGCGCGGTCGCCTCGGTGATCTTGCCGTTCGCGTCGGCGATCTCCGGGAACGCGATGCCGAGCACCGCGTAGCGCGACACGCCGAAGTACTCCTCGAGGATCGAGCCGTCGGTGTCGTACAGCACCCACAGGCCGTAGCCGTTCTCGACGCCGTAGAACTTGTCGGCGTTGGCGCCGGTGACGTCGGCGATGCCGGTCTTCTTGGCGATGGTGCCCTTCACGGCCGCGTCGAGCGTCGCCGTGCCGACCTTGCTCCACTCGTCGAGCGCGAACTGCGTGATCTCGTTGGCGCGCGCGATGCTGATGAACGGCGTGACGCCGTCGAAGTCGTAGGTGAAGGCGCCGCCGCCGTCGGTCCAGGCGGGAATCGCGCCCTTGCTCGTGTCCCACACGTAGGGGCGCGGCGGATTGGTGTCGGTCATGTACAGCGGACCGGCGGCCTCGGCCGTGCCGCAGGCGAGTGCGAGGCCGGCGACGGCCTTGAAGATCGAGGACTTCATCAGCGCATCTCCCCGTTCTGGATCCAGTTGCCGGAGACGGCGCGCCCGACGAGGCCGACGAACGTGGCGGCGTCGACGGCACCCTGGCTCTTGAGCATGGCGCGCTCCTTCTCGCTCAGCAGTCCCTCCTGGATCTTCACGCCCTCGAACAGGCCGCGATTCTCGAACTCGTTCGTGAGCCTGCCGTTCAGCATGTTGAGCTTGCCCTGCGCGAGGCCGGCGGTGGTCTGCAGGCCCGTGCGCGAGGCGGGCTTGTGCATGAAGGCGATGACCTGCTCGCCGGCGGCCCAGCGCGGAAAGCCCTCGGGCGTCACGGCGATGAGCGTCTTGCCGCTCGGCAGCTTGCGCGGCTCGAGCAGGCCGAACTGCCGGAAGGTGTAGCTCGCGCCGCCGCGCAGTTCGCCCTTGGCGCTGTCGCTCACGGTGATGGTGACCTCGGTGTAGGGCATGCCGTTCGGGGCGACGCCGTCGGTCACGCGGGTGACCTTGCCGGCGATGATGCTCTGCGAGTCCGTGATGAGCTGCGTGAGGTTCTGGGGCTTGAGCTTCATGGCGTGGGCAGCGGGCCCGGCCAGCAGCACGAGCGCCGCAGCCAGCGCCACGGCCGGGCGCCGGATCGAATTCAGACGTGTGTACATGGGAGTCCTTTGCTTGGGAGGGCCGCAGCCCGGCTTCCGCGATGGTCGGCGGGGCCCGGCGCTGCGAGGGCCGGCAGACTGCCTTCGGCCTTCGTCGATTGCGATCGGGGAAAGCCTGAGTTCGGCGCAATCGGCCGCAAAATCAGGGAATCCCCTAGGGCCCGGGCACGCGGACTGGCGGCGTTGCGTCAGCTCGCTTCGGGCGGCAGCAACCCGTGGCGGATGGCGAACCGGACGAGACCCGGCACGTCGTGGATTTCGAGGCGCTGCATCAACTGCGCCCGATGCGTCTCGACCGTCTTGACGCTCAGCGAGAGCCGCTCGGCGATCTGCCGGGTGCTTTGTCCCTCGGCGATCATCTGCAGGATCTGCCGCTGCCGGGACGTCAGCACGCCGATTCCCGTGGCGCTGCTGCCGACGCGCCTCTCGAGCTGACGCACGACGTCATCGTCGATCGCGCGGCACAGGTAGCGCCGACCGGCGCAGACGTGCTCGATCGCCGCGGACAGCTCGTCGAACGCCGCGTCCTTGTTGAGGTAGCCGAGCGCCCCGGCAGCAAACGCTCGCGCGGCGTAGTCGGGGGAAGCGTGCATCGAGATCATCAGCACGCGCGTCGAAACGCCCGACTGGACGATGCGCGCGGCCGCCTCGAGGCCGTTCAGTCCCGGCAGGGTCACGTCGAGAAGAATGACGTCGGGCGGATTGCGCCGCACCAGTTCGACCGCCTCCAGCCCGTTGCCGGTTTCCCCCACGACCTCGACGCCGGGCAGGCTCTCCAGGAGTGCACGAATGCCGGCGCGCACCAGCGAGTGGTCGTCGGCCATCAGGATGCTGCGGCGAGTGTTCATATGAGTAATCCGTTTGGGACTTCCGTGTCAGTCGTCGGCATGGAGAAGGGAAGGCGAACGGTGATGCGGCAGCCGGCGCCAGCGCGGGACTGGAGATCGATCTTGCCGCCCACGGCCCGCACCCGCTCGGACATGCCGAGGAGCCCGAGGCGCTCGCCGCGCCGGATGCGCTGCATTGCGGCTGCGGTATCGAAGCCGATGCCGTCGTCCTCGATCACGAGTTGCAGCGCATCGGGTTCGTCGCGCAGCACGACCCGGATCGTCCTGGCATTCGCGTGACGAAGCGCATTGCTGACCGCTTCCTGGACGACCCGGAAGACGGTCGTGTTGAGCGAGGGAGGGACGCTCGCCACCCCCGGCGTGGCCTCGAACTCGATGCGCACGTCGGACCGCCGGCCCGCCGCCTGCAGGTGGTCTTCGAGGGCGGGCACGAGTCCGACGTCGTCCAGCAGCGGCGGCCGCAAGGCGCGGGCGATGTCCCGGGCCTGGCCGATCATCCTGTCCACCATCCCCACCGAGTCGTCCAGGCGCTGCACGACGGCGGCATCCGTCGCCTTGCTGCGGAGGATCTGCAGGTTGATCTTGGCGGCGGTGAGCGTCTGGCTGAACTCGTCGTGCAGCTCGCGCGAGAGGCGGCTGCGCGCTTCTTCTTCCGCAGACTCGAGGCGGCGAGCCAGTTGCCGCAGACCGATCGTCGCCTCCCTGTTCTTGCGTTGGGCGCGGTTGGCGCGATCGAGCGCTTCCTCGCGTTGCCGCTCGAGCAGCAGGAGGGCGGCATTGCGTCGGCTCAGGCCGCGCACGCGCAGCAGGTGCATCGAAGCGAGCAGCAACGCGATGGCCGTGACCGCGATCACTCGGAACCACGTGCTCTTCCACACTGGTGGTACGACCTCGAAGGCCAGCGGCGGGCAGGTGCCCCACTGTCCGAAGGCGTCCCGCCCGCGCACCTCCAGTCCGTAGCTGCCCGGTTCCAGGCCCGCGACCGTCAGCCGGCGGCTCTGGCCGAGCGGCATCCAGGCGCCGTCGTTGAGCCGGTATTCATACTCGTGACTCGTGTCGATGAAGTCGAGGACTGCGAATTCCAGAGTCAGATTCTCTCCGGAGCGAATCTCGAAACCCGTGGCCAGCTCGGCAAGCCCGAGGGGGACGCGCGAGCCGCCCGCCAGCCGGTGCACGGCAGTGATCCGCACCGGTGCCGGCGGTCGGACCGGCATCGGGCTCCCTTTCCTGATGCTGACGAGTCCCTCGCTGGAGCCGAAGTAAAGGAATTCGGCATCCGACGAGGAGGCCCCGGCATTGAACGTACTCGTCGGCAGGCCGGCCGCCGCGACGAGGTTCGCGACGTGACCCGTGGCCGGATCGAATCGCGAAAGCCCCTCGCGCGTGCCCAGCCACAGCGATCCGTCCGCGTCCTGCTCGATGGACATGATGGCGTTGCCGAGCAGCCCGTGTTCCACGCCCCAGCGCTCGAACTTGAGGCCGGCCAGGCCAGGGCCCCTACTCGCCCGGAACAGCCCGCCACCGTCCGTCGCAATCCAGACCACGCCGGCCGGATCGTATTTGAGCGCGGTGACGTGCTGGCGACCCAGACCGTCCCGGCCATCGGACGGCTTGGCCAGCAGCTCGCAAGACCACGGCTGGATGCGGCAACGCCTCAGTCCTGCAACCCGGCTGCCGACCCACAGCCAGTCGTCGGGGCCGAGCGCGAGTGCCGTCACGTAGTCGACCGCGCGCTGGTGGTTCGGACTCGTGTCGATCGGGTAGCGGGTGAACTGCCCGGTGCCGGAATCACGCAGCATGAGACCGTCGCGGACCGAACCGACCCACAGGCCGCCTCGCCCGTCAGGCAGCAGCGCACGGATGTAGTCCTGCCCGGGATCGGTGGCCGTCGGGAGATCGTCGAGACTGTCGCCACCGCGGCCAAATCGATACAGGCCCGTGGCCGTGCCCGCGAAATGCTGCCCGTCCGCGGTGACCGCCAGGCTGAGCACGTTGGTCCTGCTGATCGGGTCCGATGGGGATCGTGCCGAGGCGTTGACCGTTCCGGCGGTGACGTCGACGCGCTCAGGGCCCTGAGTGCCGACCCAGGGCTGGCCGACCGTGGCCGTACCCAGCACAGCGGAGACGCTCTTGTTGCGCAGGCCGCTGCCGTCGGCCATCCGGGTGAGCAGGCGCACGCCGGGCTCCGAGAGCGGCGCCCGCAGGACACCCGCACCCCAGGTCCCGACCATGATGCTGTCGTGGTTCGACGCGAGGCTCAGCGGCTGCAGCACCGAGGCGCTGTCGTTCACGAGGGCCGGAGAGAGCTGCGCGACGGCAGGCCAGTTGCCCGCCGGCTGATCGGCGACCATCAGGCCTTGAGTCAGTGTCCCGATCCACAGCCTGCCGAGCGGGTCCACGTGCAGTGCCGAGATGAACGGCTCGGGCCCCGCACTTCGCGTGAGTTTCACGAGCCGCGCCTCGCGACGCAGTGGATCCAGCAGCAGCAGGCCCTGCCGCGTGCCGACCCACAGCCGCCCGTCGCGCGCTTCCGCGATGGAGAAGACCGAATCGAGGCCGGGCGATCCGCCGGTGAGCTGCGCCAGTGAGTAGGTTTCGAACTCCCTGCGCTGCGCGTCCCAGCGCTCGATCCCCGCGCCGTGGGTCGCGATCCACAGTTGCCCATTTGAACTGCGATGCAGCCGTGAGACACGGTGGCGTCCGAGGGCGGGCACCGGCGCGGGTGCATAGTGATAGCGAGTAAAGCCCGCGAGGTCGGCGTCGAGGCGGTTGAGGCCGTTCCTCGTCGTGACCCACACGTTGCCCTCGCCGTCCTGGGCGATGTCGAGGACGTCGGGATCGCTCAGCGAGCGGGTGTCGGCCGGATCATGCCCGTACTGCCTGAATTGGCCCGTGAGCGGGTCGCGACGCATGACGCCGCCGCCGAGCGTGCCCACCCAGAGCGCGCCATCATCGGCCTCGTAAAGCGCTCGCACGTCGAGGTCGCTGGCGCCGGCGGGGTGGGCGAGTTCGGAAAGGACTACGGTTGCCTCGTAGCCGTCGTAGCGGAACAAGCCCTCCCGCGAGCCGACCCACAGCAGCCCGTCGCGGTCGATGAGCATCGCGTTCACGACGGACGCGGTGAGACCCCGTCCCGCACCGAGTTCGACGAACCGCTGGTCGGCGGCTGCGGACTGCAGCAGCAGTACGCACGCCAGTGTCGCTGCGGCCGCGATCCCACGAGCGCCGCGAACGGCCTGCGCACCCGAATGCGGATCGCCAGTCATCGGGCTCCGCGCTCGAATTCTGCCGTCCGGACTCGCAACGTGCCGGCCATCGCTCAGTCCGCGAACTCGAGCTTCAATTCCATGTCGCGCACCGATTGATAGAGCCGCCGCTCGCGCTTGAGCGGCCAGTGCTGGTAGAGCAGCGCATCGAGCGGGTACCAGAGCGCGACCCACCCGGCGATGATCAGGCCCTCGTCGAGGAAGCGCGCCAGGATGCCGGGCAGGTACTTCGGCTCGCCGAGCACCTGCGACCCAAGCATGCACAGCGCGAGGAACAGCAGCCCGCGCCAGAGCGTGGCGAGGCCCTCCTGCCGGAGGCTCGCGATGTCGTTCGAGATCTGCCCGATGCGGTGATCGCAGTACTGCTGCAGGCCCGAGCGCATCCGCGCCTCGAGGTCGTGCGTACGCGACGCCGCGGGCAGCCGCAGCGTCGCGCGAACCGGACGGTTAGGCTGCGTCCGGATGCGGTTGAGGATGCGCTCGAGCCCGGGCTCCGCGTACGGCTGGCCACCGATCGGATCGAGCTCGGCCGGCAGGAACAGCTCGCGCGGATCGGCGAGGTCGAGGTGGACGTCATGGATGTTCGTGTCGGTCATGGGTGACGAGGCTCAGGTCCAGGGGAAGATCAGTGCGGCGCCGAACGCGATCGCGGTGAGGAGCAACGCCACCGTCGCCGCAGGCCAGGCCCGGATGACGCCGTCGAAGCGGTCGAAGAGCGGGCCACCCGCCAGCGCGGCGCGCGAGGCATGGTCGATCCCCTCGGCGATGTCGCCCTGCGGGATCTCCGGCAGGCGCTCCGCCCAGCCGCGCAGCGCGACTGCGAGACCCGCGCCGAGCGCCACCGGCCACAGCGAGGCCCACAAAGCCTTCGGCGCGATCGCAGCGAGCGTGGGACCGAGCCCCGTCATGGGATGCAGCAGCCACGGCAGCACCAGCGCCGCGGCCGCCATCGCGAGCCATGGCCAGCGCAGGCCCAGCGAGGCCGCCACCCGTGCATCCTCGCTGCCGTACGCGGCGAGCCGGCGGAAAAAGTGCAGCATCAGCAGCGTCGTGCCGACCGCCGAGGCCGCCGCGAGCCAGCCGACCACGCCGACGTCGAGCTGGTCCTTGACCGCGTACTTGGCGATCGCACCGCCGGTGAACGGCAGGCCGCCGAGCCCGAGACACAGCAGCATCGCCGGCACCAGCACCACCGCGCGCCGTCCGGCGCCGCTCGCGGCGATCACGCCCACCGACAGGAACAGCGCGCCCTTCACGAGCACGTGGTGCGAGGCGTAGAAGGCCGCGGCCATCCCCGCCTTTGCATCGCCGGCGGCGAGGCCCATGCCGAGCACCGCCGCGACGACGCCCATCTGGCTCACGCTCGAGTACGCCAGCACCGCCTTGGGATGCCGCTGCGTGAGACCGATCGCGACCGCGTAGAACGCCGTCACGAAGCCGGCTGCCGTGAGCACGAAGCCCCAATCCGGCACCGCCTCCGACAATGGCAGGAAGCGGATCAGGCCGATGATGCCGACCTTGACCACGGCGCCGCTCAGCACGGCCGAGGCCGGCACCGGCGCGGCTGCATGCGCGAGCGGCATCCACACGTGCATCGGCACGAGGCCGGCCTTGGTGCCGAAGCCCGCGACCAGCAGTGCCAGGATCAGGTCGCGGTCGGGCGATGCGGCGAGCGCCGCGGCCGCATCGCGCAGGCGCAGGCTGTCGCCCGGGATCTCGCCCGCCAGCATCACGAGCGCCACGAGCAGCACGGACTCGGCGAGCAGTGCGAGCACCAGGTAGATCGAGCCCGAGCGCCAGGCCTGCGTCGTCTCGTCGTGGATCACGAGGCCGCTCGCGCCCAGCGTCAGGATCGCGAGCATCGCGTACAGGCTCACGAGGTCGCCGGCGACGAACACGCCAAGGCAGCCCGTGCACGCCATCAGCCAGCAGGCGACGAAACGGCCGGGCTGCGCCGTGTCGCGCATGTAGGTCGCGGCGTAGGCGCCGGCCGCGCTCCAAAGCAGCGCCGCGACGCCGAGCAGCAGCGCACCCGGGCCGTCGAGCTCGAAGACGAGCCGCAGGCGACCGGCGCCGACCTCGAGCGGCAGCGCCCCGAGTGCAGATGCCGCCGCCCCGAGCGCCGGCAGCGGCGCGAGCCACAGCAGCCGCGGCATGGCAGATCGCACGGCACTCGACGTGCATGCCATGAGCAGCGCGAACGGCACCGCCCAGGTCGCGCCGAGCAGCAGCGTGGCGAGCGGGCCGCTCACGGCACGGCCTCCGCCGCGACGGTCGTGCCCGTACTACCGAACGCGGGCAGCTCGAGCGGTCCGAGCGCCACGAGGCCCAGCAGCACGGCGCAGAGCGACATCGCGAGCGCGACCGCTTCGCGGGAGCGGGCCACCGGCTTCAGCGGCTCCACCGGCTCCGCGACGCTGCCCATCGCGCGCACCAGCACCAGCATCACGTACCCGCCCGTGAACAGGCCGCCCAGCACCAGCACCACCGCCCACCACCACTGGCCGGTGCCGACCGCCGCCGACAGCAGCAGCCACTTGGCCGCGAACCCGCCGCTCGGCGGCAGGCCCACGAGCGACACGCCGGCAAGCCCGAAGGCGATCAGGCTCATCGGCAGCGCGCGCCCGACGCCCGCGAGGTCGGCGATGCGGTCGTGCCCGAGGGACTTGGCGATCAGGCCCGCGGCCATGAACATGCCGGCCTTGGCGAAAGCATGCGAGACCGTCTGCAGCACGCCGCCGGTGAGCGCCACGCCGTCCTGCAGCCGCGCGGTGGCCGGGTCGAAGGCCAGCGGGAACATCAGGAACAGGTAGCCGATCTGCGCCACGGTCGAGTATGCGATCAGCAGCTTGAGCCGCTCCTGGCGCAGCGCCAGCACGCTGCCATAGAGGATCGCCGCGGCCCCGAGCGCGGCAATGAGCTGCGTGGCCGAGATGCTCCAGAGCGACGGCATCACCTCGAACCACAGCCGCACCAGCAGCACGAACGAGCCCTTCACGACCAGCGCCGAGAGCACGGCGCTCGCGGCGGGCGGCGCCCCCGCATGGGCCGGCGGCAGCCACAGGTGGAGCGGGAACAGCGCGGTCTTCGCGAGCAGGCCCGCCGTCATCAGCGCGGCGGCGACCCACGCGACCGGCTCCGGCTGCACCCGCGCGGCGAGCAGCGAGATGTCGAGCGTGCCGTAGGCGCCGTAGAGCAGCACGGCCCCGAGCAGGTACAGCACCGACCCGAGCAGCGCGAACATGAGGTAGCGCAGCGCGGCGGCGAGCGTCGCGGCGCGGCCGTCGAGGCAAACGAGCGGCACGGCCGCGAAGGTCAGCAGCTCGAGCGCGACGTAGAGGTTGAAGAGGTCGCGGCTCGTCACCACGAGGTTCATCGCGCCCCACACGGCGACGAGCAGCGTCCAGAACACCAGCGAGCCGCGCGTCTCGGGCTCGCCGGGCTTCGCGGCGAAATCGGCGTGCGCGAAGAGTCCCGCGCCGGTGATGACGATCGCGGTCGTGAGCATCATTGCGACCGACAGGCCGTCGGCGCGCAGCGCGATGCCGAGCGGCGGCGCCCAGCCGCCCACGAGGTACGTGATCGCCCCGTCCTGCCACACGCGCGTGGCGATTGCCCACGCGACGCCGAGGCCGACCGGCATCGCCGCGAGCGTGATGCGGGCCGCGTGCCGTCCCCCGGCGACGATTGCGAGCAACACCGCGATCACCGGCCACATCACGGCCGCCACCAGCCAGGCGCCGCCTGGCGTCGTCGTGGCGACGGCGGCCGCGCCCGTGTCGAGCATCATGGGTCGCTGCGCCCTGCAGGGGCACCGGCCGGCGCCGGCGGGTCGAGCGTGGCCTCGCCGCTCTCCTTGTGCAGGCGCAGCAGCAGCGACACGGCCAGCGCCGTCGCGGCGAACGCGACCACGATGCCCGTGATCACGAGTGCCTGCGGCACCGGATCGCCGCCCACGGCCTGCCAGGCGCCGCGTCGCGCGAACACGCCGAACAGCAGGAACACGCCGCTGCCGAGCAGGTTGAAGGCGATGAGCTTGCGCAGCGGCTGCGGATGCGTGAGCGCACCGTACAGCCCCAGCCCCACGAGCGTGGCGGCGCACAGCCCGAACAGCGTCACCGTGTTCATGGCGGGTCCGCGGCGCGCTCCGGCGGGCCGGTCACCAGCAGTCCGAGTGCGAGTGCAATGGTGAGCAGCATCGGCACTTCGATGAGCAGGATCAGCGGCTTGGCGAATGCGACCGGATAGGCGAGGAAGGCCCCCGCGGCCAGCATGCCGGCGACGCCGACGGCGACGAACACCACGGGGCCCGACACCAGCGCGAGGCGCACCCACTGCTCGCGGATCGCCGGCGCATCGCGCACGCCCGCCATCATCACCACCAGCCACATGGCGGCGAGCACCGTGCCACCCTGGAAGGCGCCGCCCGGGTTGTCCGCGCCGGTCCACATCAGGTGGATGCCGAGCAGCACGCCGAGCGGCGGCAGCGTTCGAGCGAAGAACGGCAGCACGCCGTCGGCCGGCAGGCGGTGCTCGAGTCCGGGATGGCCGCCCCAGTAGCGGTCGGGCGCCAGCGACCACACGCCGACCAGCGCGAGTACGAGCACCACCTTCTCGAGCAGCGTGTCGAAGCCGCGGAACGCCATCAGCACGCCCGTGACGGGGTTGCCGACGCCGGTGGCCGGCAGTGCCGCCATGGCCTGCGGCGCCAGGGTGGGTCCGGCCTCGGGCAGCGTGAGCACCACCACGGCCAGCGCCGCCGACACCAGTGCGCAGCAGGCGGCCGCGAGCACTCTCAGCGGCAACGCGGGACGGCGACTCGTGCGCGCCTCGGTACCGCGCAACGTCGCCACGGCCCCCAGCAGCAGCACGCCCGTGAGTCCTCCGCCGATGGCCGCCTCGGTCAGCGCCACGTCCACCGCGGCGAGCTGCACCCACATCAGGGCGAGCAGTAGCCCGTAGCTGACGAATCCCACCGCAGCGGCGAACGCGCTGCGCGCCGCGATCGTCCACACCGCGGCGCCAAACACCAGCAGCGCGAGCGTGGCCTCGAGCACATGGGTGAGACTCACCGCGGCGGCCCCGCCCGGCGCGCCACGCGCGCCATCATCTGCCCGACGGTCGACGCCGCCAGCAGCACCAGCAGCCACACCAGCAGCAGCTTCAGGGCCGCGAACACGCTGCCGGCCTGCGGCAGCAGGCCGATCACGATCAGCCCGAGCCCGACGTTGTCTGCCTTGGTCAGGGCGTGCAGTCGCGACAGCGTGTCGGGGAAACGCAGCAGCCCGACCACGCCCGCGAGGAAGAACAGTGCGCCGAGCAGCAGCGTCACCGTGGTGAACAGGTCGAGCAGCGCGGTCATCGCCCGCCGCCCCCGTCGTCATCCTCGTCCTGCGCCGCCGTCACGCCCTTCACGAACGCGATCGAGGCGAACGCAGACAGCATCGCCAGCGTGAGCGCCACGTCCACGGCCGCCGGCAGCTGGCGCGCCACGCCGACGAGGAGCATCGTCGCGATGCCCCCGGTACCGAGCAGCTGCGCCGCCATGACGCGGTCGGCATCGCCCGGGCCCCAGAGGATGCGTGCCAGCCCGATCACCACCGTGATCATCACGAAGCCGGCGATCGCGGCCAGGAACTCGGGGTTCATGCCGATGCGGATCCGTTCTCGCCGCCTGGCGCCCCCGGCTCCGGACCGCCCGCAACAACGCCCAGGGCAGCGACGAGCTGCGCCTCCTCCTGCCCCAGCTCCAGCAGCACGGGCTGCTCGACGTCGAGGCAGTGGTAGATGAGCCGCCCCGCTTCGTCGGTGCCCGCGGGCAACGTCCCGGGCATCAGGCTGGTGACGGACGAGAACAGGTTGCGCGACGTGCCTGGCGGCAAGCCGACCGGGTAGTGGTGGTAACCGGGTCGCAGGGGCAGCGAAGGGCTGAAGGCTCGCCGCGCGATGTCGAGCCCGGCGACGACCGAGGTCCAGATGAACCGCAAGGCGAGGCGCAATACCGCGAGCAACCGGATGTTCGCCAGTGCAGGGTCGGGAGGGAGCAGCACCAGGCTGATCCACGTGGCGAGTACGGCAGCAGCGATGCCGGGCGCGATGTCCGCCGACGCTCCACCCGCCATGACCATCCAGAGCAGGAAGTACCCGAGGCCCCGGACGAGGATGGCGCGCCACGCGCGCGGTCGAGGAGCCTGGCTCATGGATTCCATCGATTGCGACCAGGCTTTTCCAGCGGTGGATGCCGCGCGAGGCGAACGCCGCTGCCGATGGTAGCAGCAGCACCGGAGCGGAGCGTCAGGGATTCCCTGAACGAGCCGCGGCCTCCGTCGGGCGTTCCAGCCAGCGGCGTGCGCCGTCGTGCATCGGGATGGTGATGCCCGTGAGGGCACGCTCCTTCGACAGCCGCGCCGCCAGCACCCCGCCGCGGTCCGCCACCGCGGCGTAGAAGTACTCGAGCACGGCCTCGACCGTGGCATCTGCGACGTCACTGTGCGCGACCAGCAGCGCGGTCACGGCCACGGTCTGCACGGCCGCCGGCTGTCCCGCGTAGGTGCGCGCCGGAATCGCCAGCGACAACATCCCGTGCAGATCGGTGCCGATCTGCACGGCTTCCCCGGCTTCGAGCGCGAGGAGTCGCAGCGGCGCCGTGCGCTGCGCAGCCTGCAGCTGCGCCCAGGGCGCCGAGGCGACCTCGATCACCGCATCGATCTCGCCAGCCGCGAGTCGTGCAAGAGCATCCGCTGGACTCCCGTAGTCGACGCGCTCGAGGCCGGCGGGATCGATGCCGGCGTGCGCGAGCAACCGCAGGGCCGTGTGCCTCGAGCCCGAACGCGGACTGCCGAGGGCGACGCGGCGACCGGCGAGGTCCGTGACGCGCTGGATGTCCGAGTCCGTGCGCACGACGATGTGCACGGGTTCCGGGAAGAGGCTGGCCACCGCCCGCAGGTGACTCATCGGGCCGCTCACTGCGAACACCCCCTGCCCGGTCACGGCTGCCGCGGCGACGTCGCTCTGGATCACGCCGATGCGCGCCCGCTGCGACTCGACCAGGAAGGCGTTCTCGACGCTGCCCTCGGTGGCAACGACCTGCACTCCCGCCGACTCCGGCAGGCGACGGGTCACCGAGGTGAGGAAGCGCCAGTACTCGCCGCCCTCGGGACCGGAAGCGAGCGCCACGCCCTCGTGCTCCCGCTGCAGGCGCAGCGTGATGTTGCGCAGTGCGCGGTCCATCTCCTCGGTGATGATCTCGCGGTCCGCGCCACGGCTCGCCGACGACTGCATCACGAGCTGCGAGAGGCGCTGTACGAGCTCGTCGGCGCCGCGCGCGGCACCCGGCGCCGCCACGGCGCCCGCCTCGGCCACCGGCAGGCGATCGTCGCTCGGCACCCAACCCTCGCCGGTCTGGCGATAGACCAGCGAGCCGTGGCTGCGGAACCCGGCGCCCGGCTCGTGGCGGCCCGGTCCGAGCCCGAAGAGGCCCTGGTCGGTTGCACCGAGCGCGTCCGCGACCAGCGCCGGACTCAACGATTCCCAGTCGGACGGGTCGTACTCCGAGACGAAGCGCAGCGACGCGTTGTAGTAGACGATGATCTGCCGCGAACCGTCGGGCGCGGCGCGATACGGCGCGCTGCCCTGTCGGCGCAGCGTCGCCACCTCGACCAGCGGCCCGCCGAAGACGGCGTCGAGCCGCGCCTGCACGTCAGCGGCGAGCGCACTCTCCTGCGGCCCGCGCGTGCAGCCGCCCAGCAGTGCGAGGAACAGCAGCAGTGTGATGCGCAACGGGACGCGCATGCCTCAGAACCCCAGCATCGGCAGCGCGAAGAACGCCTGCAGCACGAGCGCGTTGGCGATGTCGGCGAAGAACGCCCCCACGATCGGGATCAGCAGGAAGGCCATCGGCGACGGGCCGTGCCGTTCGGCGAGCGTCTGCATCACGGACATGCCGACGGCGGTGGTGGCGAGACCGGCAGCGACCTGTCCGCCACTGATCACCGCCGCGTCGTAGTCGCCGCCCATCACCCGCGACGTGACGAAGTACGCGAAGGCCGCGGTCGCCACGGCGTTGACGACCACGATCAGCAGCAACGGCCCCGCCAGCGAGGCGAGGTCGAGCACACGCATGGACATGAGGGCCATGATCAGGAACAGCGACAGCGACACGCTGCCGACGGCCTGCACCGCGTCGTCATTGACGCCCTTGAAGCCGGCCAGTCCGCCGAGGTTGCGGACCAGCATGCCGATGAGCAGCGCCCACAGGAAGCTCGGCAGCAGGAGTCCGGTGTCGCTCATCAGCCCCTGCATGAACCGCGCCCCGGCGATGCAGGCGAGGCACACCAGCAGCACGAACAGCAGCTGCTCGGCCGTGATGGGCGCCAGCACCGCCCGCGGCGGCGGGGCACTGCCGGCGGCTCCCGCCTGCCCGACGCCCGCGCCGCGTACGCCCGCGCGGCGCATCACGCGCTCGGCGACCGGCCCCGCCAGCAGGCTGCCGAGGATGAGGCCCGCCGTGGCCGCCGCCATGCCGAGCTCGAGCGCACCCTGCAGGTTGCGCGTCTCGGCGAAGCTGGTCGCGTACGCCGCGGCCGTGCCGTGCCCGCCGACCAGCGAGATCGAGGCGCCGAGCAGGCCCACCAGCGGATGGAGGTCGAGCGCCCGCGCCATCGCGAGGCCGATCACGCCCTGCAGGATCATCAGCGCGACGAACAGCCCGAGCAGGATCACCAGCTTCCAGCCGCCGCGCGCCAGCGAGCGCACGTCCGCGCCGAGCCCGAGCGTGGCGAAGAAGGCGAGCAGCAGCGGGTCGCGCGGCGAGTCGTCCGTGCGGAACTCCAGGTCCGCCACCAGGTCTGCGCCAGCCAGCACCAGCGCGAACAGCACGCCGCCGACCACGGGCACGGGAATGCTGTAGCGCTGCAGGAACTCGGAGCGCCGCACGATGAGCTGGCCGAGGAAGAACAGCGCGGTGGCAAGCGCCAGCGTGCCGAGGAGGTCGAGCTGCAGCGTCCTCACGCGACGACGCCCCCTCGCGCGCCCGGGCCGACCGCGCTGCAGGTGGTGGCCTCGGTGTACAGCTGCTCGGCGGCGGCGAGGCTCGCCGCGTCGTCGGCCAGCCGGCCGAGCGATTCGCGATGCAGGTGGGCGACGTTGCGGCGGACGAACAGCTCGCCGGGCGCGAGCCCGACGATGTCGTTGGCGGGCACGCGGCTGTCGGAGCAGCCGATCCACAGGTAGCGGGGCGCCTGCTGGGCGGCGAGGCCCGCGAAGAAGCCCGGCTGCCTCGACTCCAGGTCGCTGGCCCAGCGGCGGTTGTTGGCGAAGAGCTCCAGCAACTGGTTCATGTTCTATGCCGCCACGCTCGGCCGTGTCGCGACCGATGCGGGCGGAATACTACAGGTCGGCGCCGGATTGCATATGGCCGCCCCGGACCTGGGCGGCCACTGCATCGACGGTCAGGTGCGTCAGGCGGCCGGCGGCGACTCCGGGCTGCCGGCGGGGAGCTTGCGGCCCTCGACCATGTAATAGATCAGGAAGGCCACCCCCACGCCGATCGGGATCAGGCCGAACAGCCGCACGTCCTCGCCGGCCACCGCGCCGAGCGCGAGGAACACGCCGATGCCGACGAACAGCCAGACGAGTCCGGAAAGCAGGTAGCCCGAGCGACGCGGCGGCTTGGCGGCGAAGTAGAAGGACTCCGGCAGCGTCGGCGGCTCGATGCCGCGCTCGATCGCCGCCATGCGCTCCCTGTGGTTGGCCTCGACGATGTCGCGCCGGCGCCGGTAGTCCACGAGCGCGTAGACGATCGGGATCAGCAGCGACATGAAGATCGCGGTGAGGGGAATGAACAGGGCCAGGACATCTTCAGTCATGACGGGACTCCGGTGCAGGCTCGGTTGCGGTCGCTGGTGATATGCGCCGCCCGGCGGAAAGGTTGCACGCCGCCGGATGCAACCCGGGCGGGGCCGCGGGCGTATAAAGCGCCATGGACGGCGGCATCGAAGCACATCTGGCCGCGGGACGGCATGCCCGCGCGTTCGATCTCGTGGTGCCCGCATACCGTGACCGCGTGTTCCGGCTCGCCTGGTCGATCCTGCGGGACCGCGCCGCGGCCGAGGACGCCGCCCAGGAGACCTTCGTGCGGGTGTGGAAGGCCCTGCCCGGTTTCGACGGCCGTGCCGCGCTCGGCACCTGGATCTACGCCATCGCGCGCAACACCAGCCTGATGGAGCTCAGGCGCCGCCGGCCGACCGTGTCCCTCGATGACCCGGACTCCGCCGAGGCGCAGCACGCGGCCGCGAGCATCGCCAGCGGCCCGGCCCCGGACCCCGAGCGCGACAACCTGATGCGACTGCTCGAGACCCTGCCGCGCAACCAGCAGGAGGCCGTACGCCTCTTCTATCTCGAGGACCGTTCCTACGAGGCCGTCGCCGAGCAGCTCGGCATGCCGCTCGGCACCGTCAAGAACCTGCTGCACCGGGCGCGCAAGCGCCTGATGGAGCTCGTGCGCCCCGACGAGGTGATCGCCGCATGAAAGACCCCACGCTGATCGGTCCCTGCGCGGACCACGAGCACGACCTGATGGACCTGCACGACGGCGACCTGCCGCCCGAGCGGGCCCGGCACCTTCGACTGCATCTGGAGCGCTGCGCGCGCTGCTCGGCCTGGGCCGCCGGGTTCTCCGCGATCGACGCGCAACTGGCGACCGTCATCGCGGCACCCGCACTGTCGCCAGGGTTCGATGCCCGCCTGCGCGAACGCATCGCCTCGCTGCGCGGATCCCCGGACGTCGCCCGGCTTCGGGCCGGGCTCGAGCGCGAGCACGACGAGTTGGTGCAATCACTGCGCTCGGGTGCGAGGCTGCAGGCGGCGCTCGGGGCCGCCGCCTCGGTCGCGACCACGCTGGGTCTGCTCACCGCCGCGTCGCGATTGCTCGAACCGGGTGTCGGCGTGCTGCAGTCACTGACCGGCGGCGCGGGCCACCCGGCCGCCCTCGGCGCGCTTGCAGCGACGGTCGCCGTCGCCGCGCTCGCCTGGTCGGCTTCGCGCGGAGGACTGCCGCTGCCCGGCCTGCGTCCGTGAACGGCGCCCGGGCGCCGCCGTCGTCACACCTTGCGCGTCCAGCCGTAGCTGTCCGGCGCCTCGCCGTTCTGGATCGCGACCAGCGCCGTGCGCAGGCGCTGCGTGACGGGGCCGACCTCGCCATTGCCGACCTTGTGCTCCTGCCCGCGGTGCACCAGCGTGCCCACGCCCGCGAGAACCGCCGCCGTGCCCGACAGCGCCGCCTCGCCGGTCTTCACGAACTCGAGCATCTCGGCGACGTCGAACACGCGCTCCTCGACCTTGAAGCCCATGCCGCGGGCCATGGTGAGCAGCGAGTCGCGCGTGACGCCGTGCAGGAAGGTCGAGTCGAGGCTGCGCGTGAGCAGGTGACCCTCGCGGATCAGCAGGAAGTTGGCCGCACCGGTCTCCTGCACGGAGCCGCCCGGGCAGAACAGCACCTGGTCCACCTTGTACTTGTCGCGGGCCTCGAGCGTCGGGCCCATGGCCGCGGCGTAGTTGCCGCCGGTCTTGACCATGCCGAGGTGGTCGGCCGTGCGGTGCTTGTGGTCCTCGACGTAGATGCGCAGCGGCTTCACGCCGCCCGAGAAGTAGTCCCACACCGGGCTCGCGAGCACGATCAGGGTCGCCTCGTTCGAAGGCGCCGAGGCCGCGCCGATGTTGGGCATGGTCCCGTAGAGCATCGGCCGCAGGTACAGCGCGCCCGGCGGCTCGGGCACCTGGTCGCGCACGCGGTCGATCGTGGCGAGCACCATGGTCGCGAGCTGGGCTGCGTCGGGCACGGGCAGCGCGAGCAGCCTTGCGCTCTGGCGCATGCGCTCGATGTGCTTGTCCATGCGGAACACGTGGATGCTGCCGTCGGACCAGCGGTAGGCCTTGAAGCCCTCGAAGCACTCGCTCGCGTAGTGCAGCACGTGCGCGGCGGGGTGGATCTCGATGGGGCCGGTGGGCCGGACCTCGTGCTCGCTCCAGCGGCCGTTGGCGAACTTCGCGATCGCCATCTGGTCGGCGAGCACGGTGCCGAAGGCGGGCCGCGCCGTGGGCGCGGCAGTGGTCGGAGCGGGCTCGCGGAGCGCGCGGTCGGATTCGAGTGTGTGCATCGGATTACCCGGGGATGAAGATGGTGGCGGGGTGCTCGAGCAGGTCCTTGAGCGCCTGGATCATCGCGGCAGCATCGTAGCCGTCCACGAAGCGGTGATCGAACGACGAGGACAGGTTCATGATCCGGCGTACCGTGATGGCGCCGTTCAGCACCACGGGACGCTCGATAGCCTTGTTGACGCCGATGATGGCCATCTCGGGCGCGTTGATGATCGGCGTCGAGACGATGCCGCCGAGCTTGCCGAGGCTCGTCACGGTGATGGTCGAGCCGGTGAGTTCTTCCTTGGTGGCCTTGCCGCTGCGCGCCGCCTCGGAGACGCGCTTGATCTCCTCGGCGATCTCCCACAGCGAGCGCGCCTCGGCGTGGCGCACGACGGGCACCTTGAGTCCGTCGGGCGTCTGCGTGGCGACGCCGGCATGCAGCGGGCGGTGCCTGACCACCACGTTGCGCTCGGCGTCGAACCAGGCGTTGCACTGCGGGTAGTCCTCGAGCACACGCGCCAGCGCCGCGATCAGGAACGGCAGGTAGGTGAGCGGCGCGGCGCCGGCTGGCAGCCGGGCGTTGAGGTGCTGGCGCAGAGACTCGAGCTCGGTGACGTCCACTTCCTCGACGTAGGCGAAGTGCGGGATGTTGCGCTTGGCGTCCGTCATGCGGTTGGCGATCACGCGCCGCACGCCGATCACGCGGATCTCGTCGGTGCCGCTGCGGCGCGCGAGGCCTGCCGAGGAGCGTGGCGCCGCTGGCGCGCCGGGTGCGGCCGGGGGCACGGCGCCGCTGAGCGCCGAGTCGAGATCCTGGCGCGTGATGCGTCCGCCCGGACCGCTGCCGTGCACCACGGCGAGGTCGAGGCCCGCTTCACGGGCCCGGCGACGCGAGGCCGGAGAGGCCATGATGCGCCCGCTCTTTACTCCCTCTCCCGCGCTGGCGGGAGAGGGTTGGGGTGAGGGCTTCGGACCCTCTCCCCGGCCCTCTGCCGCTTTCGCGGGCGAGGGGGTCGGAGCCGGCGTGGCGGCGGGTGCAGGCGCCTCAACCTGGACGGGCTCGCCCGCCTCCTCCTCCGCGCCGCCGGCGGTGTCGAACACCACGAGCTCGGCGCCGACGCGCACCATGTCGCCGGGACCGCCGGTGAGCGACACGACGCGTCCGGTGACGGGCGCCGGCACTTCGACCGCGGCCTTCTCGGTCATCACCTCCGCCATGACCTGGTCCTCGGTGACCTGGTCTCCGACCTTGACGTGCCAGGCGACGATCTCGGCCTCGACCGTGCCTTCGCCGAGGTCCGGCATCTTGAACACGTAGCGGGTCATGGCGTCTCCATCACGGCCTTGAGGCCGATGGCCACGCGGGCGGGACCCGGGAAGTACTCCCACTCGAACGCGTGCGGATACGGCGTGTCCCAGCCGGCGACGCGCCCGATCGGGGCCTCGAGGTCCCAGAAGCACTCCTCCTGGATGGTGGCGGACAGCTCCGCGCCGAAGCCCGAGAAGCGCGTCGCCTCGTGGGCGATCAGGCAGCGGCCGGTCTTCTTCACCGAGCTGCAGATCGTGTCCACGTCGAGCGGCACCATCGAGCGCACGTCGATGATCTCGGCGTCGAGGCCGAGCGACTTCGCGGCGGCCTCGCACACGTACACCATCGTGCCGTAGGTGACGATCGTCACCTGCTTGCCCGGACGCACGATCTCGGCCTTGCCGATCGGCACCGTGTAGTAGCCGTCGGGCACGTGGCCCTTGGGATGCGTGCCCCAGGGCACGGCGGGCTTCGTGGGATCGCCGTCGAAGGGGCCGTTGTAGAGGCGCTTCGGCTCGAAGAACACGACCGGATCGTCGTCCTCGATGGAGGCGATGAGCAGGCCCTTGGCGTCGTAGGGGTTCGAGGGCATCACGACCTTGATGCCGCACACGTGCGTGAAGATACCCTCGGGGCTCTGCGAGTGCGTCTGGCCGCCGCGGATGCCGCCGCCGCAGGGCGTGCGGATCGTCACCGGCGCGAAGAACTCGCCGGCGCTGCGGTAGCGCAGCCGCGCGAGCTCGCTGAAGATCTGGTCGCAGGCCGGGTAGATGTAATCGGCGAACTGCACCTCGGTCACCGGCCTGAGGCCGTTGACGCCCATGCCGATCGCCGCGCCCACGATCGCGCCCTCGGCGATCGGCGTGTCGAGCACGCGGTGCTCGCCGTACTTGCGCTGCAGGCCGTCAGTGACGCGGAACACGCCGCCGAAGAAGCCCACGTCCTCGCCCAGGATCACGACGTTCGGGTCGCGGGCCAGCATGATGTCCATGGCCGAATTGAGCGCCTGGATCATGTTCATCTGTGGCATGGCTCAGCCTCCCAGCTCGGCGCGCAGCTGCTCGCGCTGGCGCTTGAGGTGCTCGGGGACTTCCTTGAAGACGTCCTCGAACATCAGGTCGCGGTTGAGCCGCGGGCCCTCGTTGAGGGCGCCGTACTGCACCGACTCCTTCCAGCTCTCGTTGACGTGCTGCTCGAGCTCGGCGACGAGCGCGGCATGCCGCTCCTCCGACCACTCGCCGAGCGAGATCAGGTGGCCCTTGAGGCGCTCGACCGGATCGCCGAGCGGCCACTTCTCGTAGTCGTCCTTCGGGCGGTAGCGCGAGGGGTCGTCGCTGGTGGAGTGCGCGGCGCCGCGGTAGGTGACGTGCTCGATCAGCGTCGGGCCCGCCCCCGTGCGCGCCCGCTCCGCCGCCCACTGGGTGACCGCATAGACGGCGAGGAAGTCGTTGCCGTCCACGCGGACGCCCGCCATGCCGTAGCCGGGGCCGCGCGCCGCGAACGAGCGCTGCTCGCCGCCCGCGAAACCCTGGAAGGTGGAGATCGCCCACTGGTTGTTGACGACGTTGAGGATCACCGGCGCCTGGTACACGGAAGCGAACAGCATGGCGTGGTGGAAGTCGGCCTCCGCGCTCGAGCCCTCGCCGATCCAGCTCACCGCGATGTCGTCCTCGCCCTTGATCGCCGCGGCCATCGCCCAGCCCACGGCCTGCGGAAACTGCGTGGTGAGGTTGCCCGAGATCGAGAAGATGCGCCCCGAGGCCCAGTGGTACATCACCGGGAGCTGGCGGCCCTTGCACATGTCGCGCGTGTTGGAGAGCAGCTGGCACATGAGCTCGACCAGCGGCTTGCCGCGGACCATGTACAGGCCCTGGTTGCGGTAGGAGGGAAACAGCATGTCGCCCGGGCGCAGCGCCATGCCCTGCGCGACCGAGACCGCCTCCTCGCCGTAGGAGCGCATGTAGAACGAGATCTTGCCGGCGCGCTGCGCGCGCTGCATGCGCTCGTCGAAGATGCGGGTGAGCACCATGTGCCGCAGTCCCACCTGCAGCTCGGGGGGGTCGAGGTGCGGGTTCCAGGGACCGACGGGACGGTGCTCGTCGTCGAGCACCCGCACCATCTCCACGGACAGGTGGCTGATGTCGCGCACGCGCGCGTTGACGTCCGGACGACGCACCGCGCCCGCCGGCGAGGTCTCGAGGTAGCTGAAGTCCGGCTCCTCGCCGGGCCGGGAGTGGTGCTGCGGGATGTGCAGCCGGGAACGACGAGGCATGACAGGACCTCTGCGGTGGAATGCCGCGGCGACGGCGCGGTAGATTACCCACAAGTCGCAATCGTGGCAGTTTCTGTTGCGTTGCAACGCAACAAACCGGAATGCACGTTTCGAATCGAGGTCCTTCGTGGAAGAAAGTGAGCGTCACCTGCTCGATCGGACGGACCGCCGTATCCTCGACCTGCTGCAGCGGGAAGGCGCACTGCCGGTCGCCGAGGTGGCGGCGCGCACCGGGCTGTCGACCACGACCTGCTGGCGCCGCATCCAGCAGCTCGAGCAGGAAGGCATCATCCGCGGCCGCGTCGCGCTGCTCGACCGCTCCGCGCTCGGCCTCGACGTCACGATCTTCGCCCACGTGAAGCTCTCCACCCAAGGCCGCGATGCCATCGCCGCCTTCGCCGAGGCGATCCGCGAGCGGCCCGAGGTGCTCGACTGCTACACGACCATGGGCGAGTGGGACTTCATGCTCCGCATCGTGACGAAGGACATCAAGGCCTACGAGGCCTTCTACCTCGACCACCTCTCCAAGCTGCCCTACGTGCAATCGATCAACTCCTCGGTGACGGTCACCGTCATCAAGGAGACGACCGTGCTGCCGATCGAATGAGGCGCCCACCGCAATGACCCTGGCGCTGCAGCTGCTGTGGCTGGCCCTGCCGATCGTCGCGGCCGGCCTCGTGCACCTCGCGGTGCTCAAGCTCGACCTGCTGCCGGGCCTGCGCCGGCGGCCGATCGACGGCGGACGCACGTTCCGCGGCCGCCGGCTGTTCGGCGACAACAAGACCTGGCGGGGCGCCGTCGTCACGATCGCCACGACCTCCGCATCCGCCTGGCTGCTGGCGAAGCTGCACGCCTGCTGCTGGACGCTGCCCACGCTGGTCCCGTTCGCCGAGACGCATCCGCTCGTCTGGGGCCTGCTGCTCGGCACCGGTTACATCGTGGGCGAGCTGCCCAACAGCTTTGCCAAGCGCCAGCTCGGGATCGCGCCGGGCGCGTCGGGCCAAGGGTTGGCGGGGCGCGCG
>Ga0209391_10000123_pt1 | contig 28981 bp, 23 predicted proteins | sample PPLLak3March2015_FD_187246 | JGI IMG/M metagenome (GOLD analysis project Ga0209391, IMG submission 187246) | Freshwater sediment microbial communities from Prairie Pothole Lake near Jamestown, North Dakota, USA - PPLs Lake P7 Core (1) Depth... | ecosystem: Environmental > Aquatic > Freshwater >...
CTTCGTCTCGGTGAGCCACGACCTGCCCCACTCCGCCACGCAAACCGAGCTCCTGAGCCTGATCGAGCGCCTCAACGGCGACGAGTCGATCGACGGCATCCTGGTGCAGGTGCCGCTGCCGGATCACATCGACGAGCGCGTCGTGATCGAGGCGATCTCGCCCGCCAAGGACGTGGACGGCTTCCACCCCTACAACGTCGGGCGGCTCGCGCTGCGCAACCCGCTCATGAGGCCCTGCACACCCTACGGGGTGATCCGCCTTCTCGACCGCTGCGGGATCAACCCCAGGGGCATGCACTCGGTGGTCGTGGGCGCCTCGAACCTGGTCGGTCGCCCGATGGCGCTCGAGCTGCTGCTCGCGGGCGCCACGGTCACCGTCTGCCACCGCTTCACCGCGGACCTGCGCTCACACGTCGAGCGTGCCGATCTGCTGGTCGTAGCAGTTGGAAAGCCGGGTCTCATCCCCGGGGAATGGGTGAAGCCGGGCGCCGTGGTCGTGGACGTGGGCATCAACCGGCTGCCGGACGGCAAGCTGTGCGGTGACGTCCAGTTCGAAGCCGCGCGGGAGCGCGCCAGCTGGATCACGCCCGTGCCGGGCGGCGTCGGCCCGATGACCGTCGCCATCCTGATGAAGAACACCCTCGAGGCCGCACAGCAGCGACTCTAGCCGCGGCGCCAGAGCGTCCGGCCGCCGGGCTGGTCCTCGAGCAGGACGCCGGCCACCGCCAGCTCGTCGCGGATGCGATCGGATTCCCGGAAGTTCTTCGCCTTGCGGGCGGCGGCGCGCTCCTCGATGAGCCTGTCGATGTCGGCGTCGGAAAACGCCTGGCTGACGACACCCGCCCCGGATGCCTCGAGTCCGGGCAGCGTCGCGGTGCCCGTTCCTTCGGCCGCCGGCTTCGCCTGCTTCGCCGCGCGCTTGCGCAGGAACGCCTCCGGGTCGAGCCGAAGCACGCCGAGGCGCACCCCGAGCGCGACGAGTTCCGCCGCTCGCGCTGCAGCCAGCGCGCCCTGCCCCGCCGCCTTCGCGGAATTCAGCTCGCGCGCCAGTGACTGCAGCTCGGCCACCGCGATCGGCGTGTTGAAGTCGTCGTCCATCGCCGCCGCGAACCGCGCGGTGGCATCCGTCGGCGCGGCGTCCGCCGCCGGCGCCACGCCCCGCAGCGAGAGGTACAGGCGCTCGAGCGCCGCGTCGGCCTGCGCGAGGCTCTCGGGGGTGTAGTTGATCGGTCCCCGGTAGTGGCTGCCGAGCATGAAGTAGCGCACCACCTCGGGGTCGCGCACCCACTCGAGCACCTCGCGCACGGTGAAGAAGTTGCCGAGCGACTTCGACATCTTCTCGTCGTCCACCCGCACGAAGCCGTTGTGCATCCACACGTTCACGAACTTCGAGCCGCAGGCGGCGCAGGTCTGCGCGATCTCGTTCTCGTGGTGCGGGAACTTGAGGTCCATGCCGCCGCCGTGGATGTCGAAGTGCTCTCCGAGCAGCTCGACCGACATCGCCGAGCACTCGATGTGCCAGCCGGGACGGCCCGGGCCCCACGGCGACTCCCAGGACGGCTCGCCGGGCTTGGCGGCCTTCCACAGCACGAAGTCGAGCGGGTCGCGCTTGGCCTCGTCCACCTCGATGCGCGCACCCGCGCGCAGGTCTGCGAGCCGCTTGCCCGAAAGCTGCCCGTAAGGCTCGAACTTCGCCACGGCGTAGTACACGTCGCTGTTCGGTCCGACGTAGGCGTAGCCCTTGTCGACCAGCGTCTGCACCATCGCGACGATCTGCGGCAGGTGCTCGGTGGCGCGCGGCTCGTGGTCGGCCCGGCGCACACCGAGCGCCTCGCAGTCCTCGTGATAGGCGCGGATGAAGCGCTCGGTGAGCGCGCCCATCGGCTCGCCGTTCGCCTGCGCGCGCTGGATGATCTTGTCGTCGATGTCGGTGATGTTGCGCACGAAGGTGACGCGGTAGCCCGACGCCTCGAGGTGACGCCACACGACGTCGAACACGATCAGCATCCTGGCATGGCCGAGGTGACAGTAGTCGTAGACGGTCATGCCGCAGACATACATGCGCACTTCGCCGGGACGGATCGGCTTAAAGACCTCCTTGCGGCCGGTCAGCGAGTTGTGGATCTGCAGCATGCGAAGGGGTCGCCTCGGTTGGATTCGAATCAGGCCGCCGCAGTCGTCGCGGCGGCGGCTCGCAGCCGCTCAACGACCCGCTCGGGAGCCATGAGCGCCATGAGCGGCGCGAGCTCGGGCCCGTGGGTCCGGCCGGTGAGTGCCGCACGCAGCGGCATGAAGAGCCCGGCGCCGCGACGGCCGGTCCCCGCGCCGACGGCACGCGTCCAGGCGCGGAAATCGGCTGCACTCGCCAGCCACGCCGCGGCCGCGTGCTCGAAGAACCTCGGCCCGGCCGCGGCGATCTCGCGCGCCGCGTCGCCGTCGGGCGCGACCTGCGAGTCGCAGACCATGGCGACCAGCGGGTCGGCGTCCGCCGGAAACAGTAGGTTGCCGCGCACCACGGCGATGAAGGCGAGCCGCTTTTCCAGGTCGCCGAGACGGCCGAGGCGCGGCTCGAGCCACGTCGCGAGGTCTGCCTCCGTCGCCCGTCCCACGGCTTCGCGCTGCCAGTGCCGCAGCTGGGCCTCGTCGAAATGCGGAGCCGATCGGCTCGAGCGGCCGAGGTCGAGCTCGTGCGCCATGGCGTCCGCCTCGAGCCACGTCTCGCTCACGCACGCGTGCCCGAGCCGCACGAGGTAATTGCGAAGTGCGCCCGGCAGGTACCCCTGGAGCCGCAGGTCGTGCAGGCTCGCCGCACCGTCGCGCTTGGACAGCGGAGCCCCGCCCGGGCCGAGCAACAGCGGCAGGTGCCCATAGTCCGGCAAGGGCAACCCGAGCGCCTCGAGCAGCAGGATCTGCCGCGGCGTGTTGGGGAGGTGATCGTCCCCGCGCAACACGACCGTCACCTCCATGGCCGCGTCGTCGAGCGCATTGCCGAGGAAAAATGCCACGCTGCCATCCGCCCGGCGGATCACGAAGTCACCGATATCGTCGCTCGAGAACCGCTGCGGCCCGTGGATCAGGTCGTCGAACTCGATGACCCGACCGGCCGGTACGCGGAACCGGTGGGCCGGACGCGCCCCATCCTCGACCCGACGCGCCACCTCTGCAGGAGGCAGCGACACGCAGGTGCCGGCATAGCGCGGCGGTCGTCCGGCGGCGAGCTGTGCCCGCCTCGCAAGATCGAGCGCCTGCGGCGAGCAGAAGCACGGGTAGACGAGCCCCTCGGCCTCGAGCGCGGCGACGGCGCGATCGTAGTGGGCGGCGCGCCGGCTCTGGCGGTAGGGTTCGTGCGGTCCCCCGACGTCCGGACCCTCGGCCCAGGCCAGGCCGAACCAGCGCAGGTCCTCGAGCAGGCGCTCGAGCAGGCCCTCGTCGCTGCGCTCGGCATCCGTATCCTCGATGCGCAGAACCAGCCGGCCGCCGCTCGAGCGCGCGAGGAGGTCGTTCAGCAGGGCCGTCCGCGCGTTGCCCAGGTGCAGAGCGCCGGTCGGACTCGGGGCGAAACGCGTGACCTGTGGACGGGACTGCATGGCCGCACATGTTACCGGATCGCGGCGAGCGGCCCGGGCGTGCTGGCCGGCGTGCGCTCCCGCACCGTACCATCGGCGTTCCCAACGACGCCGCGGAGGCACCGATGCACGGGCTGCGCCCCGCGGGCACGCTGTTCATCTCGGACCTGCACCTCGACCCCGGCGACCCTGCGGTCGTGCGGCAGTTCCACGCGTTCCTCGAAACGGACGCGCGGCGCGCGGACGCGCTCTACATCCTCGGCGATCTCTTCGAGGCCTGGCTCGGCGACGACGACCCCGAGCCGCTCGCCCGCGGAGTCGTCGCGGCACTGCGCGCGCTCACCGATGCGGGCGTCCCCTGCTTCGTGATGCACGGCAACCGCGATTTCCTGATCGGCAGTCGCTTCTGCCGTGAGACCGGCGCCACGCGGCTCGAGGACGGCACCGTCGTGGACCTGTACGGCGAGCGCGTGCTGCTGATGCACGGCGACGCTCTCTGCACGGACGACGTCAGCTACCAGCGGCTGCGGCGCATCCTGCGCAACCCGGCTGTCCGCTTCGTTCTGCGCCATCTCAGCCTCGGGCAGCGCCGCGCCCTCGCCCGCCGCCTGCGCGCCGGCAGCCGTGCGCACGTCGGGTCCACAGCCCCCGAGATCATGGACGTGAACACTGCGGCCGTCGTCGACGCGTTCCGCCGCTCGGGCGTGCGCACGCTTGTCCACGGTCACACGCATCGCCCGGCGGTACACGAGATCGAGGTCGACGGCGCGCCCGTGCGGCGCATCGTGCTCGGCGACTGGTACGTCCAGGGCAGCGTGCTCGAGTGGTCACGACAGGGTTGCGAACTGCGGGCGCTGCCGCGCTGATCCACCCGGCGCGGCGCATGCCGGCCTGTGCCTAAGCCGGCGTTCCCGAGTGGAAGCGAAACTCCTCGTCGGGCGCGGTCGCGAGCTCCGCCTCGGCGTCGGCGAGTTCCAGAAGCCTCGCCGCGACCGGCTCGCCCCCCCGCGCCGCCAGCCGCAGGTAAAGCCCGGCATGGCGCGCCTCCGCGGCGGCGAGCGACGCATAGAAGCCCGCCAGCGGCTCCGGCAGGCGCTCGATCAGCCCGGTGAAACGTTCGTGCGAGCGGGCCTCGATCAGCGCGCCGCTGAGCAGCAGGTCCACGCGGCGCCCCGGCTCGTCGCGCCGCAACCGGCGGCGCAGTCCCGCGGCATATCGCGACGGGCTCAGCCGGCGAAACGGCACGCCGTGCGCGATGAGCTGCTGCTGCACCCGCTCGAAGTGCCCGAGCTCCTCCCGCGCGAGGCGCGACATGTGGTTCGCGAGCTCGAAGTCTTCGGGGTACGCGAACATCAGGGCGAGCGCGGTCGAGGCCGCCTTCTTCTCGCAGTTCGCGTGGTCGAGCAGCAGCTCGTCGCATCGCGCGACTGCCAGGTCGAACCACCTGCGATCGGTCGGCGCGCGCAGCAGCCCGCCGGGATCGGCCATCAGGCCGCGGCCCGGCCCAGCAGGTCGTCGACGCGCGCGAGCAGGTCCGAGGCGGAGGCCGGCCGGTCGAACGGCTGCTTTGCCATCAGCGCATCGAGCAGCGGCTGCAGGTGCGAGGCCTGCGCCGGCAGGTCCGGCAGCGGCGCGTTCGCGTGTCGGTGGATCACCGCCAGCGGCGTCTCGGCGACGTAAGGCTTCTCGCCCGTGAGCATCTCGTAGAGCATCACCCCGAGGCTGTAGAGGTCGCTGCGCTCGTCGAGCGGTCGGCCGTGGCCCTGCTCCGGGCTCATATAGTGCGGCGTGCCGAAGATCGCGCCGTCACCCGTGATGTCGCTCTCGAGCCGCAGCTGCCGGGCCAGCCCGAAGTCGATGAACGCGAGGCTGTCGTCCTCGCGAAGCAGCACGTTGCCGGGCTTGACGTCGCGGTGCAGCACGCCGACGGCGTGCAGCGCACTCAGGGCCGCAGCCAGCTGGCGCAGGTAGGCGAGCGCCACGCGCCAGGACATCGGCGATCGCATCCGCGTGCGAAGGTCACCACCCGGGAAGTACTCCATCGCCAGGAACACGTGGTCGTCGGCCACGCCGATGTCGTAGATGCGGGCGATGTTTGGGTGATCGAGGTGCGCCACCAGCTCGTACTCCCGCAGGAAGCGCTCGAACGTCGTGCTGCCCTCGACCACGTCCGGCACCTGGCGGAAGATCTTGAGCACGCGCTGCTGGCCGCTGCGTTCGCACTGCGCCAGGAACACGCTCGAAGAACCGCCGATCGCGAGTCGCCGCAGGCAGCGGTGGCCGCGAACGCGCACCGAGCCGAAGCGGTCCGGCGCCGGCGGCTGGCGGGCGGCACGCGAGGTCTCCGCGAGCACGTCGCGGCGTCGCGCGAACAGTCCGCGCAGCATGCTCACCAGCTGCGAATGCTCGAACTCGACCCGCGCGAGCACGCGGGCCGCACCCGAGGCGAGCGCGCGCTCCACATCGGCCTCGTCGGCCGCGGAGGCGAAATAGACGATCGGCGGAAAATCGGGGCGTTCGCTCAGATCCTCGAGCCACTCGAGGCCGCGCCCGGCCAGCACCTCCTCGTCGAGCAGCACCGCATCGTAGGCCGAACCAGTGAAGCCCGGCCGCAGCCGGCCGCGCGAGGCGGGCTCGTATTCCGCCGGCAGCGCGTCGGGCCACTCGAGGGTGACGTGGTGCGCGAGCAGCTGGCGGTAATCCGGCCGATCGCTGACGATGAGGACCTTGAGCGTCAACTCGTGCCCCGGCGAGGCCGCTCAGGGCGACCCGACGACCTTGAGCGCCCCGCGTCCGGTTCCCGAGGCGCTGCGCTGCGCCTTCGCCTGATCCGAGCGCTCCGCCTGCAGGCGGGCGAGGTACTCCGGCGTCACGTCGCTGGTGACGTAGTCTCCCGAGAAGCAGGAGGTGTCGAACTCGGCGACCTCGGAGTCGTGGTGGCGCACCGCGCGGACGAGATCGGCGAGGTCCTGGTAGATGAGCCAGTCCGCTCCGATGATTCGCGCGACCTCCTCCTCGGTCCGTCCTGCCGCCACGAGCTCCGAGGCGGCGGGCATGTCGATGCCGTAGACGTTCGGGTAGCGCACCGGCGGCGCCGCCGAGGCGAAGGACACGCTACGGGCTCCGGCCTCCCGCGCGACCTCGATGATCTGCGCCGAGGTCGTGCCGCGGACGATCGAGTCGTCCACCAGCAGCACATTCTTGCCGCGGAACTCGAGGTCGATCGGGTTGAGCTTGCTGCGCACGGACTTCGAGCGTTGCTCCTGCCCCGGCATGATGAAGGTGCGGCCGATGTAGCGGTTCTTGATGAACCCCTCCCGGTACTTCACCCCAAGGCGCTGCGCGACCTGCAGCGCGCTGGTGCGGCTCGTGTCGGGGATCGGTATCACGACGTCGATGTCGTGGCCCGGCCTCTCCCGCCGGATCTTCTCCGCGAGCAGCTCGCCCATGCGCAGGCGGGCCTTGTACACGGAGATGTTGTCGATGATCGAGTCGGGCCGCGCGAAGTAGACGTACTCGAAGATGCAGGGCGTGTGGCGCACGGTCTCGGCGCACTGCTGGCTGTGCATCCGGCCCTGCTCGTCGATGAAGACAGCCTCGCCGGGGCCCACGTCCCGCAGGAGCTCGTAGCCCGACTGGTCGAGGGCGACGCTCTCGGAGGCGAGCATGTGCTCCCGACCCCGGGGGCCCTCGCGCGTGCCGATCACGAGTGGACGGATGCCGTTCGGGTCGCGGAAGCCCAGCACGCCGTGTCCCAGCACCATCGCCACCACGGCGTAGCCGCCGCGCAGGCGCCGGTAGACCGCGCGCACGGCGGTGAAGACGTCGGCCACGGTGGCGCGCTGGTCGCCGACGCGCTGCAGCTCGCTCGCCAGAACGTTGAGCAGCACCTCGGAATCGGAGGAGGTGTTGAGGTGCCGGCGGTCCTCGCGGATCAGGACGTCGGCCAGCTCAGCCGCGTTCGTCAGGTTGCCGTTGTGGGCGAGGCAGATGCCATACGGCGAGTTGACGTAGAAGGGCTGGGCCTCGGCAGAGCTTGCGCAGCCGGCGGTCGGGTAGCGCACGTGGCCGATGCCGATGTTGCCCTTGAGCTGGATCATGTGGCGCTGCTGGAACACGTCGCGGACGAGTCCGTTGTCCTTGCGCAGGAAGATCTCGCCCTCGTGCGCGGTCATGATGCCCGCGGCGTCCTGGCCGCGATGCTGCAGCACCGTCAGCGCGTCGTAGAGCTGCTGGTTGGCGGGACTGAAGCCGACGATGCCGACGATGCCGCACATGGCCTGCGCCTCACGCTTCCGAGGGGTATTCCGTCACGTACTTGCGCCCGGTCTCCACGTAGCCCTGGAGCACCGAGGCCATCTCCTCCCCGAAGGGCAGGAGCTTGGAGCCGCGCCACCAGGGCTCCGAGTCGAGCTCGGCCGCCTGGCCGAGCATCACGGCAAATCCCACGATCACGGCGCCGCGCACCAGACCGAACAGTCCGCCGAGCAGGCGATCGACGCCGAGCGTGAGGCCGGAACGCTGCACGAGGTAGCTCAGCATGGCCCCGAGCAGCCAGCCCGCGACGACCACCGCCAGCAGCACCAGGGCCCGGGCGATCCATTCCTGCAGCTCGGTTCCGGCGAGTGCCCCGCCGAGATAGGGCTCGAGCAGGTAGGCATAGCGCCACGCGAGCCAGAGGCCTACGAGCCAGCCGAGCAGCGCTACGGACTCGCGGAGAAAGCCCCGCACCATGCCGAACAGGATAGACAGCAGCACCGTCGCCGCGAGGATGTAGTCAACTGTGGTCATGCGGTTGCTGTCGACACCCCGGCGCGGCAAGGGCGCGGATTTTACCAGAGCGGCATCAGTCGATTGCGACGACTGCCGCGGGCAGTCGCCGGGCCTTCAGGCGCTCCGCCAGCTGCTCGGCCTCGGCACGCCCGCCGGCGGGCCCGACCCGGACCCGGTGCAGCGTCCGGCCCGCCCGGGTCACGGGCGCTACCTGTGCCGCGTAACCGTCGGCTGAGAGGTCTGCGACCAGCCGCCGCGCGGCCTCGGCTGATCCGAAAGCGCCCACCTGCACCACCCACTCGCCGGTGGAACCCGCCGCCGGTGGCGCCGCCTGCCGCGTCGGTTGCGGTGCCGGTTGAAGTGGAGTCGCCGCCGGCGGGGCGAGGGCCGCAACGGCCGGCGCAGCGTCGTTCGACTGCCCCCGCTGCACGACGACTGGCGGAACCGCCTCTCCGGCCACTGCACCGGCCGGCGCTTCGGAGGTCGGGGCACGCGCATCCGGCGACGCCGGCTCCCGCTTCGCGGGCGCGCTCGGCGACGACGCGGACGGAAGCACGGCGCCCTGCCCGCCGGGGCCGCCCGGGCCGCCGAGCTCGATGGTGAAGGTTCGCGTACCCCGGTCAGCAGCACCGTCGTTGACCGCCGGCTCGACGTTCTTGCGACCCGAGAGCAGCTCCGGGATCAGCAGTACCGCCAGGGCAACGAGTACCGTGGCGCCGATCAGCCGCGCCTGCAGGGTTTGATCCATGGCAGCGAAATTATACGCAGGACAGTGCGGGGCCGACGGTGTGAAACGAGCCGAACACGACGATGCGGTCGCCCTCGCGCGCCTCGCTCGCCGCTCTCGCCATCGCCTGCGCGATCGATCCGGCTTCGGTCATCCCGATGCCCGCCGCGGCTGCCCGCGCGGCGAGAGCCGCATCGTCGAGGCCGCGTGGACCCTCGGTGGAGGCGGCAAACCAGCGATCCACGCGATCGCGCAGCGCGTCGAGAACCCCGGCGACGTCCTTGTCGGCGAGCATGCCGCAGACCGCCGTCGTGCGTCCCGGCACCGGCCAGCGCCCGAGGTTCGCGGCCAGCGCGGCCGCGGCCTCGGGATTGTGGGCGACGTCCAGCACCCACTCGAAGCCGGTGCCGGACGGCACGCGCTGGAACCGCCCTGCAAGACGCACCTCGCGCAGCCCACGCTCGAGGGCGTTGCGGTCGAGGACCAGTCGCGGCGCCAGTGCCCGCAGGGCCGCGAGCGCCGTTGCGGCGTTGCCGACCTGCACGACGCCGGCGAGCGCCGGTGGGGGCAGTCGCTCGAGCCGTCCGCCGGTATCCGCGAAGTCCCAGCTCCCGTCCTGGTGTTCGCATGCCACGAAATCCCGGCCGCGCAGCTGCAGTGGCGCACCGAGCGCGGTCGCGGTCTCGATCAGCGCGGCCGGGGGATCCACCATGCCGCAGACCGCCGGCCGCCCCGGCCGGAAGATCCCGGCCTTCTCGCGAGCGATGGCGGTCAAATCCGGGCCCAGCCATTCCATGTGGTCGAGCCCGACGGACACGACGACGGCGACGTCGGCATCCACGACATTGACGGCGTCGAGCCGCCCGCCCATGCCGACCTCGAGCAGTGTCACGTCGGGTGCCCAGCTCTCGAACACCAGAAGCGCCGCCAGCGCATTGAACTCGAAGAAGGTCAGCGAATCGTCCCCGCAGGCGTCGCCGATGCGCTCGAAGGCGGCGACCAGCGAGGCCTCCGACGCCCACTGCCCGTCGAGGCGGATCCGCTCCCGGTAGTTCACCAGGTGGGGCGAAGTGAAGGTGGCGACGCGGTTTCCGCCGGCGCGCAGCATGGCCTCGAGAAGTGCCACGCAGGAACCCTTGCCGTTGGTGCCGCCGACGGTGACCACGGGCCGCTCCGATCGGCGCCAGCCGGTGCGTGCGAGCACACGCGCGACGCGCTCGAGGCCGAGGTCGATCGCCCTCGGGTGTGCGGACTGCTGCCACTCGAGCCAGTGCTCGAGCCGGGCGAAACGGACCGGTGCGGGCACGTCAGCCGGACTCGGGCGGGGTCTCCGCGCGCGGCTGGTGCATCAGCAGTGCGAGCACCGCCGCGATGCGCGCGCGCAGGTCGCGGCGGTCGACGATCATGTCGAGCGCGCCATGCTCGAGCAGGAACTCGCTGCGCTGGAATCCCTCAGGCAGCGTCTCGCGCACGGTCTGCTGGATGACGCGCGGGCCCGCGAAACCGATCAGGGCGCGCGGCTCGGCGAGGTTGAGATCGCCGAGCATCGCGAGGCTCGCGGACACCCCGCCCGTGGTCGGGTCCGTGAGCACCGACACGAACGGCAGCCGGGCGGCCGCAAGGCGCGCCAGCATCGCGCTGGTCTTGCTCATCTGCAGCAGCGAGAGCAAGCCCTCCTGCATGCGTGCCCCGCCGCTCGAGGAGAAGCACACCAGCGGACGGCGCTGCTCGATGCAGAATTCCGCGGCGCGCGCGAATCGCTCGCCGACCACCGACCCCATCGAGCCGCCGAGGAAGCGGAATTCGAACGCGCAGGCCACGATCTCGAGGCCCTCGAGCCGGCCGGCGATGACCACCAGCGCGTCCCGCTCCCCGGTCTGGCGCTGCGCCACGGCGAGGCGATCGCGGTATTTCTTGGTGTCCCGGAATCGAAGCGGGTCCTCTGGCTCGACCTCGCTTGCCAGTTCTTCTACGGTGCCCGGATCCAGGAAGCGGGCCAGCCGCTCGCGCGCCCCGATGCGCATGTGGTGCGTGCACTTCGGGCACACCTGCAGGTTGCGCTCGAGCTCAGCGCGGTACAGCACGGCGTCGCAGGCCGGACACTTGATCCAGAGCCCCTCCGGCACCGAGCGCGTGCGCCGCTCGGTCTTGATGCGCGAGGGGATGATCTTCTCAAACCAGGTCAAGGCGGGCCTCCCGCGAGACGGTGCTCGAGTCTACCGGAAGGCTGCGGCCGGCACGGCAGGTCGAACTCTGGGGAATACTCGACGCCCGCGAAGTAGAGTCCCTGCGGCGGTGCGGTGGGACCGGCCAGCGTCCGGTCGCGCGCCTCGAGCACCTCGGCGATCCAGCCTTCGGGGCGCTGCCCCGTGCCGACCAGCAGCAACGAACCGGCGAGGTTGCGCACCATGTGGTGCAGGAAGGCGTTGGCGCGGACCGTGATCCGGACCGTGTCGCCGCTGCGCTCGACGGTCGCCTCGAGCAGGCGGCGCATTGCCGTCGATGACTGGCACTCGGCCGCCCGGAACGCGGAAAAGTCGTGCTCGCCGAGCAGCCGCTGCGCGGCGCGCTGCATGGCGGTGGCATCGAGGGGCCTGCGGACCCAGCAGACCCGGTCGCGGTCGAGCGCCGGTCGCAGCGGCCGGTTCAGGACGCGGTAGACGTAAGTACGTGACAGCGCGCTGTGGCGCGCATGGAAGTGATCCGGCACTGCGCGCGCCCAGAGGACCGTGATGTCGTCCGCAGCAGCCGCGGTGCCACCGAGCGCCCATGCGCGGTCGGGTCGCGAAACGTCCGCGTCGAAATGCGCCACCTGCATCAGCGCGTGCACACCGGCATCGGTGCGACCGGCGGCGGTCAGCTCGACCGGATGTGCGGCGACCGCGCCGAGCGCCTCCTGCAGCGCGCCCTGCACGCTGCGCGCGTGCGACTGCTGCTGCCAGCCCGCATAGGCGCCGCCGTCGTACTCGATCCCAAGCGCAATCCGCGCCATCGCCGCCCGTCAGGGCAGGACGGCCAAGAGCCGTTCGGCCTCCTGCTTGTGCGCGGGGCTGCCTTCCTTGAGCACCTCCTCGAGGATGCTGCGCGCACCCTCCGGATCGCCCATGTCGACATAGGCCCGAGCGAGGTCGAGCTTCGTGCCGACCTCGCTCATCGTGATGTCGCCGCCAACCTTCGAATCGATGCGCTCGACCTCGCCGGTCGCCTCGACGTCGAGATCGATGGCAGGCAACTCGCCGGTCGCCTCGGAGAGATCCACGATCGAAGTCCGGTCCTCGCCGGCGACCTTCGCGGCGAGTTCATCGAGATCGACCCTGAGCATGCTCGTGGAGCTCAGCAGGTCGCCTTCCTCCGTCCCGGACAGCTCGGCGACGCTCTCCAGGATCTGCTCCTGGACGGTATCCTCTGCGGCCACGCCGGTGTCCGTCAGGGCCTCCTCGAGTTGCGTGATGTCCTCGAGCCCCTCGAGTGCGGTCGTGTCGAGTCCGAGGTCCTCGATCGAAACCTCGGCCGTCGGCTCATCCACCACGCTGCGGACGCGCGGCGTCTCGACGGTGGGCGCCAGCGCCGAATCGTCGTCGCTGGCTCCGCGCACCGGTTCGTCCAGCAGGAAGTCCAGCGATTCGCCGCCGTGCACCTCCGGGCTGCGCACCGTCAGGTCGAGATCGGGCGCCGGACCCTCGCCCCCAGGCAACTCGAAGTCCGTCGCGGCCGCGCCGCCGAACAATTCGAGGTCGAGATCGCCCGGCGCCGCAGTGCCCGCCCCGGCAAACAGCGCCTCCTCCGGCGCGAGCTGGCGTCCCATGATCAGGATCTTGTCCCACTCGCCCGGCTCGGCCTGGGCGCGCGTCGCATACAGGTCGCGCGCGATCTCGAGGAACCGCTCGCGATTGCCCCAGACGAAGAAGATCTCGATCAGCTTGAGCTTCAGGTCGCGGCGCTGCGGCTCGCGTCTCGAGGCCACCTGCACGAGCTCGGCGGCCTGGTCGTACAGGCCGTAAGCCATGTGGAAGTCGGCCTCGGCGAGCGGGTCGCCGGCCTCGATGCTCACGGCTCCGTCGCCCGACAGCGTGTCCTCGACGGTCGCCGGACGACGCGAGGGCTCGAACGCACTGGCCGCACCGACCGCGGCGGCGGACGCGGCCGCGCCGCGCGACGCCACAGCCGACTCCGCCGGCTGACGCTCCTCGACCAGGATGTCGGATTCCCTGGGACGTGCTGCGATCGGCTCGCGGACCCGCAGATCCTCGGTTGGCCGGCGGCCGAGCGCCTGCTCTAGGCTGTCCTCCCCGGGCTCGGACTGCCGTCGCCGGCGCAGCCACGCGGCGACGCCGAGCCCCGCAACGAGCAGCCCCAGCAGGGCCCACCAGTAATCCAGCAGCCGGTCGAGGACGGATGGCTCCTCCGCCGGCGGCGGGGCCTTCTTGCGCTCGGGCTTGGGCGCCGGCGCGGCCTCCGGCTCGGCTGCCGCCTCCGGTTCCGCGTCCGCTTCAGGTGGGACCGAGTCTGGAACTGGGCTGGCCGGCACCGCAGCTTCGCCGGCTGCAACCGGCTCGGCGGGTTGCGCGCCGCCCTGCAGGGTCGCGAGCTCGGCACTGCGGACCTCGAGCAGACGGCGCGTCTCCGCCAGCTCCGCCTCGAGTCGCTGCAGGCGATCCTGCAGCTCGGTGTCCGAACCCGGCGATGCGGCCGGAACCGCCGGTGCAGGCGCTGGTGCCGCGGCGGAACTCCCCTGGTCGGGTGTCACGAGCCGCAGGCGGCCCCCGGCTTCGGCGGCCTGTGCGCCCGGCGTCGCGCCCTGGCTCCACTGGCGATACTGGCGCGCGACCTCGTCGGCGGCCGCCGCGGCCGAAATGGCCGCCACGTCGCTGCTGGCGGGAATGCGCAGCTCGCTGTCCGCACGCAGCACGTTGATGTTGCCCCCGAACGCCGCGGGGTTCGCCTCGAAGATCGCCACCATCATCCGGTTGACCTCGGAGCGAGGACCGGGACTGGCGGCGCTGGCAATCCGCCACAAGGTGTCGTTGGGACGCACGCGGTACGTGCTGCCGGGCTCGACCGTCGCCCGCGGGACCACGGCCTGCTCCACCGGAGCGGGTGCCGGGGCGGGTCGTGGTTCCGGCCGCGGCGACGCCACAGGAGCCGCGGTGGCTGCGCGGGGCGCTGCCACCGGGGCCGCGGCGGCCGGGGCCGACGCGAATACGGGCGGATCGAGGAGCACGGTGTATTCGCGCAGAAGGCGGCCGCGCGGCCAGCTGGCCTCCACGAGCAGCGTCACGAACGGCTCGGTGACCGGCCGCGGGGAGGTGACCTTGAGGACGTCGCGTCCGCCCGAGCGCGACACACGGAATGTGAAATCGGAGAGGTACGCTGGCCGGTCGAGACCGTAGCGCTGGAAGGTATCGCCCGAGGCCAGCGCAGCCTGCAGGGCCCCCAGGTCCTCGGCCGTCGCGGCGACCAGTTCGATCTCCGCGTCGAACGGCTGGTTCAGAGCCGAGTTGAGGCGGATTTCGCCGAGTCCCAGCGCATACAGCGCGGAGGGCGCTGCCAGGGCGCTCAGCAACAGGGCACGGCGTACGGCTCTCTTCATGGGGTCTCCCCGGACCTGCAAGCGCCCGCCGCACCAGACCGCGGGAACGCGGCGGCTCGGTCAGGCGATTTCTGCGAATTGAACATAACTATATCCCACGGCTGGGATTGCGCCCACGGTTGGATGTCGGGCGCTTTGTATCGCTTCGGACCCGCCGATACGGGGACGCGGCGCACAGTTCCGTGCCGCAGCGCGCGATCTCAGGCAGACCCGGGGATGACGGGCGTGGGGCAACGCACGTCCGCGTTCTGTGCGCGGTGCCGCAAGTAGTGGTCCATGAGCACGAGCGCAAGCATGGCCTCGGCAATCGGCACGGCGCGGATCCCCACGCACGGATCGTGGCGTCCCGTGGTGCTGACCTCGGTCGGCTGGCCGTGCACGTCGATGGTGCGGCCGGGGATCACGATGCTGGAGGTCGGCTTGAGTGCGAGGCTCACCACCACGTCCTGGCCCGAGGAAATGCCACCGAGCGTGCCGCCGGCGTGGTTGCTTAGAAATCCCGCCGGCGAAAGCTCGTCGCGGTGCTCGGAGCCGCGCTGCTCGACGACGCGGAATCCGTCGCCCACTTCCACCGCCTTGACGGCGTTGATGCCCATCATCGCGTGGGCAAGGTCGGCATCGAGGCGGTCGAAGACGGGTTCACCGAGCCCCGGCGGCACGCCGCTCGCCACGACCGTGACGCGGGCGCCAATCGAGTCACCCTCGCGACGCAGCCGGTCGATCAGCGTCTCGAGTTCGGCCACCCGCGTCGGATCCGGGCAGAAGAAGGGATTGCGATCCACTTCGCCGAGGTCCCGAGGCTCGAGCCGGAGGTCGCCCATCTGCGCGAGATAGCCGTGGATGCGCACGCCGAGCCGCTCGCCGAGGTACTTGCGCGCGATCGCGCCCGCCGCGACCCGCATGACGGTCTCGCGCGCCGAGGAGCGACCGCCGCCGCGATAGTCGCGGAAGCCGTGCTTGTGCTGGTAGGTGTAGTCGGCGTGGCCGGGTCGGAAGCGGTCCTTGATCTTCTCGTAGTCGTAGGAGCGCTGGTCCTCGTTGGCGACCAGCAGGCCGATCGGCGTGCCGGTCGTGCGCCCTTCGAAGACGCCCGAGAGGATGCGCACCGCGTCGGGTTCGCGCCGCTGGCTGGTGTAGCGCGAGGTCCCGGAGCGCCGCCGCTCGACCTCGCGCTGGATGTCGTCCTCGGCGAGCTCGAGGCCCGGAGGGCACCCATCGACGATGCAGCCGAGCGCCGGACCGTGGCTCTCGCCGAAGCTCGTGACGGTGAACAATTGTCCGAAGGTGTTGCCAGCCATCCGCACTCCTGCAGTCGCGCCCGGGCGCGGCCGCCGTCAATCCTTAGAAATCCGCCCGCCGCAGCAGGAACACGCCGCCTCCACCGTGCTCGAACTCGAGCCAGACGAATGGCAGCCGGGGGAAGGTCTCCGCCACCCGCGGTTCGCTGTCGCCCACCTCGACGAACAGCGCCCCGTCGGGCTCGAGGTGCCGCGGCGCGTCCGCGAGGATGCGCCGCACGACATCGAGACCGTCCGCGCCGGCGCGCAGCGCGAGCTCGGGTTCGTGACCGTATTCGGGCGGCAGCGCCGCCATCTCCGCGTCGCTCACGTAGGGCGGGTTCGCCACGATCAGGTCGTAGCGTGCCTCGCCCACCGGCCCGAAGACGTCGCCCTGCAGCAGCCGCACCCGGTCGCCGACCGCGTGCCTCGCCACGTTGCGCTTCGCCACCTCGAGCGCGTCCGCCGAGACGTCCACCGCGTCCACAGTGGCCTGCGGAAAAGCCAAGGCGCAGGCGACGGCGATGCAGCCCGAACCGGTGCCGATGTCGAGGATGCGCCGGACTCCCGCCGGATCGATCCACGGCTCGAAGCCCGCGTGGATCAGCTCCGCGAACGGCGAGCGCGGCACGATCACCCGGTCGTCCACCTCGAACTCGAGCCCCGCGAACCACATGCGGCCCATCAGGTAGGCGGCGGGCACCCGCCGATCGATGCGCTCGGCGAGCAAGTCGAGCACACGCTCGACCTCCGTCGCAGCCGGCCGCAGGAGATAAGCGGACTCGGCCTCGGCGTGATCGAGGTCGAGGGCGTGAAACACCAGGGCCGCGGCCTCGTCGGTCGCGTTGTCCGTGCCGTGCCCGAACGTCAGTCCCGCGCGCTCGAACGCCCGCGCGCCGTGGCCGATCAGGTCGGCCACCGTCGGTGCGCTCCGCAGGTCGGTCGCGTCCTTGGAAGCAATGGGGGGAGCGATGGGCATCTCCGCGGAGGGGGTTGTGGAATAATCGCTGCTTCTTCAGCCCTGACCGAGCCCTCGAACCCGCCCATGGCCGCACGTCCGTTGAGGATCGCGATCCTCGTGATTGTAGCGTTTGCGGCGGGACTGATACTCGCCCGCCTGCTGACGCCCGAGCGAATCGAACCGCCCGAGACCGAGCGTGCGACGGTGCTGCCCGAGCCGCGGCCGTTGCCGCCGCTCGATCTCGTCGACCAGGACGGTCGCGTACTTCCGGCCGATTTCTTCGCCAGCCACTGGACGCTGGTGTTCTTCGGCTTCACGCAGTGCCCGGACATCTGCCCCACGACGCTGGCGACGCTCGCGCAGGCCCGGCGCCAGCTCGCCGACCTTCCGGAGGCCGCTCGCCCGCGCGTGCTGCTCGTCAGCGTCGATCCCGAGCGCGATCCGCCCGAGCGGCTCGCGGCCTACGTCCGGTTCTTCGATCCCGCGTTCCTCGGGGCCACCGGCTCGCCCGAAGCGACGGCCGCGGCCGCGGCGGCCTTCGGCGTGCCCTATGCCCGGGTGGAAATGCCCGAGGGCGGGTACACCATGGACCACGGCTCGGGGCTGTTCCTCGTGGGTCCCGGCGGCGGCCTCGTCGCCTATCTTTCCGCGCCGCACGACGCGGCCGTCGTCGCGCGCGATTACCGACGGATCCTCGCCTGGACCGAGGCGCGTCCGTGACGGCACCGGCCGACGAAGCAGGCGCGTCCGATCGCGCCTTCGCCCTGCTGCAGGAACTGCTGCCACAGCAGCTGCTGTCGCGCGGCATGCACCGGCTCGCGCGCAGCACGAAACCCTGGCTGCGGAATGCCACGATCCGTACCGTCCTGCGGGCGTATCCGCAGATCGACTTGAGCGAGGCCGCCGAGCCCGACCCGTTCGCCTATCCGACGTTCAACGCCTTCTTCACCCGCGCGCTGCGGCCCGGGCTGCGCCCGCTCGAAGGCGGCGAACGCGACGTGGCCTCGCCGGTGGACGGCACGCTGAGCCAGCTCGGCGTGGTACGCGACGGACGGCTGCTGCAGGCCAAGGGCATGCACTACACGGCGGGCGCGCTGCTCGCGGACGAGGCCGCCGCGCGGCGATACGAGGGCGGCGGCTTCGCGTGCATCTACCTCGCGCCCTACGACTACCATCGCATCCACATGCCGCTCGCCGGGCGGCTGACCGCCACGCGCTACGTGCCGGGACAGCTCTTCAGCGTGAACGCCGCCACGGCGCGCACCGTGACCGGGCTCTATGCGCGCAACGAGCGGGTGGTGTGCGAGTTCGACACGGCGCTCGGCCCGCTCGCGGTGGTGCTCGTCGGAGCCTTGTTCGTCGGCAGCATCGAGACGGTGTTCGCCGGCGAGGTGAACCCGCCGCCCGCGCGGGGTGGCCGCGTCCGCACGCTCGAGGCCGGGCGAGGGACCGTGTTCGAGCGCGGCGCCGAGCTCGGCCGGTTCAACATGGGCTCGACCGTGGTGCTCCTCGTCGGCCACGACGGACTGCGATTCAACGAGCGCCTCGGGCCCGGCCGCACGCTGCGCCTCGGCCAGGCCCTCGCGCGGGCCGAATGACCGCACCGGAGTCCGGCGACTGGCAGCCGACGGCGCAGCTCGACGTGCTGCGGCTGCGGGCGACGCTGCTCCGGCGGGTCCGCGACTACTTCGCCGCGACGGGTGTGCTCGAGGTCGAAACGCCCGTGATGGTCGGCGCCGCAGTCACGGACGTGCACCTCGAGTCGCTCGAGGTTCGCCGCGCGGACGGCACGCCGGCCGGATTCCTGCAGACCTCGCCCGAATACGCGATGAAGCGCCTGTTGTGTGCCGGCGCACCCGACCTCTTCCAGGTCGCCCGGGTGTTCCGCGAGGGCGAGCGCGGGCGCAATCACAACCCCGAATTCACGATGGTGGAGTGGTACCGCCTCGGCATGGACCACCTCGCCCTGATGGACGACGTCGAGTCGCTGTTGCGCGCCCTGCTCGAGCCGCTGCGCGCGGTCGGCCCGACCCGGATCGTGACCTATGCGGCGGCGTTCCGTGAAAGTCTCGGCTGCGATCCGCTCGAGTCGGCGACCGGCGAGATCGAAGCGTGCCTGCGCGCGCACGGCACCGACGTGCCGGTCACGCTGGTCGGTGACCGCGACGGCCTCCTCGACCTCGCCATGGCGAGTCACGTGGCGCCCGGTTTCGCCGACGACCGCCTGACGTTCGTGCACGATTTTCCGGCCTCGCAGGCGGCCCTCGCCCGGATCCGCGGACCGGTCGCCTCACGGTTCGAGGCGTTCTGGGGCGGGCTCGAGCTCGCCAACGGCTTCCACGAGCTGGGCGATGCCGCGGAGCAGTCCCGGCGCTTCGACTCGGACCTAGTCGAGCGCGCGCGACGCGGACGCCCCCGCCGCGAGCCCGATCGGCGCTTCCTCGCCGCTCTGGCCGCCGGCCTGCCGTCCTGCGCCGGTGTCGCGCTCGGCTTCGACCGGGTCGCGATGATCGCCTGCGGGGCGAGCCGGATCGACGAGGTCATCGCCTTCCCGGTCGAGCGCGCCTGAATACTGAGCGGAGTCTGCCCACCATGCACAAGCTGATCGACCTGCCGACCGACAAGGCGACGGCGTATGCCGAACTCGAGACTGGTCTGCGCGCCCTGCTCGCGGGTGAGCACGACCTGATCGCCAATGCGGCGAACCTGGCGGCCCTGCTCTACTGGAGCCTCCCGGAGCTCAACTGGGCGGGTCTCTATTTCGTGGAGGCCGCGCACGGCGACCTTCTGCTCGGCCCGTTCCAGGGCAAGCCCGCCTGCGTGCGGATTCCGGTCGGACGCGGAGTGTGCGGCACCGCGGCAGCCCGGCGCGAGACCGTCGTCGTGCCCGACGTGCACGCCTTTGCGGGACACATCGCCTGCGACTCGGCGTCGAACTCGGAGATCGTCGTGCCCGTCGTGCGCGGCGATCGCCTCATCGGCGTGCTCGACCTCGACAGCCCCGTGCCCGGGCGCTTCGACGAGGAGGACGCGCGCGGCCTCGAGCGGCTGGTGCAGGTGTTCGTCGAGTCGCTGGACGGGTGAGGGAAGGCTTCCCGCGGTGGGCTGCCGGGTACTGATCCCGGGGCGTCGCGCCGCACGGACGCGGCGCGCGAGCCTACATGGACGTACTCGCGGCGTCTCCGGGAGCGGTTCCCGGCTGCCCATCGCGCAGCCGCGCGAATTGCCGTCCGCTCGCTCGATCAGCCCTTGGCGCGCGACAGGTACTCGCCGGTCCGCGTGTCCACGCGGATCACCTCGCCTTCGCCGATGAACAGCGGCACGCGCACCACGGCGCCCGTCTCGAGCTTGGCCGGCTTCTGGCCGCCGGTGGCGGTGTCGCCGCGCATGCCGGGGTCGGTCTCGACGATCTTGAGTTCGACGTGCGCCGGAGCGTTGATGGCCAGCGGCTGGCCGTTCCAAAGCATCACCTGGCAGGTCACGCCGTCCTTGAGCCACTGCGCAGCCTCGCCCATCGCCTCCTTGCCGGCCGTGTGCTGCTCGAAGGTGTCCGGCACCATGAAGTGCCAGAAGTCGCCGTCGTTGTAGAGGTACTGCATGTCGGTCTCGACGACGTCGGCCGCCTCGACCGTGTCGCCGGACTTCATGTTGCGCTCGAGCGTGCGGCCGGACTTCAGGTTGCGGATGCGCACGCGGTTGAAGGCCTGCCCCTTGCCGGGCTTGACGAACTCGTTCTCCACGATGACGTACGGGTCGCCGTCGAGGATGATCTTGAGCCCGGAACGAAATTCGTTGGTGCTGTAACTGGCCATGGCTTGGGTCACCGGATGAGAGTCGTGCGGTCGGTGTTGTGGGACCGCGTCGGGATCTGGAAGAATCCCCAGCCGCCGCAACAAAGCCGCGCATGATACCCGCATCCCACTGCTCCCGTCAGCCCCCACCGTGGCAGCGCGCGCTGCAGCAGGCCATCAGCGACCCGGCCGAGTTGCTCGCGGCGCTGCAGCTCGACCCGCAGTGGCTCGAGCCGGCCCGAGCGGCCGCACGGCTGTTTCCGCTGCGCGTGCCGCGGGGCTTCGTCGCGCGCATGCGGCGCGGCGACCCACGGGATCCGCTGCTCGTCCAGGTGCTGCCGCTCGGCGCCGAGTGCAATGCCGTGCCGGGCTACGTGCCGGACCCCGTCGGCGACCTCGCAGCCCGCGCCGGGGCAGGCGTGCTGCAGAAGTACCACGGCCGCGCGCTCCTGATCACGACGGGCGCCTGCGCCGTGAACTGCCGTTACTGCTTCCGGCGACACTTCCCGTACGCCGAGGAGAACGCCTCGCGGGCCGACTTCGAGCCGGCGCTCGAGCTGCTGCGCGCCGACGCGACCGTCCGCGAGGTCGTCCTGAGCGGCGGCGATCCGCTTACGCTCGGGGACCGGCGGCTCGCCGCGCTGCTTGCGGGACTCCAGGCGATCCCCCACCTGCGCCGCGTGCGGCTGCACACCCGTCTGCCGATCGTCCTGCCGGAGCGCATCGACCCCGGCTTCCTGGCCGTCTGGTCGGCGGTGCGCCTGCAGAAGGTCGTCGTGGTGCACGCGAACCACGCGAATGAGATCGACGACTCGGTCCGGGACGCGCTCGCGGGACTGCGGGGCACCGGCACGACGCTGCTCAACCAGGCGGTCCTGCTGCGCGGCGTCAACGACCGGCCGGACGACCTCGTGGCACTGAGCGAGACGCTGTTCGAGACCGGGGTCCTGCCCTACTACCTCCACCTGCTCGACCCGGTGGCCGGCGCGGCCCACTTCGACGTACCGGAGGACACGGCGCGCGGCCTGGTGGCCGAGGTCGCGGCGCGCCTGCCGGGCTACCTCGTCCCGCGCCTGGTGCGCGAGATTCCCGGCGAGGCCTCGAAAACGATGCTGCAACCTGCGTCACGTTAGCGCGGCGCGGGCGTTTGCTATAGTCAGGTGCACTCATGGGCACGCGGCGCCGGAAGTTCCGGTCCCGCCGGGGGATTGGACTTGGCCGAGACCGGCGCGATTCCAGTGGTGGTCCTGTCCAGGCAGCAGGACCCCGTTGAGGTCATCAACAGCACACTGCGCAACGCCGGGCACCCGGTGCACTGCACGTGGGTGCGCGACCTGTCGTCGCTCGGCGACGCGCTGGCGCAGTCCGCGCCACAGCTGATCTTCCTGTGCTCGTCCGACCCCGAGGAGACGCTGGCGGCGCTCGAAGCACGTCAACGCTACGCGACGCAGGTGCCCACCCTGCTCGTGCGAGACTCATTGTCCGAGGACGATCTCGCCGAGGCACTGAAGCTCGGCGCGCAGGACGTCGTGACGCTGCGCTCGCGCCCGCGACTGCAGGCGGTTGCCGGACGCGAGCTGCACGCTGCCCGACTCGACCACGCGCTCGCGGGCACGCTCGCCTCCGCCCGCCAGTACCGCGACCAGATGAAAGCGTTCATGACGGGCTCCACCGACGCGATCGCCCACGTCGAGGAGGGCATCGTGGTGGACGTGAACCCGGCCTGGGTCGAACTGTTCGGCCACGAGGAGGCGGCGGCGTTCCTCGGTCAGCCGCTGATGGATTTCTTCCAGCAGCGAAGTCACGCCGCGCTCAAGGGTGCGCTCGTGGCGACCGCCCAGGGTCGCTGGGCGAACCATTCGCTGCAGGCGGTCGCGCTGATGCCGGCGGGCACCGAACTGCCCGTACAGATCGAGTTCGAACGCTTCGAGTTCGAGGGCGAGCCGGCCGTGCGCATGCGCGTCCCGACCCAGACGCGCGACCTCGAGACGCTGACCCGGCAGCTGGACGAGGCGCTGCAGTTCGACACCACCACGGGCCTCATGAAGCGCGCGGCCTTCGTCGAGCAGGCGACCACACACGCCGCGCAGCCGTTGAAGGCCGGCCTGCGGGCGCTCGTCTACGTCGAGCCGGACCGTCTCGCCGCGGTCGAGAGCGAGCTCGGGCCGCTCGCCGCGGAGGACCTGCTGGAGGGCATCGGCCAGCAGCTGCGCGCGCAGCTGCAGCCGGGCGACCTGGCGGCTCGTGTCACCGCCCGGGGCTTCGCGCTGCTGGTCGAGCGCGGCAACACCCGCGACCTCGACGCGTGGGTGGCGCGCGTGCTGCAGCGCGTGTCGGAGCACGTCTTCACCTCGGGCGACCGAGCCCTCTCCTTCACCTGCAGTGCCGGCGCGACTCTGCTCAACGCCCACGGGGAAGGCCTCGCCGCGGCGCTGCAGTCGTCCGTCAAGGCCGCGCGCAATGCCTCGGCGGCCGGCGGCAACCGGCTGCGGCGGCCGGAGCCTTCGGCCGAGAAGCCGGAGATCGAGGCGGCCGACCAGGCCTGGGCGACCCGCATCAAGTCGGCGCTCATGGCGAACCGCTTCAGGCTCGTGCACCAGCCGATCGCCAGCCTGGTCGGCGAGGGCGAGCCGATGTTCGACCTCGTGGTGCGCATGCTCGACGAGCGCAACGAGGAGGTGCTGCCGTCGGAATTCCTCGCGGCTGCCCAGCGCACCGACCTGATGAAGAACATCGACCGGTGGGTCGTGGGCGCCGCGATGTCGTTCTGCGCCGAGCGCAACAATGCGCGCGTGTTCGTCCGCCTCTCCACCGACTCGATGCGCGACCAGACGCTCGGCGCCTGGCTGCAGCAGCAGATCAAGTCGTCCGGGGTGGACCCGCAGCGAGTGGTCTTCGAGCTGCACGAGGAGACCGCCGCCCGGCACCTCGAGGAGATCCGCGTGCTGCAGGCACTGGTCAAGCCGCTCGGGTTCCAGTTCGCACTCGAGAACTTCGGTTCAGGTCGCGATCCGGACGGGCTGCTCGGACACCTGGCGGCGAGCTACGTGAAGATCGACGGCGCACTGATGCAGGGCCTCGCCACCGACCGGGCGCTGCAGGAGCAGGTCAAGCTGCTGGTGCAGCTGGCGCGTGCGCGCGGCATCACCACCATCGCCGAGCGCGTCGAGGACGCCAACACCATGGCCGTGCTGTGGCAGCTCGGCGTGGAGTTCGTGCAGGGATACTTCGTGGGCAACGCAGAAGAAGTCGTGCTGCACGAGACGCGCTGACGACTATCCGCCGTCGACCTCGATCCCGTCCACCTTGCGCCAGCCTCGCGGCAGCACCGCGCCGCGCTGTCCCCGCTCGCCGCGGTACTCGCCGAGCTCCCGGTAGCTCAAGCCCATGCGACGGTCGCCGCAGGCGATCTTGAGGGTCTGCCCGGGCGCCACGGCGGCCACCGCCAGCAGGCTTTCCTCGCCGCTCGCGACCTTCTTCGGCGGGATGCCGAAAATCTTGTTGCCCTTGCCGCGCGGCAGCTCGGGCAGGTCGGCCACCGGGAAGGCGAGCAACCGGCCGTCCGTGTTGACCGCGGCGAGCAGCACGCCCTCGCCCGGCGGCACGGACACCGGCGCGAGCACCGACGAGCCCTCCGGCACCTTGAGGATCGCCTTGCCGGCGCGGTTGCGGCCGTGCAGCTCGCCGAGCTTGACGACGAAACCGTAGCCCGCCCCGCTCGCGAGTACCCAGCGGTCGTCGGGTTCGCCGATCAGCACGCCGGGGAAGGTCGCGCCGTCCGGCGGATCGAGCCGACCCGACAGCGGTTCGCCCTGCCCGCGCGCCGACGGCAGCGTGTGCGCGGGCAGGCTGTAGGCCCTTCCCGTGCTGTCGAGGAACACGGCGAGCTGCGTGCTGCGTCCACGCGCGGCGGCGCGGTATTCGTCGCCGGTCTTGTAGGACAGCGCGCGCGGGTCGATGTCGTGCCCCTTGGCCGAGCGCACCCAGCCGCTGCGCGAGAGCACCACGGTCACGGGCTCGCTGGCCATGATCTCCGTCTCGGCGATGGCCTGGGCCGCGGCGCGCTCGACGAGCCGCGTGCGGCGGTCGTCACCGTACTTTTCGGCGTCGGCAACGATCTCGTCGCGCACCAGGCGCTTGAGCTTCGCCTTGCTGCCGAGGGTCTTCTGCAGCTCGTCCCGTTCCGCGGCCAGCTTCTCCTGCTCGCCGCGGATCTTCATCTCCTCGAGCCTGGCGAGGTGACGCAGCTTGGTCTCGAGGATGGCCTCGGCCTGCGCCTCGGAGAGCTGGAAGCGCGCGATCAGCGCGGCCTTGGGCTCGTCCTCGTAGCGGACGATGCGGATCACCTCGTCGAGGTTCAGGTACGCGACCAGCAGGCCGTCGAGGATATGCAGGCGCGACTCGACCTTCTCGAGGCGGTGTGCGAGCCGTCGCGTGACCGTGTCCACCCGGAACGCGAGCCACTCCTCGAGCACCGCCTTCAGCCCCATGACACGCGGGCGTCCGTCGCGGGCGATCACGTTGAGGTTCACTCGATAGCTTCGCTCGAGGTCGGTGGTGGCGAACAGGTGCGCCATCACCTGCTCGACGTCCACGCGGTTCGAGCGCGGCGTGATCACGAGTCGCGTCGGGTGCTCATGGTCGGACTCGTCGCGCAGGTCCTCGACCATCGGCAGCTTCTTCGCACGCATCTGCGCGGCGACCTGCTCGAGCACCTTGGAGCCGGAGACCTGGTACGGGAGCTCGGTGACGACGATCTCGCCGTCTTCGGTCTCGTAGCGGGCGCGGGCGCGGAACGTACCGTTGCCCGTCTCGTAGATCCGTGCCAGCTCCTCGCGCGGGGTGATGATCTCCGCGCCCGTCGGCAGGTCGGGGCCCCGCACGTGCTCGAGCAGGTCGGCGAGCGTGGACTTCGGCTCCTCGAGCAGGCGCACGCAGGCGGCGGCGACTTCCCGCAGGTTGTGCGGTGGGATGTCGGTCGCCATGCCGACGGCGATGCCGGCGCCGCCGTTCAGCAGCACGTTCGGCAGGCGCGCGGGCAGCAGCGCAGGCTCCTCGAGCGTGCCGTCGAAGTTGGGCGTCCAGTCCACCGTGCCGTCGCCGAGCTCCGAGAGCAGCACCTCCGCGTAGCGCGTCAGCTTCGACTCCGTGTAGCGCATCGCTGCGAACGACTTCGGGTCGTCCGGCGAACCGAAGTTGCCCTGGCCGTCGACGATCGGGTAGCGGTACGAGAACGACTGCGCCATCAGCACCAGCGCCTCGTAGCAGGCCGAGTCGCCGTGCGGGTGGAACTTGCCGATCACGTCGCCCACCGTGCGCGCGGACTTCTTGTGCTTGGCAGTCGCCGCGAGCCCGAGCTCGCTCATCGCGTAGATGATGCGCCGCTGCACCGGCTTCAGGCCGTCGCCGACGTGCGGCAGTGCACGGTCGAGGATCACGTACATCGAGTACTCGAGGTACGCCTTCTCCGTGAAGGTCCGCAGCGGCAGCCGCTCGATGCCCTCGAAATTGAGTTCGTCCTGCCCGCTCACGCCCCGCCCTCCGCCCTCACGGCTGCACCGCGGCCAGGTTGCCCTTGGTCTCGAGCCACTCGCGCCGGTCGGCCGCACGCTTCTTCGCGAGCATCATGTCCATCACCTGGTCGGCCTGGTCCGCGGCGTCCACAGTCATCTGCACGAGCCGACGAGTCTCCGGCGCCATGGTGGTCTCGCGCAGCTGCAGCGCGCTCATCTCGCCGAGGCCCTTGAAACGCGTCACGACCGGCTTCGCGCGCGGGTTCTCGGTGCGGATCCGCTCGAGGATGCCGTTGCGCTCGGCCTCGTCGAGCGCGTAATCGACCTGCTTGCCGTAGTCGATCCGGAACAGCGGCGGCATCGCGACGAACACGTGCCCGGCGAGCACCAGCGGACGGAAGTGCCTCAGGAACAACGCGCAGAGCAGCGTCGCGATGTGCAGGCCGTCTGAATCGGCGTCCGCCAGGATGCAGATGCGGTGATAGCGCAGCGAGCCGATTTCGTCCGAGGCCGGATCGACGCCGATCGCCACTGCGATGTCGTGGACCTCCTGCGAAGCGAGGATCTCGCCCGAGGCGACCTCCCAGGTGTTGAGGATCTTGCCGCGCAGCGGCATCACGGCCTGGAACTCACGGTCCCGCGCCTGCTTGGCCGAGCCGCCCGCCGAGTCGCCCTCCACCAGGAACAGCTCGGTACGCTTCGGATCCTGGCTCGAGCAGTCGGCGAGCTTGCCCGGCAGCGCCGGCCCGCTCGTGATGCGCTTGCGGGCCACCTTCTGGCTCGCCTTGACGCGATCCGCGGCATTCGAGATCGCGAGCTGCGCGATGCGCTCGCCCGCCTCCGGGTGCTGGTTCAGCCACAGGCCGAACTGGTCCTTGACGATGCCGCTCACGAAGGCCGCGGGCTCGCGCGAGCTCAGCCGCTCCTTGGTCTGGCCGGCGAACTGCGGGTCACGCATCTTCATCGAGAGCACGTAGCTGGTGTCGTCCCAGACGTCCTCCGGCGCGAGTCTGAGGCCGCGCGGCAGCAGGTTGCGGAACTCGCAAAACTCGCGCACGGCCTCGGTGAGGCCGAGCCGGAAGCCGTTGACGTGCGTGCCGCCCTGCAGCGTCGGGATCAGGTTGACGTAGCTCTCCTCGATCCGCGGCGCTCCGTCAGTGCGCCACACCACCGCCCAGTCCACGCCCTCCTGCTCGCCCTCGATGCTGCCGGTGAAGGGCTCGTCGGGCTGCCATTCACCCGACCCGAGCGACTCACGCAGGTACTGCTCGAGCCCACCCGTGTACTGCCACGACTCCTTCTCGCCGGTCTTCTCGACCGCGAGGCGCATCTCGAGGCCCGGGCACAGCACGGCCTTCGCCTTCAGCACGTGCTTGAGCTTCGGCAGCGCGATCTCGGCCGTGTCGAAGTAGCTGGGATCGGGCCAGAAGCGCACGGTGGTGCCGGTGTTGGCCTTGCCGACTTCGCCCACCACTTCGAGCCTGGAGTGGACTCGCCCGCCCTTGAACGAGATGTTGTATTCCTTGCCGCCGCGCCGCACCCAGCACTCGAGGTGCTTCGAGAGCGCGTTCACCACGGACACGCCTACGCCGTGCAGGCCGCCTGAGAACTTGTAGGTCTTGTCGCCGAACTTTCCGCCCGCGTGCAGGCGCGTGAGAATCAGCTCGACGCCGCTCACCTTCTCCTTCGGATGCACGTCGACCGGCATGCCGCGGCCGTCGTCGATCACTTCGATCGAGCCGTCTTTGAATACGGTGACCGAGATGCGGCTGCAGTGCCCGGCCAGCGCCTCGTCCACGCTGTTGTCGACCACCTCGTGCACGAGGTGGTTCGGCCGGCTGGTGTCCGTGTACATGCCCGGCCGGCGCCGGACGGGCTCGAGTCCGCTCAGGACCTCGATGTCTTGAGCGGTGTAGGTCTGGGTCATCGGTGATCGTTCCGCACTCTCGGGTCGAGAAGGCGCGCGGATGATAGCAGCGCGATCGCGCGGTGACATACTTGACGCGACCGCGCAGCAGCGACGTCAAGAGGGCTAGCGTGGGTAGGGTCCATTCGCGAAAACGCCGTCAACCCGTCCATGGGGGCTCCGGGCGCGACATCCATGTCGCGCACGGTTTCGCGAATGGACCCTACCCACGCTAGCCCGGAGGCATCGCCACTGCAGCCGTGGCAGCGTCCGTTCCGCGCGCCTCCGGCGGGCCGTGCGCGACAAGGATGTCGCGCCCGGAGCCGCCAGGGATGGCTTCACGGCGTCCCGCGGGAGGCGCGCCGGACGGACGCTGCCGCGGCGGTCGAGTGCAGCGAATTACCCGGTGCTAAGCGAGATCCTGTACCAGCGCATCCCGCGACGCCTGCGGCAGCGGATCGATCGCGTGCCGGTAGGCGTCGTGGTCCATGCCGAGCGAGACCGCGGCGCCGCCCTTTGCGGCCGTTACCATGGCGGGCGTCAGCTCGAAGCGCAGGAAGTGCACCGAAGAGGTCTTCTCGTCGTTCTCCCGCTCGAGGTCCTCGTCGGCGATCGCGAAAACGCGCTCGTGGCCGCCGACCTGCACCCAGCAACGGTCCTCGACACCCTTGAGGCCTGCGAGCGCAACGCGGCGCTCTTCCACCGCCGGGAACTCGATCAGCAGCGTGGCCTTCCAGTTCGAGCCATCGGGGATCAGCGGGTTGTAGGCGGCCAGCTCGTCCGCGATGCCCTCCGATTCGAAGATGCGCTCGATGCGCAGCATCTCCTGAACCTGGTACTGCACGGTCAGACGGTCCTCGAACAGCCAGGTAGCGTT
>Ga0209391_10000124_pt1 | contig 28972 bp, 22 predicted proteins | sample PPLLak3March2015_FD_187246 | JGI IMG/M metagenome (GOLD analysis project Ga0209391, IMG submission 187246) | Freshwater sediment microbial communities from Prairie Pothole Lake near Jamestown, North Dakota, USA - PPLs Lake P7 Core (1) Depth... | ecosystem: Environmental > Aquatic > Freshwater >...
CGCCGATGGCCGCTGGGTGCTGCATGCGCGGTCCGAACGCTCGGCCAGCATGTACCGGCGTGCCCTGCGCATCGAGCCCGAGCGGCTGGGCCAGCTCAGCTTCTCGTGGAAGGTGGCGTCGGTGCTGCCCGACGCCGATGTGCGCCACAGCGAGACCGAGGACGCCGTGGTGCGCGTGCTGCTGGCCTTCGACGGCGACCCGGCCCGCCTGAGCGCACGCACGCGCATGATGTTCGACCTGGCGCAAAGCCTGAGCGGCGAGTCCCCGCCCTTCGCGACGCTGATGTACGTCTGGGACAGCCAGGCCGAAGTCGGGTCCGTGGTGCTCAACAAGCGCAGCGACCGCATCCGCAAGATCGTGCTCGAGTCGGGGCCGACCCAGCTGGGGCAGTGGCGCAGCTACCAGCGTGACGTTCGCGCCGACTACCGCCGTGCCTTCGGCGAGGACCCGGGAGCGCTGATCGGCCTGGCCGTGATGACCGACAGCGACAACACCCAGTCCCGGGCCGAAGCCTGGTATGGAGAAATCAGCATCCAATAGGGTGCCGGTGCGGCGACGGGCTTGGCCGCTGGGCCGCGCGGCCTAGGTTTTCCCTCTTGGCGTCGGGCACGTGATTTGCGGATGATCGCTCACCCTGGCGTCGGCGGACTTCGAGCGTGCCGCCAGCACTGCACGACGCCTCGCTTCAGACTCTCGTTCATTCGCCTTTGCCCACCGCATGCTCGCCTTCATCCTGCGCCGTCTTGCCCAGGCCCTCGTGGTGATGCTGTCGGTGGCCTTCATCGCCTTCATGCTGTTCCAGTACGTGGGCGACCCGGTGGCCAGCATGCTGGGCCAGGATGCCACGCCGGAGCAGCGCGTGGCCCTGCGTGCCGAACTGGGGCTGGACAAGCCCTTTCCGGTGCAGTTTGCGCGCTTCGTTGGCAATGCCCTGCAAGGCGACTTCGGCCTGAGCCTGCGCCAGGGCCGCAAGGTCTCGGCGCTGATTGCCGAGCGGCTGCCGGCCACCCTGGAGCTGTCGATTGCCGCGGCGGTGATTGCACTGGCGGTGGGCATTCCGTTGGGCGTGTTTGCGGCGCTCAAGCGCGGCACTTTCGCCTCGCAGGTGGCGATGACGGTGTCGCTGCTCGGCGTGTCGCTGCCGACCTTCCTGATCGGCATCCTGCTGATCCTGCTGTTCGCGGTGACGCTGAAACTGCTACCCAGCTTCGGCCGGGGCGACACCGTGTCGCTGGGCGGCTGGACCACCGGTTTTCTCACCGTCGACGGCTGGAAGCACCTGATCCTGCCAGCCATCACATTGTCTGTATTCCAGCTGGCGCTGATCCTGCGCCTGGTGCGGGCCGAGATGCTGGAGGTGCTGCGCACCGACTACATCAAGTTCGCCCGCGCCCGCGGCCTGCCCAACCGGTCGGTGTACTTTGGCCATGCGCTGAAGAACACGCTGGTGCCGGTGATCACCATCACTGGTCTGCAATTGGGCGCGCTGATCGCCTTTGCCATCATCACCGAGACGGTGTTCCAGTGGCCGGGCATGGGGCTGCTGTTCATCCAGGCGGTGCAGTTCGCCGACGTGCCGGTGATGGCGGCCTACCTGTGCCTGGTGGCGTTGATCTTCGTGGTCGTGAATCTGATCGTCGACCTGCTGTACTTTGCGGTCGACCCGCGCTTGCGCATCGAGAAACCTGCCGGTGGCCATTGAATGAACACGACCGCAATCAAGGCTCCCGGCGCGCTGGCGCGATTCTTCGACGGCGACGTCTGGCACAGCTTCAAGAGCTCGCCGATGGCCATCACCGCGGCGGTGATTGCCGCCGTCTGCGTGTTCTGCGCGATCTTCGCCAACTGGGTGGCGCCGCACAACCCCTTCGACCTGGCTGCGGTCAACCTGAGTGATTCGCGGCTGCCGCCAGCGTGGATCGAGGGCGGTTCGCGCACCTATCTGCTCGGCACCGACGACCAGGGGCGCGACATCCTGTCGGCCATCATGTACGGCGCGCGCATCTCCCTGTTCGTTGGCGTGGCCTCGGTGCTGGTGTCGATGGTCGTTGGCGTGGGCCTGGGCCTGTTGTCGGGCTTTGCCGGCGGCAAGGTCGATGCGCTGATCATGCGCGTGTGCGACGTGATGCTGTCCTTTCCGTCGCTGCTGGTGGCGCTGCTGATCGATGGCATCGGCCGGGCCATCTTCCCCAACGCCCACGACACGCTGGCCTTCGGCGTGCTAATCGTCGCCATCTCGTTGACCGGCTGGGTGCAGTATGCGCGCACGGTGCGCGGCTCGACCTTGGTGGAGCGCAATCGCGAGTATGTGCAGGCGGCCCGCGTCATCGGTGTCAAGCCGTCGCGCATCATGTTCAAGCACGTGCTGCCCAACGTCATGGGCCCGGTGCTGGTGCTGGCGACGATCCACGTCGCCGCGGCCATCCTGACCGAGGCGACGCTGTCCTTCCTGGGCGTGGGCGTGCCGCCGACCTCGCCCTCGCTGGGCACGCTGATCCGCATCGGCAACGACTTCCTGTTCAGCGGCGAATGGTGGATCACCATCTTCCCAGGCGCGATGCTGATCCTGATCGCGCTGAGCGTGAACCTGCTGGGCGACTGGCTGCGTGACGCCTTGAACCCGAGGCTGCGCTGATGTCGGCCCCGCTGCTGGAAGTCAAGAACCTGCGCGTCGAGTTCCCGACGCGCCGCGGCACGCTGCTCGCGCTGGACGACATCTCCTTCGACATCGCGCCCGGCGAGGTGCTCGGCGTGGTCGGCGAGTCCGGCGCCGGCAAGTCACTCACCGGCGCGGCCATCATCGGCCTGCTCGAGCCGCCGGGCCGCATCGCCGGCGGCGAAATCCGGCTGGCCGGCCAGCGCATCGACAACCTGGCGTATGAGCAGATGCGCGCCATCCGCGGGCGGCGCATCGGCGCCATCTTCCAGGACCCGCTGACCTCGCTGAACCCGCTGTACACCATCGGCCGGCAGCTCACCGAAACCATCCTCACGCACCTGCCCGTCAGCGCCGAAGAAGCGCGAGCGCGCGCCATCCGGCTGCTGCAGGAAACCGGCATCCCGGCGGCGGAAGAGCGGCTGGAGCAGTACCCGCACCAGTTCTCTGGCGGCATGCGCCAGCGCGTGGTGATCTCGCTGGCCCTGGCGGCCGAGCCCGAACTGATCGTCGCCGACGAGCCGACCACCGCGCTGGACGTGTCGATCCAGGCGCAGATCATTTCGCTGCTCAAGCGGCTGTGCAAGGAGCATGGCGCGGCGGTGATGCTGGTCACGCACGACATGGGCGTGATTGCCGAGACCTGCGACCGCGTGGCCGTCATGTATGCGGGGCGCATCTGCGAGATCGGCCCGGTGCACGAGGTCATCCACCATTCGTCGCACCCCTACACCACCGGGCTGATGGGCTCGATCCCGGCGATGGACGACACGCGCGAGCGGCTGCTGCAGATCGACGGCGCGATGCCGCGGCTGAATGCCATCCCCCAGGGCTGCGCCTTCAACCCGCGCTGCCCCAAGGTGATGGATCGCTGCCGGCGCGACCGGCCAGAGCTGAGCGACGCCGGCCGTACCCACGCCGCCTGCTGGCTGCTTGCGCAGGAGATGGCGGAATGAGCCGTGCCGCGCCGTGCCGCCCCAAGCAAGCGGCTGTCCCCTTGGGGAACCGACCGCGGTATTCCGCGGGCGAGGGGCAGACATGAATCCGTTGGTCAAGGTCGACGATCTCGCGAAGACCTTCGACGTGTCGGCCCCCTGGCTCAACCGCGTCATCGAGCGCAAACCGCGGCAGTTCGTGCATGCGGTCGATGGCGTCAGCTTCAGCATCCACAAGGGCAAGACGCTGGCGCTGGTCGGCGAGTCCGGCTGTGGCAAGAGCACGGTGGCGCGGCTGCTGGTCGGCCTGTACGAGCCGACGCGCGGCACGGTCTTCTTCGATAGCCAGGACACCGGGGTGCTCAAGTCGTCTGCGGCCAACCTGCGCGGGTTGCGCCGGCGCATGCAGATGATCTTCCAGGACCCGTATGCCAGCCTCAACCCGCGCTGGAAGGTGCTGGACATCGTCGGCGAGCCGCTGCGCGAGCACGGCCTGTTCAGCGACGACGCCGGCCTGCGCGCCAAGGTCGGCGAACTGCTGCACTCGGTGGGCCTGGCCGCGGCGGACGTGGAGAAATTCCCGCACCAGTTCTCCGGTGGGCAGCGCCAGCGCATCTCGATCGCACGCGCGCTGGCGACACAGCCCGAGTTCCTGGTCTGCGACGAACCGACCTCGGCGCTGGATGTGTCGGTGCAGGCTCAGGTGCTCAACATCATGAAGGACCTGCAGCGCCAGCAGGGCCTGACCTACCTGTTCATCTCGCACAACCTGGCGGTGGTGCGCCATGTCAGCGACCAGGTCGGCGTCATGTACCTGGGCCGGCTGGTCGAGCTGGCCGACAAGGCCGAACTCTTCGCGCGGCCGCGGCATCCGTACACGCGCATGCTGCTCGATGCCATCCCGGACATCCACATGAGCGGCAGTTCGCGCACCCCGGTGCAGGGCGAGGTGCCGAACCCGCTGAACCCGCCGGCCGGCTGCGCCTTCCACCCGCGCTGCCCGCACGCCAACGCGCGCTGCTCGGCCGAACGACCGGTGATGATCGAAACCCAGGCGGTGCGCGTGGCCTGCCACGCCGTCGAAGAAGGCCGGCTCTAGGGCAGCAGCCGATCGCGTGCCAGCAGGTCTTCCAGGCGCTCGCGCTCGCGGATCATCACTGGCCGGCCATCGACCAGCATGACCTCGGCGGCGCGTGCACGGCTGTTGTAGTTGCTGGCCATGGCCATGGCATAGGCGCCGGCCGACAGTACCGCCAGCATGTCGCCCGGCTGCACCGCCAGCTCGCGGCCGCGGCCCAGCCAGTCGCCGGATTCGCACACCGGGCCGACCACGTCCCAGGCCGGCGCGGCGCCGTCGCGCCGCCGACACGGCTCGATGGCCATCCAGGCCTGGTACATGGCCGGGCGCACCAGGTCGTTCATCGCGGCATCGACGATGCAGAAGTTCTTCGCCGCGCCGGGCTTCAGGTACAGCACCTCGGTCAGCAGCACGCCGGCGTTGCCCACCAGCGAGCGGCCCGGCTCCATCAGCAGCTCGCGGTGACCGTGGCCGCGTGCGTCGATACGCTGCAGCAGCCGCGTCACCAGTTCGTCGGCCTGGGGCGGCGCTTCTTCGGCGTACTGGATGCCCAGGCCGCCGCCGACGTCGATGTGGTGGATGGGGATGCCCGCGGCTTCCACCGCCTCCACCAGGTCGAGCAGGCGGTCGAGCGCGTCGAGATAGGGCTCGACCTGCGTGATCTGCGAGCCGATGTGGCAATCGATGCCCACCACCTGCAGAGCGGGCAGGCTGGCGGCGCGGCGGTAGCTGGCCACCGCCTGGTCGTGGGCGATGCCGAACTTGTTGTCCTTCAGGCCGGTGGAGATGTAGGGGTGGGTGCCGGCGTCCACGTCGGGGTTGACGCGCAGGCTCACCCGCGCCGTGCCGCCCGCGGCCACCGCCTGGTCGTGGGCGATGCCGAACTTGTTGTCCTTCAGGCCGGTGGAGATGTAGGGGTGGGTGCCGGCGTCCACGTCGGGGTTGACGCGCAGGCTCACCCGCGCCGTGCGGCCCGCGGCCACCGCCTGCTGCGACAGCAGTTCCAGCTCGCCCTGGCTTTCCACGTTGAAGCAGCGCACACCGGCCTGCAGCGCGCGGCGCATCTCGGCGCGGGTCTTGCCGACGCCCGAGAACACCACCTTCGAGGCCTCACCACCAGCCGCCAGCACGCGCTCCAGTTCGCCAGCCGAGACGATGTCGAAGCCGCATCCGGCGCGCAGGAAGGTCTGCAGCACGGCCAGGCTGGGGTTGGCCTTCATCGCATAACACAGCAGATGCGCCCGGCCGACCAGCGCGCGCTGGTAGGCGGCCGCGGCGTCGAGCATCGCGCGCTGCGAATACACGTACAGCGGTGTGCCGAACTCGCGCGCCAGGGCGTCGAGCGAGCACCCGTCGAGGCGCAGTTCGACGCCCTGCCGCGCCAAGTAGGGGGCGCCAGGCAGGCTCATCGCGAGGCCGGTGCCGAGGCGGCCTTGGCGGTGCCTGCGGGAAGGGTGAGCGGGCCCTTCTGGCCGCAGCCGCTGGCCAGGCACAGCAACAGCCACAGCGCGGCATGGCGATGCCAGTGCACCCTGCCATACGGCGCCGCTAAACTGCAAGCTCCCCGTTCGCGCATGCCTCGGATTCTATCGACCATGACCCCCTGCCCCGCTGCCACACCCTTGAGCGACGCCGACTACCAGCGCATCGGCGGCCAGGCGCTGGCCGTCATCGAGGCGGCCGCCGATCGGTGGCTGCAGGAGGACGTGATCGACATCGACACGCAGCGCACCGGCGGGTTGCTCGAACTGGTGTTCCCCGACGGCAGCCGCATCGTCGTCAACCTGCAGCCGCCGCTGCAGGAGATCTGGCTGGCCGCACGCGCCGGCGGCTACCACTACCGCCATGTGCTGGGCCGCTGGCTAGACACCCGCGACGGCAGCGAGTTCTTCGAGGCGCTGTCGCGCCACGCCAGCGCGCAAGGCGGCGTCGAGCTGCGCTTCACGCCGGACTGATCGGCGACCCGTGCCGCATCAAGCGGACACCGCGGAGCCGGTTTTGCCGGGCCGCTGGTGTCGCCCATGTGGGGGCCGAGCAGTGGCAAGACCCAGTCCCTGCGGACTGCTTCGCGCCTGCAAGGGTCGGTCTATCGCCTGAACAGATCGAGGATGCTGCTGCGCTCTTCGCTGGTGGGCGGCGGCGGCAGCACATCCTCCAGGCCCAGGCTGCGCACGCCCTGGCCCTGGCCGAACTCCTCGAAGGCCCAGTCGCCATCAGCCTGGATCACGCCCTCGGGCGGCGTCAGGTCCCGCACCGGCACGCCCTTCAGCGCATGCGCCATGTATTCGATCCACACCGGCAGCGCCAGCCCGCCGCCGGTTTCGCGGTCGCCGAGTTTGCGCGGCGTGTCGTAGCCGATCCACACCACCGCCACCAGGCTGGGGTGGAAGCCGGCGAACCAGGCGTCCATCGAATCGTTGGTGGTACCGGTCTTGCCGAAGATGTCGCCGCGGCCCAGCGCACGCTTGGCCGAGGCCGCCGTGCCCGAGCGCGTCACCTCCTGCAGCAGCGAGTTCATCACGAAGGCGTTGCGCGCATCGATGGCTCGCACCGTGTCGTCCAGCGGTGGCGCCGTGCTCTGCGACAGCAGCACGCCCTTGCTGTCGGTGACCTTGGCAATCAGCATGGGCGTGGTCAGGAAGCCGCCATTGGCAAAGACGCCATAGGCACTGGCCATCTGCATCGGCGTCACCGAACCGGCGCCCAGCGCCATGGTCAGGTAGGCCGGGTGCTTGTCGGCCTCGAAGCCAAAGCGGGTGATCCATTGCTGCGCAAAGCCCGGGCCGACCGACTGCAGAACGCGGATCGACACCATGTTCTTCGACTTCGCCAGCGCGCTGCGCAGCGGCAGCGGCCCTTCGAACTTGCCGTCGTAGTTCTTCGGCTCCCACGGTTGGCTACCCGTGGCGCCGGCATCGAAGAACAGCGGCGCGTCGTTGACGACGGTGGTGGGGGTGAAGCCCTTTTCCAGCGCCGCCGAGTAGATGAAGGGCTTGAAGCTGGAGCCAGGCTGGCGCCAGGCCTGTGTGACATGGTTGAACTTGGACTTGCCGTAGTCGAAGCCGCCCACCATCGCGCGGATCGCGCCGCTGGCCGGGTCGATGGCCACGAAGGCGCCTTCGACCTCGGGCACTTGAGTCAGCGACCAATCGCCCTTGGCGTTGCGCAGCGCCCGCACCACCGCGCCGCGGCGGATCTGGATCTTGGGTTCGGCCTTGTCCGCCAGACCCGAGGTGACCGGCTTGAGTCCTTCGCCAGTGACGGTGATGGTCTCCCCGGTCTGCAGCACCGCCACCACCTTGCGTGGCGACGCCTCGAGCACCACCGCGGCACGCAGTTCATCGTTGTCGGGATGCTCGGCCAGGGCTTCGGCGATGCGCGTGTCCACCTGGTCGGGTGCACCGGGCAGGTCGACATAGGCCTCGGGCCCGCGGTAGAACTGGCGCTGCTCGAAGTTGAGCAGCCCGCGGCGCAGTGCGCGGTAGGCCACTTCCTGGTCCTTCGTGCGGATCGTCAGGTACACGTCCAGGCCGCGCGAATAGGACTCGGCGCCATAGTGCGCAAACACCAGCTGGCGCGCCGCTTCGACGGCGTATTCGGCATGCACCGGCACTTCGCTTTGCACCTTGTAGCGCAGTGTCTGCTTGCGCGCCGTGTCGTACTGTTCCTGGGTGATGAAACCTTCCTCGAGCATGCGGCCGAGGATGAACTGCTGGCGTACCCTGGCCCGCTTCGGGTTGACGATCGGGTTGTAGGCCGACGGGGCCACCGGCAGCCCGGCCAGCATCGCGGCCTCGGCCACGTTCAGGTCGTTCACCGGCTTGCCGAAATAGATTTCGCTGGCCGCGGCAAAGCCGTAGGCTCGCTGCCCCAGGAAGATCTGGTTCATGTACAGCTCGAGGATCTGCTCCTTGGTCAGCAGCTTCTCGATCTTCAGCGTCAGCAGCAACTCGTAGATCTTGCGCGTGTAGGTCTTCTCGGTGGGCAGGTAGAAGTTCTTCGCCACCTGCATCGTGATGGTCGAGCCGCCCTGGCTGCGTAGTTCGCGCAGGTTGGCCAGCGCCGCACGGGCGATGCCTTTGTAGTCCACGCCGCCGTGTTCGTAGAAGCGCGCATCCTCGGCCGCCAGCACCGCGTCCTTCAGCACCTTGGGTATCTGCGCAATCGGCGTGAAGTTGCGCCTTTCTTCACCAAATTCGCCAAGCAGCACGCCATCAGCAGCGTAGATTCGCATCGGCAGTTTGGGACGGTAGTCCATCAAGCCGCTGATCTCGGGCACGTTCGGATAGGCCACGGCCACGGCGATGCCGACAAGGATCAACACGCTCAGCACACTGGCCGCCGCCAGACCTAAAGCCCACACGATGACGCGACCCAGCCCACGAACCCAGCCGCCGCTTGACGCGCCTTTGCGGGGGTGGGCAATGGAGGGGGAGTCTTCGCGTGCGGGGCCTTGGGCGCTCAATGGGGAACTTTCGCGCTGCGCGTGGCGGGATTCGGCGTTGCGGAGGCCCGGCGGGCCGACAAGCGTCCCAGCCAGGTTGGCCGCGATTATAGAAAGTGCCTGCGCCACCGCGTCGTGTTTCGGGCCAGGCTTGCGTCCAGCCTCTGTAAGGGTGCGGACCGGCCGCTGCGGTGTCCTGCGGAAAGCGCAATTGCGAGATGTTTCAGGCGCTGTTCCGGGCGTCGGTGAATCGCAACGAGGGGCAGACTTCAGGGACTGTTTTGCGTTGGTTTACAAGGGCTTTGCTGCTAGGATTCAAGTAACTTATTAAGTTCTACGCGCCCTGCGGGGTGTGCGTTGGGAGTCAGGTGACGTGAGCTTTCTGAGCCAGCTACTGGGGCAAAAGCACCCCGCAATGATCGGGTTGGACATCAGCTCGTCCAGCGTCAAGCTGGTCGAACTGGGCCAAACCGCGGGCGGCGAGCTGGTGCTCGAGCGCTTCGCCTCGGAGCCTTTCGAAAAGGGCTGGATCACCGACGGACAGATCGAGAAGTTCGACGAAGTGGCTGACGCGGTGCGCCGCGTCGTCACCAAGAGCGGCACCAAGACCAAGCAGGTCGTGATGGCCATGCCGCAGTCGGCCGTGATCACCAAGAAGATCATGCTGCCGGCCGGACTGCGCGAAGAGGAAATGGAAGTGCAGGTCGAGTCCGAGGCCAACCAGTACATCCCGTTCTCGCTCGACGAAGTGAGCCTCGATTTCTGCGTCATTGGACCGAGCACCACGTCGGTGGGCGATGTCGAGGTGCTGATTGCCGCGTCGCGCAAGGACCGTGTTCAGGACCGCCAGGGCCTGGCCGAGGCCGCCGGCCTGAAGCCGGCGGTGCTGGACATCGAATCGCATGCCTCGCGCCTGGCGATGAGCCGCGTCGTCGCTGCGCTGCCCAACGAGGGCCGGGATGCGCTGGTGGCGCTGTTCGAGATCGGCGCAGACACCACCAGCCTGAAGGTGCTGCGCGACGACGAAATGCTCTACGACCGCGACCAGGCCTTCGGCGGTTCGCAGCTGACACAGTTGATCAGCCGCCAATACGGCTTCTCCTTTGAAGAGGCCGAGGTCAAGAAGCTGGCCTCCGACCTGCCCGATGACTACGAGTCGGTGATCCTGGCGCCCTTCGTCGACAGCCTGTCCCAGGAAATCGGCCGCGCTCTGCAGTATTTCTTCACCAGCACGCCGCACCACAAGGTGCACTACGTGATGCTGGCTGGCGGCACCGCCACGCTGCCAGGGCTGAAGGACCGTGTCACCGAACTGACCGGCTTTGCATCGCAGGTGGTGAACCCCTTCGACCGCATGAAGCTCGGCTCGGCGGTCCGTGAGTCCAGCCTGCGGCGCGAAGCGCCGTCCTATCTGACGGCCTGTGGCCTGGCCATGCGGAGATTCGTGCAGTGATCCTGATCAACCTACTGCCGCACCGCGAAGAAAAGCGGCGGCAGCGCAAACGCGCATTCTTTGCCACGCTGGGCGTCTGCGCAGTGCTCGGCCTGGCCATCGCGGGTGCCTGGTACCTGACGCTGATGCAGATGACCTCGGCGCAGCAGGCGCGAAATGATTTCCTGAAGGCCGAGATCGGGCGCCTGGAGTTGCAGATCAAGGACATCGCCACCTTGCGCGCCGAGATCGAGGCGCTGAAGGCTCGACAGAAGGCCGTCGAAGGCCTGCAGACCGACCGCAACATGCCGGTGTACCTGCTCGACGAACTGGTCAAGCAGACGCCCGAAGGCGTGTACCTCACCAGCATCAAGCAGAACGGGCAGGTGGTGCTTGTCAGCGGCATGGCGCAGACCAACGAGCGTGTCTCAGAGTTCCTGCGCAACACGCTCTACAACTCGCCCTGGCTGGAGCGGCCGGAACTGGTCGAGATCAAGACCGCGTCGTCGACTCAGCCAGGGGGCGGCGCCGCGGCAAGTACGCGTGACCAGCGCAGGTTGAACGAGTTCTCCATGCGCCTGACGCTCAAGCGTCCGCAGGCCCCGGTGGACGCAGCTTCCGCGCCGGCCGGTGCCGCCAGCGCGGCCGTGAAGAAGGCTCCGTGAGACCCTCATGAACACCAAGGCCACCCAATCGACTTTCGATGTCAGCAGCCTGGTCGAGCACGCTGCCTCGCAGTTCCGCGGTCTGAATCCCAAGGAGCCCGGCCAATGGCCCACGCTGCCCAAGGCCGCCGCCTGGCTGGCCATGGTCGCGGCCGTGGTCGTGGCCTGCTGGTTCGGCCTGCTGTCCGCGGCCACCGATGAGCTGCAGGTCGAGCGCGATCGCGAGCCGGCGCTGAAGAAGGACTACGTCAGCAAGCTCGGCCAGGCGGTCAACCTGGGCGAGTTGCGCAAGCAGAAGCTGCAGGTGCAGGAATACGTGACGCAGCTCGAAAAGCAGTTGCCAGGCAAGGCCGAGATGGACGCCCTGCTCTCGGACATCAACCAGGCCGGGCTGGGACGGGGCCTGCAGTTCGAGCTGTTCCGTCCGGGGCAGGTGGAGATCAAGGACTACTACGCCGAGTTGCCGATCGCCATCAAGGTCAGCGGCAAGTACAACGACATGGGCGCCTTTGCCGCCGACGTGTCCAACCTGTCGCGCATCGTCACGCTGCACAACCTGTCGATCGCTCCGGCATCGGCCAAGGATGCCAGCGGCAACCTGTCGATGGAAGCCACCGCGCGAACCTACCGGTACCTGGACGCTGCCGAGGTGGCTGCGCAACAAAAGGCCGCCGCCGAGAAGGCCGCCAAGGCCGCAGGGGCGAAGAAATGACGATCCGCCCGAACGCAATGCGACTGTTGACCAGCTCGCTGTTGCTGGCCCTGCTGGCCGGCTGCGGCGCCGAGAACGAGGAACTGCAGGAATGGATGGAGCGCCAGCGCCGCGAGGTCAAGCCGAACGTTTCGCCGCTGTCGCCGCCGAAGAAGTTCGAGGCCCAGCCCTACACTTCCGCCCAGGCCGTCGACCCCTTCAGCAACCAGAAGCTGAGCGTCGCGCTGAAGGTGGAAGCGCGGCAGCCGAACTCGATGCTGGGCGCCGAACTCAATCGCCGCAAGGAGCCGCTGGAGGCCTACCCGCTGGACAGCATGAGCATGGTCGGCAGCGTGGCCAAGCAGGCGCAGCCCTTTGCGCTGCTGCGCGTCGACAACCTGCTCTATCAGGTCAAGCTGGGCGACCACATCGGCCAGAACTACGGCCGCATCACCAAGATCACCGAGACCCAGATCGAACTGCGCGAGATCGTGCAGGACGCGGCTGGCGAATGGATCGAGCGCCCCACCACCCTGCAGTTGCAGGAGAAGGCACGATGAAAAGCACCCTGGAGAACCGCATCATGTACAAGTGGCGCGCCACAGTCGCCGTGTTGGCGCTAGCACTCGCAACGCCGCTCGCGGCGTATGCGCAGAACATGATCCAGTCGATCACGACCTCGCAGCAGGCCGGCTCCGACGTCGTGCGCGTCGAACTGAGCGAACCGCTGGCGGCCGTGCCCGGGGGATTCTCGGTCCAGGCCCCGCCGCGCGTGGCCATCGACCTGCCCGGCGTGGGCAATGGCCTGGGCAAGAACTCGGTGGAGCTGAACCAGGGCAACCTGCGCTCGGCCAACGTGGCCCAATCCGGCGAGCGCACGCGCCTGGTGCTGAACCTGCGCCAGGCCGCCAGCTACCGTGTCCAGCTGCAGGGCAAGACGCTGATCGTGCTGCTCGATTCCGCCGGTCCGGTGGCCGCTACCGCGCCGACCCAGTTTGCGCCGGCCCAGAACGACCAGCCGCTGCCACTGCGCGACATTGACTTCCGCCGTGGCGGCGACGGCGCCGGACGCATCATCGTCGACCTGAGCAGCACCCAGGTGGGCGTGGACATCCGTCAGCAGGGCCAGAACCTGGTGGTGGAGTTCCTGCGCTCGTCATTGCCGGACAAGCTGCGCCGCCGCCTGGATGTGGCCGACTTCGGCACCCCGGTGCAGGCCGTGTCCACCTTCCAAAGTGGCGAGCGGGTGCGCATGGTCGTCGAGCCCAAGGGCTCGTGGGAGCACAGCGCCTACCAGACGGACAACCAGTTCGTGCTGGAAGTGCGGCCGATGAAGGTCGACCCGAACAAGCTGGTGCAGGGCCCGGGCTTCTCGGGTGAGAAGCTGAGCCTGAACTTCCAGAACATCGAAGTGCGCGCGCTGCTGCAGGTGATCGCCGACTTCACCAATTTCAACGTCGTCACCAGTGACACCGTCACCGGCACCGTCACGCTGCGGTTGAAGGACGTGCCCTGGGACCAGGCGCTGGACATCATCCTGCAGAGCAAGGGCCTGGGGGTGCGCAAGTCGGGCAACGTGCTGTGGATCGCGCCCAAGGAAGAGCTGGCCAATCGTGAGCAGGTGGAACTGGAGTCGCGCAAGAAGATCGCCGAACTCGAGCCGGTGCGCACCCAGGCCTTCCAGCTGAACTACACCAAGGCCGAGACCATCGCCAAGAGTCTGGTCGGCTCGGCACTGGTGGCACAGGCCATCGACAACGCCACTGGGCAGAACTCCGGGCGCATCCTGTCGCCGCGCGGCAGCGTCATCTTCGAACAGCGCACCAACCAGCTCTTCGTCACCGACATCCCGTCGAAGCTGGAAGAGGTGCAGGCGATGATCGCCAAGATCGACATCCCGGTGCGCCAGGTGCTGATCGAGGCGCGCATCGTCGAGGCCGCCGACAACTGGGGGCAGAGCCTGGGCGTCAAGCTCGGCTTTGCCAACCTGAGCGGGGCGCCGACCTCCGGCCCGGGCGCCATGGTGGGTGGCAACTACGCCGCGGTCGGTGCGCAGACCGGCCAGAGCCCGCCGGTGGACTTCAGCAACACGCAGTTCGTCAACCTGCCGGCCAACACCGGGTCGCTGGGTGCGGCGGCCGCCACGTTCGCGCTGTCGCTGTTCTCGGCTTCCGCGGACAAGTTCCTGAACCTGGAACTGTCGGCCCTGGAAAACGACGGCAACGGCAAGATCGTCTCCAGCCCGCGCGTCATCACCGCCGACCAGGTGAAGGCGCTGATCGAGCAGGGCGAGGAGCTTCCCTACCAGGCGGCCACCTCGAGCGGCGCCACCTCGGTACAGTTCCGCAAGGCCATCCTGAAGCTTGAGGTCACGCCGCAGATCACGCCCGAAGGCTTCGTGCTGCTCGACCTGGACGTCAACAAGGACAGCGTCGGCCGGCCCACGTTGCAGGGTTTTGCCATCGACACCAAGCATGTGCGCACGCAGGTGCTGGTGGAAAACGGCGGCACGGTGGTCATCGGCGGCATCTTCACCCAGACCAACCAGGAAGAGATCAACAAGGTGCCGCTGCTCGGTGACATTCCCTACCTGGGCTGGCTGTTCAAGAACCGCCTGCTCAGCACCAAGAAGACCGAACTGCTGGTGTTCATCACACCGAAGATCGTGACCGACCGCACCGCGGCGCGTTGATAGAGAGACTGAGATGACGTTGAACATGAACAACGGATCGGACCTGGGCCTTGTTCGCGGGCTGCGGGCCGCCGCGCTGGCCGGCGTGGTGGCGCTGTTGGTGGCATGCGGAGGCGACTACGACTGCACGTCGCCGCCGGCCTTCGACGGGGAGCAGGTTGGGGAGTGCAACAGCGATCCGAGCGGGGCGCCCAGGGCTGCCGACTTGTCGTTGGCGCTCAGCGCCACAAGCTTGGCAAACAACGGCGCCGATCAGATAACGGCCACGGTCACCGCAGTCGATGGCAACCGCAACGCCTTGCCTGAGATCCCGGTCACCTTGAGTGTGAACAGCAGTGCCGTAGCTACGGTGAGCGGCTCGGCGACCGATGACAAGGGCGTGGTCACCGCAACCATCGGCATCGGCGCCGACCGCGCGAACCGCTCGGTGACCGTCACTGCCACCAGCGGCAGCCTGTCGCGTACCGCCACATTCCAGGTCGTGGGCGCCAGCTTGACCGCGACGCCCTTGCCTGCCGTGATCGCCCCGGGGGCCACGGGGCAGGTCGACTTCCGCCTGGTCGACGTTAACTCCAACCCGATGAAAGACGAGACGATTGTCGTCAACGGTGTCAATGGGGTCGAGGTCGAGGGCACTACCGACAGCAACGGCAGCTACACCTACGCGTATACGGCGCCGGCCGCGGGGGGCAGCCTCGACATCCGCGCTACGGCAGGCGGTGCCTCGGTCACGCAGGCGGTGCTGGTGCAGTCAGGCACTGGCACGATTCCGCCGGCGAGCGTTGCGGTGCAGTCCGCGTCCTTGGCGGCGTCGCCGAGCGTGGTGTCGGTGAACACGGGTACCACCAGCAATCGCTCCGAACTTCGAGCCCTCTTCCTCGGTGCGGGCAACGCGGCGGTGAAGAACGTGCGCGTGCGCTTCGATCTTGCCGGTGATCTGAGCTTCGTTGGCGGCAGTCTGACCTCGGGCACGAATGTGGTCTACAGCGACGCCAACGGCGTGGCCACGACAGCTTATGTGGCCGGCAGCCGCTCCAGCCCCGCTGATGGCCTGACGTTGCGCGCCTGCTGGTCGGTCAACGACTTCCCGGCCGGCACCTGCCCGGCGGATGTGCCGGGAGTGTCGGGTTCGACGACGACGACCGTGGTCGTGGTCGACCAGGCCCTGTCTGTATCGATTGGCACCGACGCGTTGATCGAGGTCTCGGGCCAGAGCTACGTCAAGCGCTACGTCGTGCAGGTGGTCGATTCGTCGGGTCTGGCCAAGGCGGGAGTCCAGATCTCGCCATCGATCGACCTGCTTCAGTACTTCAAGGGGGCCTGGGAGGTTGTAGGCACCCAGTGGGTGCAGAGGGTGCCGCTGGATCCGTCCGGCACAGGCCAAGACCCCACCGGCAACGGCAGCTGCGACAACGAGGACCTGAATCGCAACGGTGTATTGCAGGTGTTCAGCAACGGCGCCACGGAAGACGCCAACAACACCGGCTTCCTCGAGCCGCGCAAGGCGGATGTGGCGATCAGCTTCGACGGCCCGTCGAGCACCAACACTGACGGCCAGGTGGTGCTGAAGATCACCTACCCGCAGAGCATTGCCTCGTGGATCAAGTTCAATATCCAGGTGGCAGCTGGCGGCGTCGCAGGCACCGAGGGACGCACCAACTACACGGGTGTTCTCCCGGTGTTGGCCGATGCCGTTTCCGACGCCAAGAAGGCACCCGCCTTCGCCATCGGACCCTATGGCGTCTACGCCAGCCCGACGGTGGCCACCACCACGCCCGAAGGCCAGACCGGGCTACTCTGCACCAACTCGAACTGATGTCGTGACCATCACGCTGGTCGGCATGCCCGGCTGTGGCAAGTCCACGGTCGGGCGCCACCTGGCGCGGCATCTGGGATTGCGGCTGGTCGACAGCGACCACGAGATCGAGAGGCGGATCGGCATGCCGATCCGCAGCTGGTTCGAAGCGCATGGCGAGGCGGCTTTCCGCGACATCGAGCAGCAGGTCATCGAGCAGCTCTGCGCCCCCGGCAACGACATCGTGCTGGCCACGGGCGGCGGCGCGGTGCTGCGTGCACCCAACCGCGAGCGGCTGCGCCAGGCCTCGCATGTGTTCTATCTGCGCTCCACGCCGGAGGAGCTGTTCCGGAGGCTGCGCCACGACACGCACCGGCCGCTGCTGCAGGTGGCCGACCCGTTGCGGCGCCTGCGCGAGCTGTACCGCGAGCGCGATCCGCTGTACCGCCAGGTGGCGCACTACGTCATCGAGACCGGCCGGCCTTCGGTGCCGGCGCTGGTGAACATGGTGCTGATGCAGCTGGAACTGGCCGGCCTGGTCGACCCGATGCGCGTGCCCTCGCCGATCGACGCCAGCGCACCGGGCACGGCCGACTGACGCCGCGGCCTCAGCGTCGTTCGACCGGCCGTACACTCGCCGGCCATGACGACAAGTGCTCGCGCCAGCGCGCTCGTGGTGCCGGTGGACACCGGCCCGCAGCGCTACGACATCCTCATCGGCAGCGGCCTGCTCGACGCGGCCGAGACCTGGCAGGGCCTGCCGCGCGCCGCGGCGGCCCTGATCGTCAGCAACGCCACCGTGGCGCCGCTCTACGCCCAAAGGCTGCATCGCGCCCTGGCGCCGCACTACCGCACGGTCTCGGTGCTCGAATTGCCCGACGGCGAGCAGTTCAAGGATTGGCCCACGCTGAACCTGATCTTCGACCGCCTGCTCGGCGACGGCTGCGACCGGCAGACGGTGCTGTTCGCGCTGGGCGGCGGCGTGGTCGGCGACATCAGCGGCCTGGCGGCTGCCCTGTACATGCGCGGCGTGCCCTTCGTGCAGGTGCCGACCACGCTGCTGGCGCAAGTCGACTCGTCGGTCGGCGGCAAGACGGCCATCAACCACCCGGCCGGCAAGAACATGATCGGCGCTTTCTACCAGCCGCAGCGCGTGGTCTGCGACCTGGACACGCTGCGCACGCTGCCGCCGCGCGAACTGCGCGCCGGCCTGGCCGAGGTCATCAAGTACGGGCCCATCGCCGATGCCGCGTTCCTGGCCTGGATCGAAGACCATCTCGATGCGCTGCTGGCCCGCGATGCCGACGCGCTGGCGCATGCGGTGCGCCGCAGCTGCGAGATCAAGGCCTGGGTCGTCGGGCAGGACGAGCGCGAGAGCGGGCTGCGCGCGATCCTGAACTTCGGCCACACCTTCGGCCATGCCATCGAGTCCGGCCTGGGCTACGGCCAATGGCTGCACGGCGAGGCCGTGGCCTGCGGCATGGTCATGGCCGTCGACCTGTCGGCCCGACTCGGGCTGGTGCCGGCGGACTTTGCATTGCGGCTGCGTCGTCTGATCGAACGTGCCGGCCTGCCGGTGCGCGGCCCGGCGCTCGGCGCCGAGCGCTACCTGGAGCTGATGCGCGTCGACAAGAAGGCACAGGGCGGCGAGATCCGCTTCGTGCTGATCGAGGCACCGGGCCGGGCGGTGGTGCGCGCCGCGCCCGATGCGCTGGTGCGCGACGTGCTCGCGGCCCACTGCGGCTGAGATGCTCGATCTCGCGCCCTGGGCCAGCGACGCCGGCCGCTCGCGCGGGCGACGCATCGACGAGCCAGGCCTGGACGCCGGGCAGGGCTTTCGCATCGACCGCGAGCGCGTCGTGCATTGCACCGCCTTCCGGCGCCTGGTCTACAAGACGCAGGTCTTCATCAACCATGAAGGCGACCTGTTCCGCACGCGGCTGACCCATTCGCTGGAGGTGGCGCAGCTGGCACGCTCGATGGCGCGCGAGCTGCAGCTGAACGAAGACCTGGTCGAGGCCATCGCGCTGGCCCACGACCTGGGGCACACGCCCTTTGGTCATGCCGGGCAGGACGCGCTGCACGACTGCATGCGCGCGCACGGTGGCTTCGAGCACAACCTGCAGAGCCTGCGCGTCGTCGATCTGCTGGAGCAGTGCCATGCGCGCTTCGACGGGCTCAACCTGAGCTTCGAGACGCGCGAGGGCATCCTCAAGCATTGTTCGCGCGCCCATGCCGAGCAGCTAGAGAGCGCGGACCCGGGCGGCGTCGGCCAGCGTTTCCTGCGCGGGCTGCAGCCCTCGCTGGAGGCCCAGCTGGTGAACCTGGCCGACGAGATGGCCTACAACTCGCACGACATCGACGACGGCGTGCGCTCCGGGTTGGTCACTGCCGAGCAGCTGATGGACGTGCCGCTGTACCGGCGCTTCCACGACGAGGCGCTGGCCGAATTCCCGGTGCTGCAGCCCCGCGGCGGCCGGCGGCTGCTGTTCGACAGCATCCGCCGCATGCGCGCGGCCCAGGCGGCCGATCTGGTCGGGACCACACAGGGCCTGCTGCGCCAGCATACGCCGCCGGATGCCGATGCCGTGCGGCGCTTGCCGGCGCTGGTGGCCTTCAGCGGGCCGATGCGCCAGGCCACTGCCGAGCTCAAGCGCTTCCTGTTCGGGTCGCTGTACCGCCATGCGCAGGTGAAGGAAAGCACCGAGCGCGCGCGCCAGGTGGTGGCCGAGCTGTTCGCGGCCTATGTGCAATGCCCGGCCGAGATGCCGGCCGAGCACGCGGCACAGCCACAGCGCGAGCGCGCGGTGGCCGACTACATCGCCGGCATGACCGACCGCTTTGCGCTGCGCGAGCACCAACGGCTCACCGGCCGGGTGCTGTTTGCCGATGCGGCCTGACCGGCGTCGGTGCCGCTGACCACGACGCCGACCCCATGGCCCGTCTGCGCAGGCTCGTCGTGCCCGGCCAGGTGCATCACCTGGTGCAGCGCGGCCACAACGCGCAGCCGGTGTTCGTCGACGACGAGGACCGTCGCCTGTACCTGGCGGACCTGCAGGACGCGTTGCGGGGCCACGCGGTGGTGCTGCATGCGTATGTGCTGCTCGACAACCAGGTGCAGATGCTGTTGCGGCCGCCGTCCGAGTCGGCGCTGAGCCGCATGATGCAGGCACTGGGCCGGCGCTATGTGGCCGGGTTCAACCGTCGCCACGGCCGCAGCGGCACGATCTGGGAAGGGCGCTTCCGAGCCGGCGTGGTGCAGGACGGCGCGCACACGCTGCAAGGCCTGCTGCTGGTGGATGGAGCAGCCTGCCGGCACGGCCTGGCGGCGTCGCCGCAGACCAGCCGCTGGTCGAGCGCGCCGCACCGGCTGGGGCTATGCCGCGACCCGCTGGTCACCGACCCGCCCGAGTTCTGGCGGCTGGGCAACACCCCTTTCGAGCGCGAGGCGGCCTATGCGGCACTGCTGGGCCAAGGGCTGGGCGACGCGCAGGTGCGCCACATCGAGCATGCCGCCGCCTGCGGCTGGGCGATCGGCTCGCCGCAGTTCCTGGCCGACATCGAGCAGCAAATAGGTCGGCCGGTGCGGCCCCGGGCCAAGGGGCGGCCGCCGCGCCGGGCTGGGGTTGGCTGAGCCGTCCGTCGACCGCGTGCTTGGCACGCATCGTGCTGAGCGTTGCTGGGGCCGACCTGGTCGCGCGGGCCCAAGTCGTCCATGATATGTCCCCACTTAAATTCATAGGGACTTGCTGACGTCATTTAATGAGCCTGACCCCATTTTATTGGGCTTGCCTCGAATTGCTGCGCTGCGATAATCTGCGCCCCGGAAACCGGATCATGCAAAGGATTGAGCCATGAGCACTGCCGACCACACCTCTTCGCAAGCCGGCTCCGCCAGCCCGGTCGAGCAGTCGGCGCTGCAGCAGCACGGCCTGTACGACGCGACGCGTGAGCGCGATGCCTGCGGTCTGGGTTTCGTGGCCCAGATCAAGGGCATCAAGTCGCACAGCATCATCCAGCAGGGCCTGAAGATCCTGGAGAACCTGGACCACCGCGGCGCGGTCGGGGCGGACAAGCTGATGGGCGACGGCTCGGGCATCATGATCCAGATCCCGGACGAGTACTACCGTGCCGAAATGGCCGCGCAGGGCGTGCACCTGCCTCCGCCTGGCGAATACGGTGTGGGCATGGTCTTCATGCCCAAGGAACACGCCTCGCGGCTGGCCTGCGTCAACGAACTGGAGCGCGCCGTGCGCGCCGAAGGCCAGGTGCTGCTCGGCTGGCGCGACGTGCCTGTCGATCGCGACATGCCGATGTCGCCCACGGTGCGCGCCAAGGAGCCGGTGATCCGCCAGATCTTCATCGGCCGCGGCCCCGACGTCATCGTGCCCGACGCGCTGGAGCGCAAACTCTACGTCATCCGCAAGACGGCCAGCAGCGCGATCCAGGCGCTGAAGCTGACGCACAGCCGCGAGTACTACGTGCCCAGCATGAGCTGCCGCACCGTCATCTACAAGGGCCTGCTGCTGGCCGACCAGGTCGGCCGCTACTACAAGGACCTGGCTGACCCGCGGGCCGTGTCGGCCTTCGCGCTGGTGCACCAGCGTTTCTCGACCAACACCTTCCCCGAGTGGCCGCTGGCCCACCCGTACCGCATGGTCGCGCACAACGGCGAGATCAACACCGTCAAGGGCAACTTCAACTGGATGCGCGCGCGCGAGGGCGTGATGAAGTCGCCGGTGCTGGCCGAGGACCTGGCCAAGCTCTACCCGATCAGTTTCGAAGGCCAGTCCGACACCGCGACCTTCGACAACGCGCTCGAGTTGCTGACCATGGCCGGCTACCCGCTGGCCCACGCGGCCATGATGATGATCCCCGAGGCCTGGGAACAGCACGAGCACATGGACCCGCGGCGGCGCGCGTTCTACGAGTACCACGCTGCGATGATCGAGCCCTGGGACGGCCCGGCCGCCATCGCCTTCACCGACGGCAAGCAGATCGGCGCCACCCTCGACCGCAACGGGCTGCGGCCGGCGCGCTACATCGTCACCGACGACGACCTGGTGGTCATGGCCTCCGAGTCCGGCGTGCTGCCGATCCCCGAGAACCGCATCGTGCGCAAGTGGCGGCTGCAGCCGGGCAAGATGTTCCTGATCGACTTCGAGCAGGGCCGCATCGTCGATGACGAGGAGCTGAAGAACCAGTTCGCCTTCGCCAAGCCCTATCGGCAATGGATCGAGACGGTACGCATCCGCCTCGATTCGATCGCCGCCAAGGGCGAGATCGGGTCGTTCAGCGAGTCGCTGCTCGACCGTCAGCAGGCCTTCGGCTACTCGCAGGAGGACATCAAGTTCCTGTTGAGCCCGATGGCGGCGATGGGTGAGGAGGCCACCGGCTCGATGGGCAACGACTCGCCGCTGGCGGTGCTTTCCGACCGCAGCAAGCCGCTGTTCCACTACTTCAAGCAGCTGTTTGCCCAGGTGACCAACCCGCCGATCGACCCGATCCGCGAAGCCATCGTGATGAGCCTGAACAGCTTCATCGGACCGAAGCCGAACCTGCTGGACATCAACGCGGTCAACCCGCCGATGCGGCTGGAGGTGGACCAGCCAATCCTCGACTTCGACGGCATGGCGAGGTTGCGCAACATCGACGCGCACAGCTCGGGCAAGTTCCGCAGCCACGAACTGGACATCTGCTACCCGCTGGCCTGGGGTGCCGAAGGCATCGAGGCCAAGCTGGCCTCGTTGTGTGCCGAGAGCGTGGACGCCATCCGAGGCGGCCACAACATCCTGCTCATCACCGACCGGCGCATGGACCGCGAGCACATCGCCATTCCGGCGCTGCTGGCGCTGTCGGCCGTGCACCACCACCTGGTGCGCGAAGGCCTGCGCACGACGGCCGGTCTGGTGGTCGAGACCGCGAGCGCGCGCGAGGTGCACCACTTCGCGGTGCTGGCCGGCTATGGCGCCGAGGCCGTGCATCCGTACCTGGCGCTGGAAACGCTGGTCGCGCTGCACCAGGACCTGCCCGGCGCGCTGTCGGCCGACAAGGCCATCTACAACTACATCAAGGCCATCGGCAAGGGCCTGTCGAAGATCATGTCCAAGATGGGCGTGTCGACCTACATGTCTTACTGCGGCGCGCAGCTGTTCGAGGCCATCGGCCTGGACAAGCCGCTGGTCGAGAAGTACTTCCGCGGCACGGCCTCGCAGATCGGCGGCATCGGCGTGTTCCAGGTGGCCGAGGAGGCCATCCGCATGCACCGCGCCGCCTTCGGCAGCGACCCGGTGCTGATCGACATGCTCGACGCCGGCGGCGAATATGCCTGGCGAGTGCGCGGCGAAGAGCATATGTGGACGCCTGACGCCATTGCCAAGCTGCAGCACAGCGCGCGTTCCGGCAAGTTCGAGACCTACAAGGAATACGCGCAGATCATCAACGACCAGAGCAAGCGCCACATGACGCTGCGCGGCCTGTTCGAGTTCAAGGTCGACCCGGCCAGGGCGATTGCGGTCGACGAGGTGGAACCGGCGGCCGAGATCGTCAAGCGCTTTGCCACCGGCGCGATGTCGCTCGGCTCGATCAGCACCGAGGCGCACAGCACGCTGGCGCTGGCCATGAACCGCATCGGCGGCAAGAGCAACACTGGCGAAGGCGGCGAGGACCCGGCGCGCTACCGCAACGAGATGAAGGGCATCCCGATCGTTGCCGGCACCAAGGTCAGCGAGGTCATCGGTGCCAAGGTCATCGAGGCCGACTATGTGATGCAGGCCGGCGACAGCCTGCGCAGCAAGATCAAGCAGGTGGCTTCGGGCCGCTTCGGCGTGACCACCGAGTATCTGGTCAGCGCCGACCAGATCCAGATCAAGATGGCCCAGGGCGCCAAGCCGGGCGAGGGCGGCCAGCTGCCGGGCGGCAAGGTGTCCGAGTACATCGGCTTCCTGCGCTACAGCGTGCCCGGCGTCGGCCTGATCAGCCCGCCGCCGCACCATGACATCTATTCGATCGAGGACCTGGCGCAGCTGATCCACGACCTGAAGAACGCCAACCCGCGTGCCGACATCAGCGTCAAGCTGGTGTCCGAGGTCGGTGTCGGCACCATCGCCGCGGGAGTGGCCAAGTGCAAGGCCGACCATGTGGTCATTGCCGGGCACGACGGCGGCACCGGCGCGTCGCCGTGGAGCAGCATCAAGCATGCCGGCACACCCTGGGAGCTGGGCCTGGCCGAAACCCAGCAGACACTGGTGCTGAACCGGCTGCGCAGCCGCATCCGCGTGCAGGCCGATGGCCAGATGAAGACCGGCCGCGATGTGGTCATCGGCGCGCTGCTCGGTGCCGACGAGTTCGGCTTCGCCACCGCGCCGCTCGTCGCCGAAGGCTGCATCATGATGCGCAAGTGCCACCTCAACACCTGCCCGGTGGGCGTGGCTACGCAGGACCCGGTGCTGCGCGCCAAGTTCACCGGCAAGCCCGAGCATGTCGTCAACTATTTCTTCTTCGTCGCCGAAGAAGCGCGCCAGATCATGGCGCAGCTGGGCATCCGCAAGTTCGACGACCTGATCGGCCGCGCCGACCTGCTCGACACCCGCAAGGGCATTCAGCACTGGAAGGCCAAGGGCCTGGACTTCAGCCGCATCTTCCATCTGCCCAGCGCACCGGCCGAGGTGCAGCGCCGCCAGGTCGAGACGCAGGACCACGGCCTGGCCAAGGCCCTGGACATGAAGCTGATCGAGCGCTGCAAGCCGGCCATCGAGCGGGGCGAGAAGGTGCAGTTCATGGAAGACGTGCGCAACGTCAACCGCAGCGTCGGCGCCATGCTGTCGGGCGAACTGATTCGCCACCGTCCGCAGGGACTGCCCGACCACACCATCTTCATGCAGGTGGAAGGCACTGGCGGCCAGAGTTTCGGTGCCTTCCTGGCCAGCGGCATCACGCTGTACCTGATCGGCGATGCCAACGACTACACCGGCAAGGGCCTGAGCGGCGGTCGCGTGGTGGTGCGGCCGAGCATTGAGTTCCGCGGCGAGAGCACGCGCAACCTGATCGTCGGCAACACCGTGCTCTACGGCGCCACCAGCGGCGAGGCCTTCTTCCGCGGCGTGGCCGGCGAGCGCTTCGCGGTGCGCCTGTCGGGCGCCAGCGCGGTGGTCGAGGGCACTGGCGACCATGGTTGCGAATACATGACCGGCGGCACGGTCGTCGTGCTCGGTTCCACCGGCCGCAACTTCGCCGCCGGCATGTCCGGTGGCGTGGCCTATGTCTACGACGAGGACGGCAAGTTCGCCTCGCGCTGCAACACCTCGATGGTGGCGCTCGACAAGGTGTTGTCGCAGGCCGAGCAGTCGGCTGCCGGCGGCGACGCCGAAGGCTGGCACAAAGGCCAGGCCGACGAGGTGCTGCTGAAGACACTGATCGAGGACCATCACCGCTGGACCGGCAGTCTGCGCGCGCGCGACATCCTCGACCATTGGGCCGAGGCGCGTGGCAAGTTTGTCAAGGTCTTCCCGCACGAGTACAAGCGCGCGCTGGAAAAGCGCAGCGCCGAGAAGCAGTCCGAAGCCACCATCAGCAAGGCGCGCGGCACGCGCGCCAGCACAGCGGAAGCCAAGTAAGGCGCCGGCGCGAGACAAAGGAAAACAACCATGGGCAAAGTCACCGGTTTCCTCGAATACGAACGCCTCGACGAAGGTTATGAACCCGTGCCGCAGCGGGTGAAGAACTACAAGGAGTTCGTCATCGGCCTGAACGACGAGCAGGCCAAGGTGCAGAGCGCGCGCTGCATGGACTGCGGCACGCCGTTCTGCAACAACGGCTGCCCGGTCAACAACATCATTCCGGACTTCAACGACCTGGTCTACCGCGGCGACTGGAAGCGTGCCATCGAGGTGCTGCACTCGACCAACAACTTCCCCGAGTTCACCGGCCGCGTCTGCCCCGCGCCGTGCGAGGCGGCCTGCACGCTGAACGTCAACGACGATCCGGTGGGCATCAAGTCGATCGAGCACGCCATCATCGACCGGGCCTGGGCCGAAGGCTGGGTCCGGCCGCAGCCCGCGGCGTTCAAGACTGGCAAGACGGTGGCCGTGGTCGGCAGCGGCCCGGCCGGCCTGGCGGCGGCGCAGCAGCTGGCGCGCGCCGGGCACGCGGTGACGGTGTTCGAGAAGAACAGCCGCATCGGCGGGCTGCTGCGCTACGGCATTCCCGACTTCAAGATGGAGAAGAGCCACATCGACCGGCGCATCGACCAGATGAAGGCCGAGGGCGTGGTCTTCCGCACCGGCGTGCTGGTCGGCGCGCTGCCGGTCGACAGCAAGGTGACGAACGATGCCAAGGACACGGTCACGCCCGAGCAGCTGAAGGCCGAGTTCGACGCGGTGCTGCTGACGGGCGGCGCCGAACAGAGCCGCGACTTGCCGGTGCCGGGCCGCGAGCTGCAGGGCGTGCACTTCGCGATGGAGTTCCTGCCGATGCAGAACAAGGTCGTGGCCGGCGACAAGCTCAAGGGCCAGATCATGGCCACCGGCAAGCATGTGGTGGTGATCGGCGGCGGCGACACCGGCAGCGACTGCGTCGGCACCAGCAACCGCCACGGCGCGGCCAGCGTCACGCAGTTCGAGCTGATGCCGATGCCGCCGCAGGAAGAGAACCGCCCGCTGACCTGGCCCTACTGGCCGTACAAGATGCGCACCAGCTCCAGCCACGAAGAAGGCTGCGAGCGCGAGTTCGCCATCGCCACCAAGGAATTCATCGGCAACAAGGGCAAGCTGACGGCGCTGCGTACCGTGCGTGTCGAGTGGAAGGACGGCAAGATGGTCGAGGTGCCGGGCAGCGAGAAGGACTACCCCTGCGAGCTGGTGCTGCTGGCCATGGGCTTCGTCAGTCCGGTGGCCTCGGTGCTGGAGGCCTTTGGCGTGGAGCGCGACCCGCGCGGCAATGCCAAGGCACCGACCGATTCGGCCGGTGCCTACAAGACGAGCGTCGACAAGGTCTTCGCCGCCGGCGACATGCGCCGCGGCCAGTCGCTGATCGTCTGGGCCATCCGCGAGGGGCGCCAGGCCGCGCGCGCGGTCGACCAGCACCTGATGGGGCGCAGCGACCTGCCGAATTAGGACCACACCCGCGACGCGCTTCGAGCGCCCACTCAAGGGGTGCCGTCTACGGGCCGGCAAAGCCTGCTTTGTGACGATTGCTCGTTGCATGACGCTGCATGGGAGAATCCTCGGCCCTTTTCGCCGCTAGATGCCTGAAGACCCAACCCTGATAGAGATCGACCGCGTCAGCTTCGGCTACGACGCGTCCCGCACGATCCTGAACGACGTGTCGCTGCGCTTCGCGCGCGGCAAGGTCACGGCCATCCTCGGCGGCTCGGGCTGCGGCAAGACCACGCTGCTGCGGCTGATCGCCGGGGTCTACCCGGCCACACAAGGGCAGGTGGTCTTCGACGGCGAGCGGGTCGACACCGCCAACCGCGAGCAGCTGTACCGGCTGCGCCGCCGCCTGGGCATGCTGTTCCAGTTCGGCGCGCTGTTCACCGACCTGACGGTGTTCGACAACGTCGCCTTTCCGCTGCGCGAGCACAGCAAGCTGCCGGAAAGCATGATCCGTGACATCGTGCTGATGAAGCTCAACGCGGTGGGCCTGCGCGGTGCGGCGCCGTTGCGCATCTCGCAGGTCTCGGGTGGGATGGCGCGGCGCATCGCGCTGGCCCGTGCCATCGCGCTGGATCCCGAGCTGATCATGTACGACGAGCCCTTCGCCGGGCTCGACCCGATCTCGATGGGCGTGGCCGCCAACCTGATCCGCAAACTCAACGACACCACCGGCGCCACCTCGTTGATCGTCTCGCACGACGTGCTCGAATGTTTCTTGATCTGCGACTACGCCTACCTGCTGTCCTCGCAGGGCCGGGTAGTGGCGCACGGCCGGCCCGACGAACTGCGCGCATCGACCCATCCCGAGGTTCGGCAGTTCATCGGCGGCGAACCCGACGGCCCGGTGCGCTTCCATTACCCGGCGCCGCCGCTGGCCGAAGACCTGGGGCTGCATGCATGAACGCGCCGGGTCGCTCCCAAGCGTTCATCCCGCAGCGCGCAGCGCGCAGGGTCGTCCCATGACCGACGCGCTGGCGCGGCTCGGCCGCTTCTCGCTCGACTGGCTGCGTGCGCTCGGCCATTCGGCCTTCTTCTTCGTCGACCTGCTGCGCTTCTCGCCGGCGGCGCTGCGCCGCTTCCACCTGGTGCTGGCGCAGGTCCATGCCATCGGCAACCGCTCGCTGGTCATCATCGCCGCGTCGGGGCTGGCGGTGGGCTTCGTGCTGGCGCTGCAGATGTATTACGCGCTGGTCACCTACGGCGCGGCCGAAAGCCTGGGGCTGATCGTCAACCTGGCGCTGGTGCGCGAGCTCGGCCCGGTGGTCACGGCCTTGCTCTTCGCGGGAAGGGCCGGCACCTCGCTGACCGCCGAGATCGGGTTGATGAAGGCCGGCGAGCAGCTGGCCGCGATGGAGCTGATGGCCATCGACCCGCGCGCCCGGGTGCTGGCGCCGCGTTTCATCGGCGGCATCGTGTCGATGCCCATCCTCGCACTGGTCTTCTCCACCGTGGGCATACTCGGCGCCTATGTGGTGGCGGTACTGCTGATCGGCGTGGACGCCGGCAACTTCTGGTCGATCATGCAGGACCGCGTGGACGTGTGGCGCGACCTGGGTAACGGCATTGTCAAGAGCGCGGTGTTCGGTGTCATCTGCACCTTCGTTGCGCTGTACCAGGGCTACGAAACCGAAGCCACGCCCGAAGGCGTGGCCCATGCCACCACGCGCACGGTGGTCATCGCGTCGCTGGGCGTGCTGGGGATGGACTTCATCCTCACGGCGCTGATGTTCTCGACACCCTGACCCGCGCTCGACCGCAAGAAGAAGACCATGAGCACAAGATCCACTGAAACCCTGGTCGGCCTGTTCGCGCTGCTCGGCCTGGCCGGGCTGTTCTTCCTGGCGCTGAAGGCGGCCAACCTGGGCAATTTCAACACCGAGGCGACCTACCCGATCACGGCCCGCTTCGACAACATCGGCGGGCTCAAGGTACGTGCGCCGGTGCGCAGCGCCGGCGTCACCGTCGGCCGGGTGACCGCCATCACGCTCGATGGCAAGACCTTCCAGGGGGTGGTCAGCATGGACATCCGCCGCGGCTTCGAATTCCCCAATGACAGCTCGGCCAAGATCCTGACCTCCGGGCTGCTGGGCGACCAGTATGTCGGCCTGGAGCCGGGTGGCGCCGACACCCACCTGGCTCCGGGCGCCACCATCACGCAGACGCAGTCGGCGCTGGTGCTGGAAAACCTGATCGGCCAGATGCTGTTCAACCGGGCAGCTGAAGCGGGCAGCGCCAGCGGAGGGACGAAGTGAATCGTTTGACGCGATCGCTGCTGCGCGCCGCGGTGGCGCTGCCGGCGATTTGCGCAGCCGCATCGGTCGCGGCGCAGCCCACTTCGGGTGTGTCGCCGGTCATGTCGGTGATCGGCGTCGAGCCGGACGAGCCGCTCACCCCCGGCCAGAAGGCCGACCCGTGGGAACCGTTCAACC
>Ga0209391_10000125_pt1 | contig 28882 bp, 30 predicted proteins | sample PPLLak3March2015_FD_187246 | JGI IMG/M metagenome (GOLD analysis project Ga0209391, IMG submission 187246) | Freshwater sediment microbial communities from Prairie Pothole Lake near Jamestown, North Dakota, USA - PPLs Lake P7 Core (1) Depth... | ecosystem: Environmental > Aquatic > Freshwater >...
AACCGATCCGCTCGACGCGACGGCGACGCTGGCCGGCGATTACCGCCGCTCGGGCGCGCGCGGCCGGCTGGCATTCAGCGGGGAGCGTGTTCTCTCAACCGCGACTCGCCCGCGGCGCCGGCTGGCGCCACGCCAGTCGCGCCATCTCGTACCGTGAATCGTCAGGCGTGCGCCCAGCGCGAGTGGCGCGGCAGGGTGGTCTGCAGGAATGCCATCTGGTCGGCGAGGATCCGGCGATTGCTGAGGATGAAGCCCTCGCTGCGGCACACCGCGTACGGCACGTACAGCAGCGGCATGTTCGCTTCCTCCGGGCGACGGCTGCCCTTGCGCGTGTTGCAGGATCGGCAGGCGGTGACGACGTTGGTCCACTCGTGGCGGCCGCCGCGCGAGACGGGATGGATGTGCTCGACTGTGAGTTCGCCCTCGGGGAAGTGGTCGCCGCAGTACGCGCACACGTGGCGGTCGCGAACGAACAGACGGTGCTTGGTGAGCCCGACGTGCGCGTGGCCGAACGGAATCCGGTGCCGACCACGGATCATCACGATCGAGCTGGTGATCAGCTCGGAGCGCGCGCCGGTGGCTTCCTGGATGCCGCCGGCCATGCCGAAGAGGTTCTCGCCGAGCTCGGTCAGCACCTTGCCGGCTGCGTAGTAGCGCGCAGCACGTTGCATCAACGCCCAGCGGACCGGCTGGCCATGGGAGTCGATGATCAGGATCTTCGGTGTGAACTCCGAGGCGTGCACCATGGCGGCAGGATTGTGCCATGGCGGAACTGCTGCGCATCTGTCGTGCCGCGCTGGCGTCAACTCCCGCGGCTCGGACTCCATCCGGAGTCGAAGGGGACCTGGCGGCCGTCGTCGAGTTGAACCACGGAGCAGGGGACAGGTTCTGCGCGCAGCACCAGCACGCGCCCGCAGACGCCGCTCTCACGATGGCAGACCGAGTCTCCATCGTGCAGGCCCCGGCGCGCGAGGTCGCGCAACTGCGCAAGCACGTCGCGATCGTGCGAGATGCGATCGAGCTTGTCCTGGAGAGAGAGCGGCGAATTGCCGCCGCGCGCGTCGTTCATTGCCGGGCCGTCCATCGAGCCGGGCGATTGTCCGGCGGCCCGGCGACCGGGGAAATTCGGTCTAACCCGCTAAGGGATTCCGCACCGGGCTGGCGCTTGACCCGGGCCGCTAATGGTTGCGGTTGCCGCCATTGCGGATGGACCATGGATCCAGGCCGGTTTCCGTGCGTTTCACCACGCCGGCCGGATCGAAGTAGATGAACATCGCGGCCGGGAAGCTGCCGTGCGTGAGGTAGCGGTACATGAACGCCGTCTCGTTCGACAGGCGGTAGTGGAAGGTGTCCGCCGGACGCCCGAAGTCGCGCAGCACGTCCGCCTGCGTGTCCTTGCCGGCCCGCACGCGCGTGAAGCTCTCGTCGGTCATCATCTGTTCGACGACCCGCAGGCGGCCCTGCGCATCGAAGTCCGCGTTCACCACGGACTGGTTGTTGGGCTGGCCCGAGTACTGCAGCCGCGTGCCGCCGTCGGGCAGCTTCAGTTCGGCCGTGGGCCGTCCGAGCGTCACGCGCGCCTCGTCGATGGACGTTCCTGGCTCCAGCGACAGAGGCGTCGCGCAGGCGGCGAGCAGCAGCGCCAGGGCGAAGGCGAGCAGCGATCTGCAGGACATTTCCGGGACTCCTTCCAGGCAGCAGGCTTGCGGTAGTCGTTTGGAGGACTCTACGGTGGAATGGTTCGGCCGGGCCGATTCAGCGAAAGATGATGGTGGCTGTCACCGTATCGCCGTACGCGCCGCTCGAGGGAACCGTTCCGGCGGGGACGGCGGCGGCGATGGTGCCTGTGTCCGTCCTCGTCGGCTGACCTCTCGACAGCGTCATGCCCCCCTGCCAGACCCGCGTCCCGCCGGTGCCGTCGCCCCACACATTGGTGTCGAGCACGGCGGGTACCGAGCCGAGGTAGAGGTTGTAGCGCAGCGTGTCGACGGGCACCCCGCTGCGTTGCATGCGGCGCAGCGCGTAACTGTTGCCCAGGCCCGGGCTCAGCCGCACTTCGTAGAGGACCCTCTCGGGCGGCGGCTGGGTCGCCGAACAGGTGATGCGGATGTTCTGCGCGACGTTCACCTGCGAACCGACGTACGCACCGAAGTTCATCGTGACCGCGTCGACACTGCACTGCGCCGCGTGCGCGCCGGTGGCATGGATGCAGGCGCACGCGGCGACCGTGAACAGGCTGCGCTTCACTGGCTGGCTCCGCCCGCCGGCCTGGTCTCGCAGACCAGGGGTCCGACGTTCGAGTGCACCGATCCGGCGTCCAGCGTCACGACGATCCGGCAGAGCAGGCCGTTGAAGCGCACGGTGATGCCCTGGCGTTCGGTCACCCGGGTGAGAAACGCCTCGCCGTCGAACCCGACCGGGAAGGCTTCCGCGCGAGCGTCAATGGCGACGATCGCGCCGGCCGGGACCGGCTGTCCCGAGGGCAGGACCAACCTGACCAATGCGGTCCGATCCCGCGTCGCCCCGAAGTCGATCAGCACGCCGGTGCGCGGCAGCAGCACGACCTCGCGCGTGACATCGTCGAGCGACACTTCCATCGGAACGGTGATGGGGTCCACGGCAATCTTGATCGGGCTCAGCGCCGGAATCTGGGTCAGGGCCAGCTTGCCGCCGCGCGTGCGGCCGACCTCCTGATTCTCCTGCAGGACGCGCACGTCCTCGAGGTCGGCGACGCGGACCACGGCGAAACCCTGCTCGATCGACTGGGTGACGACGAAGTCGCTGCCGACCCAGGCGATGGCGCCGGTCGCGCTGGCCCTCAGCGCCGTCGTGCCGGCGGCATCGGAGCCCTCCAGCGAGTAGCGCCCGTACGGCCCGGCGTACGAGACGCCGCCCGCGAGGAGCCGGTCGGTGTTCGCGCGCAGGTAGTAGCCGAAGCCCTCGCCGACCGGGAGAGACCGCTGCAGCAGCGCTTCGGCCCGGTGCTCGACGTCGTCGCCGCTCTTCGTCGACACGACGGACGCCGTCGCGCTGGTCAGCCGATCGAGCGGAACGGTGACCAGCGCGAGCGCCTGCGTCTGCGTGGTCGAGCTCGCAAAGCGACTCAACGACAGTGTCAGGTAGGCGTTGCCGACGATGCTCCGCGAGAAGCTCGCCGTGTAGATGGTCACCGGTTGCGCCGTGAAGTAGCGCTGGCCGGTGTAGCCGACGCTCAGCGCTCCGAGGTCGCCCAGTGGCGCCCGGAAGAAGGCTGTGGAGGAGCTCGAGACGCGCGGGAGAGGCTCGCCGATCTCCGCATAGCCCGAGGTTGCGCGCGTGGCGCGGGCGCCGAACGAGAGCAGGCGGCCCTGGCGATCGAATCCCAGCAGGTATCTGGCCCCCGAAGCACCGTTTGCCCGACTGAGCGCAGCGCCCGCGCTCACCACGCCCAGTTGGCCGACCAGCAGGTCGGCGCCGACGCCCGCGGTGGCGTTGTCGCGGTCGAACTCGGCGCGCGCTTCGGCGGTCAGGTTCCGGGTCAGTCCCGCGCGCAGGTAGCCGGAGGCGTAGCCCTGCCCGTAATCGAAGTTCCGGATGCCGTAGTTGAGGCGCTCGGCGCCCGCACTGATCGAGAACTCGGTGAGGCCGGGTTGCAGCAACTGCTGCGCGATATAGAACGGCTGCGAGATGACGCGCTGCTGGCCGAAGGCGTCGCGCACGACCAGGTTCAGGTCCCCGGCCCCGGTGATCGTCGGGATGTTGGTGATGCTGAACGGACCGGCCGGGACGTCCTGGCTGCCGACGCGGACGTCATTCACGAGGACTTCGGTGGTGCTCGGAACCGTCGCCAGGCCGCCGATGGCCAGCAGCGGGTAAGTGACGAAGCCCGGCTGGAGCGAATAGTTGGAACTGAATTGCACGCCACCGAATCGGACCGCCTGGCCCCACCAGCCCGGCGCCGCGACTCCATCGCCGACCTGGAGCGTCCGGAGCTTGCCGAGGTCGTCCCAGCGCCAGCTCGTGTCCAGGAACACGGTCCGCGGCCCGTTGACGTCCGCGGCCGTCTTGGCGTTGATCAGCGCGGTCGTCGTGCCGATTCCATGAGGCCCGAAGACCGATGCCCCGATGCTGCCGCCGAGGGTGTTGCCCGCCCCTTCGATCCGGGTTCCCTCGAGCGCGGGCGAGCTGTAGACGCCGTAATTCACGTAGCCGCCCCAGTCGGGTGTCAGCGGACGCGGCGCGCTCGCGTGCCCGAACGGGAAGTTCGACATCGGCCGGCTGTTCGGATCGAGCGACAGGTCGAGGCGCTGCTCGCGCTCGAGCACGTTCCAGCGAAGACCGGGAATGGCGCCGAGGGGCGCGAGGAGGCGGCCGTCGACGACGCGCGTCGCGGACGCCTCGAACGCGAGGCCAAGCCGACCGAGCGTATCGACGTCGAGCAGAAGTTCGTTTCCCTCGCGCACGGCGTACGCGATTCCGGGCGAAGGCTTGCCTTCGAACGTGATCGTCAGGACGGTCAGTTCTGCCGGCGCGGCAGCGACCTGCGGCGGCTCCGGCGACTGGAGGCGCGCCGCCGCGCCGTGAGCCGCAAGGGCGGTCGAGACTGCGAAGGCTGCCGCGGCGCCGCGCCTAGCGCGGCGCGACGTCGAGGCTGATCGGGCCTGCATTGCTGTCCGCCTCGGCCCGCGCTCCCGCGCTTGTCGCCGCATGATCACCTGGCGCCAGCTCCAGGCTGATGAAACTGCCGGGCAGGACCGTGAAGACGGGCACCGAGTGGAGCTGGCGGCCCGCCTGCTGCAACGAGAAGTCGGTGAAACGGATGTGCGAACGGCCCTCGTTGCGAACCACCAGCCGCCCGCTGGCGCGTTCGAGCTCGACGGTCGGGGCCGGCGGACCCGGCTCGAGCGCGGCCACGAACAGCGGGAGGTCCATGCGCAAGGCGATCCGGAACGAAAGGACCTCGGGCGCGGTCGCGACGCTCGGCGCAGGTATCTCGCTCACGAGGATGCGATAGGCGCCTTCGACCTGCCGATCGGGCGAGGCGCGAAGCGCGATCCGGACCACCTGCGTCTCGCCCGGCTTGAACGAGAAGATCGCCGGGCTGATGATCAGGTCGCGCGTCTCGTCCTGCTCGTCCTGGCCGTCGCGCTGGACCCACGCGCGCTGCTGCACCTGCATCGTCGCGGCGGCGTCGCCGCGGTTCGTGACCTGGAGCACGGTCGACGGAGCCTTGGCCGACAGTTCCAGCCGCAGCGGCGAGACCGTGTAGTTGTTCTGGGCCGCTGCCGGTCCGATCGAGAACAGCAGCGCCATCGCGCCGATCCAAGCTTTCATGGCCCCCGCCAAGCCCCGCTATCGGTGAAAGGAAGTTTCCCGCGGACGCAAAGACCTTCGTCGATCCTCCCGCGGGATGCACTACGTCACGGTCAGGGTCGCCGTGACGATGTCGGTGTAGGTCCCGGCCTGCGGATACTGCGCTGCCGGCACAGAGATGCAGATGGGGATCGGCTTCGGGCCCCCGGTAGTCGCGAACAGGCTCGTCGCGATCACCGTGTTCGCCGCGTTCCACTCGGTTCCGGGCAGCGCCGGGCAGGTGTTCGGCCCGCCGTCGACCAGGACGTTGGGCCGTGACAGGTTGTAGCTGATGTAGTTCGTGGTCGCCCCGGCGCGCAGGCGCTTCTGCGTCCCGGTGGCGTTCGCACCGTTGTTCAGGGCAACGCTCACGGTTGCGCCCTTGTTGCAGGTCAGGTTCACCGTGCTCGCCGTATTGGTCACGGCCGAGCCGGCGGCGATCGCGGCGCCGTTCAGGCTGACGGTGGCCGAGCCGAACGTGCAGGCGGCCACGACGGTCGCGGAGACGGTGATCTGGGCGGAGGCCGCCAGAGGCAGCGCAAGGGCGAGCAGCGCCCCTGTGCCGAGGATGCCGAGTTTCTTCAAGATTCCCCCTAGTGAGCTGGCGCTGACGGCCGGCATGTGATCCCGAGGGTGCGGATCTTACGCAAACACGGTACGCATATGAACGTACGCAAAGCCACGAAAAGGGCGGCCGGCGCAGCCCAATTCAGACCCGATGGGGACAAGTCCGACCAAAGCCGTCAACTACCCGGCATTTCGAGGAAATCGTCGACTGGCTGTGGCCGGCGGCGGCAGAGTGGGGGCGCGGAAACCGCCTGGCGACCGACCTCTACTTCGGCGCGCGCAGCACCCTGGGCGGGAAGTACGGCTTCTTGAGGGCCCGGCCCTGGCCGAGCACGAACCCGGCCTGGCGGCCGAGCCTGAGCTGCTCCTCGCGCTCGATGCCTGCGAGCACGAAGGTTTCACGCGTCAGCCCGAGCGCGCTGACCTCGCGGGACAGCTCCTGCCAGAGTTCTTCGCGCGCGCTGATCGGCGCGAGCATCTTCGCGAAGTCGGGTGCCACGAAGTCGATGGCCGACAGTTCCATGCTGGGGCGGGGCTCGCCGAAGCGATAGCCGACCGCGATCTGGTAGCTGCGCAGCAGGTCGATGAACTCGCGGACCCGGTACGGCCAGCGCAGCCGCTCCATCGAACCGCGCAACAGCACCGACAGGCGATGGGCCGTCAGCCTGTGCGTTTCCAGCGTCTTGGCGAGGCTCTCCAGCGAGCGCTCGATCGAACCGAACGAAATCGTCACGGCGATCCGCTCGACGCGCTCGTGCTCCAGCATCGAAAACGCGTGCTCCATGGCCGCCAGCTGGATCTGCGATCGAAGCGAGCGGTCGGGCTCGAAGTCCGCCGTCCAGACGTACAGCTCGTCGAACCAGCGCTGCGAGCCGACCAGCGAGCGCGTCGGCCAAACCAGCGCGCGGACCCGCGAGCCGAAGCGGCTCAAGGAGTCCACGGTGGGATCGAGTTCGACCTGGTGGGTGCCCAGTTCCGGGCGGTATTCGCTGTTCGCCATCATCGCTGCCGCGGCGCCATCGCCGCACCGCGATTGTCCGGGAAATGGGAGCCGTCAGGAAGCGGTCACCCGCGGCGCAACGACGGCGGTGGATACGGAGGCCGGATCGCGAGCCCCTGGCCGAGTTCGAATCCAGCCCGCGCGGCCATCCGCGCCTGCTCGGCTTCCTGCACGCCGCCGATGATGGTGGTCCGCGTGTCCAGCCCCACGGCACGCACCTCGGCGGCGAGGTCGGTCCACGCTTCTTCGCGGTTGGCCGTGGTGGCGAGCACCTTGGCGAACTCGGGCCGCACGAGCTCGACGCCCCGGAGTTCCATGCCGACCCGGGGCGCCGAAATGCGGTATCCGACGTGATAGCCGAGTCCACGCAGCATTTCCGCGAACCCGCGCAGGCGGTATCGCGACCGCAGGCGGTCCGGAGCGCCGCGCAGCATCACATAGGTGCGGTGCGCGAGCAGGACGTTGCGCTCGAACAGCGCGTTCAGCGGGTCGAGGGCGCGTTCCACCGTGCCGAAGGAGATGGTGACGCCGACCTGCTCGACGAGGTCGTACTCGAGCCACTTGAAGGTGTCGCGCAGCGCGTTGATCTGGATCCGGGCCCGCTGCGTGACGGTCGGAGCCGCGCCCTCGGTCCAGACGTAGAGTTCGTCGAACCAGCGCACGCCGCCGGCAAAGGCGCGCGTCGGCCACAGCGTGGCGCGTATCGAGCCGCCGAAGCGGCCCGCGCCTGCCCCTGTCCTCGACTTGGGAGCGCCCTGTGGCGTCACGTGGCTGCCGGCTTTCGTGCGTACGTCATTCGGGAACAGCGACCGCTACAGCCGCACTGCACCGGCCTGAAACGCCCTGACTGGAAGTCTCGAGGTTCACGTGGGTCGCGCCTGTCCGTAGGTGCTGAAGCGCTCGAGCACGCGCTCCATTTCGGCGCGATCGAGCAGGCGTGGCTCGCCGAGCGCGCGCACGATCACGTACGTCCGTGCCAGGTTCTCCACCTCCACCGCCAGCGCCAGCGCCGCGTCGAGCGAGGCGCCGCATGCGATGACACCGTGATGCGCGAGCAGGCAGGCCTTGCGGTCCCGCAGGGCGGCCAGCGCGTTGTCGGCGAGTGCCTGGGTCCCGAACGTTGCGTATTCGGAGCAGCGGATGTCGTGCCCGCCGGCCACGGCGACCATGTAATGGAAGGCGGGAATGCCAAGGCCCTGGCAGGCGAGCGCTGTCGCATGGGCGGAATGGGTGTGCACGACCGCATTGAGTTCCGGACGCGCCGCGAGGATCGCGGCGTGGAAGCGCCACTCGGACGAGGGCTCGCAGCGCCCGGTCGCACGGCCGTCGTCGCCGACGAACGCGATGTCGTCGGCCTCGAGGCGGTCGTACGGAACGCCGGTCGGCGTCAGCAGGAAGCCGGCGCGCGTCCCGCGCGCGCAGCGCACCGACACATTGCCCGACTTGTTGACGTTGATGCCGCGCTCGTTCATCGCGCGCGCCGTGGCGATGACCGCTTCGCGCAACTCGCGGCTGTCGTCCCGAAGCCCGGTCATGCCGCCTGCCGCTGCTCGGGAAAGAGCGCGCCGAGTTCGCCCGGCGCGACCACGCCGCGCTCGGTGATGATCCCGGTGACGAGCCGGGCGGGCGTGACATCGAACGCCGGATTGGCCACGGGCGTGGCGTCGCCGGCGATGCGTACCGTCGCGCGCCGATGCTGCGGATCGAGGCCAGCGACTTCCCGCACCTCGCTCGCGGCGCGCTCCTCGATCGGAATGCCTTCCAGACCGTCGTCGATGGTCCAGTCGATCGTCGGCGACGGCACCGCCGCATAGAAGGGCACGCCGTTGTCCTGTGCGGCGAGTGCCTTGAGGTAGGTGCCGATCTTGTTCGCCACATCGCCGCGGGCGCTCACGCGATCCGCGCCAACCAGCACGAGGTCGACATCGCCGTGCTGCATCAGGTGGCCGCCCGCGTTGTCGACGATCAGCGTGTGCGGCACGCCGTGCGCGGCGAGCTCCCACGCCGTCAGGAGCCCCTGGCTGCGCGGCCGCGTCTCGTCGACCCACACGTGGACCGGGATCGCGGCATCGTGCGCCTGGTAGATCGCCGACAGCGCGGTGCCGAAGTCGACCGTCGCTAGCCAGCCGGCGTTGCAGTGGGTCAGCACCTGCACCGGGCTGCGCGTGCGCGCGTGCACGTCCGCGATCAGCCGGGCGCCGTGCGCGCCGATCGCGCGATTCAACTCCACGTCCTCGTCCGCGATCCGCGCCGCTTCGTGCCAGGCCATCTCGGGGCGCTGGGCCGGCGGCAGGGGCGCCAGGACGGCGCGCACGCGGTCGAGTGCCCAGCGCAGGTTCACGGCCGTCGGGCGCGACGCGTTGAGCCGTCGGTGGGCATCGGCCAGATGCGCGTCGCCCGCGTCGCGCCGCATCGCCAGCGCGAGGCCGTACGCGCCGGCCACGCCGATCAGCGGTGCTCCGCGCACCGCCATCGTGCTGATGGCTTCGATCACGTCGTCGACGGAACGCAGCACGCGCGTGGCGAACGCGTGCGGCAGGCCGCGCTGGTCGATGATCTCGACCGCGCTGTCGGCGGTCGGCCAGAGCGAGCGGTAGGCAATGCCGTTGACCTTCATGCGCAGGATTCTACGGACCGGTTCCTGGCCAGGCCGCTACGGTCCCGGCGTCGCCACCCAGCGCCGATCACGCCAGGCGGAGCCGCCAAATGACAAACGGCCCCGCAGGGCCGCTTGTCACTCTGCGGCCAGATCAGAACTTGTACTGGATGGAAACCGACCACATGGTGATCGAGTCCGATTCGCCGCGATAGTCGTAATCGTAGTTCTCGTACTCGCCGCGCATGCCGAGGTTCTTGTTGAACATGTACGTGGCGCCGAGACCCCAGGCAAGTTTCGTGGAGTTGTCGGAGTCACTGGCGGCGCCGAGGCCGGGCGCCGTGACGGTGACCTCATTGTCCAGCCAGCCCATGCCGATCTTGCCGAAGATCGCCCAGTTGTCGACCGGATACTGCGCTGTCAGGAAGGCGCTGAAGCCCGAACTCTTCAGTTCCGCGTTCACGGCTGTCCCGGCGACCGGGACGCTGACCTTGGCCTTGCCGAACGCGCCGTAGCCGATCTCTGCGCCGAGGTACGGGGTGAACATGTATCCGCCGTAGAGCTTGAAGCCGATGTCGGTCTTGTCGCATTCGCCAACGCAGCCGCCGCTCCAGTCGTAGTCCGACAGGCCGATGGAGGCGCCGACATACGGGCCGACGCCCGGGCTCTGCGCGAACGCGGCGCCGGAGGCCAGCGAAGCCGCAAGGATGGTGGCGCCAAGCAGTCGTTTCATGTGTGTCCCTTTCGTCATGTCAGTAGCGACAGTGCACCCACGCTATAGCAAGTGCGTCGCCGTGCCCTCACCTTTCAGGACACCGATGAGCCAGTTTCACGGGAGCGCCGCGTCCACTCCGAGGGTGCATTGACGCTCGGCAATCGGGGCCGCCGGGAGTTGCTGCTCGGCAACAAGAAGAGCCCCGCAACTGCGGGGCTCTTCGGAGCAGCGGCCTGCGCTGAGCGACAGCCGCTAGAAGCGGTATCCGACGCCCGCGGTGAACATGTCGACGTCGAACTTGGGATTGCGGCCGTCCTCTGCGCTGGTCCGGTCCCAGTCCACGCGCGCGGTCCACGACTTGGCGAAGTCGAACGTGAGCCCGACACCGTAAACGAACTGGCCGGTCGTTTCGCGGTTCTGCGCGCTGAAGTACTCGACGGCCCCCGTGGACAGATCCTGGACTGCGGCGTTGCCCCGGAACTTGCCCGTGATCGCGCCCCAGCCGACGCGTCCGACCACGCTGACGGGCCCGACGGGCACGCGACCGACCACGGAGGCGACAAATCCGGAGGCGCGGATGTCCGAGTCGATCGGGATCGGCACGGTATTGGCCGGGGGGTTCGCCAGCACGCCGGGCAGGGTCCCGGCGCCGAAATCGAGGAATGAAGCCTCGACACCGAGCCACGGGAAGAAGTGGTACCCGGCGCGGAGATTCCAGGCGAATCCCGAGTCGTCGCATGAAAGACCACTGCTGCACGCTTCGATGTCGAACTTCGAGACGCCCGCTCCGGCGGCCAGGTAGCCCTTGCCCTCCTGCGCGCCGGCAGAAGCGGCCGCCAGCACCAATGCCAATCCGATCACTGCCTTGCGCATTGCTCCTCCATTCGTTGCCCGCTGCAAAAGGGGTTGCGGAAGGTGATTATTCGCCGCGACCGCGGTCGGCGAACGGCGAAAAAGCGGCCGTGATCAGGCTGGAAACGCGAAACGCCGGGCGCGTCGCGGTCAACCGCGCGTCACGCGCGCGACGCGAGCCGTACGCTCCGCGAACTGCTGGCAGTCGGCACAGCGGGTGGCGGCCGGGTTCGCGAACAGCCGCGCCCGGGCGATCTCATCGCCGCACTCGGTGCAGACGCCGTACTCGCCCTCGGCGAGCCGCTTCAGCGCGTTTTCCAGCTTTTCGAGTTCCTCGGCCTCGCGCGCGACCGCCGCGATGTCCATGTGGGCGGCGGTGTCGGCAGCCGCATCGTCGTCCGTTTCCTCGCGGCGATTCGGCAGGGCGGCATCCTCGTGGGTGTTCAGACCGTGACGGTGCAGGCGCTCCTGCACCTCGGTGCCGACCTCCGCGCGGCGCTGTTTCAGCGCGGCAGCGAGCGATTGCAGATCCGTCTCCGATAACGGGGACACCATGGGTCTCTCGATTACAGCTCTTTCCTAGCAGGGAGGCTACGAAGGGCGCGGCCCCGTGCCGTTGACGCCGGTCAACGGCACGGTCGTGCCGATGGTCCTTTCGTCGCAGATGAATCTGATATGTTGCGATTTGTTGCTTTGCGACATTGGCGTCATGATGCATGCCATGACGTTCCCCGCGTGCCCGCTTCGCCAACGAGTCGAGGCTGAACCATGAGCCTCGACGCCATCCATTACCTGCGGCCGGCGCTTGCGCCGCGATCCATCGCCGTCGTGGGAGCAAGCCACCGGCCGGAGTCCTTCGGCCGGTTCGTCATGAACAACGTGCTGTCGGCCGGTTTCTCGGGCGACGTGTTCGCAGTCAACCCGAAGCACCGAACCGTCGACGGGCGCCCCTGCCTGCCCTCGCTGAAGGCCTTGCCACAGAAGGTCGACCTGGCCGTCGTCGTGACGGCAGCCCGCCACGTGCCCGGCATCGTCGACGACGCGGCGGCGCGCGGCATTTCGGCGATCCTCGTGCTGTCGCCCGGCCTGTGCGACCAGGGACCGGATGTGCAGCGGATCGAGCAGGAGGTGGTGCAGCGCGCGCGTCGCGGCAAGGTACGGCTGCTGGGCCCGAACTGCCTCGGGCTGATGCGGCCGGACATCGGCCTGAACGCCAGTTGGGCACGCACGGTCGCGCGCCCCGGCAACATCGCGCTCGTCTCCCAGTCGGGTGCGGTGACGACGGCGCTGCTCGACCACGCGTGGACGGCGGGCTTTGGCTTCTCGACGGTCCTGGCCACCGGCACCGAGTCGGACGTCGGCATCGCCGAGATCCTCGATTTCCTGGCAGGCGACACCCTGACCCGCTCGATCCTGCTGTACGTCGAGGGCATTCACGACGCGCGCGGATTCATGTCGAGCATGCGTGCGGCCGCGAGCGTGAAGCCCGTCATCGTGCTGAAGTCGGGCAAGTACGCCGCCGGCGGGCGGACCGCGCTGAGCCACACCGGCGCGCTGGTCGGCAACGATGCGGTGTTCGATGCCGCCTTGCGCCGGGCCGGTGCCGTCCGTGTGCCGAAGATCGGGCACCTGTTCGCCGCGGCCGATACGCTGGCCAACGGTCGCCTGCCGCGCGGCAACCGGCTGGCGATCCTGTCCAACGGCGGCGGGCCCGGAGCGCTGGCGGCGGACGAGGTCGAGGGCAACCATGTCGCGCTCGCCCGCCTGTCGGAGGCGACCCACGCGGCCCTCGCCGCTGCCTTGCCGCCCGGCTGGTCGCGCACCAACCCGGTCGATGTACTGGCCGACGCGGACGGCGCCCGCATGGCGACCGCGTTGAAGCTGCTGATCGAGGACCGTGCCAACGATGCTGTCCTGGTGCTGTTCTCGCCCACGCCGCGCACGAGCGCCGAGCGCGCCGCCGAGGCTCTCCTGCCGATTGCCGCCGCGTCGGAGAAGCCGGTGGTTTCGGCCTGGCTCGGCGAGAAGGATGCCGGCCGGGGGCGGGCCGTCTTCAAGGCCGCGTCGCTGCCGGCGATGTCGACCCCGGAGCGCGGCGTCGAGGTGTTCGGTCACCTTGCCCAGTTCGTCCGCAACCGCGAACTTCGCCTGCAGGTGCCGCCGCCGCGAATCGACGAGCTGAAGTTCGACATCAACGCCGCCCGCCGGATCATCGACGGCGCGCGGGCCGGCGGCCGGCACACGCTCGACGAGCAGGACAGCAAGGCGCTGCTGGCTTCGTTCGGGATCGAGACGGCGATCGGCCTGTTCGCGCGCAGCGCGATGGAGGCGCGGCAGGCGGCGCTGCAGCTCGGCTTCCCCGTCGTGCTCAAGGTCCGCGCGGACGGGATCACGCACAAGAGCGACGTGGGCGGCGTCCTGCTCGGGCTCGCCAATGTCGACGAGGTCGAGCGCGGTTTCGAGGCGATCGCCGCCCGCCTGGTCGAGCGTGCTCCACAGGCGCGGTTCCTCGGCGTACTCGTGCAGAAGATGGTCATGCGGCCGCAGGGTCGCGAACTGATCGTCGGCCTGGCGCGCGATCCGACGTTCGGCCCCGTGATCAACTTCGGGATGGGAGGCATTGCGGTCGAGGTGTTCCGCGACTCGGCCGTCGCCGTGCCGCCGCTCAATGCGTTCCTGGCGCGCGACCTGATCTCGCGCACGCGCGTGTCGCGAATGCTCGAAGCGTTCCGCGGCGCGCCTGCCGTCGACATCGACAAGGTGATCGAGGTCCTGCTGCGTGTGTCCGAGCTTGCCTGCGAAATCCCGGCAGTCGCGGAGCTCGACATCAATCCGCTGCTCGCGGACGAGCACGGCGTCATCGCGCTCGACGCGCGCGTGGTGGTGACCAACGGCCCGCTGGTGGCCGATGCCACGTTCTCGCATCTCGCCATCCACCCGTATCCGCGCGCGCTCACTCGGCAGGTCGAGCTGAAGGGCGGCGAGAAAGTGATCCTGCGCGCGATCCGTCCGGAAGACGCCGAGGCGGAGAGGCGCCTGATCAGCCGGCTGTCCCCGCGCACGTCGTACCTGCGCTTCCACGCGCCGGTGCGCGAGCTGACGGTCGAACGCCTGGTGCGCTACACGCAGATCGACTACGACCGCGAGATGGCATTCGTTGCGATCGACGCCAGCGGGGGGCACGAGGAGATCCGCGGAATCTCGCGCTACACGCGCAACCCGGACGGCACGTCGGCCGAGTTCGGCGTCATCGTCGAGGATGCGTGGCAGGGCCGCGGCCTCGGGCACGTGCTGATGCAGGCACTGGAGGACACGGCGCGTGCGCGCGGTCTCGCGCAACTCATCGGGCTCGTCCTGCGCGAGAACGACGAGATGGGCCTGCTGATGCAGCGTCGCGGCTATGGCCCGCACCGGGACGAGGAAGACCCGGGCGTGATGCGCTACGTCAAGCCGCTGCTCGACACGCCCCCGTCCTCGCTGCCCGAGCCGACGGCTGCCTGAAGCGCCGGTCGCTCCCGGAACCGAGCCCCCGGACGGCCGCGCTGCGGCCATCCGCGCCGCGGCCATCCGTACAATCGTCCGCTTCCAGCTGCTGCCCCGCCTTCCCGTGACCCGGTCGTTCATCTCTCGCGAAGCGCTGGTGCGCGCGACTGGCGCGCTGCTGGTCGCGTGGCTCGCGCTCGTCGCGGCGGGCGCCGCGCAAGCGCAGGGCGAGCGCCGGGGATTCCTGTTCGAGATCCGCAAGGGCAGCCAGGCGTCCCTGCTGTTCGGCACGATCCACGTCGGCCGTCCCGACTTCTATCCGCTGCCTCCTTCGCGCCTGTCGCGCCTGTCGCGGATCGACGCGCTCGTGCTCGAGGCGGACATCACGGACATGGCGCGTGCCGCGACCGCGACCCGGCAGCACGCGATGTACGGTCCGGGCGAGGACGGCCTGGACAAGCGGCTGCCGGCCGACACGCTGAAGCGGGCGGAGGCCGTGCTCGCCAGCCACGGGATCGATCCGAGGCCGATGATGCGGCTGAAGCCGTGGATGCTCGGCTCGGTGCTTGCGCTGTTCGAGGCGGCGCAGGTGGGTTACGTCCAGGGAATGGCTGCGGAGTCGTACCTGGCCGGACTGGCGAAGGCCGGGAACCGGCCGATCCTCGAGTTCGAAGGGATCGAGCAGCAGTTCTCGCTGTTCGAGACCGCGCCGTGGTCGACCCAGGTGGCGTTTCTCGACGAGGCGCTGAAGGCCGTGGAGTCGAAAGCCGCGCGGCGCGAGATCGACCGGATCGTGCGGGCGTGGGAGACGGCGGACCGTCCGGAACTCGAGCGCCTGCTCGCGGAAATGCAGGCGCAGCCGACGCCCGGCGCGCGCTTCACCGTCGACACCATCGTGTTCGGGCGCCACCCCGCGATGGTGCGCCGGATCGAAGCGCTGATGGCCGACGGCCGGAACTACCTGTTCGCGGTGGGATCGTTGCACCTGGTCGGTCCGCGCGGACTGGTCGAGATGCTGCGCGCGCGCGGGTTCACGGTGAACGAACTGTGAAGTCGCGGTTGCAGGTCGAGTTCGGCGGCGCGTCGCTCGAACTGCTCGCGTCCGGCGCACTCCACTGGCGAGCGCGCCGCTGCCTCATCGTCGCGGATGCGCACTTCGGCAAGGCGGCGACCTTCCGCGCGCGCGGGGTTCCCGTGCCCCGGGGCACGACGCGCGAGACGCTGGCGCGCCTTGATGCGGCGCTCGACCAGACGCAGCCCGCTTCTCTCGTCTTCCTCGGCGATCTCTTTCACGCCGCGGAAGCGCACGCGCCAGCCACGCTGGCCGCCCTGCGCGCCTGGCGAACCGCCCGCGCTTGCCTCGACGTCGTGCTCGTCGAGGGCAATCACGACCTGAAGGCCGGCGCCCCGCCGCCGGACCTCGGCATCGAAGTCCGTCCGGAGCCGTGGTGTGTCGATGGCCTGGCGCTTTGCCACCACCCTCGGTTCGTTCCCGGTGCCCACGCGCTCGCTGGCCACCTGCATCCTGCCGTGCGCATCAGCGGTCGCGCCGGCGACAGCGTCCGGCTGCCGTGCTTCTGGCTGCGCGACGGGTTGACCGTGCTGCCGGCCTTCGGCAGTTTCACCGGCGGAGCGCGTTTCGATCGCGAACCGGGTGACCGCGTCGTCGCGATGGCGGAAGGCAGGCTCTACGAGATTCCTGCGCTGTGCGACGCCGGCTGACTCACGGCCGCGGCCAGAACAGGTAAGCGTCCATCGCCAGCACGCCGCTGTCGACGCCGGCCTCGATGCGCTCGACGCGCGGATTCCGGCCGGCGGCACCGACCGCGACCATCAGCGGCAGGAAGTGCTCCGGGGTCGGATGCGCGCGCGGCGCATGGGGCGCCGCTTCGGCCCAGTGCGCGAGCGCCAACCGATCGTCGCGCCGCAGCGCATCGTCGACCCAAGCCGTGAACTCGCGGACATAGGCTGCCGGCTCGCGTTCATCGACCGACATGGAGCCGCGCCGCCGCGCATCGGCGATCCACTCGCGCAGGTTGTGCGTCATGTGTCCCGAGGCGAGGACCAGCACGCCTTCGGCGACCAGCGGAGCGAGGGCTTCGCCGACCCGAAAGTGGTGGCCTGCGTCGAGCGAGGGCTGGATCGAGATCTGCGCCACGGGCACGTCGGCTGCGGGGAGCAGTTTCAGCAGCGGGACCCAGGCGCCGTGGTCGAGGCCGCGGCAGCCGTTGGCCGCGGCCGGCAGGCCCGCGTCCTTCAGCAGTTCGATCGCGCGAGCGGCCGCCGCCGGCGCGCCGGGCGCCGCATAGCGGATGCGGTACAGCTCCTCCGGAAAGCCGCCGAAGTCGTGCATGGTCTCGGGCTGCTGCGCCGTGCCGACCATCGGCAGTTCCGTTTCCCAGTGCGCCGAGGCGACGAGCACCGCCTTCGGCCGTGGCAGCCGCAGGCCGAGCGCGCGCCACGCCTCGCCGGCGCGCCCTGCCTGGACGGCGTGCATCGGCGAGCCGTGCGAGATGAAGACGGTGGGCAGGGCGGCGTTCATGAAGGCCACTTGGTCGGAGGGGCGGACGCGATCAGGCGGTCTGCAGCCGGGTGCGGCGGGCGGCCGTGCCGAAGCGCAGCGCATATGCGCCATCGCCGAGCAGGGACTGCACGAAGAGGGTGATCGTCCAGAACGCGGGGTACTCCCAGCCGCCCTTCGGCGCCGAGAAGAGCCAGCCGTTGCCGACGTGCGCCCACGTCGCGCCGAGCATGATCGGCACCAGCGCCAGGGCGACCCAGCGCGTGCGCACGCCGAGGATGAGCAGCGCGCCACCGACCAGTTCGGCGGCGATGGTGACATAAGCGAGCAGGGCGGGCAGCCCGAGCGACTGGAAGAACTGGACAGTGCCCGGCACGGTGAAGACGAGCACCTTCAGAAGCGCATGGGCGATGAACATCGTTCCCAGGGACAGGCGCAGCAGCAGCGCGGCGTATTCGGGGCGTGCATCGGTCATTTCGGCTCTCCGGTGGTTGGCGAGGCTGCGGTGTGCAGCCGATGACCGAACAGTACAGATGGCGATTACAGGGATAAACAGACAATTCTGCAAATGATTATCCTGAAAAAGAGAATAATCGGCGCATGGATCGCCTCTCATCGATGGAAGCCTTCGTCCGCGTGGTCGAGGCCGGCAGTTTCGTCGCCGCCGCCGACCGCCTCGGAATCTCCACGTCGTCGCTGTCGCGCCTGGTGGCCGGTCTCGAGCAGCACCTCGGGGCCCGGCTCCTGAACCGGACCACCCGTCGCCTGTCGCTGAGCGAAAGCGGACAGGCGTTCTACGAGCGGTGCGTGACGCTGCTGGCCGACCTGGCCGAAGCGGAGGCCGTGGCGGGACAGTCCGCGGCGCAGGCGCGTGGCACGGTCCGCCTGACCTGTTCCTACAGCATGGCGGAGCAGAAGGTCGCGCCGGCAATCGCGTCGTTCGTCGAGCGGCATCCGGCCGTCAAGTTCGAACTGGTGGTGTCCGACCGCGTCGTCGATCTCGTCGAAGAGGGGTTCGACCTGGCGATCCGTGTCGGCGCGCCGGGCAGCGATCGGCTGGTGGCCCGCCGCCTCGGGTCGATGCAACTGGTGCTGTGCGCCGCGCCTTCGTACCTCGAGCGCCACCCGGAACCGCGGCATCCGGCCGAGCTCGCGGGACACAACGCACTGACCTATGCGTACTCGGCGTCGCCGCGGCTGTGGCGCTTCACTGGCCACGCGGGCGAAGCCCACGAGGTGCGGGTGGCGGGCAACCTGCACGCGAACAGCGGCGACGCGCTGCGCGCCGCGGCGCTCGCGGGCATGGGGATCATCAACGAGCCCGACTTCCTGCTCGACCCGGCGCTGCGGGCCGGGCGGCTGGTGCGCCTGCTGCCCGGATACACCGGCGGCGGCGGGGAGATCTGGGCGGTTTACCCGAGCCGGCGTCACCTCTCGCTGAAGGTCCGCCTGTTCGTGGACCATATCGCCGCGGTCTTCGCCGGCGCGCCCGCCGGTGCCGCGGCGCAGCATTAGTTCCGGCCCTCTAAAGCCCCGATTGACGCTCGCGGCGCGCTGGGAAATAGTACGAACGTTCGTTTTTTAGACGACCGTCCACGCGCCGTTCACCGGCGCGTTTTTCAATCCGATGCCGCCGATCGCCTCCGCCCTGTCGAACCTCGCCACCGCGCTCAGTCCGCGCAAGGGCGAGATGACGCGCGCGGCGATCGTCGAGGCGGCGATGGGCATCGCCGCGCGCGACGGGCTCGAAGGGCTGACGATCGGCACGCTCGCCGACCAGATGCAGATGAGCAAGAGCGGGGTGTTCGCGCACTTCGGCTCGCGCGAGGACCTGCAGCTGGCCGTGCTGAAGGAGTACGTGCAGCGCTTCGTCGACGACGTGCTGCGCCCCGCCGTGAAGAAGCCGCGCGGCCTGCCCCGGCTGGAAGCGCTCCTCGAGCGCTGGGTGGCCTTCCTGGCGCGCGAGATCTCGCGCGGCTGCATCATGATCGCCGGCGCCGTCGAGTACGACGACCGCCCCGGGCCGCAGCGCGACGAGATGGTCGCGATCATCACCGGCTGGAAGGCCGAACTGCTGAGGGCGATCCGCCAGGCGGTGCGGGAAGGCCACCTCGCGCGCGGCACCGACGCGCAGCAGATGGTGTTCGAGATCTACGGCCTGATGCTGGCGATGCACCAGGATGCGCGCCTGCTGCGCTCCGCCGACAGCGCCAAGCGCGCCCGCGCCGGGCTGCGCAGGCTGCTCGACGACGCCCGCCCCCGCACCGCCCCCGCCTCCGTTTCGATGCGCCGTCCCGCGAAGCGTGGGGCGGCATCCCGCAGCAGGAAGTGAGCAACAGAGCAAGGAATCAAGGAGATCCCGCAATGCCGACCTACAAGGCTCCGTTACGCGACCAGCAATTCGTTCTGCACGAGTTGCTCGGTGCCGTCGACGTACTGAAGCAGATGCCGCGCTACGCCGACCTGGATGTCGACACCGTCAACCACGTCGTGGAGGAGGCGGCCAGGTTCTGCGAGGACATCCTGCTGCCGACCAACCGCGTCGGCGACGAGGAAGGCTGCACCTACGATCCCGAGACGAAGTCGGTGAAGACGCCGACCGGCTTCAAGGAGGCGTACGACGCGTTCCGCGAAGCCGGCTGGCAGGGGCTGGCGGCCGACACCGAATACGGCGGCCAGGGGCTGCCGCACCTGCTCCAGATCGCGTTCTACGAGATGCAGTATTCGACCAACCAGGCGTGGGCGATGTATCCGGGCCTGACGATCGGCGCCCACGAGTGCCTTGTGCACCACGGGTCACAGGCGCAGAAGGACCTGTACCTGCCCAAGATGACGACGGGCCAGTGGACCGGGACGATGTGCCTGACGGAGCCGCATTGCGGCACCGACCTCGGCATGCTGCGCACCAAGGCCGAACCGCAGGCCGACGGCAGCTACAAGCTGACCGGCGAGAAGATCTTCATCTCCTCCGGCGAGCACGACATGGCCGAGAACATCGTGCACCTGGTGCTGGCGCGCCTGCCGGACGCGCCGCAGGGCACGAAGGGCATCTCGCTGTTCATCGTGCCGAAGTTCGTGCCGGTCGGTTCGGGACCCGACGCCACGGTCGGCGCCCGCAACGGCATCCATTGCGGCGGCCTCGAGCACAAGATGGGAATCAACGGCAACTCGACGTGCCAGATGATCCTCGACGGCGCGAGCGGCTGGCTGGTCGGCGAGCCGAACAAGGGCCTCAACGCGATGTTCGTGATGATGAACGGCGCGCGGCTCGGCGTGGGCGTGCAGGGCCTCGGCATCACCGAGGTCGCGTACCAGAACGCGGTGGCCTACGCGCGCGACCGGATCCAGGGCCGCTCGCTGACGGGCCCGAAGGCGCACGACAGGCAGGCCGACCCGATCATCGTGCACGCCGACGTGCGCCGCGCGCTGCTGACCGCGCGCGCGTACGCCGAGGCGGGTCGCGCGTTCGCGTACTGGGTGGCCCTCATGGCCGACACGCAGTTGTCGGCCGCGGACCACGAGCATCGCAAGTTCGGCGCGGACATGATGGCGCTGATGACGCCGATCGTGAAGGCGTTCATGACCGACAACGGCTTCCAGTGCGCTTCGGACTGCATGCAGGTGTTCGGCGGCCACGGCTACATCCGCGCCAACGGCATGGAGCAGTTCGTGCGCGATGCGCGCATCAACATGATCTACGAGGGCACGAACGCGATCCAGTCGCTCGACCTCATGGGCCGCAAGGTCCTGATGGACAACGGCGCCCGGCTGCGCACGTTCGGCAAGATGGTGACCGAGTTCATCGAGGACAACGGCACGGACCCGGACATGAACGAGTTCGTCACGCCGCTCGCCGACATCGGCGACAAGGTGCAGAAGCTGACGATGGAACTCGGCATGAAGGCGATGGCGAACCGCGACGAGGTCGGGGCGGCCGCGGTGCCGTACCTGCGGGTGGTCGGCCACCTCGTCTACTCGTACTTCTGGGCGCGCATGGCGAAGATCGCGCTCGCCCGCGTGAAGGCCGACGGCGACCAGGTCGATCCCTTCTACCGCTACAAGCTGATGGTCGCGCGCTTCTACTTCCAGAAGCTGCTGCCGGAGACCGCGACGCTGATCCGCCTCGCGCGCTCGGGGTCGGCCACGCTGATGGAGATGCCCGCCGAGGCCTTCTGAGCGCACGCCTGGACTGGCGGCGGCCCGCCGGGAAACGAATGATCGGGAAGCAGTGACCGAATTGAAACGGAGAACACAATGAGCAACTTCGTCGTACGCAAGGTCGCCGTCCTCGGCGCCGGCGTGATGGGCGCGCAGATCGCGGCGCACTGCGTGAACGCGCGGGTACCGGTCGTGCTGTTCGACCTGCCCGCGAAGGACGGTCCGAAGAACGGCATCGTCCTGAAGGCGATCGAGAACCTCAAGAAGCTGAACCCCGCGCCGCTGGGCGTGAAGGACGACGCGCAGTTCATCGAGGCGGCCAACTACGACGACGGCCTCGAACTGCTGAAGGGCTGCGACGTCATCATCGAGGCGATCGCCGAGCGGCTCGACTGGAAACACGACCTGTACCGGAAGATCGGTCCGTTCGTCGCGCCGGACGCGATCCTGGCGTCGAACACCTCGGGCCTGCCGATCGCCAAGCTGGCCGAGGCGATGGACGCCGGGCTGAAGGCGCGCTTCTGCGGCGTGCACTTCTTCAACCCGCCGCGCTACATGCACCTGGTGGAACTGATCGCCACGCCGGCCACGCGCGCGCAGATCATGGACGACCTGGAGACCTTCCTGACCAGCACGCTGGGCAAGGGGGTGGTGCGCGCGAAGGACACGCCGAACTTCATCGCCAACCGCGTCGGCATCTTCGGCATGCTGGCGACCATCAAGGAAGCCGGGAAGTACGGCATTCCCTACGACGTCGTCGACGACCTGACGGGCACCAAGCTCGGCCGCGCCAAGAGCGCGACCTTCCGAACGGCGGACGTCGTCGGCCTCGACACCATGGCTCACGTGATCAAGACGATGCAGGACACGCTGCCGGCGTCGATCGACCCGTTCGCCGAGCACTTCGCGACGCCGCCGGTGCTGAAGGCGCTGGTGGAGAAGGGCGCGCTCGGGCAGAAGGCCGGCGCAGGCTTCTATCGCAAGGACGGCAAGGCGATCAAGGTGCTCGATCCGAAGAAGGCCGAGTACGTCGACTCGACCGGCAAGGCCGACGAACTCGTCGCGCGCATCCTGAAGAAGAAGGACCCGGCCGAGCGCCTGAAGCTGCTGCGCGAGACCGACCACCCGCAGGCGAAGTTCCTGTGGGCGATCTTCCGCGACGCCTTCCACTACATCGCCGTCCACGCCGAATCGATCGCCGACACCGCGCGCGACGTCGACTTCGCGCTGCGCTGGGGCTTCGGCTGGTCGACCGGCCCGTTCGAGACCTGGCAGGCGGCCGGATGGAAGCAGATCGCCGAGTGGGTGAAGGCGGACATCGACGCCGGCGAGGCGCTGGCCGGCGTGCCGCTGCCGAAGTGGGTGTTCGAAGGCCCGGTCGCGAAGGCCGGCGGCGTGCATACGCCGGACGGCTCCTGGTCGCCGGCGCAGAAGAAGTTCGTCGCGCGCTCCGCGCTGCCGGTGTACGGCAAGCAGTTGTTCCGCGCGCCGCTCGCCGGAGAGACTTCAGTCAGCGGTCACAACGGCGGCAAGACGGTGTTCGAGGACGAGGCGGTGCGCCTGTGGACGCTCGAGGGCGGCCCGATGGCGGAAGTCCTGGTCCTGTCGATCAGGACCAAGGTCCACGCGATCGGCCCGGGCGTGGTCGCGGGCCTGCTGAAGGCGGTCGACCTCGCGGAGTCGCAGTACCGCGGGCTGGTCATCTGGTCGCCGGACGATCCGTTCTCCGTCGGCGCCGACCTGCAGGCGATGATGCCGGTGTTCATGAGCGGCGGCGCGAAGGCGATCGGCGCCGAAGAGAAGAAGATGCAGGATGCGTTCATGCGCCTGAAGTACGCGCAGGTGCCGACCATCGCCGCGGTGAGCGGCATGGCGCTCGGCGGCGGCTGCGAACTGATCCTGCACTGCTCGAAGGCGGTCGCTTCGCTCGAGAGCTACATCGGCCTGGTCGAGGTCGGCGTCGGCCTGATCCCCGGCGCGGGCGGCCTGAAGGAAGGCGCGCTGCGCGCGGCGCAGGCCGCGCAGGCGGCCGGCATGACGGACGTCTTCCCGTTCATGAAGAACTGGTTCCTGAACGCGGCGATGGCCAACGTCTCGAAGTCGGCGCTCGAAGCCAAGGCGATGGGCTACCTGCGCCCGACCGATCTCGTGGTCTTCAACAGCCACGAACTGCTGTGGACGGCGATCGGCGAGGCGTTCGCGATGCATGCCACCGGCTATCGCCCGCCGCTGAAGCCGAAGGCCTTCCCGGTCGCTGGCCGCACCGGGGTGGCGACGATCAAGGCGCAGCTGGTGAACATGCGCGACGGCGGCTTCATCAGCCAGCACGACTTCTTCATCGCGAGCGGCATCGCCGACGTGATGTGCGGCGGCGACGTCGAGGCGACGGCGCAGGTGGACGAGCAGTGGCTGCTCGACCTCGAGCGCAGGTTCTTCATGCAGCTCGTGAACCACCCGAAGTCGCAGGAGCGAATGATGGGAATGATGTCGACGGGCAAACCGGTCAGAAACTGACCGGCTTGCCCTCTGACATCTTTCCATGTGGACGCAAGGGGGGCCTGCCAGCCCCCCTTGGAACCCCCCGGCAAAAGAATGAGAAGTGGAGCCAACTGAAATGACTCGACAAGTACAGGATGCATACATCGTCGCCGCGACGCGCACGCCGATCGGCAAGGCGCCCAAGGGCGTGTTCCGCAACGTGCGGCCGGACGACCTGCTGGTCGCCGCAATCCGCAATGCGATGTCGCAGGTGCCGACCCTCGATCCGAAGGCGGTGGAAGACGCGATCATCGGCTGCGCGATGCCCGAGGCCGAGCAGGGCCTCAACATGGCGCGCATCGCGGTGCTGCTCGCCGGCCTGCCCAACACCACGGGCGGCATGACGATCAACCGCTTCTGCTCGTCGGGGCTGAACGCGGTCGCGATCGCGGCCGACCGGATCCGCGTCGGCGAGGCCGACGTGATGATCGCCGGAGGCGCCGAGTCGATGAGCATGGTGCCGATGACCGGCAACAAGCCGGCGTTCAATCCGGCGATCTTCGCGAAGGACGAGAACGTCGGAATCGCCTACGGCATGGGCCTGACGGCCGAGAAGGTGGCCGCGCAGTGGAAGATCACGCGCGAGATGCAGGACGAGTTCGCGCTGCAGTCCCACAGGAAGTCCATCGCCGGCATCGAGTCGGGCGAGTTCAACGACGAGATCACGCCGATCGAGGTGGTCGAGAAGTTCCCGAACCTGGCGACCGGCGAGCTCGACATCCGCACGCGCACCGTGAAGCAGGACGAGGGTCCGCGCGCCGACACGACGCTCGAGGCGCTGGCGAAGCTGAGGCCGGTGTTCGCGGCGAAGGGCAGCGTCACGGCCGGCAACAGTTCACAGACGTCGGACGGCGCGGGCGCGCTGATCGTCGTATCGGAGCGGGCGCTGAAGCAGTTCAACCTGACCCCGCTGGCGCGCTTCGTCAGTTTCGCGATCAAGGGCGTGCCGCCGGAGATCATGGGCATCGGCCCGAAGGAAGCGATTCCGGCCGCGCTGGGTCTCGCGGGCCTCAAGCAGGACGACCTCGGCTGGATCGAACTGAACGAGGCGTTCGCTGCGCAGGCGCTGGCGGTCGCGCAGGAACTCGGACTGAACCCGGACGTCGTCAACCCGATCGGCGGCGCCATCGCGCGCGGCCATCCGCTCGGCGCGACCGGCGCGATCCGCGCGGCCACGCTGGTCCACGCGATGCGCCGCAGGAACATCAAGTACGGCATGGTGTCGATGTGCGTCGGCACCGGCATGGGCGCGGCGGGGATCTTCGAGCGGGTGTAGGCGGCGCTTTGCGTGTACGCGAGCCCTGCGGGCTCGCACGTGCACGCAAAGCGGTTTGAACAGGCGGGCCGCCTTCGGGCGGCCGGGCGGCGGCCCGCAACACCGGGGCAACGCAAAGGCGCGCCGAGCGATCGCCCGGCGCATCGCTTGAAGCTGCCGCTTCTTTCGCTATCGTTCACCGACGACAAGTACCCGTCGGAGCGGAACATCCAGTGAAGGAGCGGAACGATGGGCGTGGCTGAGCGGTTCTACGAGGCCTTCATGGTGCGGGATCACTACACCATGGGTCTGCTGTACGCGGAGAACGCGACCTTCAGCGATCCGGTGTTCCCGCTGCTCAACGCGCGTGGCGCCCGCATGATGTGGAACATGCTGCTGACGCGCGCCGAGGATCTCGGCATCGAGGTGAATATCCTCGACGACAGCCCCACGCGCGCGAGCGTCGACTGGGTCGCGCACTACACGTTCGGCGCGACCGGCCGCCCGGTCGTCAACCGGGTGCATACCGACATGGCGCTCTCGAACGGCCGCATCGTCCGCCAGGTGGACGGCTTTAGCCTGTGGCGCTGGTCGGGCCAGGCGCTCGGCGCCAGGGGATGGCTGCTCGGCTGGACGCCATTGGTGCGCAACAAGATCAGGGCGCAGGCCGCGCATTCGCTGCGGGAGTACGCCCGCAAGGCCTCGCCCGGGGATTCAAACCAGGAGACACGATGACCATACGCACCGAGACCATCAACGGCGTCGCCCGCATCGAGATCGCGCGGCCCGAGAAGAAGAACGCGCTGACCGTCGCGATGTACCAGGCGATGGCCGACGCCATCGCCGCGGCGAACGACGACGGCCAGGTCCGTTCGCTGCTGATCCACGGCCAGAGGGACATCTTCACCGCGGGCAACGACCTCGAGGACTTCATGAAGAACCCGCCGGCGGGGCTGGATGCGCCGGTGTTCCAGTTCATGCAGGCGCTCGGCTATTGCGAGAAGCCGGTCGTCGTCGCGGTCAACGGCGCTGCGGTCGGCATCGGCACCACGATGCTGATGCACAGCGACCTCGTCTACTGCGCCGACAACGCGATGTTCTCGATGCCGTTCGTGTCGCTCGGCCTGTGCGCCGAGTTCGCGTCGAGCGTCCTGGTCTCGATGAACGCCGGCTACCACAAGGCGGTCGAGAAGCTGCTGCTGGCCGATCCGATCAGCGCCGAGGAGGCGCTGGAGATGAAGATCGTCAACCGCATCGTGCCGCCCGCCGAGGTGCTCGACTACGCGGTCAGGCAGGCGGAGCGCTTCAACAAGCTGCCGCCGGCGTCGGTGCGCGAAACCAAGCGCCTGATGAAGGCGAGCTGGAGGCCGATGGTCGAGAAGATCATCGTCGAGGAGGCCAAGTCGTTCAGCGCGATGCTGCGGCAGCCGGAGGCGAAGGAGGCGTTCACCGCGTTCTACGAGCGCCGCGCGCCGGACTTCTCGAAGTTCAGCTGACGGCGGGGCCGCCATGCCACTGCGCCCGGGCATGACGCCCGAGAAACTGAACCATCGGTCCGGCGACAACCTGCCGGGCTGGTTCAGCATGAGGGTCGTGGATGTTGCCGAAGGGCTGGTCGCGATGGAATGCGCGATCCGGCCGCAGTTCCTCGCGCCGAACGGATTCCTGCATGCCGCTTCGGTGATTGCGCTCGCCGACACCGCGTCCGGCTACGCGACGATCGCGCACATGCCGGAGGGTGCGACGAACTTCACGACGATCGAACTGAAGTCGAACTTCATCGGCACGGCGACCGAAGGCTCGCTGCGGGCCGAAGCGCGCGCCGCGCACCAGGGAAGGACGACGCAGGTGTGGGACGCCGTCGTCACCCACGTGGAGAGCGGCCGGACGATCGCGCTCTTCCGGTGCACGCAGATGATCCTCTGGCCGAAGCACCGGTGATCCACGTCGCCGCGAAGGCCGTGCTCGGGCCGCTGCTGTATGCGCAGGCGGTCCGGTTGCGCCGCACGGCGCTGGAACTGCCCGAGCCGGCCGGCCGGCGCGAGGGTACCGCCGGGTCCGGCGAGCTCGCGCTCCGGCTGCTCATCGCCGGCGACTCGAGCGCCGTGGGGGTCGGGGCCGCGACCCAGGACCGCGCGCTGGCCGGGCTCCTCGCGAAGGAACTGGCGCGTCGCCTCAAGGGCCGGGTGCGGTGGCAACTCGTTGCGGTGAGCGGCGCGCGCTCGGAAGATGTGCTTCGCCTGCTGATGCGCGGGCGGTTGCGCCGGGCCGATGTCGGCGTCGTCATCGTCGGCGTCAACGACATCACGAAGGAAGTGCCGCTGCAGCAGGCGCTGCGCAAGCGCGGCCAGATCGTCGCGCTGATGCGCCAGCGGTGCGGGATTCGCCACGTCCTGTTTCCCGCGTTGCCCGAGATCGAGAGGTTTCCGGCGCTGCCGCAGCCGCTGGCGTGGTACGCGGGCCGCCAGGCCCGCCGCAACAACAACGCGCAGGCAGCCTGGCTCGCTGGGGAACAAGGCGCCAGCCACGTGACGATGGACGGCGTGCTGGACCCTGCACTGATGGCGGACGACGGCTTCCATCCCGCGCCGGCGCTGTACGCGAAGGTCGCGAAGCGGCTGGCCCACCACATCAAGCACGAGGTGCTCCCGCGCCTCGAGAACAGTCAAGGAGCGAAATGAACCTCAAGGGAAAGACGATCTTCGTCTCCGGCGCCTCGCGCGGCATCGGGCTGGCGATCGTGAAGAAGGCGGCGGCCGACGGTGCGAACGTCGCGATCGCGGCCAAGACGACCGATCCCAATCCGAAGCTGCCGGGCACGATCTTCACGGCGGCGGCCGAGATCGAGCAGGCGGGGGGCAGGGCGCTGCCGCTCCAGTGCGACATACGCGACGAGGAGCAGGTGGTCGCGGCCGCACGGAAGACGGCCGAGACGTTCGGCGGCATCGACATCCTGGTCAACAACGCCAGCGCCATCAACCTGACGCCGACGCACGCCACCCCGATGAAGCGCTTCGACCTGATGTTCGGCGTGAATGTCCGCGGCACCTACCTGTGCACGCAGGCCTGCCTGCCGTACCTTAAGCAGTCCGCGGAGCGCGGGCGCAACCCGCACATCCTGACGCTGTCGCCGCCGCTGAACATGGACCCCCGTTGGTTCGCGCCGCATGTCGCGTACACGATCGCCAAGTACGGCATGAGCATGTGCGTGCTCGGGCATGCGGAGGAGTTCCGGCCGTACGGCATCGCGGTCAATGCGCTGTGGCCGCGCACGGTGATCCAGACCGCGGCGCTGCAGATGATCCCGGGCGTGCAACCCGAGCACTGCCGGAAGCCGGACATCATGGCCGACGCCGCCTACGCCATCCTGACCGCGGACGCGGCGGCGACGACCGGCAACTTCTTCATCGACGAAGAGGTCCTGGCGAAGACGGGAGTGACGGACCTCTCCGGCTACTCGGTCGTGCCGGGCAGCCGGCAGCTGATGCCGGACCTTTTCCTCTAGGAAAGCGGTCCGGGTCGACGGCTGCGCTCGCCTCGCCTGCGCGTTGTTCGTGTTCCGAGAGCTTCGGCGGCGGTAACGACCGCTCTCAAGGAGCTTCGGCGCAATGAGGGTTGCAGCGGAGTCCCTTGCGCGCCGACCGCGCTACGGGGCACCGCGACTCCGCGCGACTCGGCGGCGGTCGACCACGGCCCATGGCACTTCCTGCGGGCGCGCAGCTTTCGGAGTGAGGCCGGCGCGTGCGCGTGCGGGGTGCCTTCCGGCGGGAGGCGTGCTCGGCCCGCCGGAAGGCTGACTGGCAACGCCCGCCGCCTGAGCCGCGCTCCGCGCGGTACCCCGCAGCGCGGCCGGCGCGCCGCCCGAT
>Ga0209391_10000126_pt1 | contig 28836 bp, 26 predicted proteins | sample PPLLak3March2015_FD_187246 | JGI IMG/M metagenome (GOLD analysis project Ga0209391, IMG submission 187246) | Freshwater sediment microbial communities from Prairie Pothole Lake near Jamestown, North Dakota, USA - PPLs Lake P7 Core (1) Depth... | ecosystem: Environmental > Aquatic > Freshwater >...
CAAAAAAAAATGCCCTCCTCCGATTAGAGAGGAAGGCATATTCTGGAGTGATGTATCCGTATTTTTGCGCCCTGTGACCTTGGTTCGTGTTGCAGTCTTACCAAGATTGGTTGCAATAATACCACTAACACGATCGATTGCAACCTTTTTGTTGACAAAAAAACAACATATTTTCGATACAGCGATATTTTTCCTGTCAGGCAGTCCCGGACTTGCGTGGTGTACCCCGCTTACCTCAGGCTGGCTGTAAACCTTGGAGATTATCGGGGAAGCGGTGGGCCGGGCGTGGAGAACCCTTGTTCGGGCTAGCCGCCGTACTCTGCCTTCTGTTCCCTGGCCATCAGGGCGGCAACACCCTCTGCGGGATTCCAGCCATAATGAATAATACCGTTAACCTGCTCTGAGATCGGCATGTTTACCTTGTATTGAATGGCCAGACGTTGAACTTCGGCCGCACTGTTGACGCCTTCGACAACCTGGCCGATTTCATCCAGGGCTTGCGCAAGCGTTCTTCCCTTGCCGAGCATTAAACCCAGCCGCCGGTTGCGTGAAAGATCGCCAGTGCAGGTCAAGATCAGATCACCTGCACCTGCCAAACCCATCAGTGTTTCAGGTTTTGCTTTTAACGCCACGCCAAGACGCATCATTTCAGCCAGTCCGCGGGTGATCAGGGCGGCGCGGGCGTTGTCACCCAACTTCATGCCGTCACAGATACCGGTTGCGACAGCCATGACATTCTTGACCGCCCCGCCGAGTTCTGCGCCGATCATGTCATCATTGGTATACGCGCGGAAACGACCACCGTGCAGCGCGCCGGCCATGATCTTGGTGAAAGCGCTATCGGTACCGGCGACCGTTACTGCGGTAGGCAGGTTCATGGCCACTTCTTTTGCAAACGATGGCCCGGTGACGACCGCCAGCGGCGTGCCTCCCGGTAACAATTCCAATGCAACCTGGTGTAACAGACGCCCGCTGCCTGGTTCAAAACCCTTGCAGGCCCAGGCAACGCCTTGCCCGGGGCGCAGAACTTCGCGAATGGTTTTCAAGACCTCGGCAAAGCCGTAGCTCGGCGTCGCCACCAAAACATGGTCTGCCGCTGCTACCGCCGTAAGCAGGTCGTTTTCGACGACGATGGATACCGGGATATGAATGTCGGGCAGGTAGCGATGATTGAATCGAACCGCCCGAATTTTTTCCAGGTTTTCGGTATCGCGATCCCACAAGACACAGCGGGAGCCACTACGGTCAAGTTGCAAGGCCAGGGCGGTTCCCCAGGACCCGGCACCCAGCACTGCAATCTTTGGACCTGTCATCGAATCAGGCGTTTCCCTGGACTTCCATGTTTGCTGCCGCATGCGCCTGTGCCTGCGCCTGCGCTTCCCGCATCCGTTGTGCATAGATCATGTCAAAATTGATCGGCTGCAACACCAGCGGCGGAAACCCGCCTTCCGCTACCAGGTCGGTAATGATCCGGCGCGCGTAGGGGAACAGGGTGCCGGGACACAGCGTGTTCAATGCGGCATGCATGGCTTGTTCACCCAGGCCGACGATGGCGAAAATACCGGCTTGCTGAACTTCGGCGAGATAAGCCGTTTTTTCACCCATAGTGGCTGTTACAGTCACTGTCAAATTGACTTCATGAACACCTTCGGCGAGATTTTCAACTTTCTGGGCAAGGTTTAACTTGATCTCAACCTGTCCGTTTTCCTGGAAGATCTGAGGCGCATTGGGAAGTTCAAAAGACACATCTTTCACGTATAGCTTCTGCAGCTGGAATTGTGCCTGCTGCTGTTCCTGGTTCGTTGTAGCCTGATTCTGTTCTTCTGCCATGGTCTTATTTCTCTTTGCTATGAATAGTTAGTGCCACTCATCTGGCGATGAAATGACGTGGAAAATTATCTCATTACACCATCTGTATGACCAGACAGCCTTGCTGCCTACTGACGCGCGAGCGGATACTGATCGGCCACCCACTGGGTTGTTCCGCCCTTGAGAACGGCCACGTCGGTCGCACCCATTTTTACCAGTTTCGCTGCCGCCAAATGGGCAGTCTGGCCATTTTTACACACCACCAGCACCGGACCGGATTTCAATTTTACGATTTCCGGATCGCTTTCATTGAATCGGGATAATGCAATATGCTTCGCCCCCGACAGATGCCCTTTTGAAAAATCCGCGGCGCTCGATATATCCACAATCGAGGTATTTCCATGGTTGATTTTTTGTACCGCCTGGAGTGGCGTCAATTCGGCGTAACCGCGCGTGCGCCGGCTGATTTCCGTCCAGATCAGCAACAGGATTATGGCGCAAAAGCCGGCTACCAGCATGCCATGATTACCTGCAAATTCGATCAATTGTCCCACGTTTTTATCTCCTGAAGATCATTGGCGGCAAGCATCGGAATCCAGTTTCCAATGATTTCAATTCGTAAGGAACCTCTGATTAATTCTGAGGTTCCTGCGACACATGGATGTGTCGCCAAATCAACGGTGCCAAGCCGTTGATTTGTAAGGCAGTCGAAAATGACACTTTTCGGCTGCCGCGCTCTGATAATGCCAGGATGGCATTAATCAGAGCTTCCTTAAATACAAGGACACAATTCAATACTTTTCGCCATACGGCCTTTGTGGCGGTATTTCACCTGCGACCGGTCTGATGATATGAAATAATATGCTTCTCGCATTACCGGTTTTCGAGCCACGCATGCGTGGCATCCTTGATCTCCACCGCGCGCCTGTGTCATGTTGTGGCACAGGGATTGGATTGCAAGAGTGATCCGCCAAATTTTACCCGGACAGCAATTCGCCTGACGAGAAGCGCGATATAAACGGTATCGAATCAATTGGTATGCAAGTACTCTGTTTTACCTGAAAGCATGGAAAATCAATGACCGCAATAGAAATAAAACAATCCGCAAAAGCCCATCCGGCCCGACCGTTGTTGCTAATGATACTGGATGGCTGGGGCTACCGGAAGGATGCGACGGATAATGCCATCAGCGAGGCACATACGCCTTGCTGGGATGCGATACAACGATTGGGGGTGGCTACGACCATCGACACCTCCGGCGAATTCGTCGGTTTGCCCGCCGGCCAGATGGGAAATTCTGAAGTCGGGCACATGAACATCGGCGCCGGGCGTATTGTTTTTCAGAACCTGACCCTCATCAGCAACGCAATCCGGGACGGCAGCTTTGCGCACAACCCGGCGCTCGTCACGGCCATCGAGGCAGGCCGCAAGCCGGGCTCGACCCTGCATATCATGGGTCTCCTGTCGCCCGGTGGCGTGCACAGCCACGAAGATCATTTTCTCGCAATGGTGCAGACCGCCGCCGCCCAGGGCGCGGCGAGCATCAGGGTGCACGCCTTTCTCGACGGACGCGACACACCGCCGCGCAGCGCCGGTCCTTCAATCCAGAGAATGCAGGACTGCCTGGACTCCCTGGATAACGCGGACTTTGGCAGTTTGTGCGGCCGTTACTTTGCGATGGATCGCGACAAGCGCTGGGACCGTGTTGAAAAAGCCTGGAATGTACTGGTCAAGGGCGATGGAATGTTTCATTACGATGATGCTGCTACGGCACTCCAGTCAGCCTATGAGCGCGATGAAGACGACGAATTCGTCAGCCCGACGGCGATTGGACCCTATACCGGTATCAAGCATGGTGACGCTGTCATCTTTGTCAATTTCAGAGCCGACAGGGCGAGGGAAATCAGCCAGGCGTTCATACAACCGGATTTTTCCGGTTTTGAACGCAAGGCACCGAAACTCTCGGCATTTGTTTGCATGACCCAGTACCTGGAAAATCTGCCGGCGCAGGTTGCCTACCCCCCGGAACCGCTCACCCAACTGCTGGGACAGGTATTTGCGGAGCATGGCCTATCCCAACTGAGAATCGCGGAGACCGAGAAATATGCCCATGTGACGTTTTTCTTCAATGGCGGCGAAGAGGAACCGTTTGCAGGGGAACACCGAATCCTGGTGCCTTCGCCCAAGGTGGCTACCTACGACCTGCAGCCTGAAATGAGTATTGGCAAGCTATCGGAAGAACTCGACAAGGCCATTCGTGGCGGAGTCTATGACGTCATCATCTGTAACGTTGCCAATCCCGACATGGTCGGACATACGGGCAACATGCAAGCGGCCATTGCGGCGGTTGAAGCGGTGGATGGTTGCCTGGGGGTTGTGTTGCAGGCGATACAGTCGGTAAAGGGTGAGTTACTGGTCACTGCTGATCACGGCAATATAGAGCAGATGAAAGATGACCAGACCGGTCAGAGCCATACGGCACACACAACCAACCCCGTGCCGCTGGTCTATTGTGGCCGCAAGGCCCGGGCTATCGCTGGCGGCGCGCTCAGGGACATCGCACCGACGATGTTGTATTTGCTTGGCCTGGAACAACCCGTCGAAATGACCGGACGTCCTTTGCTGGAGTTGATCGACGGGCCTTCTGCCAAGGACTGAGCCGTCAGTGCCCTCAAGGCGTGTCCTACTCATCGGCGTGTCGGTCTGGCTGACATTGGGCCAGATGCCCTGCCATGCCAATGAAAGCCCCACGAAAACGGAGACTGAAGACCGGCTGAAACAGCTGAAAACTGACATAAGCTCTTTACAGGACGAATTGGAACGCACCCGTACTTCACTTTCCGGTGAACAGAAGGCTCTCAAAGCGGCCGATCTCGAAATCCAGGCCAGTGCGTTGGAACTGCGTGAATTGGAATCAACCCGCCGGCAACATGAACGCGAAATCATCGTCCTCCAGGCCGAGCGCAGGGATTACCTTGACAGCCTCGAAGAGCGCCGCGAAATCCTTGCCGCCCAAATCACGGCGGCCTACCGGCTCGGACGGGAATCCCGGTTAAAACTCGTTCTGAACCAGGACAGCCCTGCGCTCCTGTCGAGAACGCTGGCTTATTACGAGTACTTTAGCCAATCCCAAGCGGCCCAAATCAATGAACTGAGACAGGTCTTGCAGACCCTCGATGCGATGCAGGCGAACATTGACCTGGAACTGTCAGTGCTCGACGAGGTTCAAAAGAGCAAGCAGGCCGTGCTGGATGAAATGACAGATCAGCGCAAGCAACGCCAGGTGGTCATTGAAAGTCTGTCCCGCCGTATCGATTCCGATGAAAACCGGCTGGCGGAGCTGCAACGCGACAGGCAGGACCTCGAGGCCTTACTGGAAAAGCTGTCTGATGTGCTGGCCGATATACCAGCAGACCTCGGCCAGCAACATGGCCTGCCTGTTCTGAAGGGCAAGATGCCGTTACCCGTGAAGGGCCGTGTCAGGCACGCTTTCGGTCAATCCAGAACAGGTGGATTAAGCTGGCAGGGTTGGCTGATCGGCGCTGAAAGGGGGAGTGAAGTCCAGTCGATCGCATATGGCCGGGTAGCATATTCGGACTGGCTAAGGGGTTATGGACTGCTTATGATCATCGATCACGGTGACGGGTTTATGAGCCTGTACGCCAACAATGAGAGCTTGCTGCGCGAAGTCGGTGACTGGGTAGAACCGGGCAGCAATATCAGCACCGTTGGCACCAGTCCGGTCACCGGGGACGGCTTGTATTTTGAAATACGCAAAGACGGTAAGGCCATGGACCCTGCAGTTTGGCTGAATCGTTAGGGTACCTCTGGTCAATTCAGAGGTTCCCGCAACACATGGATGATGTCGCCAAATCAGCGGCGCTGAGCCGTTGATTTATCAGGCAGGCGAAAATGACAATTTTCGGCAGCCGCTTGCTGGTAATGCCAGGATGGCATTGTGCAGAGCTTCCTTGGAGAATTCATGAACAGAACGCGAAAGGCAAACATGAAACGAATTGGCAGAAAAGTGATGTTGGCGCTGCTGTTGATACCCGTCGTGGCACTGGCAAGCGACACAGGGGGCACACCAACCAGGGCACAGTTGTCACTGGATGATTTACGCACGTTCACCGATGTATTCAACCAGGTGCGCAACAATTTTGTCGAGGAAGTGGATGATCACACGCTCATAAACGCCGCCATTCGTGGCATGCTTGCAGAACTGGACCCCCACTCTTCCTACATGGAACCGGATGAGTTCCGCCAACTCGATGATGATTCCCAGGGCCGGTACAGCGGCATCGGCGTCGAAATCGATATCCAGAACAATAACGTCAAGGTCGCCTATGTCATAGCCGGCGGTGCAGCGGACGAGGCGGGCGTGGTCGTGGGTGACGTGATCACCTCCATCGACCAGGTCGATGTGCGCAAGCAGAACCTGCAACAGGCGATTGACAGCTTGCGTGGCGAAGCTGGCTCCACGGTGGCAATCACCGTCCGCCATGCGAATGGGGAAGTGTCAGATCTCAAGCTGGTTAGGGAGTTCGTCGAAGTTGCCAGCGTATTCAGCAGGCCGGTTGACGATGATTACGGCTACTTCCAGATCACCCACTTTACCCGCAAGACCGCCGATGAATTGCTCGAACAGGTCGAATACATGCAGTCCAACCACGCAGGGCCGTTGAAAGGCGTGGTTCTGGACCTGCGTAACAACCCCGGCGGAGTATTGGTGCCCGCCGTGACCATCGCCGATGGTTTGCTTGACGACGGATTGATAGTGACGACCCGGGGACGCGCAGAAAACCAACTGGAATACTCGGCAAAGCCCGGCCAGTGGCTGAAGGGTGTGCCGGTGGTTGTGCTGGTCGATCGCAGCACGGCATCGGCATCTGAAGTTCTGGCCGGCGCATTACAGGACCACGAACGTGCCTTGATCGTGGGTGAAAAGACATTTGGAAAAGGCTCGGTCCAGTCCGTGTTGAATCTGCGCAATGGATCCGGCATCCGCCTGACGACATCGCGCTACTACACGCCCGGCGGACGGTCGATACAGGCCGAGGGTATCCAGCCGGATGTGGAAATCACGGGGGTACAAATGGTCGAAAATGCTGACCCGCGTAAAAGGGAAGCGGATCTTGACGGGCACCTGAGCAGCGAACCGGCAAAGGGCCAGTCGGACTTCGGTTCCGAAGTTAGTGCTGCTGAAGACTACATGGTCTACCAGGCGCTGATGCTGTTGAAGGCCGCGGCGATACTTTCACCCCGGCAGGTCAACTCCGGCTCCTAGTAGCGGAATTTCCGTTCAGGCGCGGCTACGGCCACCCGGCTGGATCGGGAACGGTGTAACTTTTTCACCGCTCTCCCGGTCACGAATAACCGCCGGACCCTTTTTCTTTACCTGCTCCACGCGCAGTACGCTGTGCATGGGCAGATACAAAATCTCGACACCATCAAATTCATTGCGCATTTTTTCCTCGGTCGGATCAATGACGAGGGAATCATTGTCACCGAGTTCCAGACCCGAGACCTCGATAAAACCCAGTAACCCGCTTGTACAAACGCCGGTACTGAACAGCTCGTAAACCTTCCCGTGGTTAAGGAAAGCAATGCGAAACAGCTTCTGGTTATCCGGTCTGGACATGCTTTATCCCAATTTAATCTGTGCAGTTGCACGCACCAACAAAGCGAAAATCAAACCCAGCGTGAATCCCACTATGTGAGTCCACCAGGCCACTATTCCATTAATGGGGCCTAAAACGGTATAAACCAACTGCAGGGTAAACCAGGAACCGATCACGAGCAGGGCCGGTACCCTGGCAAACTGGAGGTAGAGACCCAAAGGCAGCAACATACCGATACGCTGGTACGGAAACATGCCAAGATATGCGCCAACCACCGCCGAGATCGCGCCACTGGCGCCGACGATGGGCGAGGTCAAATCCGGTAAGCGTACCGCGACAAACAGGTTGGACAGGGCGCCACCGAAAACGAACACCATCATCATGCCGAGGCCACCAAGCCGGCGCTCGAGCGGCAAGCCGAAAACCCATAGATAAACCATGTTTCCCAACAGGTGTAACCAGCTCGCGTGGATAAACAGGGCACTTAAGAGGGCCAATAACCGGTAATCGGCCCAGGCTGTGAATGGTTGACTGAAGATCGGCGCGAGCTGGCGGGGTATCACCCCGCCCAACTCCTGCATTGCGTTTTGCGCAAGCGGTGTCATGCCGTAATGCAACAAATTGACGCCCGTACAAAATAGAAACAGGGTCAATGTCACCCATGGGAAGCGCGGTGACGATTTTGACCAGTTGGTGACAATGCCCGAGTCCATCTGCAAAGACCGTCTTATTGACGGCTATCTTTCTACCAGGAATTGATAGAGACGAAAGCTGAAGACAACACCATCGCGCCTGATTTCCTTGACCACGAGTCCGGGCTGGGCAGTGTCACCTTCTGCCAGACGCTGGCCATTGATCAGCACGAAGCGGTCAGACGGATTGGTGGCATAAACCAGGACGCTGAACTTGATTTCCGGCACCTCGGCACGGACCGAATCGGGCAGTTCCCAGTAACCGATGGGTTCGGGCTCGCCGGGATGAAATTCCTGCGGCACCGTTTCAACCGGTTGACTGATCTCTGCAGGTTCCTCGGCGGGTATACCCGCAGTCCCACCGGCGGATGGTTTGAAACCTGAGCGGGGTGCGCCTGCAGCCTGGTCTGCAGAAGTCGTGGGGGCGCCTGCATACTCGGCCACAGACGATAGGGTTGCACCCGCTTTCTCGGCCACAGACGACGGGGGTGCGCCTGACGCCGGTCGCTGCGCGCTTTCTGCAGGTGGTTGATAGGATTCCACCGGCGTCCTGTCTGGCGAGGCGGCAGCGACGCCTGGCGCTTGCGCGGCGACATCCCCGACCCGCTGTTCTGCAACATCCGGTTTGGGGACCGCAGTTACCTTGCCAGGCTGTAGCGTGACCGGCGGCTGGTAGCTTCCGGCAGGGGGTTGATACTGTTTCCAGACCGTCCAGCCGGTCATTAACAATGCCGCACTCAGCAGCAGGGCCAGGGGCATGGTTCGGAGCGTCTCGGTAGAGGCTCCCAGCTGGTCGTCAGTATGTATGGTGGGCGTCTCATGCGGACGCCGATTCTTTTCGGATTTTCTTAGCGCTTCCAGCAATATGGACATAATCAACAGGCCTCGATCCTATTCCCAGGTGCGTAACAGTTTTGGCTCTTTAATCGATGCCGTCATCAAATGCAACAAGGTGTTGCGACCTACGATACCATCTGCATCCAGGCCATTTCGACTTTGGAAGTTTTTCAGCCAGAGCTCAAACGCAGCATCGTAAACCTGTTCCCCGGTGTATGGGTCGTCCACCCGGGCAGCCATTTCCATGATCGTCGCCACTGCCGGCCCCTTGTCACCCAGGCCGATGAAGGGTGGCCATCCTGCGGCTTGGGGCCACGCGACGAAGTAGGTTCCCAGCCAGCGTGACTCTACCGACTCCCTTGATACCGTGAGCGACTTATCCCCGGCGCCCACCAGCAGACGGTCGGCGTCCACGCCCTGCAATAACAGGTAGGCGGGCGTTGCATCCTGCAGCACCAGCACGACGGGCAATCCAAGCCGGTTGATTTTTAACCAGTTGCCCTCGTCGCGCAAGCAGGCGTAACCCAGGCTATTATCACCGTTACAGGCCGCCTGGATTGTGAATGCGGCGCCGGGTTGATTCCACATATCAGCCATGCCCTGCCAAACCAGTTGCTGATGTTCCTCGAGCCATCCATTGTCCAGCGCCTCCACAATTTTCGTTTCCACCCGTTCTTCCTGGCTATCCGCAACGGTTGGTGGAACGGTTGCGGTATTTAACGCCGGTTCCTCCACTGCGGGCAACACGATGGCATCTTTCTCCGGGTTGGCGGTATTTGCCGGCAACTGAAAATCGGTGAACGTGGCGACCGCCAGAACGGCCATCGCCGTCGCAGCGGTTGCACCCAGCCACAGAGGCCAGCGTACGCGCCTGACCTGCCGCTCACCCAACTGCACCTCGTTTGCCGCCTCGTGCACCATTGCAGCCGTCACGTCCAGGCGCTCCTTGGCAAATGCAGCGATCAGTGCACGGTCGGCAATGATGTTGATCAGCCTTGGTATGCCCTGTGAACGCTGATAGAGCGCATTCATTGCGCTCCTCCGGAACGGGTTGCGCTGCGCGCCGGCGACCTGCATGCGGTGCCGGATGTACAAATGTGTATCCTTCGGGCCGAGCGGGCTCAAGTGGTAGCGCGCGGTGATTCGTTGGGCCAATTGACGCAGGGTGCGACGCTGCAACAGGTCGCGCAATTCAGGCTGACCCAGCAGAACGATTTGCAGCAGCTTTTCCTTAGTGGTCTCGAGGTTCGTCAGCAACCTGACCTGCTCCAATGCCTCGGGACTCAGGTTCTGCGCTTCGTCGATGACAACGACAACGCGTTCACCACGCTCATGCGCAGCGATCAAATAACTGTTCAGACCATCCACCAGTAAACGTGTACTGTCGATTGAATCACGGATATCGATGCCAAGTTCTTCGCTGATCGCCGCCAACAACTCGCGCGGGGTGACCAGCGGGTTGAGCAATAATGCGATATGCGTGCCTTCCGGAACCTGCTCCAACAGACACCTGCACAAGGTGGTTTTACCGGTCCCGACCTCTCCCGTGAGCTGAACAAAACCGCCGCTTCCACCCTGGCCGATTCCGTACATCAGGTGGGCCAGCGCGTCACGATGACGCGGACTCAGAAAGACAAAAGCCGGATCGGGGGTTATTGAAAAAGGTGCTTCATTGAGCCCAAAATAACGCAAATACATGTTTCAGACCCTCAGCGTTCATAGCGATTAACTTGGCGTCACACATTTTTCTGACTCAAGCGGCGAGCATAAGTTTAGTCACGCAGGGCGCCAAGTCCAAGCACTGAAAGAGCAATCCTGCAATACAGTCATCAATCGGCGCCGGGTTGGCCAATCAACAACAAAATTTGAATTGTAACCCTTGCCGAGATATTAGCAGCAAAGCTACAATGATTGGTTAACGTTAGCTATTCATAATACATAAATCCGATAGTCCTTAGATTTCGACCTGGGTGCTGCTTACAACAGGCGCGTTTACAAGTACTTGGTAATCGTGTAAATATTTTTGGATTCATCGTTTGCGCAGCGGAATATTTTGCGCTGCAGCGCTCCTGGAACACAGTGATAATTGCCTCGAGGCCTGAGTTTTCATGAAGAAAGAAAATACAATCATCGTCGTCCTTGCCGTGTTGGCGGCCATTATCGCGGCCACCTGGTTAAGCCTGGTCGCGCCGGCCTATACCGGCAACGAAATCAACATGACCCCGGGCGTAACGCAACTGAGCGGGAATCATTTTGACCTGCACATGATTGTTTTGTGGATTTGCGTGGTTATCGGTATCGGCGTATTCACCGTGATGTTCACATCGATCGTGCTGCACCGGAAATCCCGTGGTCACGAGGCGGCGAAATTCAACCATTCCACCCGGGCGGAGATTATCTGGACCATCATTCCGGTCATTATCCTGGTCGGCATGGCAGTACCCGCAACCAAGGCATTGGTGCAGATGGAAGACTCCTCGGGCGCCGAGATGACGGTGAAGATCACGGGCTTTCAGTGGCGCTGGAAATATGAATACCTGGATCAGGACATCAGTTTCATATCAAGCCTCAATCCGACCTCCAACGCCGCCCGGCAATTGAATTCCGGCATCACGCCCGCCAGCGTCGAGAATTACCTGCTGGATGTCGATCATCCGTTGGTGCTTCCGGTCGGCAGAAAAATCAAGTTCCTGATTACCGCTGACGACGTGATCCATTCGTGGTGGGTGCCGGCACTGGGCTGGAAACGTGACGCCATTCCCGGATTTATCAACGAGGCGTGGACCAATATCGAAAAACCCGGCACATATCGTGGTCAGTGTGCTGAACTGTGTGGGAAAGACCATGGTTTCATGCCAATTGTAGTCATCGCCCTTGCCGAAAATGAGTTCGATGCCTGGGTCAGTCAACAGCTGGCTGAAAAGTCTCAAAGTGTGCAATAGGTAAAAATAAGATGACGACGGAAGCAAGCTACCAAGACGTTAGTGGTGCCCATGATGCACACGCTCACGGGGACCACAAACCCACCGGTTTCCTGGACCGCTGGCTATTCACGACCAACCATAAAGATATCGGTACGCTCTACCTGGTTTTTTCATTGACGATGTTCTTTATCGGTGGAGCCATGGCGATGGTGATCCGGGCCGAACTCTTCATGCCCGGCCTGCAGCTCGTTGAACCTGATTTCTACAACCAGATGACAACCATGCACGCCTTGATCATGGTGTTTGGCGCGGTCATGCCGGCGTGGGTGGGGTTCGCAAACTGGCTGGTGCCGATGATGATCGGGGCCCCGGATATGGCCCTGCCACGTATGAATAACTGGAGTTTCTGGATACTCCCGTTCGCTTTCACCATGCTGCTGTCCACCCTGTTCATGGATTCCGGCGGACCTGCCGCAGGCTGGACACTGTATCCGCCGCTGGTTCTGCAAACCGGCACCAGCTTCGCGTTTGTGGTATTTGCAGTACACATGATGGGTGTCTCCTCCATCATGGGTTCGATCAACATCATTGCGACCATCTTCAATATGCGTGCACCCGGCATGCGACTGTTGCGCATGCCGATGTTTGTCTGGACCTGGCTGATCACGGCTTTTCTGCTGATTGCCGTGATGCCCGTACTGGCAGGTGCGGTCACGATGCTCTTGACCGACCACTTTTTTAGCACCAATTTCTTCAATGCCGCCGGTGGCGGTGACCCGGTCATGTTCCAGCACATTTTCTGGTTCTTCGGACACCCCGAGGTCTACATCATGATCCTGCCGGCATTTGGTGTGATCTCGGAAATACTTCCGACCTTCTCACGCAAGCCGCTGTTTGGTTACGGTTCCATGGTCTATGCAACGGCCACCATCGCCTTCCTGTCCTTTATCGTATGGGCCCACCACATGTTCACCGTGGGCTTGCCATTGCAGGGCGCGCTGTTTTTCATGTACGCAACCATGTTGATCTCCGTACCCACCGGCGTGAAGGTATTTAACTGGGTCGCCACCATGTGGCAGGGTTCGATGACCTTTGAGACGCCGATGCTGTTCGCCATTGGTTTTGTGGTGCTGTTTACCATCGGCGGCTTGTCCGGCCTGATGCTCGCCATTACCGCAGCCGACTTTCAGTATCACGATACCTATTTTGTAGTCGCTCATTTCCACTACGTACTGGTTCCGGGCGCGGTATTTGCGCTGATGGCGGCGACCTATTACTGGTTACCCAAATTCAGCGGCCATATGTATTCCGAGAAGTGGGGCAAGATTCATTTCTGGCTGTCGGCGATTTCCGTCAACGTACTGTTCTTCCCGCAGCACTATCTCGGACTGGCCGGCATGCCACGTCGCATTCCCGATTATTCGCCCCAGTTCGCAGACTTCAACATGATCTCTTCGATCGGAGGGTTTGCATTTGGCGCAACCCAATTGATTTTTGTCGGTGTGATTCTGCATTGCGTTTATAAAAGCAAGGCCAAGGCAACTGCCAGGGTATGGGAAGGTTCGAGAGGCCTGGAATGGACCCTTGAATCACCGCCTGCTTACCATAGCTTCACCACCCCGCCCGTGGTGACTCACAATATGCTCAGCCGCGCGGAATAGGGCAACACTTAAAAATGAACGACCATTCGAAAGCAGACCAGCTTAGCCGTCAACGGGCACAAGCAACCAAGACCGCCTGGATACTGGGCATTATTGCGGGTTTGATCTTCCTGACCTTTGTTGTCTCCGCAGTTATTGGACGCTGAAGTGAATCTGCAACAGAAAAACCGCAAAACCGCCAGGCGCTTGATCCTGGTAGCCGTTGGTATGTTCGGTTTCGGCTTCGCATTGTGGCCTTTGTATAACCTGATGTGCCAGGTCACCGGCCTCGGCGGCCGCGCCATCCAGATTTCAGAAAATAACGACCAGGCGGTTGCGTCCGACCGGGTCATCAGTATTCGTTTCGACGCGAGTGTCAACTCGTCCCTGCCGTGGCAGTTCAAGGCCAAGGAAAAGGTCGGAGAATTCAACCTGGGCGTACCCAGCCAGGCAATGTACGAGGTAATTAATACTGGCAGCGACTCGGTCACGGGTGAGGCAACATATAATGTAAGCCCGCCAGAGGCCAGCTTGTACTTTGTAAAAACCGAGTGTTTTTGTTTCACGGAGCAGACCCTTGCCGCCAATGAAAGCCGGGAGATGCCCGTTTATTTTTATATAAAATCTGACCTGCCAGAGCACATTACGGACATTACCTTGTCCTACACCTTTTATCGGCATGGCTATGAGCCGTCGAAACGAGTGGCAAGTCATTAATTATCCAGGAAATGAGATCTAACCATGGCACAACACGCTGAAAACTCCTATTACGTTCCCCACGGCAGCAAATGGCCGATCGTAGGCTCACTGGGCATGATCACCATGCTGGCCAGCGCGGCCAACTGGATGAATGGTTCGGCCGCCGCCGAGTGGACTTTCTGGTTGGGTCTGGCAATCATCATCTTCATGTTGTTCGGCTGGTTCCGAACCGTCATACACGAAAGCGAGTCCGGCATGTACAACAGCCAGGTTGATGGTTCGTTCCGTCTTGGCATGACCTGGTTTATCTTTTCCGAAGTGATGTTTTTTGCGGTCTTTTTTGGCACCCTGTTTTACGTACGCGCCCTGGCCGTGCCATGGCTCGGCGGAGAAGGAATAGGCGCTTCAACCAATGAACACCTTTGGCCGGGCTATATGCCAGTATGGCCAACCAACGGCCCCGCCGATATCGGCGGGGAATTCCATACGATTCCCGCGTTCGGTGTGCCTTTTATCAACACCCTGATTCTCTTGAGTTCCGGCCTGACCATAACCCTGGCCCATCACGCGCTGAAAAAGGAACAGCGTAAAGCGCTGGTATTATGGCTGGCGGCGACGGTCGCACTGGGTTTTATCTTCGTTGGATTTCAGGCAGCCGAATATCATGAAGCGTATACCGAGCTGGGCTTGACCCTGGGCACGGGCATCTACGGTGCGACATTTTTCATGTTGACCGGCTTCCACGGCATGCATGTAACCCTCGGCGCCATCATGCTGACCGTTATCATGTTTCGCAGCATGAAGGGTCACTTCAAACCCAACCATCACTTCGCATTTGAAGCGGTCGCCTGGTATTGGCACTTTGTTGACGTTGTCTGGCTGGGACTGTTTATTTTCGTCTACGCACTCTGAACCAGCCCGGTCAGGAAGGATACGGCACAGCCCGCAACAAGCGGGCTTTGTTTATCCATAAAGCAGTTAATTTCACGCGGTAAAGGGTTTACTATCCGCCTGTGCCATACCTGACCGGACCGCCCGAAGGTTCGATCCAGCCCAACTGAAACATGATGTAAAGAAGCAGAAGCAGAAACAGGGAAAGGCCAATTCGCCACATCAGACGATGCAGTGTACGTTCACCCTCTCCCTTATCCCTGACCATGAATACAAATGCCGATCCCAAAGAATAAAGGATGACCACAAGGAAAAAAACGATGACGGCTTTGGCTAACATGGCTGAATTCCAGTGCGGAAAAGCCTAGAGTAAATATGCTTTCAGAAGTATTCAAGTCATTCCGGCCATCGAAGGCAGCAACGCTGGTTTTATTCCTGCTGGCATGCATATTTGCGTCATTGGGAACCTGGCAACAAAGACGTGCCGGGGAAAAACTGGTCATTGAGCAGCAACATCAAAACGCCCCGCCGTTGTCACTTGAGACCGCTATAGCACGGAGCAGCCGTTTTTCAATCATAGAAGCTCGCGGCCAGTATGACGCGAACCGCCACATTCTGCTGGATAACCAAATCTGGCAGGGACGGGCGGGCATTTACGTGTTTACGCCTTTTTTTACCACCGAGGGCACGGCCATACTGATCAACAGGGGATGGCTGCCGCTCCCCCCGGATCGCAAAACCCTGCCCCGGATAACCACTCCTGCCGATGAAGTCGTGTTGAAAGGTATGCTCAACACGCCGCCGCTGCCAGGCCTTGTACTTGGTTCGGCTGACCGGCTCGGGCGGGCACAGTGGCCTCAACTGGTGACCTATCTGAACCTGCCGGATATTTCTGCAACCCTGGGAACGCCTTTGGAAAACTGGGTGGTACAATTGGCAAAAACTGAACCGGGCGGATTTGACGGGCGGAACTGGCAAGCCGTTTACATGAGTTCCAGCCGTCACCAGGGATACGCGGTGCAGTGGTTCGCCCTGCTGGCCGCCTGTGCAGTCATGTGGGTTTTTCTCGGCTTAAGAAAACAAACTGGAATTAAAAAATGAGCCTTTCCCGTCAGCAATTAACACTCCTGGGTATATTTGCCCTTTTTCTGGGTCCTGTTCTGCTGGTCATGTTGATGCGTTCATCCTGGTGGCAATATCAACCCAGCGGCATGCAGAACAATGGTCACCTGGTACAACCGCCGGTTAGTCTCGGGCTTGGTCAAACACAGGGTATCGATACCAAATGGCTCATTCTTCATGTACTTGAGCAGCCATGCGATCAGGAATGTATCGATTACATCACCGCCTTACGACAAATCCACCGGGCCGCAGGCAGGAACTCCGATCACCTTGCCATCGTGCTATTGAGCGCTACTGAAGCCGAACCGGCGTTGCGAGCGACGCTGGAAGCAATTTATCCGCAATTCAATTTTGTTGTGGACTCTGAAAACACGCTGTTAGACACACTGGCGTCGATCAATACAGCCATCACCGCGGAACCGGCAGACATCGTCACCTACATACTCGATCCGATGCGCAATGTGGTACTTGCCTATCTGACCAGCACCAGCCCAGCCGATATACACAAGGATCTCAAACGACTGCTGAAGTGGTCTGACCAGGAGGGCAATTCATGATGCAAACCATGCACAGGCTGGCGATGCTCACCGCAATCCTTGCTTTCTGCGTGATCGTCCTGGGGGCATGGGTACGCCTGTCCCACGCCGGTTTGGGTTGCCCGGACTGGCCTGGCTGTTATGGCCAGCTCACCTGGCCCGTTGCCGACAAGGAGATTCAGACAGCAAACCAGGCTTTTCCGGATCGACCCTTTGAATCCAGCAAGGCATGGCGGGAAATGACCCACCGTTATCTTGCAGGCATCCTCGTACTGCTGGTTTTCGCGATGAACTGGTTATCCTGGCGCGGCCCGGAGGCGCTGCACAAATTCAGGCGATTGACCACGGCTTTGGCCGTGCTGATCATATTCCAGGCTCTTCTGGGTATGTGGACCGTTACCTTGAAGCTGAAGCCAATTATCGTCATGGCGCATCTGCTCGGTGGGTTGACGACTTTTTCCCTCGTCCTGTGGTTGCTATTTTCAAGCCGCAGGCAATTTTCAGATCATCCGAGCATGGCGGTTCGCAGGATGCGTGACCCGATCATCATTGCGCTCATTGTGCTCGGCGTGCAAATTGCACTGGGTGGCTGGACCAGCGCGAATTACGCGGCGCTTGCCTGCCCGGATTTTCCAACCTGCGCAGGTCAATGGTGGCCGGAAGCCAATTTCAGGGAAGGGTTTATCCTGTGGCGTGAAATCGGCGTGGACTATGAAGGTGGCTTGCTGGATGGGCCCTCACGGGTCGCGATACATCTTACCCACCGGATCGGTGCGATTGTAACCGTGCTGGTTTTACTCACACTGGCATTACGCGCGCTGAAAATTCCACGCTTGCGAAGCGGCGGTCAGGTACTCATGAGCCTGGTCCTGCTGCAGTTCACACTCGGCATTCTGAACGTTGTCCTATACTTGCCGTTGTCCAATGCGGTTGCTCATAATGCGGGCGCGGCGCTGTTACTGGCGACCTTGTTGGGTCTGCTGAACAAAACCTCAAACCGTGCTGCCTGACACCGTGTCCAGGACCTTTTACCAGTACCTGGAACTGTGCAAACCGCGCGTCGTTTTCCTGATTGTGTTTACCGCCGTGGTTGGAATGTTCCTGGCGGTTGCCGGTTGGCCCCCCTTGATCCCCTTGTTAACCGGCACACTGGGAATCGGCCTGGCAGCCTCTTCCGCGGCTGCCATCAATCATCTGCTGGATCATCGCATTGACGCGCAGATGGCGCGGACGAAACGCCGTCCTCTCGCCAGCGGAAAACTGACGCAGAAAAATGTCCTGGTGTTTGCGCTGGCGCTTGGTCTGCTCTCCATGATGATATTGATTCTGTGGGTCAACCCGTTGACCGCAATGCTGACATTTCTTTCCCTGATCGGCTACGCGATCGTTTACACCGTCTGGTTGAAACGCGCTACTCCGCAGAACATCGTGATTGGCGGTGCTGCCGGTGCTGCCCCACCTGTTCTGGGCTGGACCGCTGTAACCGGCAGCCTTGATCCACATGCTTTATTGTTGTTCCTGATCATATTTGTCTGGACACCTCCGCATTTCTGGGCGCTTGCAATCTACCGCAAAGATGAATATGCGCTGGTCGACATACCCATGCTGCCGGTAACCCATGGCGTGGCCTTCACCCGCCTGCAAATCCTGCTTTATACCGTCCTGCTCGTCATTGTAACGACACTGCCCTATCTGACCCGTATGAGTGGGATTGTTTACCTCGCCGGCGTCAGTGTTCTGAACCTCGGTTTCCTGTGGTACGCCCTGCGCATGATGATCAGCAAAAACGTCCTGCTGCCGATGTATACATTCGCTTTTTCCATTACCTACCTGATGGTTTTATTCGTGTTTTTACTGGTTGATCACTACGTGAACCTGCTGCTGTAAGTTGGTTTTCAACAAATTTTAATAGGCGTAAAATGCGCTCTCCCCACAACCCATAACGAGTCTCGTGATGCCGATTGAACCCAACCGAACCGCTCCCGCTGCAAAATCAGCATTGACAGAACTGGAAGACCACGCGGCATTTATACGCCGACATATCGGACCGGATGATGCACAAATCAGCCTGATGCTGGGTGCTCTCGGCGTTGATTCCCTGGATGTCCTGATAGAGAGCACACTGCCGCGGTCCATCCAGATGGACGGTCCGTTGGCGTTGCCGGAGGCACAAAACGAATCTGCGGTTCTGCACAGACTGCGTGAGATCGCTGATCTCAATATTCTGAAACACAGCATGATCGGTATGGGTTATCACGATACCATTACACCTCCTGTCATCCTCCGCAATATCCTGGAGAATCCCGGCTGGTACACTGCCTATACACCTTACCAGGCGGAAATCTCCCAGGGACGCCTGGAAGCCATGCTGAACTTTCAGCAGATGATCTGTGATCTGACCGGCATGCAACTGTCCAACGCCTCTTTGCTGGATGAAGCCACGGCGGCGGCAGAGGCCATGACCATGCTCAAGCGCGTCAACCGTAAAAACCACAGCATGCGGTTCTTCGTTGACCAGGGCACATTGCCACAAACACTGGATGTCATACGCACGCGCGCCGGGCACGTCGGTTTTGAAGTAATTACCGGGAACCCGGCAGAGGCGTTGGGCGATGGCGATTATTTTGGTGGCCTGATCCAATACACGGCCGCAAATGGCGAAGTCAATGATATCGAACCATGGATCAAAGCAGCACATGACAACGGTGTGTTGGTTGTGGTCGCTACCGACCTGCTGAGTCTCGTACTGTTAAAACCGCCGGGAGAAATGGATGCCGATATCGTCGTAGGCACATCCCAGCGCTTTGGTGTTCCGATGGGATTCGGCGGCCCGCACGCAGCCTTTTTTGCTACCAGGGACGATTTCAAGCGCTCGGTTCCCGGGCGAATCATCGGCGTTTCCAAAGACCGCCAGGACAGACCCGCCATGCGAATGGCCTTGCAGACGCGCGAACAGCACATCCGTCGTGACCACGCGACCAGCAATATTTGCACGGCACAGGCATTATTGGCCGTGATGGCGAGCATGTACGCGGTTTATCACGGTGCAGAAGGCCTGCAACGTATTGCACGGCGCATACACCGACTCGCGAGCCTGCTGGTCACCGGTCTCGGGTCCCTGGGATATGAGTCAGCCAATAAAGCCTGGTTTGATACCGTGACAATTCATATGCCGGATGAGCAGGCGGCGGCTGTTCTCCGCCGCGCACAGGAGGCCGGAATCAACCTGTTCAAGGGAAATGGCGGACTCAGTATCAGTATCAATGAAAAAACCACGCGTGATCACATCACGAGGCTTTGGAGCGTGTTTGCCAACAGTGCCGAGACCGGCAATTTGTCCAGTTTGGACCAGTCGCTTGATCCGGGATTCACATCCATACCCGGACATTTACAACGCAGGACGGCATTTCTTACGCACCCGGTGTTTAACCGCTACCACTCTGAAACCGAGATGCTTCGCTATATCAAGCGGCTTGAAAACAAGGACCTGTCTTTAACCCATGCCATGATCTCCCTCGGCTCATGCACGATGAAACTGAACGCGACCGCAGAGATGATCCCCGTGACCTGGCCGGAATTCTGCGACATGCATCCTTTTGCGCCAGAGGAACAGACCAGCGGCTATCGCCAGCTGTTTCACGACCTTGAGACAATGCTGATTGCGTGCACCGGATACGCTGCGGTTTCACTACAGCCAAATGCCGGTTCACAGGGGGAGTATGCCGGTCTGCTGGCGATCAAGGGCTGGCACGCTTCGAGAAATGAAGGGCACCGCAACATATGCCTGATCCCGTCATCGGCGCATGGCACTAACCCCGCGAGCGCGGCGATGGCTGGCATGGAAATCGTCATTGTGAAATGTGACGATAACGGCAACGTGGATATAGAAGACCTGCGCGAGAAAGCTGAAAAACACGCAGCGGGTCTTGCAGCGCTGATGATCACTTACCCTTCAACCCATGGTGTGTTTGAACAGAAAATCACGGCAATCTGTGACATCATCCATCAGCACGGCGGGCAGGTATATCTCGATGGCGCTAATTTGAACGCGTTGGTCGGATGCGCGGCACCGGGCAAATTTGGCGCGGATGTTTCGCATCTGAACCTGCACAAAACTTTTTGTATCCCGCACGGTGGAGGCGGACCCGGTGTCGGCCCGATCTGCACCGGTGCACACCTGGCACCTTTTTTGTCCGGTCATTCAGTGGTCAAAATTCCGGGGATTCCCGCAGCCAACGGCGCAGTTGCGGCCGCCCCCTGGGGCAGTGCCGGCATTTTGCCGATTACCTGGACATATATTGCGCTGATGGGCCGTGATGGCATGAAAAAGGCGACCCAGGTCGCCATTCTCAACGCCAACTATATCGCGCACAGGTTAGCGGCAGCCTTTCCGGTCCTCTACACCGGACCGAATGGCCGCGTGGCACATGAATGCATCATAGATTTACGACCATTCAAGCAGTCGAGCGGAATAAGTGAGGAGGACGTTGCCAAACGCCTGATCGACTACGGTTTCCACGCACCAACGATGTCTTTTCCCGTTCCGGGCACGTTGATGATCGAACCCACGGAAAGTGAATCGCTTTATGAAATCGACCGGTTCTGCGATGCCATGCTGTCCATTCATCGTGAGATCCAGTCCATTGAGAACAAGCAGATGGATGCCAACGACAACCCCCTGACCAATGCCCCGCACACCCAACTGGACCTGGTTGGAGACTGGAACCACCCTTACAGCAGGGAAACTGCTGCATTTCCGTCAGTTGCCCAATGGCACAGCAAATTCTGGCCGGCAGTTAATCGCATCGATAATGTTTACGGCGACCGGAACCTGTTTTGCAGTTGTCCGATGCCGGATGAATGGCAACTCGAAGACAGCGGTTCGTGAGACTGGTAAGAAAATTGCAGGTATAAAAAAAGGCCTCCGGAATGGAGGCCTTTGCATTTGATGAAACTGAACCTCAGGCGCTGAAACTTGCCCGGATCCTGTTCATTGCGTTAACTTCCAGTTGCCGGATACGTTCGGCAGAGACCCCGTATCGATCCGCCAGTGTTTGCAATGTTGCCTTGTCATCCGCCAGCCAGCGGCTGCGGATAATGTCCTGGCTACGTTCGTCAAGTTCATCCAGACCCTGGTACAACAGGTTGTGTTGATGATCCTGCATATCTGAATTTTCAAGACCGGCCTCGGGTCCTTCCGATCTGCTTTCAAGGTAAGCTGAGGGGCAAACATAGGGTTTGTCGTCATCATCTGAATCAGCCGACAGATCAAAACCGATATCCTGACCTGAAAGACGGGACTCCATTTCCAGCACTACCTCGGGGTTAACACCCAAATCCTCCGCTACCGTGTTGACCTCTTCCATACTGAGCCAACCGAGCCGCTTTTTGGACTTGCGCAGGTTGAAAAACAGTTTGCGTTGGGCCTTGGTCGTGGCCACTTTGACGATACGCCAGTTACGCAGGATAAACTCGTGTATCTCCGCGCGTATCCAATGCACTGCAAAAGAAACCAGGCGAACTTCACGTGCGGGATCAAATCGTTTGACAGCCTTCATCAGGCCAATATTACCTTCCTGGATAAGATCACCCAGTTGCAAACCATAACCGCCGTAACCCTTGGCCACGTGTACGACAAAACGCAGGTGCGCCAGAACCAGGCGACGTGCAGCATCCAGGTCACCTTCCTCCAGGTACCTTTGCGCCAGATTTTTCTCTTCCTCGAGCGTCAGCATTGGAACTTTATTCACTTCCTGGATATAAGCGTCCAGGCTACCGGTACCGGCCGGTACCAATAAGTGGCTGGGAACAAGTGTTGTGCTCATGTATTCTCCTCTAAGCAAGCATTTCAGTATAACATCATCATATAGGTCTTTCAGCAATCACGGTAATGATAAAAACAATACAATTCCCGGGTATTTCACGGTGGTCATACTCACACTGGTCGGTATGCAGCAAATTAATAAAACGGGCTGATCAGACAACTGATGGTAAAAATTGTTCCGGGCGCCAAACCTGTTATGAGCGGCCCAACCGCCCCCCCACTTTAAGCAACCTCAGGTAACGCTGAACCGCTATCCAGGCGCCCAGCCAGCCCAAAAAGCCACCGCACAGCAACACCCAAAGCGTGTTTTGCACGCCAAGGCCCCGCAGACTGAATATGGTTCCATAGGTTTCCAACAACAACCTGAATGGACGGCCAAGGTATAACATCGTCAAACCCAGCAGTGATACCGCCAGCAAACCACCCATCAATCCATACCACAAACCCGTATATAAAAATGGTTGTCGCACAAACGCATTACCCGCACCAACCAGAGCCAGTATCTCGATCTCCTCCGAATGCGACGCCACGTCCAGACGAATGGTGTTGGCAACAACAACCACGACGGCAAGACCAAACAAAAGCGTGAGGACGGTGGCAGCTGCCTGACCCAGTTCCATCATGCGACCCAGTCTCTGCAACCATTTATAGTCAAACTGCGTCACTTCAATGCTGTCATACGACTGCAAAAATGCGGTCAATTCGCCAATGCGCTCTTCAACCAACTCGGTCGGACCCCTCTGCGGGCTGACCTGCAGAACCCAGGGCAGTGGATTTTCTTCCAGTATGTCCAGTGAATCGCCAAAACCCGAGGCAGCGCGGAAGTCCGCCATCCCTTCAGCTGGGCTGATAATCACTACGGATTCGGGTTTCAGGCGTTTTTCCAGCTCATCGGCGACCCGTCTGACCTCTTCACCGGCCGTCCCGGATTTGAAATATGCCGTGACGGCGCTCCACTCATCCTGACGCAGGTTCAGGCCTTCAAGATTGCTCAGGACGACAAATAAGCCCAGCGGTAAAAACATGGCAATACCAAGGACCAGAACCGTCATCAGTGTGCCAACCTTGTGATTGACCAACACACCCAGACTCGAAAAAAAACTGTAGCTGTGCCGGCGCAGCCAGGCCCTGCTCTTACGGCGAATCTGGCTCGTCCAGTTGTCAGTACTCATGATCCATCACGCGCCGGAATATCATCGGCGAGACGCCCGTTTGACAATACCAAAGCCCGTTTTCGGGTTTGCCGGATCAGATGCAGATCATGGCTCGCAATCACCACCGTCACCCCCTGTTCGCTGATTTGTTCAAACAGGGTGAATAATTCGCGGGACAACTTTGGATCGAGGTTGCCCGTTGGTTCGTCTGCCAGCAACAACGGCGGCATACCCACGATGGCGCGGGCAACTCCAACACGTTGCTGCTCACCGCCGGACAGTGTCAATGGCCAGGCTTTTTCCTTATCGAGCAAGCCGACCTTGTCCAGTGCCGCACGTACCCGTTTGCGGATGTCGGCATACCTGAGGCCAGCAATGATCAAAGGCAGCGCCACGTTGTCAGCAACGGTCTTGTCCCTGAGCAGTTTATGATCCTGAAAAATCATGCCGGTATTTCTTCGCACGAGCGTTGCCAACCTGTCCGGCGCTGTGCTCAGATTTCGCTGGTCGACAATTACCTGTCCACGACTCGCACGTTCGAGCATCATGACCAGCCGTAACAGGGTGCTTTTTCCTGCGCCTGAGTGACCGGTCAGAAAAACCATGGTGCCACGTTCGATATGAAAACTGACATCGGTCAGTGCGCGACTGCCGCCTGGATAAAGTTTGCTTACCCGGTCAAATGTGATCATGGGCAAACGCTTTATCGCCGTTTGCTGCGGCCTCTGGTGTGCCGCCCCTGATTACTGCGACCGCCGGCATGAACATGCTGTCTGTCCCGTTTCGGGGCTGGTGGAATGGTGATATCCGGCATCAGTTCCAGGCCGGCGGATTCTGTTTTTATCGGATAGCCGATGTATTCCTCGATCTCCGGGAGGTGAAACGCATAGTCTTCACAGGCAAAACTGATCGCGTCACCTTTTGCGCCGAGACGGGCCGTGCGGCCGATGCGGTGGACATAATCAGGCGGGTCCTGCGGCAGGTCAAAATTGAATACATGCGTCACATCGGGTATGTGCAGTCCCCTTGCTGCAACGTCAGTTGCCACCAGTACCGGAATATCGCCGTCATGGAAGCGCTTCAATAGTTTTTGCCTCTGCTCCTGACCGACCCGACCAGAGATGATCGCGGCGAAAATACCGTTGGCGTTCAGGGTGCGTCCGACACGGTCTGCGGCAGCGCGTGTATTGGTGAACACCATGCTGTGATGGGCGCCAAGTGACCGCATCAAACCGATAAGCAGGGGCAGCTTTTCTTTATTCGCGGGATAAAACACCTTTTGTTCAACCAGGTCTACGGTGACGTTTTCGGTCTCAACCGTCAATGTTTCCGGGTTGTTCATGTGTTCATAAGCCAACTCCATCACGCGGTGTGACAAAGTTGCGGAAAACAACAATGACTGGCGTGAGGTTGGCTCTGGCATCCGGCGTAACAGGAAGCGGATATCATCGATAAACCCGAGGTCGAACATGCGGTCCGCTTCATCGAGAACTACGACTTCGATATGCTTGAGATTAAAGACTTTCTGCTTGAAATAGTCGATCAACCTGCCCGGCGTGCCAATCAGGATGTCTACACCGTCCCGCAATGTCGCACGCTGTTTTTCATAGTCGACACCGCCATAAGCGAGAGCGGATCTGAGTCCGGTTTCCGCGCCTAGCGACAGTGCGTCACGATGGATCTGGATCGCAAGTTCACGCGTCGGGGCTACGATCAACGAACGCGGGTTATTTCCATAATCTCCGGCTTTTTGTTTCAGCAACCGGTTGAGTACCACCAGCAGGAATGCTGCGGTTTTACCGGTTCCTGTCTGCGCCTGCCCGGCAACATCACTGCCCGCAAGCGCCAATGGCAAGGTCAGGGCCTGAATGGGTGTGCAATAAATAAATTTCGCATTTCCGAGGCCGTCGAGTATCCTTTGATCAAGGCCGAGGCTGCTAAACAGAACATCTGTCAGGGGATTGTTTGATTTTTCTTCGGTCATTATCGGATCATATTTCCAGGCGGGTTCATTTAATTTTCGCAGCAGGACTTGAAATTAACCACAATCACCTTGAAATTGTCACGCAGGTAGTTATATTGATGGCCGCTGATTCCGGTTTCTGCTCCGACCCCGGTATGAGTACTCGGACAGCAGCAATCAGAATATGGCATATTAACCGTGCTGACGCCCTTAAACCAGTCCGGATATAACTTAATCATTGGAGAAATACATTGAGCAATAAAATAATTCACGTCACGGACAGTGACTTTGAACAAAAGGTTCTGAATGCCAGCGGACCCGTCCTGATTGACTATTGGGCGGAGTGGTGTGGACCCTGCAAGATGATTGCACCTTTGATTAATGAAATTGCAGAAGAATACGACGGCAAGCTGACGGTTGCAAAAATGGATATAGACACCAATCGTCAGACGCCGATGACTTACAACATCCGCGGTATCCCAACCATGATGATATTCAAGGATGGCCAGGTACAGGCGACCAAAGTAGGTGCCGTATCAAAAGGCATACTGACTTCGTTCGTAGAGGAAAACATCTGATACGGACCTGACCAGGTGTTATTCTGCAGAGTCCGGGCTTCAGAATTTTCACTAATTCGCTGGACGCGGAACGGCGAACATGCTAATTTTGGTATATCTGTTGCGGGTATCCCACCCAAGCTGAATTCCGATCACACATAAAACCCTGGTAACGATACTCGTATTCCGGGGTTTCGTGAAAAACTAATTCGCCTTCAATCCTGTGGAAAACCGCGCAATCCAAACGACCTGATCTTATTGTTTGAATCAAGTAATTAGTCCATCCCAGGGCACACGTCCGACAACCAAAAAGCACACAACATGAACCTAACAGAACTGAAGCAAAAACCCATCGTGGAATTGCAGGCACTGGCAAACGAAATGGGGCTCGAAGGCGTTGCCCGCTCACGCAAGCAGGATGTGATATTTTCCATCCTCAAGGCACACGCAAAAAATGGCGAGAGCATTTACGGCGAGGGCGTCCTGGAAATTCTTCAGGACGGGTTCGGGTTCCTCCGCTCCGCCGATTGTTCATACCTTGCCGGTCCCGACGACATCTATGTTTCTCCCAGCCAGATCAGGCGGTTTTCCTTGCGCACCGGCGATATGCTGTCAGGTAAAATCCGGCCTCCAAAGGAAAGCGAACGGTATTTCGCTTTATTGAAGGTTGAAGAAATCAACTACGAATCACCCGACGCCGCCAAGAGCAAGATCCTGTTTGAAAACCTTACTGCAGAGTTTCCGACCATCCAGGCCGTGCTCGAAAGGGGGACGGGCAGCACCGAAGACATTACCTCACGCATCATCGACCTTATTTCACCAATCGGCTTTGGCCAGCGTGGTCTTGTGGTTTCGCCACCCAAAGCCGGTAAAACTATCATGCTGCAAAATATTGCCAGCAGCATCAGGGCCAATCATAAAGACTGCAAAATGATCATCCTGCTGGTCGACGAACGACCGGAAGAAGTGACCGAGATGCAGAGGTCAGTTGACGCCGAAGTTGTTTCCAGCACGTTTGATGAACCGGCCTCCCGCCACGTTCAGGTTGCGGAAATGGTGATCGAGAGGGCCAAGCGCCTTGTCGAGCACAAACACGATGTCGTTATCCTGCTGGATTCGATCACCCGACTGGCGCGCGCTTACAATACGGTGGCGCCCTCATCAGGCAAGGTCCTGACCGGTGGCGTTGACGCCAATGCCCTGCAACGGCCGAAGCGCTTCTTTGGTGCAGCAAGAAATGTCACCGAAGGTGGTTCATTGACAATTATTGCCACGGCTCTTGTGGAAACCGGTTCGAAGATGGATGAAGTCATCTACGAGGAGTTTAAAGGCACCGGTAATATGGAAGTTCACCTGGCCCGCAGAATTGCGGAAAAACGCGTCTATCCCGCCATTGACATCAATAAATCCGGCACCCGGCGTGAAGAACTGATGATCGACCAGAACCAGTTGCAAAAAGTCTGGATTCTTCGCAAGCTTTTGCATCCGATGGATGAAATACAGGCCATCGAGTTCATGCTGGACAAATTGAAAGCGACCAAGACAAATGAAGAGTTTTTCAACTTTATGAAGCGCTGAAAAAAGACGCAAACACGACAAGTCTATTGGACAAAAAAACCGGCCGGTCAATCCCGGCCGGTTTTTTTATGGTGCGTCAAACCAGCAGGATGGCGTCGCGACTCCGCAGCCGGTTGACCGCCTGCTTCAAGTCAACAGATGCTCGACAGCCTTGCGCTCATCACGCAATTCCGCAGCGGATACATCCATGCGGGCTCGGCTGAATTCATCGATCGCCAGACCCTGCACGATCTCGTAATTACCATCCCGGCAAGTACAGGGGTACGAATAGATGATACCGGTTTCGATGCCATAACTGCCATCAGACGGAACGGCCATGGAAACCCAATCACCTTCCGCCGTTCCCAGCGCCCAGTTACGCATATGATCGATGGCCGATGCTGCGGCCGAGGCAGCGCTGGATGCGCCGCGGGCCTTGATGATCGCGGCGCCACGTTGCTGGACGGTGGGGATAAACGTTTCACGGTACCAGCCCTGATCCACGAGGTTTACTGCTTTTTTGCCATCGGCTTCGGCAAAATTGATATCCGGATATTGAGTGGACGAGTGATTACCCCAAATCGTCATCTTGCGGATCAACCCGTGATGGATCCCGGTTTTCTCTGCCAGTTGCGCTTTCGCACGATTGTGATCAAGGCGGGTCATGGCGGTGAAGTTGCGCGGATTCAGATCCGGTGCGCTGGACATGGCGATCAGGGCGTTGGTGTTGGCCGGGTTACCCACGACCAGGACCTTGATATCACGGCTCGAGTGTGCATTCATGGCGGCGCCCTGCGGTCCGAATATCTTGCCGTTGGCGGTCAACAGATCAGACCGCTCCATGCCGGGGCCACGCGGTCTGGCGCCCACCAGCAAGGCGTAGTCGGTATCCTTGAAGGCAACATTGACATCATCCGTGTATACAACGCTGTGCAACAGGGGAAATGCCGCATCCTTGAGCTCCATCACCACCCCTTCCAAGGCTGACAGTGCCGGGGTGATTTCCAGCA
>Ga0209391_10000127_pt1 | contig 28821 bp, 29 predicted proteins | sample PPLLak3March2015_FD_187246 | JGI IMG/M metagenome (GOLD analysis project Ga0209391, IMG submission 187246) | Freshwater sediment microbial communities from Prairie Pothole Lake near Jamestown, North Dakota, USA - PPLs Lake P7 Core (1) Depth... | ecosystem: Environmental > Aquatic > Freshwater >...
CGGTCTGACCACCGGTGAGGTCCGCATTCCAACCGGCGATGGCACCATACCAGCCTATCGCGCCATGCCGTCACAGGGACGCTCGTTCCCCGTCGTGCTGGTCGTCCAGGAAATCTTCGGTGTCCATGAACACATCAAGGACGTGTGCCGACGCTTCGCCAGGTTGGGCTATCTCGCCATCGCTCCCGAATTCTATGCCAGGCAAGGCGACGTCTCGAAGCTGTCCGGGATCGATGAGATCCGCAAAGTCGTTTCGCGGGTGCCGGACGCGCAAGTCCTGGCAGACCTCGATGCGACCGTCGCCTGGGTCAAAGCCAGCGGCGAAGGTGATATCGAGAAACTCGGCATCACAGGATTTTGCTGGGGCGGGCGAATCGTGTGGTTGTATGCCGCGCACAGCCGGCAATTGAAAACAGGAGTTGCCTGGTATGGCAAGCTCGTCGGCAACCAGAGCGAGCTGCAACCGAAACATCCGGAGGATGTCGCGGGAAATCTGAATGCGCCGGTGCTTGGACTTTATGGCGGAAGCGATCAGGGCATTCCGCTCGACACGGTCGAACGTATGCAGGCTTCCCTCAAAGCGGCGAACAGTCCTTCCCACATCGTCGTCTATCCGGACACGCCGCACGCATTCTTCGCCGACTACCGGCCAAGCTATCGCAAACAACAGGCAGAAGATGGATGGAACCGGTTGCGAGAATGGTTCAAGCAGCATGGTGTAGCATAGAAATTATTGACGCCAGAATAGTTTCGCGGCCAACACCGCTTTCACACAAACTTACACGGAGGTGACCTATGCAGAAGATTCATCCGTCATTAGCCTGGATGATCGCGGGGATGAGCCTTGGCGCATTGGGATTCCTGCTGTTCATAGGACAGCCGTTCACCGCGAAGGCGCAAGAACCGAAGCGGTTTCAGTACCAAATCGTCGAGGTCCTTCCCGACACGCAGAATATGCAATCTAAGCTGAACGAGTTTGGATCAAGCGGATGGGAACTGGTAGCGGTCTCGATGGGGAACATGACGGAGCCGAGATTAATTTTCAAGAAGTGAGTACAGGGATAGCAGCGATTTATGCTCTTGGTGTAGTGAAAGTGGATCTTGGAGCCAGCTACAATTGACTCATGACACCTCTGAGAAGAATTCGCCTCGGTCTGTGGATGAGGGTCTATCCGAATGACCCGCGCCAATTTTAATGGCAGAAAAGACTTCAGGGGCATTTCAATAGCGACATGAGCAATACCCGTTTTCAATGGAAGCGCTTTTGGTATCTGCGAGGCTCTAGCCTAAATCTGTCAGACGACGGTTACCTTCCTGACCCTGATTCCCAATCAAGCCGATTTTGGAATAAGAATGTCGTATCGTTCGAAGAACTTTCCGGCTTGAAGGCACTTGTTCTGCTCGGCGATCCCGGCATGGGGAAGTCCACAATTCTGTCGGAGCAGGAGTCTGTCTGGGGGAAAAACCAACCTGCTTCAAATGAGAAGCATCTCTTCGTAAATCTCCGGTCGTATCAAACGGATAGCCGACTAGCTGCTCACCTTTTTGAGAGCCCAATTTTCAAGGAGTGGTTAGCTGGCACACATGATTTGCATCTTTTCTTGGACAGCTTAGACGAAGGTTTACTATCGATCAATGTGCTAGCCGCCTGCCTCGTCGATGAGTTCAAGAAGCTACCTTCTGAACGCCTGTACCTCAGAATTGCCTGCAGAACTGTAGATTGGCCGAATTCTCTTGAGAACGGCCTTGCAGATTGGTTGGGTAAAGATGCCGTCAAATATTATGTACTAGCACCTCTCAGAAAACTGGATGTCGAAGAAGCAGCTCGAGCTTCCGCCTTAGACCAAAAACTCTTTCTTAACCAAGTTGAGTCTTCAGCCGTCGTTCCATTTGCCATCAAGCCCGTCACTTTAAACTTTCTGCTTTCGGTGTATCGGAAGCAGGGACGTCTGCCCAACTCACAGTCCGCCCTCTACCTGGATGGATGTCGATTACTTGCTGCCGAGACAAGCAAAAGTCGGGGTACCGCTGGGTACAAAGGGGAACTTACCGCAGAGCAACGGCTGGCAGTGGCAGCTCGAATTGCGGCTGCCATGATCTTTGGAAATCGAGATGCTGTCTATTTAGATGCAAATACGCCTGAAGCTCCTAACGAAGATGTTGAAATCAGAGAATTATCAGCTGAGACCGAATCAGTCGATGAAGTGCGCTTCAAGGTAGGAGAAAAAGAGATTCGGGAAACACTAGGCACTGGCCTTTTTTCAACTCGCGGCCCAAATCGGATTGGTTGGGGGCATCAGACCTATGCCGAATTTCTGGCTGCATGGTATCTGAAGAAGCACGATGTTTCAATTTCTCAAATCAAGAACCTAATCACTCACCCGGGTGATCCAAACAAAAAGACTATTCCTCAATTGGGTGAGACGACTGCGTGGTTGGGTGGAATTATTCCGGAGATATTTAAAGCCATTGTGCAGGCCGAGCCGGATCTGTTGTTAAGGAGTGAGGTAGCGACGGGAGACTCCCCACAGCGCGCGGCCTTGGTCGAGGCGTTGTTGCAGCTCTACGAGGATGAACACGCCTATGATCGCGACCGTCAGCACTACAAGAATCTGGCACATCCCGGCCTAGAAGACCAACTTCGTCCTTATATTACAGACAAAACAAAGGGCGTAATAGTACGGCGTGTGGCAATCGACATAGCAGAATCTTGCAACATCCAAGATCTGAACGATGCCTTACTGGAAGTAGCTCTTGATACGTCAGACAACCTGGCGTCACGAATAAACGCTGTTTCTGCAATCTGGAGAATAGGCGATGATCAAACAACGGAAAGGCTCAAACCTCTAGCTTTTTCAGATGATGTCGATGACCTCCGCGATGAACTCAAGGGTAGCGTTCTCAGGGCCTTGTGGCCTTCTCATATCACGGCCAGAGAATTATGCCCTCTTCTAAGGCCGCCAAAAAGTGACGGCTTCATTGGTGTTTACCGGCTTTTCCTTTCAACGGAGTTCGTTAAAGATCTGGCCCCGCAGGACTTAATCCCAGCTCTCGAATTCATGACCAGCTTGTCACAGCCCCGCCACGAGATGGACTTATCTATGGAGTCTCTCATGGATGGGGTTGTAATGAAGGCATGGGAAAACATGACTGGCCTGGGAGTGACTGAGGCCCTCGCTAAATTTGTGGCGTCAAGGCTGAAGCATCATGATGCCTTAATAAAAGGAAGATTAAGCGAATCTGATCGGTTCACCTTTTTAGAAGATGAAGATAAAAGGCATCGGCTGCTTAAGGCAGTCCTTTCAGCCGTTGCGGAAGATCCTGACAGTGAAGGCTCATGGCTCTTATTCACTCACACACCAATCGTGCGGCCAGAAGATTTCCATTGGCTCATTTCATACCTTGATCAAAATCTGAAGAAAGAAATTCAGAGCGTTGTAGTCGATCTCCTTGTGAGATTGTTCAATAGTTTTCCTGAACCCAGACCCCCAGAACACTTGGATGCAATTCTTGAGGCTTGCAAGGGACATCCACTGGTTTCGGACAGGTTCAAATGGGTTTGGGAACCGATAAATTTAGACTCCGCGCAAGCTCAACAACTCAAGACCCGATATGAGGAAGAAGAGTCATGGAAACGGCGAATAAATAAGCCTCCACTCAACCCGTCTCCCGCTGAGAGACTAGCTAGAGCCCTTCAGGAATGTGAGGACCATGATCCTGCCGCGTGGTGGAGCGTTATTCGCGAGCTGACTCTAGAACCAACGAGCACTGGCTACGATTCGGGTTTTGAATGGGACGTGATGAAACTACCTGGCTGGCTGTCGGCCGATGAAGTAACCCGAGAAAGAATCGTTTGCGTGGCAGAGAAGTATGTTCAATCTGATGTTCCCGCTGAGTCCAATTGGCTTGGGACGGGGCAATGGAGTTTGTCGGCGATGTCGCAGTGGAGCGCCGTAGCTTTACTCCAAAAGGTAAGGCCCCTGGTCCTGCAAAGCTTGTCGGCCGATCAGATTGGAAGATGGTGCCCAATAATTCTTGCCTTCCCATTTCTGAATAACGACAGCGATCGATCCGTTAGGAATGAATTGCTCAAGCTCGCCTACCGCAAATCTCCACTCGCCGTGCTTGATACAGCAAAGCTCTTGATAGAAAAAGAAATTGAAAAGGGAGAGAAGATAAGCACTGCAACAGAACTAAATGGTATTTGGAATGAGGAAATCGCCAAGTTACTCTTGGGCTATGCCAAGGCCAGCGCGACCACCCCGAAATCCATGAGCTCTTTGCTCAGTGTATTATTAGCTCATGACAACTTGGAGGCACAGTCATTTGCTTCTGCTTTGATTCCGACGCCACCACCTTCGGCCGATCCAGAGAGAGCGAGGGCAGTTGCCGCTGCGCAAACGTTAATGCTCGACACCAAAGATGTCGGCTGGGGGATAGTATGGCCTGCTATGCAAGTGGATGAAGACTTTGGCAAGCAAGTCATCCTTGGCATTAGCAAGGACTACGACTCAATGGGCTTTCGACTCAATGCAGACCAGCTTGGCGATCTTTACGTGTGGCTCACGCGTCACTTCGAAGTGCCAGAGCACAACAGTGGTGAAGCGCGTTGGGTTGGACCTCTTGAGTCTATCGAGTTGTGGAGAAACGCTATCATCCAGCTTTTGACTCACATGGGAAGTTTTCGTGCCTGCGAGGCAATCAAGAAGATTCAACGAGAACTTCCGCAACTAGATTGGCTCAAATGGGTTCAAGTTGATGCCCAGGCTCAAGCTCGTCGGGCTACGTGGGTGCCAGCGCGACCTCAGGATATCATTAAACTTATCGCTGACCGTGAGATGCGCTTAGTCCAGAGCGGAGACCAGCTACTTCAGATCCTGACCGAGTCATTGGAGAGGCTTCAAGCTACGTTGCAAGCAGCAATACCAGAGGCTCAATTTCTCTGGGACAATGTCTCAAAGTCTGACGCTAAGCCCAAAGATGAGAACATGTTCTCCGACTATGTAAAAGTCTTTCTGGATAGAGATTTGAAACAGAAAGGCATCGTTCTAAACAGAGAAGTCCGCATTCACAGAGGGCAAAGAACCGATATTCATGTTGACGCGGTAACTCAGACTGCTCCAGGGAAGCCCTATGACTCGCTTTCTGTCATCATCGAATGCAAAGGATGCTGGAACCCTGAGTTGTATGATGCATTGAAGGATCAACTAGTAGGGATGTATCTAAAAGATAACCACTGCCAGCATGGTCTTTACTTGGTGGGGTGGTTTAATTGTGTGAACTGGTCAGAAAAGGACGGTCGGAAAGGACGAGCTGAAAAACTCTGTCCCACAATTGATGACACGCGGCGGACGTTAGCCGACTCCGCTACGAATCTCTCAAATGGTCCAATCAGAATAAGGTCTGTTGTGCTTGATGCTTCTCTTCACTAAAGAGCTGCGTTGCTATGCTGATCACTCGACCTCCGGCAACTCTCCGTACACCGATTCCACCACGCTCTTCATTTCCTCGTCGGATACCGGGATGTTGTAGATTTCTTCTCCGGCCTCCCTCATCGACTTCAGATCGAGCATCGTGCCCGGTACGAGATCTTCTCCTTTGCCCAGTTTGCCTTTCACGGCATAGAGCACCCAGCGGGGGCCTTCGAGGGAGAGGACGAGGTACGACATGTCAGCAGCGGCGAGGATGGTGTGCGCGCCGAGATGCAGCTGAAGGGGTTCGCCAAGCAGGCCTAAGCACCAGTCTGATAGATGGCGGGACGATAGCGGGGTTTCGGAATAGGCTTCCGTTCAGCACGGGCAGCAGCCAGCCACGCGCGCTTCGCGATTTCGGCTTGCTTCAGCGCATCAGCCGGAGTCTTGCCAAACGCAGAGCAGGCTTCAAGATCAGGAATGTCGGCAATGTATCCGCCATCTGCCTTACTATAGAAAATGTTGATGTGGTAATGCGTCATGAGTCTTCAGCTTCAGCCCCACAGCCTCGCCAAAACAAAGATTCTTGGATCCATCAATCGTTTTGGCAAACAGCTTGCGCTTGCTTATCTTGCAAGAACAATCCTTTGCACTCGATTATGGCGTGTTCGGCTGAGCCGGCGTGGTCTCCGGTACATCGCCGTCTTTCGCATCGCGTGCGCAGCGGACTCCCATCCAGTTCATCGAGGTCTTGGGGTCCGTGCCGTTACGTTGTGAGACCCGCACGCTCGGCGTGCTGTCGATCCAGCCTCCGCCACGGAAGGCTTTCTGCGAGCCCTTGTCCGGCCCCTTGGGATTCTTGTCCGGCGCGGTCTTGTAATAATCCTTGTCATACCAGTCGGCCACCCACTCGGCGACATTGCCAACCATTTGGAACAGGCCGTAGGGACTCAGGGCATTGTCATATTTGAACACCGAGATGATCGGGGGATAGAGCAAGAGCCGCTCGGGACGATCGCGCACCGGACCGGACAGGCCGGTGCGACCGTAATTCGCGCGGGATAGGCCCGCCATTTCGTTGCCCCAGGGATAAATGCGCGTGTCGGCCTCGCCCCGCGCCGCCTTTTCCCACTCGGCTTCGGTCGGCAACCGTTTCCCGGCCCACTTGCAATACTCGTCGGCCTCGTACCAGGTCACATGCATGATCGGATGCGCGACCATCGTGTCTTGAAAATTCCCGCCGTCGAATTTCCAGTCCACTTGGGGGGGACGATTGGTCGCCAGAACGAATTTCAAGTACTGCACGGTCGTCACTTCGTATTTATCGATGTCGTAGGCATCGACATAGACCGAGCGCTGCGGCATCTCCACCAGATAGGCATTCTTATCCGTTTTCTTATCGCTGCCCATCATGAAGGGCCCGGCCGGAATTCTGACCATCTCATCATAGGCCGGCAGCTTGATGCGTTCAGCGGCAATCTTGCGTCCTTCCGCCGTCCACTCCTGCTTGATGTCGCCCACATCCAGCGACCAGGCTAACCCGGAGGTTGCCAACAGCCCTGCCATCACCAGCCCTGTCATCACACTCGTGCGCTTCAAAATCCGGCCTCCTTGCATGCTACATTCCCTGCTCTTTCTTCTCCGGCTCCGCCCCCTTATTGAAATCTTCCAACGGCTGAAAGTTCAGGGGGAGCTGGAAGAGATAGTCAGTCACCGCCCGTAATTTCACATGCTGGTATTCCACGATCCAGCTTCCGTCCTTCTTCGCCAGCTTCATGGGGAAATGGATATCGGTCGCCAGCCACTGATAATAGACCTCGGTTCGCTCTCCGTGCTTCGTCACGACTTCGTAGAGGATTGTGGGATGGCCTTCCCGGGTTTCCTGACCGATCTCCTCCCGCGACACCTCTCCGTCCAGTTTCTCCGTCACCCACAAGTCCTGATCCGCACTGTAGGGGATGGTCTTGAAATGCTTCATTCGCGAGAGCAGCATCCACACGACCTGCTTGTCTTTGCGCACGATGCTGACGTTCACCGGCCCCATCGTGTGGTGCTCGATGCGCCACATGTTGTCGCGGTAATAAATGTTGGCTTTGCCCGTGCGGCCGTCGATCTTGGTGATGCGGTCGGCCGTAAACTCCAACGCCCAGGCGGCACCGCAGAAACCAATGCCAAAGGTCACGATCAACGCTGAGATGATTCGACGCATAGCCGCTCAATCTACCTAATCTGCATGATCGAATGCTAGATGGGTGCGGGGTCAGATGGTGAGGACGGCAGCGCCTTGAAACGATCCGGCCTTGAGCGCTTGCAGCGCCTGATTGGCTTGCCGCAACGGAAAGCGGACGGTGCGGGGTTTGATCGGAATGGCGGCCGCTTCGCGCAATAACTCGATGCCGTCCTGCCGCGTATTGGCCGTGACGCTACGCAGGACACGTTCTCCGAAAATGTCGCGATCGTAGTCCAGCGACGGAATCGGCGACATGTGGATGCCGGCCAGCGCCAACATGCCGCCTCTCTCCAATGCGCGCAATGCCGGAGGAACCAGCTCACCCGCCGGTGCAAAGATGATGGACCCGTGGAGCGGATCCGGCGGAAGGTCCTGCGCGCCTCCGACCCACACAGCCCCCAGCTCGCGCGCCAGCGCTTGATGCTCGGCTTTGAGAGAGCTGACATACACCTGGCAACCCCAATGACGCGCGATCTGGATGGCGATATGCGCGGAGGCGCCGAACCCGTAGAGTCCGAGCCGCTGGCCCGGCTTGATGCCGCTCAATCGCAGGGCGCGATAGCCGATGATGCCGGCGCAGAGCAGCGGCGCCGCCTCGTCATCGGTAAAACCTGCTGGAATGGGATAGGCAAATCGCGACGGCACGACCGCATATTCCGCATACCCTCCGTCGACTTGATAGCCGGTAAATCGCGCCTTCAGACACAAATTCTCCCGCGCACTCTTGCAGAAATCACAGATCCCGCAGGTCCCTTGGAGCCAGGCGATCCCGACGCGATCTCCTTCGTGCACTTCCGTCACCCCGGCCCCCACTTGCGTCACCGTGCCGACGACCTGATGGCCGGGTACGAGCGATTGCTTGACGCCGGCCAACTCGCCCTCGATGACATGCAGGTCGGTGCGGCAGACCGCGCAGACATGCACCTTCACCAGCACCTCGCCGGGCCCCGGAAGCGGCATGGGGATGTCGCGAAGCTGCAACGGGCTCCCCGCCACATCTCCGACATGGTCGAGGATCATGGCCTTCATAGATACTCCGATGAATCGCAGTAGGTGAGTGGCCCGGCCGCCTCACTCGTGAGGCGGCCGGGATATGAGAGAAGAGCGGGAAATGGCTACGGCTTCTTGGCCTTGATGCACTCGATGTCGAGCCGGATGTTCACCTCGTCGCCGACGACAAACCCGCCGGTGTCGAGCGTCTTGTTCCAGACCATGCCGAAATCCTTGCGATTCACTTTTCCTTCGGCGGTAAATCCTGCGCGGGTGTTCCCCCAGGGATCTTTGCTCACGCCGTTGAACGTACCGACCAGAGTAATCTCTTTCGTCACGCCGTGGATCGTCAGGTCGCCGAGTGCCGTATAGCCCTCGCCCGTCTTCTTGTAACTCTTCATCTTGTAGGTCATGGTCGGATACTTTTCCACGTCGAAAAAGTCCGCGTTGCGCAAGTGGGCATCGCGCTTTTCGTGGTTGGTATTGACCGACGCCGTGTTGATCGTCGCTTCGATCGTCTTGAACTGTTGCGCCTCCGCGTCCATTTCCACTACTCCACTGTAGTCCATGAACCGGCCCGCCGTCTTCGACACGACCATGTGGGCGACGCGGAATTCAATGATGGAATGATCGGGATCCAGATCCCAACGCGCCATCTCGGCCCCGACCCCTGCCGGCCACCCGGCCAATAACACCGCACACAAGACACCGGCTTTCACAATTGTCCGTTGATACATGCACCCTCCGTGAGATGAACGGCCCGAGAACGCTGACTCGCACTTCATTCCGTCACTTTTTAGACGACCCGACATCAGGCGCAGCGGCTGGTTTGTTCACAATCGATTGCACTTCTCGTGCTCCGGTCTTCGCCCCCGTTCGCATCCGCACATGAACCTCGACGGCTTCCGACTCCAGATTATCCGGAAACGGAGGAAACGGCTGCGCATGCACGACGGCATAAATCCCCGCCTCATCGACTTCCCGCGCGCCGGACCCCTTTTCAATCTGAATCAACTGCACGCGCCCGCTGGGGTAGAGCCTGAACTTCACCCGAACCGTCTCGCTCGTGGGCGCATGCCGGACGTGGCGGACCGTGCGGCTCCAACTGCGGCTCACCAGATAACTGATCTGCTGCCAATAGGCCTTGCCCTGCCCCGGCGTCGGCATCGGCAAGAGGTCTTCCTCGACCACCAGTCCGCCCGAGACCGGCAAAACATCCGGTTGTACTTCCTCTTGTACCGACTCCCCGCCCGACGGCTCTTCCGAACTCGGCAGCGGCGTATCGCTGCCTTCGTTGGCCGCTTCCTGTTTCCCCATCGTGACATACACGACGCGCGTGAGCACCCGCTCGAACTTGTCTTTCCTCACACGGGCTATGGTCACTTGAACTCTGGCTGCCTTGGGAGGGACCGAGAGTTTTCCTGATGGAATCGGCTCCATCGTGGCCGACCCCTTCATCACCATGTCGACGTTGTCAGGCTCTAACGCAATCATTTGTTTCTGAAACAGAACCGATTCGCAAATCGCCACCAGCGGGACGCCGCCTTGGGTCACCCCGCCGACGGCGATCGACAGATCGAACGGTTTCCCCATCTGAATGTCGCCGGACGCATCGGTCGTCGCTAGGTCAATCTTCACCCAACGCGTTCCGGATGGCGCAGAGGCAGCTTCTGACAGGGATCCTGCCGCCAGACTGACCGGCACGGCCGTGAGCGGAAGGAGGCAGAGGCCGAGAACGCCGGCCAGCAAGGCAAGAGGACTGGGCACGGGGGGGTACATAAGAATCATCCTACTCAGCCCCGGGATCGAGTGCAACCCGTTTTTTCGACCAACTAGTGCCTCCTTCACAAGGTTACGTTAGAATGCAGACATGCGCGCACTGGTGAAAACATCCGCCGGTCCCGGTTTGACGGCCATGACCTGTCCGGACCCCACCGCCGGACCCAACGATGTCATTGTGAAGGTTAAGGCGACCTCGCTCTGCGGCACGGATGCCCATATCTACAACTGGGACCCCTGGGCGCACAGCCGCATTCATCCCCCCCGCATCATCGGCCATGAAATGTGCGGCGAGGTCGTCGAAACCGGCAAAGATGTCACCCGGGTGAAGATCGGCGACTATGTCGCAGCCGAATCACACATTACCTGCGGCCAATGTTTTCAGTGCCGCACCGGTCAGGCCCATGTCTGTCGAAACTATCGCATCCTCGGAGTCGATCGCGACGGCTCATTTGCCGAGTACGTCGTGCTGCCCGACAATGTGCTCTGGAACACATCGTCGTCCATACCGCCGGAATTCGCCTCGGTCCAGGAACCGCTCGGCAATGCGGTCGATGCCGCCCTCGCGGAAGACCTGACCGGCCACACCGTCCTGATCACAGGCTGCGGACCGACCGGATTGTTCTCGGCCGCCGTCGCCCGAACCGCCGGAGCGGCGACGATCATTGCCACGGATGTGAGCGACTATCGCCTCGGCCTCGCCAAGCAGGTCGGCGCAGACTACGTGTTGAACGCCAAGACCCAGACATCCGAGCAGATTTCGGCGGCGATTCGCGAGATCACCGCCGGGGAAGGCGTCGACGCCTCGTTGGAAATGTCCGGCCATCCCGGCGCCTTGCACCAGGCGTTCGGCGCCGTCAAAAACGGCGGACGAGTGACGCTTTTCGGCATTCCGACCGGTCCGATCTCGTTCGACCTGGCCAACGAAATTATCTTCAAAGGGATTCGCGTGCACGGTATTACGGGCCGGCGGCTCTTCAGCACATGGTATCGCCTGGCCGGGCTCTTCAAAGCGGGGCTCAACATCAAGCCGATCGTCACGCATACCTTCCCGATGAGCGACTACGCCCGGGGGTTTGAGTTGATCAATTCCGGCCAGTGCGGCAAGGTGGTATTGTTTCCCTGATCCAGCCATGGCGTACCAGTCGCTCAAGACGGTGCTCACGCAACAACTCGCCGACATCCGCGCGGCCGGTCTCTATAAACAGGAGCGACAACTTCTCAGCCCGCAAGGAACCGACATCCGAGTGGCGCAAGGCCCGGCGCTGAACCTCTGCGCGAACAACTACCTGGGCCTCGCCAATCATCCCGATATCCTGAAGGCCGCCGCCACCGGACTCACCGAGCACGGATACGGCATGGCGTCGGTTCGATTCATCTGCGGCACCCAGGACCTGCACATTGAGCTGGAACAGGCGATCAGCACCTTCCTCGGCACTGAAAACACGATTCTTTATAGCTCCTGCTTCGACGCCAACGGCGGCCTGTTCGAAGTGCTGCTCAATGAAGAGGATGCCGTGATCAGCGACGCGCTGAATCATGCCAGTGTGATCGACGGGATTCGGCTCTGTAAGGCGAAACGCCTTCGATACGCCCATGCCGACATGGCCGAGCTGGAAGCCCGACTACAGGAATCGCGCGGGAATCGGCTGCGCCTGATCGCCACGGACGGGGTGTTTTCCATGGATGGGGATCTCGCCAAACTCGATCACATTGTCGAGTTGGCCGATCGCTACGACGCCATCGTCATGGTCGACGACAGTCACGCCACCGGGGTGCTGGGCCAGAACGGGCGCGGAACACCGGCGCATTTCGGAGTGGTCGATCGAGTGGATATCGTGACGAGCACGCTCGGGAAAAGCCTCGGCGGAGCGGCCGGAGGGTTCACCTCGGGACGGGCGGAAATCGTCGACCTCCTGCGTCAGCGGTCACGCCCTTATCTGTTTTCCAACGCCCTGCCTCCTGTGATCGCCGCCGCCGCGCTGCGGGCTGTGAAGCTGGTCGCGCAAGGCGATGAGTTGCGCGCGCAACTGCGGGACAATGCCACCTTTTTCCGCGAGCGATTGACTGCGCTGGGATTCCGGCTCGTTCCGGGCAATCACCCCATTATTCCGGTGATGCTGGGCGATGCCACGCTCGCCACCCGCATGGCGGAGAGGCTTCTGCAGGAAGGCATCTACGTCGTCGGATTCAGTTTTCCGGTCGTGCCGAAAGGGCAGGCCCGCATTCGCGTGCAGATGTCGGCCGCGCATACGAGAGCGCAGTTGGAGCAGGCCGTCGCGGCCTTTGCGAAGGTTGGTCGGGAGCTGGGGCTTATCGGGTCGGGGTAATCGAAGAGGGCGCCGGTCGAGGTCGTTCTGAGCCGGGTTATTCGCGGATCGCGCGCGCGCGTTTCTGGAGATAGGCGTTCCGAACGGCCGCGTACAGATCCAACGTGGCTTCTTCGACCCCTTGGAACTTTTCGAGATTCAGGGATCGGTCGTTCACAATTTCAAACACCCGGCCCCCGAGCTGCACAACCGTACTGGTGGCCCGATCCGTATGGCCGATCACCGAGGGAATCCCCTCGACTTCGATGATCGGCGCCACCAGCCAGTTGAACGGATTGAGCGCGATGTCGCCCGCAAATCCGATCAGGTCTCGAACATTATACGGAGGCAGCAGCGGCAGCACCACATACGGCCCGGGCTTTACGCCATAGAACCCTAATGTTTGACCGGTATCTTCCTCCGGCGTGGTGATGTCCATGTCTTTCGCCACGTCGTACAGACCTCCGAGTCCGAAGGTCGTATTCAACATGAACCGTCCCATCTCAGTGGCAGCCCCCCGCACCTTGCCCTGAAACACATTATTGAGAAATCGGGCGGGAAACCGGAGATTGTAGAAGAGATTACTGATCCCGACTTGAACAGGGTTGGGTATGACGGCGTTGTAACCCTGTGCCACCGGCTTCAAGACCCAGCGATCAACCTGCCGGTTAAACTCAAAGATCTTTATATTCAGCGGTTCCCACGGATCGTATTCCTCGACGCCTTCTTCGCCGGACTTCGCGAAGGGATCGAAGGGCTCGTCTGACGCTTGCTCCGTGACATCAGCGGCCGGAGCCGGCGTCGCCGATGCATCGGCGAGCAAAACCGCCGGCGCGGGAGGCTCGAGCATGGCTGCCGGCACGGTCGCCGAACCGGTGCGGCCGGCGCAGCCGGGAAGCCACATCAGGGCTATGATGATCAGAAGACCGAATCGCATCGCTCTTTGATCGGTCATTACGTCGTCGATCTTGATCGTCATGCCTTGTTTCAACTTCGCCAATTCTGCCATGCACGGCCCGCAATGCCCGGCGCACTGTACCAAATGTCGGGGCCAATCAACAAATGCTTATTTCAGGGAAGCCACGCTCTGTCCGGCTAGGCTGTAATCGCGTGCTGAATAAAGTCGGCGAACTGACGAAAGTAGGCTCTCCCGCCGACTTGATAGGTGTTGTTGTGATCCGCGCCGGCTATCGCATACCACCATTTCGGCGGCTTGGCCGCATCAAACACCTGGCGGCCGAGTTCGATCGGGATGATGTCGTCCCGATCGCCGTGGATCACGAGCGTGGGGAGGGACAGCTGCGGAAGGCGATCGATGAGATTGAATTCGGCTCCAAGCAGCCAGTGCACCGGCATCCCGCCATAATGATGCTTGGCGACCGCGGCAATCGACGGGAACGGCGATTCCAGGATCAATCCGGCTGCCGGCTTCTGCGAGACAAGATCAGCGGCGACGGCGGCACCCAACGACCGGCCGAATATGACCATCCGTTCCGGTCGAATCTGACGTATTCTGGTTAGATAGTCATAGGCGCCGATCGCGTCTTGATAGAGACCGTCTTCTGACGGCTTGCCCTGGCTCCGGCCATACCCGCGATAGTCGAAGATAAAAATCGACAATCCAAGCCGATACAATTCGCGCACATTGTCCAGGCGATTGATGATCGTCCCGGCATTGCCATGGCACCAGAGCAGCACGCCTGCATCCGCCCGCGCTTCCAGGTACCAGCCGAATAATCTGGTGCCGTCAGCCGATTGAAACCACACGTCTTCCAGCGGCAGGCCGCTCGCGCTTCTCCAGTCGCGGTCTTCCCATGGTTCAGGATGGTAGACAAAGAATTGGTCGAGGATACTGATAGGGACCTCGCGCAGCAGTATTCCAGAGAAATTATGTGTTCAACCTAGCATGTACTTGAGGGACAGACAATGAATCCGGTTCCCACGAGTACTGCCGTGCAACCTAGCAACGTACTGATATCTTGGGTATACTCCGAACTGATTCGTCTCTAGCTGAAGGAGTGCTTCTTTGGGTCACACTACTACGGAATCTATACAGACTCTCATCACCTGCGACGTGCTGGTGGTCGGGGGCGGGCCGGCCGGCTCTACCATCTCCGTCCTGTTGGCAGAGCAGGGCTGGAATGTGCACATTCTAGAGAAGGATCCCCACCCGCGATTCCACATCGGCGAGTCGCTCTTGCCTCATTCGCTCCCTGTGCTGAAACGATTGGGGGTCCTCCAGGAAGTCGAAAAGATCGGCATTATCAAATACGGCGCCGAGATGATTTCGCTCCGCTATGGACGATCCCATATGTATTATTTTTCCAAAGCCTTCGATGAATCCCAACCCTACGCGTTCGAAGTGAAGCGGTCCGAGTTCGATGCCATTCTCTTGAGGAATGCGATCAGCAAAGGCGTGACGGTCCACGAAGGGGTCAAAGCCCAGCGGGTTGAATTTCGCCCCGGTCAGAGTTCACTGATCCACACGGAAGATCGCGAAGGCCGGCCGGGAATCTGGGACGCGAAGTTTGTCGTCGACGCCAGCGGCCGCGATACCTTTCTCTCGAACCAGCTTGGCGGCAAGCGCCGAAGCCAGCAGCATAGCAGCGCGGCAATCTTCGGCCATTTCGAAGGGGTCGTCCGTCTCCCCGGTAAAGACGAAGGCAATATCACCGCCGGCTGGCTGAATGACGGCTGGTGCTGGCTGATTCCTTTCAAGGATGGGACCACCAGCGTCGGAGTCGTCTGCCCTCCGGACTACATTAAATCGAGGACCGTCCCCCTCGATCAATTCTTGCTGGACACGCTACGCCAATCTCCTCTGATCGCCCAACGCATGGAACGGGCCAAGCCCCTGACGGAAACCTATGCCGCCGCGAATTTTTCCTATCGACGCGACACCATGTCCGGCGACGGCTATCTAATGGTCGGCGACGCGTTCGCCTTCATCGACCCAATCTTCTCCAGCGGGGTCCACCTGGCCCTCAATAGCGGCACCAGGGGAGCCAAAGTCGTCGACGCCTATCTCCGGAAGTCGCCTGAATATGCCGCGCACCTTGAGGAATTCGAGCGCATGGTCCGCCGGGGCATCAAAACCTTTTCCTGGTTTATCCATCGATTCAACCAGCCGGCATTTCAGTCCATGTTTGTTTCAACCCGGCGGCCTCCAAAGATGGAACGGGCGGTACTGTCCTTGTTGGCGGGGGATGTGTACGCTCAATCACAAATGCGCATCCCTCTTTTCTGCTTTAAAGTTGCGTACTACATCGCTTTCGTATTGAATTGGAAAGAGAATTGGGCCGTCGCCCGCCGGCGCAAGCAGGCCACAAGGATGACCGTGACCGAGGTCAAAGATTACGCCGTGAACCAGGCGAACGCGTCAAGTTAGCTATCAGGGAATAGATATGGGACAGCGCGCCACACCGCGACCTCTGAGATCACACCAGCCGTTGCTCGAAGCCGCCCCCCATCTGCGGGTGGACTACGTTGAGTCCACCAATCTATCTCATTGGCTCGCCACCTCCGCCACCCTTCCCATGGCTATTGTGTCCTTTGGCTCGCCGATTCCCGCATCAGTCTCCTGCCCTGTCATCACCCTGGACCTTCCACAGCTGGGCAACCACTCAGATCTGGAGGTGTGGACCAGCGACCAACCGGTGACCGTTCACAGACGGAACGGGTTCTTTGCAGCGACGAGCGGTGAAATGCTCGCCGGCACCTTTCAAGTAGAGGAAGAACCCGGGGCAGGGTTGCGGGCAACGACGGAACAAGCCTACCGGCGCCTCCTCAACCATGTTCAGACATTGGGATTTCCCTATCTCTGGCGCGTATGGAATTATTTTCCCGGGATCAACAAACAGGAACAAGGGCTCGAGCGCTATCGCCAGTTTTGTGTGGGCCGCCATCAAGCGCTCGTCGGGAACCTTCACGGATTCCCCGGTTCACTCCCGGCAGGAACTGCCGTCGGCACCAGGTCAGGCCCGCTCCAACTCTACGTGCTTGCGGGAACCCACCCGGCTATCCATCTGGGCAATCCCCGCCAGGTTCATGCCTATGAGTACCCGCAGCACTATGGCCCCTGCAGCCCGTCGTTTGCCCGCGCCACGCTTCTCCAATCAGACATGCATGCACAACTGTTTATTTCCGGCACGGCCAGCGTGGTGGGACATACGAGTCGCCACATCGACCGCCCCGGTGAACAGACTCAAGAAACCATGAGTAATCTTCGCGCGCTCATCGGGCATGCTGCTGACGTATCAGGCGCCGTGCCCAACTTTCAGCCGTCCCGGGGCACATTCAAAGTGTACGTCCGGCAACCGGAACATCTCGGGATCATCCAGCAAGTTCTCAGCGCCTCCGCTATCGCACCGAGCCGGATTCTCTATCTCCAAGGTGATCTCTGTCGCCGGGAACTGCTGGTTGAAATCGAAGGGGTTGTCATAGCCGAGTAAGCCGTACCCATGCGCCCACACCGCACGTCGCAACAGGCCCTCCCGCGCATTCGCCTCAACCCGGATCACGATCTCACGGACCGGACCGAACACACCAGACCGGCCTCCATGTCGCAGCACGGACATGACCGTGGGCAGAAAACGAAACCGGCGAAACACTTCTACTTCACCATCGATTGCGACTGGATTCCCGGCTCACACGTTGGGCTGGAGTCACTCCTGAAAAGTTGCGATCGTATCGGCATCAAAGCGACGATCTTCTTCGCCGGCCGATTTGCCGAAGCGTATCCGGATCTCGTCCGTGCATGCTTCGACCGCGGGCACCAACTCGGGACGCACGGCTGGGCTCATGGCAGCCTGGAGGAAGATGAAGATTTCCGTATCGCGCCGTACGAGCAACAACGCCAATGGATCCGGCAGGCAACAGACGCGGTCGAAAAGGCCGCGGGGGTGCGCCCCGTCGTCTTTCGCGCACCGAATCTGTGGATCGGCGAAACGACCCTCCAGATCCTCGAAGAAGAAGGTTACCGCTGCGATTCATCGGTCCCCGCCCTGCGATTCGACATGGGCCTGGGCCGCGTGCACTATGCCAAATATTTCTGGGCACCGCGGGACCCTTACCGGCCGTCGCGGATGAATCTCAATCATATCGGCGACAGTTCCGTCCTGGAAGTGCCGCCATCCTCTTGTCTTTTTCCCATGAACCTGGCCATGCTGCGAACGCTGGGCTTCCGCAGGTTTCAACGCATGATCGAGTGGATCGGACGACGTTCACGCCATCTCGTGTTCTATTGCCATCCCTCTGAGTTCGTCTTCGCCGAAGCTCAATGCTTTCCACAGAGCATGTCGAAGTGGAATCAGAAAGGCATGGGCCCGGCCAACCTCTCGCTGATCGAAGACTTGTTAGACTATGCCCTCGCAGCCGGATACTCCGCGACCCAAATGATGGATGCCACGGCCGATCGGCTTGACTTGCGGTCGCCGATCGTACTAAGAACAGAAGGTTTTCCGTCGGATCGAACCTATCGAGAGGAGGGACCGCAATGAAACGAGTCTGGTTAGGAGCCTTTATCTCATGCCTCGCCGTTGTCGCTGTGATGGGGTGCAAGGGCGGAGCGCAAATCTATCAAGTGAAAGAGGCGCCGGTTCAAACCGCTTCGGGCGCAGTTCCGAGCCTGGAACAGGTGCAGAAAATCATCATTGAGTCCGGCGTCAAGCTGGGATGGGTCATGGCTGTGGTCAAACCGGGAGAAATCCAGGGCACCCGGAATGTCCGCACTCACTCAGCAGTCGTCACGATTCCGTTCACCACGAAGAATTACAGCGTCCTGTACAAGGACAGCACCAATCTCAAGTACAACGCCGCGGCACAGACGATTCATCAGGAGTACACCTATTGGATTCAAGAGCTCGACAATGAGATTCGAGCGCGGTTAACTGCCGCAGGGAATTAGAGGTCTTCATCCTGCGGCTCTCTGCCGCAGGATGCTTTTCTGTTTTCAGTCCCGCGTTTTCGAGAGCGCTCGAGTAGGTTTGGAATTCACTCTATCCTCTGCGCCGGGCTTCATCGAGCCTCTCAACGATCGATGAAGTCCCTTGAGATAGAGGCCCCGGCTGAGAAGTTTACCGGCTACCATCCTTGTGATCCGCGCAATATCCAATAGCGGCCGAAAGTGACTGGGACGGGGGCCTGATCGCGGCATCACGGTGACGGGAACATTCTGAATCACAAACCCCCGTCTGGCTGCTTCGATGAGCATTTCACTTTCGAACACAAAACTTCGTGACCGCTCACAGGGAACGTCAATCGCCCGAAGCAAGGTGGCCGGGTACAGGCGAAACCCGGACTGACTGTCTTCAATCGGCGCTCCTGCCGCCCAACCGATCCAGAAATCCGCCACTCGATTTGCGCCGTACCGCCAGAATGACGTCTTCCGCTGATCGCGACGGCGCGCCCCGATGAGGAATGCACCAGGATCGTCAAGCGCCTGCTCGATGAACAATAGAATTTCTTCCGGGGCATGCTGCCCGTCTGCATCGAGCGTGATCACACCATCGGCACCCTTCGCCAAAGCGTATTGAAACCCCTTCCAGAGACTGCCGGCCTTCCCGAGATTGCCTTCATTCCGCAGAACCGTGACGTCCAGCCCGGCGAGGACCTTATCCGTCCCATCCGTCGATCCATCATCCACCACGATGACATGGGGGCACTGTTGCCTGGCGCGCAGGGCCACGTCGCGAACCGCGTGGGCTTCGTTAAAGGCCGGAATCACGACCCAATACTGACCCGCTGATCGTCCCTCGTGAAGCGTCTCTCGCAATATGTCATTCATTCCACAATTGCAGATCAGTTCATCGCACCAATAAATCAAGGGTTGCCCATCGCCCTTCGCATCCTGCCTTTACTCCTTACCCCTGACGCCTCACTCTTACCGTTTTCGTTACGCCATGCCTCCGTTGATCCCGATGATCTGCCCCGTGATGTACCCCGCCTGCTCGGACACCAGGAATGAGACGAGTGCCGCGACTTCCTCCGGCCGGCCCACTCGCTTCATCGGCACCATCGCATCGACCTGCTCCGGCTTGAATGACTGCCTTGTCGCCGACGATTCTATCAAGCCCGGCGCGACGACGTTGACGGTGATACCGCGCGATGCGAGCTCAATCGCCAGCGACTTGCTGGCTCCGTGGAGACCGGCCTTGGCCGCCGCATAATTCGTCTGGCCGCGATTCCCGGTCACGCCGGCCAACGACGAGATCGAGACGATCCTCCCCCAGCGGGTGCCGATCATCGGCAGCAACAGCGGCTGAGTCACGTGGAAGAATCCGTTCAGCGACAGATCGACGACGTTCCTCCACTGCGCTGCTGTCATCCCGGCCATCGGGGCATCGTCATGGATGCCTGCGTTATTGACAATCACCTGGATCGGCCCGTCGGCGAGCAGAGCCTGCAGCGCCTGCCCCGTGGCAGCGCCATCGACGATGTCGAAGGTCGCCACCGTCGCCGACCCTCTTCCGGCTTTGATCTTCTCTGCCACCTGCTTTGCCGATTCGCTATGCCGATGGGCATGCACGATGACCGCGTAGCCATCCGCGGCGAGCCGCTCGCAGATTGCGGCGCCGATCTCGCCGCTGCCTCCCGTGACCAATGCGCGTTTCTTCGTCATCACGACACCGCCTTGATAAAGATCGACGCGCGCCCCTCAATGATCGCCCGACTGTCGAGCCTCACCGTGAAGCGATACATATAACTCTGATCCCCCTCCGCCAGGCGTGTGGCCTCCACGATGAGGTCCGAGACCGTGTCATCGAGCCGCTCGACACCAAAGGTGACGTCCCGGACGCTGCCGACATACCCGATCCGTCCTGCCGTCTGCCGATCGCGATCAAGCAGTCCCACATGCACACCCATCGCCTGGGCGGCATACTCCAGACCAACCGACACTGAGAGGCGACCACGGGAGCGGAGCGGATGGTTCGGGTTCCGGTGCGTGGCCGTCCGGCAGCGGATCGTCGTCTCGTCCCAGGCCTCCACCGCATCAAGCAGGCACATGGACCCGCCATGCGGGAGCAGCCGGCCGATCTCGTCTTTCGTCAGTTGCGGCAGGACTCAACCTCTACGATCAGCCGCTGGTCATCCAACAGGTTCAGATTGATCGTGGCGCGGCGTACCATGGCGAGCGCCTGAAGCAGCGGCAACAACCGGGCAGCCGGATTATCGAGCCTGAGCCGTTCGAATTCCTGGCTGAACGCGTGGCTCACGTCACGACCGGCGGCGGCCGTCAACGTCACATCGGCGATCGCGAGCGCCTGACTCACTGAAGGCGTCAGCACCAGGGCCGCGGCAAAGGCTGAGGCGATCGGCCGGGCGCCGTTGAGCGGCGCCGGCGCCGGCAGATCATACGCGACAAAGAGAACCGGACGCTCTTCGACGCAGGCATAGGTGACGGCCTCCAACAGCCCCGCCGCGCAGGAATCGTCATAACAGGACAGCGCCGTCGATGACTGCTGACAACTCGTCGCAATGCCCCAATAACCCGCCGCGGTATTGTGCACGGACTGATGAAACAGCGTCGGCGAAACCACCCGCTCGGTGGTCGCCAGCGCCCGGCACAGCTTATCAAGGACCTCCATCTCGCCGCCGGACGAGGCAAAGACGGTCGCGAGCTCCTGAGGATCCAGCCCGGATTGAGCCATGGCTTCCTGCGCCACCTGCACGGCCCACCTGACACACTCGCTGCTCCGCCGCCGCTCATTCGCAGGCAGCAGCGACGCATCCGGATCCGGCACCGTAGATGGATCGAATGGCCTGGTGCCGGCCAACACCTCGCGACCGGCCGGCCAGCCGTCGAGGCCGGCCGCGAGCAGACCTACTCCGAGAATCCCGACCCTCATCACAGCACTCCCAACACGAGACTGCAGTTATTGCCGCCGAACCCGAAAATATTGCTCACCACGCGCCTGATCGGCCGGTCCTCGTTCTCACGCAGAATGCGACTGCGCAACGCCGGATCGACCCGTTCACAATTAAGCGTGCCGGGGATGAACCCCTGCTTCAAACACAGAGCCGCGATGACGGCTTCCGTGATCCCCGCCGCTCCCAACGCATGCCCGGTCCAGCCTTTGGTCGAACTGCAAGCCGTTCCGTCCCCAAAAATTGAATACACCGCTTTGTCCTCGACCGAATCGTTGGCGCGGGTCGCGGTGCCGTGCAGGTTGATGTAGTCGATGTCGGACGGCTGCAAACCCGCCCGATCCAGCGACTGGCGAATGGCGCGAATCGCACCGGCGCCTTCCGGATGAGGATGCGACATGTGGTACCCGTCGGTGCTTTCGCCATACCCCAGCAATGCGACGGCCCCTTTCCGCCCGACCCGCTCGCTCGACTCCAGTAACGCATAGCCGGCCGCTTCACCCAACGAAAGTCCGTCGCGATCTTCATCGCAGGGCCGGCAGGGACTGGTCGACAGCAGTTGCAGCGCGGAAAACCCGTGCAAGGTCGTATGGCACAGGCTATCGACTCCCCCGACGATGGCCGCATCGCAGAGACCCGCCTGCAGAAAGCGCGCAGCCGTGGCAAAGACTTTGGCGCTCGACGAACAAGCCGTTGAGATGACCATGGCCGGCCCCTGCAGGCCCACGCAGGCCCGCACGAACTGGCCTAACGAAAACATGTTGTGCGTATAGCGATAGCGTGAGGTGTACCAGTGCGGCAACGAACCGGTCAGGGGATCGCGATTCCGATAGGCATGCTCGGTCTCCAGAATACCCGACGTGCTCGTACCCATGACGACCGCAATCCGGTCGGCTCCGTAGCGCTGGATGGCTTCCGCCACTGCGACCATGAACCCGTCCTGCTGCAAACCCAGCCAGGCCAATCGATTGTTCCGGCACTCGAATTGCTCTAAATCCGCGCCGAGAGAAAAATCTTCTAGCCCTGCGACCCGCCCGATGTAGGTTTTGAGCAGCGCGTCTTCGAAATCGCACGGCTTCAGCCCTGAACGGCGCTCGCGCAAGGCCTGAGACACGGCGCCGATGCCACGTCCATTCGCCGTCACGAGCGTGTAGGCCGACAGGGTCAATGGAGTCATCGGTCGCTTAGACATTGCGTCGTCCTTGTTCTGCTCAACAATCGCGGCCAGTGGCAACGAGCACGCCGATCCAGCTACAACCATTCGCCGTCACCAGCCTGTAGATTGATACAATTAATGCCGTCATCGGTCGCTTAGACATTGCATCGTCCCTGTTCGCCACGACAATCCCGGGAAACAACCACAAATTCATCGATCCGACGGCAACCATTTGCCATCACGAGCCGGTAGGCCGACAGGGTCAATAGAGTCATCGGTCGTTTAGGCGTCGGCATGAGCCTCCTCATCCGCCATCATACCGGCAAACAGCAGACAGCAGAACGATCCGATCGCAGCAGTCATCCCGATGGCGTGCAATACCGGAATCTTCGAGCAGGCCAGCACCCCGAAGACGAGAATTGTCGTGGCGCTACAGACCAGCAAACCATACAGCGTGCGGGCGCGTTCTTCACCCGTGCCCTCCGGCCGGTTGAAAAACAGCGCGTAGTCAAGTCCGAGCCCGATGACGAGCAGAAAAGTCGCGACGTGAAAAAGCGAGAGCGATTCGCCCGCCGCGTTCACGAGGGCGACGACCACAACCAGCGCACTCATCATGGGTAACAGGACCGGCCGCAGCAGGCTGATCGACTTCAGCCCGACCGCCAGCACGGCGGCAATCACCAGCAGCCCCCAGGCCACGATCGCAAGGGTCCGGTCTCGATAGGCCGTCATCAACCGGTTGGACTCCTCCTTGAGATCCACGTAGGCCACACCGGGAACATGCCATCCTTCTACGATTTCACCGAGGCGGGCCCTATCCGCCACGCCCCGCAGCGGCACCACGGCAGACCATTGTCCCTGTTGTTCAATCAACAATGACGCCAGCTTCAGCCCCACGGCGGTACTTTTGAATGTATCGCGGTCGATCATCGGTTGTGTCCGCGCGGCATCGATCGAGTCAAGAAACGGAGTAAAGAGTCCGGGTGCGAACGGCAACCCCGATAGCGCGGTCTGGAGGTTATGTTCCAACACGCTCCGCTCGGGAAGAGCCTGCTGCCTGGCCTGCTGACTGCGGCGGCTCGGCAGATACGAGGAAACCAGGTCGTAGCCCGCCACCAGCTCGCCGGCTCGGAGTTGTTCCAGTTGTGACATCACGGCTTCTCCGCGTTGGAGCACGTCCTCTGCCGTCTCCCCCTCAATGACAAGCAGATCGCGGACATCCGGTGCCCCCAGATCATGGCGGAGCTGCTCATCCAGCCGCTTCCTGGCCTCCGACACCGGACTCAGACTCGCGAGATCCGTTTGCCACAGAGGTGTATCAGACCATAACAGCATGAATGTCGCAAGAACGATCGCCCCCGGCACCAGCCACTTGGCCCGGGTGAGCTGTGCCACCGCCGGAACGATTGCTTGGGGCACCTCCCGGGGGACAAACGCCGGCGGGACACAGACCGGCAGCACATACCGGGTCACCAGCGCCGCCGTGACGAGTCCGACCACCGCAAAGAGGCCCAACTGCGCCAGCGCGGGGAATCCGGAGAGGAGCAGGGAGGAAAACCCGATCACGGTGGTGAGGACACCCAGACGCATCGTGGGCCAGATGGCCCGGATCACGGCCGGAGCAGAGCCTCGCTCATTCAAATGGCTGAACAAGTGGATGGGGTAATCGTCGACGATCCCCAGCAGGGTGATGCCGAAGCCGAGCGTGATGCCGTGAATAAAGCCGAACCAACTATTGACGGCCAACACGCCCGCGATAATGCCGGTCGACAGCGGGATCACGCTCAGCAGGACCAGCGTCACCGACCGATAGCTCGCGTAGAGCAGGAGGACGACGAGTGTGGACGCGGCGGTTGAGAGCCACCAGATCTCCGCTTCGATGGTCTGCTTGATCTCCACGGCAAACACACCGGGACCGCTCATCACCACACGAAGCGACGCAGGGCGGTCAGGCAACGCTTCAAACGTCTTGCGGATGTCCTGCTGAATCGTCGCCTGCGCATCAGCGTCAAACCCTGTCGCTTTCGTTTCCGCAATCAGCAAGGCCTTCGAATGGTCCTCCGACATCCAGACCCCGCGATGTTTCGCCGGCCCCTCCTGCCCGGACCAGTCTTTGAGGATCCCCAGAAAAGCCCCCGTCGGATCTCCCGGGATCGTCTCTTTGATCATGGACGCCAGGGGGGAACGGAGGTCGTCAAGCCGTTGTTCCAACGCATGACGCAATGATTCGACGGAAAATGCCTCCGGGGTCACCTGCCGGCTCAACAGATAGCGGGACCGGAACAGCAGCTCCTGATCTTGTTTTGACAGAGCCAGTGCGCCATTCCCGATGACATTGAAATGCCCGGTCGCACGAAGCTGCTGGCCGAACTCTCGACTGGCCTGAGCCAGATCATCCGGATCTCCACCTTCGATGGCCAGGAGCATCAGCCGCCCCGCCACGCCGGTTCGCACTTGCGTGAGCAACAGCCGCTGGGTCGCCGTCGTACCTTCCGGCAACAGATCGGCCAGTTCGCTATGCACGGACACCTGCGCCGCCACCAGCCACAGCCCGTAGGCCATCGCCAGAGCCCAGAGTCCCACTACGCCGAACCGCCGGATCATCGTGCTGCTCCATGAAGCAACGTCATCACCGATCGGTCTCCATCCGGGGAACGGATGGCAATCGTAGCGACGCGGCCCTCCGAGCCGGTAAAGAGGATGTAGTCAACCATCGACTGTCCTGTCGTGTCCCGGGGGCGTAACAGGAGCGTCCACTGACGGCGGGTGCCCTCCAGTGTGACGGCATACACCTTCTGAAGCTGAACGGCATCGCCGGTAAAGCTGGCGCGGAACGCGTCGACGAAACCACGGAGGGCGGGATAGTCTTCAAGCGAGATGGTTCGCTTGATCCCTTTCCGCTCGCTTTCGAACAACACCCGCTCTCCTTCGATCACATAGCGTTCGCGAAACGGATCAGTGATGGCTTTCTCCATCGTCGCCGGCGGGGCGAATCGCAACAGACCCCTAACGATCAGCGGTTCAGTCAAGAAGGAGGAGTAGGTGGCTTCTTCAAACGCCATGGAAGGCTCGCGCTGCTCCTTGAGCAGCGCCACCAGCGCGTCGACCGTCCATGGCGCAGGAAGAGCATCGACCGCTGCCAGGGCGACGCTGCCGAGCCAGAGAACGAAAGAGATGCCGGTGATGGCCTTACGAAGAAGCCTGCCAAAAATCATAAAAGTTGAACCAATTGTCCGGTGCCTCGCGACTGTAATGGGCCAGTCGATCCGCATATCGTTGCGTCCATCGTCGCACATCGTCCTGCCGATGGTCAGCAGACAACTGAATGGACTCACTCAGCAATTCCAAATGGATGTCATACCGGTTGCCTCCCCGGTAGAGCCCGAAAAAGAGCACCACCGGCGCGCGCACGGCGTGAGCCAGCCGCACCGATCCGCTCGGGAATGCCGCCCCTTCGCCGAGGAACTCACAGCGCACCGATTGCGCTTCCGCCATCAGCCGGTCACCCATGATACCGACGACCCCGCCGTGAGCGAGGCATTCCTGAACCTGGAGCATCGTATCCACCCCGCCTACTTGAATCACCGTCTCGGCGACTGCGGGATTGAGTTCCTGGATCAGAGTACGGATCATCGGGGCATTCTGCTCGTCCATCAGCACTTTGACGGCAATCCGTTCACGCGACAGCCCGACCGCTCGCACGACTTCGAAACTGCCGAGATGCGACCCCAATAAAAGACAGCCACACCCTTTCGCCAAAACCCCGTCGAGCACTTCAAGCCCATGAATGCGGATATCGAACAGATCAAACCGGCCCCGCAGACAATACACCCGGTCGAGAATGGTTGAGGCAAACGAGTGATAGTGATGGAAGAGCGCCCGCCAGCCCGGTGCATGGCCCTGGAGACGTTCGTAATACCGGCGAAGGGCCCGGTTCGCCTGCTGCGAGCCACAGAGGTAGTACAGACAAATCGGATAGAGCAGCACCCGGGCAACCGGTCTTCCCAGAGCCTGCGCCACCCAGGCCATGAGGCGGATCGCCAGGCGACTGCCGCGCTCCTGTTGCTGTTTCCAGGCAACCGTCATGGCGTCATCGTCCGGTCGGCGGCCGGAAGGCGAAACCGGATAGACCCGGCGGCCACCACCCGCTGATCGACCCGGCAGGTAAAGGCAGCAGTGCCGGCGTCCTCCTGCACGATTTCGATCGTCAGCCGCTCACCCGGCAACAACGGAGACGACAGTTTGACGGAGGGCAGTCCGGTGACGACCAGGGCTTGCCCGCAGTGCTCCCGCAGGGTCTCGATCACTTCTTCCAGCACGAGCACGCCGGGCACGACCGGATGGCCGGGAAAGTGGCCGGGCAGAGCCGGATGATCCGGGCCGATCGAGACGACACGCTCATGCTTCATGCGACAACCCCTTGACATGCTGCTCAGCGAGCTTCAGCAAGGCCTCGCGCGGCAACTTGCCCGTGTCGTTGCGGGGGAGTCGCGGCACGAGCAGAAGCGGACGGGGAAGAAACACGGGATCGATGCGCCGGCGCAATGCCTGCTGAATCTCCTCCACGGTTTTTCCCGGCGCCACCACACAGGCGATCAGCCTTGTCACAAGATCGGCTCCCTCATCGGGCAGAAAAAAGACTCCGTCTTGCACTCCCTCGATCTCCAGCAGTTTCTGGTTCAGATCACCGAGCGAGACGCGATGGCCCGCGATATTGATCTGGTCGACTTCCCTGCCATGCACGACAAACCGGCCGTCGGCATCGACGGTGATACGGTCCGGAACACGGACCGGAACCGGAAGATAGTCGGCATGGACCACCCACACCGTTCGGTCCTGCACCAGGCGCACCGTGTCCAACGGTCGCCACCGATCGCCATCGATCGTCCGCCGTTCAGCCACGCTGCCCGCTTCGGCAAATCCGAAAATTTCATGCACCTCGGTCTGGAAATGTCGTTCAGCTTCTTGCGCCAGACTTCGGGAAAGCGGCGCGGTCGCGGAAAGGATCAATCCGACAGGCGGCACGCACACGCCTTCGGTCACGCAGGCGCGGAGATGCAACGGCGTCGTCACGAGTATGCGCTTCCCTGCCACTTCGGCCAGGGCGTCACGGATATCGGCCGGAAAGAGCGGGCGCCCGGCATGCATGACGAACCCATGCATGATCGGCAGCATGACCGAAGCTTCCAGCCCGAACATGTGCTGATGCGGCACGGTCGCCACCACCGCTGTCCGCTCGCCGGTCTTCAGGCCGAGTCTGGCTCCAGTCGCCCGGGCTACAGCCGTCAATGCCCCCCAGGTTTTCCTGTTCGGCATCGGCTGGCCGGTGCTGCCAGAGGTAAACGCGATCGCCGCGACTTGATTGAGCGGGATATGCGGAATCCGTCTCGGCCATCCTGCGATACTTCCATGCCGCCGCTGAACCGCGGACTCGATCCCTTCAACCGGCTCATCCTGATCGGTCAGACAATAACTCTCATGATAGTCGCCGGCAATCCGGCGCAGCGTCTGGGGCGCCCGGCTCTGGGGCAGCAACGTCAACTGCCTCCGCAACATCGCCGCCGCGAACCCGACGAGAAACTCATAGCGGCTGGACAACAGATTGAGGACTGCAGGACGATCAGGCAGAAAATCGGCTAGGCGGGAGACATCGGACAGGAATTGGCGGGCGGTGCGCGGGCCGTCGGTTTCCCAGGCCAGGACCTCGTCAGGATTGTAGGGGCCAATCAGTGGAGCGTCGTGCATGGCACCACATGATTCACTTCGTACGGTTCTTCTCGATCGCGTTCGAGAGCGCGCGCAGGGAGGAAAAAATCGCCTTGATCTCCGGGTCGCTCGACTTGAGTTGATAGCCGTACGTTTGGGAAATGGCCAGCGAAAGCTCTAGCGCGTCGATCGAATCAAGTCCGAGTCCGTCCCCAAACAGCGCCTGCGTCGGATCAATCGTGGCGGGCTCGACCTTCAACTTGAGGGTTTGAACGATCAAGCTAGCCAGGGCTCGTTCCAAAGACGAGGCGAATGAATCTGTCATGCGTGTGTCTCAACTTTCACAGCCCGGTAGTCCCGCAGGAGTCCGTTGAT
>Ga0209391_10000128_pt1 | contig 28736 bp, 19 predicted proteins | sample PPLLak3March2015_FD_187246 | JGI IMG/M metagenome (GOLD analysis project Ga0209391, IMG submission 187246) | Freshwater sediment microbial communities from Prairie Pothole Lake near Jamestown, North Dakota, USA - PPLs Lake P7 Core (1) Depth... | ecosystem: Environmental > Aquatic > Freshwater >...
GAGCTCACCTGGAAGCTGCAGAAGAAGTTCTACGACGTGCGCTACGAGCCGCGCGCCGTGTGCTGGATGACCGTGCCGGTGAGCTACCGCGGGCTGTGGAAGCAGCGCCTGCGCTGGGCGCGCGGCCTCAACCAGGTCCTGCACAAGCACCGCGACGTCATGGCGCACTGGAAGTACCGCCGGATGTGGCCGGTGTTCGTCGAGTCCTCGCTGTCGACCCTGTGGGCGGTGTGCTTCGTGGCGCTCACGACGATCTGGACGATCTCGTGGGCGGCGGGTCTGCCCCCGGTCGGCGCGTCGCCGATCCCGAACTTCTGGGGCATGACGATCGCCACGCTGTGCCTGGTGCAGTTGACCATCGGCACATTGATCGACCGCCGCTACGACCGCTCGATCGTGCGCATGCTGCCGTACGCCGTCTGGTACCCCATCGTCTACTGGATGTTCCTGTCGCTCGGCACCGTGCTCTCGCTGCACTGGCTGTTCCGCCGGCCGGCGCGCACCTCGGTGCGCTGGAACACGCAGCGCACCGGCGCGTCGGCATGAGCGGCAAGGCAGCGCAGTCCGCCGACGCACGGGGCGACATGAAGCGACGCGCGCTCGCCAGCGCCATCGCGCTCGCGCTCATGACGCTCGCGGCGCCGGGCTCGACGGTGGCCCAGGCGGATGCGCCCGCGGCCGCCGCCGATCTCCGCGCAGCGCGCGCAGCCGCCCGTGCGGCATCGGATCGGCGCGACTGGGCCGATGCGCTGCCGCGCTGGCAGGCGCTCGAAGCGGCGGCGCCGAACGACGTCGACCTGCTCATCGAGTCGGCCCGCATCCACGGTTTCGCCGATCGCAACGCCGACGCGGCGCAGCGCTACCGCAAGGTGATCGAACTCGCGCCGGCCCGCCGCGGCGACGTGCTGCTGTCGCTCGCGTGGCAGACGCTCTGGTCGGGGGACGCGGCCGGCGCCGAAGCGCTGTTCCTGGAGGTCGCCGCCCAGCCCACCGCCTTCGCGGGCGGCGGCGATGGCTTCGACGCGTGGCGCGGCGTGGCCGAGGCACGCCGCAACGCGGGCAATCTCGCGGGTTCGCTCGATGCGCTCCAGCGCGCCCGGCAGCTGCGACCGGGCGACCCGGCCACGGCGCGGGATGCCGCGCAGACCCTGGCCTGGCTCGACCGCTACGACGAAGCGATCGCCGCATACACGCAACTCATCGAACGCGATCCGGCCGACCGGGCCAGCACCTACGGACTGATTCGAACGCTGAACAACGCCGGTCGCCATCGCGAGGCCGTGGCGCACTACCGCAGCGCCTTTGCCGCGGATCAGTCGGCCGGCCGCACCCCTCCGCAGGACGCCCGGTTCGACTACGCCCGCGCGCTGCGATGGGCCGGCTACGACGACCTCGCCCATCAGGCATTGCAGGGCCTGCCCGATCCGGATGCGCAGTGGCTGCGCGACTTCCGCACCGGGCGCGAGCTGCGGAACTGGGCCGACGCCGGCGTCGAGTTTTCCACCGACAGCGACGATCTCGACACGCGCCTGGTCACCGGCGGGTTCGGCTGGCGCGTCACGCCGTCCAGCAGCCTCGATGTCGGCGTTCGGCTGGTCGACCTGACCGAACCCACGCGCGAGGCGGACGGCCAGCGACTGGCGCTGACCTGGCGCACGCGCTTCGGGGCAGCGCCGGAGGCAATCGGGTCGCCCGCGGACGTCGGCCCCGTGTGGACCGCACTGTCGATCCAGGCGAACAAGTACGACGACTGGTCCACGCAGGAAGACTGGCAGCCCGTGACCGGCTTCGCCCGCGCCCGCTGGGCGGCGACGGACAGCCTGCGCATCGACGGCGAGGTCGGCCGCGAAGTGGTGGAAACGCCGCTCGCCATCTCCAACCGCGTGACCGCGAACACCGCCGCACTCGGCGCCGACTGGCGCTGGCAGCCGCGCTCGTCGGTCGCGGCCCAGCTCTCTTCCATCGACTTCAGCGACGACAACCGGCGCACGCGCGTCAACCTGCGAGCCGATCACCGGGTGCTGAATCGGCCGCGCGTCGTGGTCGGCGTCGAGGCGCTGGCGTTCCGCAGTTCCGACCCGACCTCGGACACGCACCCTTACCTCGGCTACTGGAACCCGCGCGACTACAAGGAAGCGCGCGCGTATGCAGTCGTCGAGCACGAGGCCCGCCCGTGGGACTTCCGGATGAAGGTGGGCGTCGGCGCTTCGCGCGAAGAGGACGGCTGGGGCAATCGCAGCAGCGGCAACCCGAACGTGCTGGAACTCTCGGCCGCCTACGATCTCGACAAGTCGGTGCAGCTGCGCGCCTATGCCGGCGGGTCGGGCGGCTCGATGGGGCTGGCGAGCGGCGGCGAAGGCTACTGGCGCCGCTACGTCGGAGTGGCCGTCACCGGCTGGTTCTAGCGCGGCTGCCTGGCCTGATCCGAGCAAGCGGCCAGGGGGTGGTGCCGAAGGGAGGTATTGAGGGGTAGCGTGCGGGGCCAACCATCCCAACGCACCAACCCTTCGGCCAGAGGAATCGTATTCAGGTCGATCGCGACCGTTCCCGAATGCATCAGGCGGAATCCCGCGCTTTTCCGGCACTCGCCAAAGTCAAACAGCCAGGCTCCCGCGCCTGTCCGTCGGGACTCTTCCTTGCATGTGCCTGGCGGCTCACGACCGGACGTCTGTTCGATGGACACTGGGGCCAGGCCGCCTGTGTGTGAGCCACCGCACGGACTTGTTCGGCGCCTGGCGTTTCGTACAAAACTTGCGCTAGCCCACTCGACGCGCCGGCCGATGTGACTCAAGCTTTACCTTGTCTGCGGCCCTTACCGTGACACCTCCGATGCAGCACACCACACAGCTCACCAAGCAGGCGTTCGCCATCGTGCTGGCCGGCGGCCGCGGCAGCCGGCTCATGCAACTCACGGACCGCCGCTCCAAGCCGGCGGTCTACTTCGGCGGCAAGTTCCGCATCGTCGACTTCACGCTGTCCAACTGCCTGAACTCGGGCATCCGGCGCATCAGTGTCGCCACGCAGTACAAGTCGCACAGCCTGCTCAGGCACCTGCAGCGCGGCTGGTCGTTCCTGAAGAGCGAGATGAACGAGTTCATCGATCTCCTGCCCGCCCAGCAGCGGCTCGACGAGAACTCGTGGTACCGCGGCACGGCGGATGCGGTCTTCCAGAACCTCGACATCGTGCAGTCCTACGCGCCGGAGTACATCGTCATCCTGGCCGGCGATCACATCTACAAGATGGACTACGGCCGCATGCTCGCCGACCACGTGTCGCGCGGCTTTGGCTGCACCGTCGGCTGCATCGAAGTGCCGCTCGCCGAGGCGCACGCCTTCGGCGTCATGGACGTGGATGCCGGCCGACGGATCGCGCGCTTCATCGAAAAGTCGCCCAATCCGCCGTCCATGCCCGACAAGCCGGATCGCGCGCTCGCCAGCATGGGCATCTACATCTTCAACGCCGCCTACCTGTACGACATCCTGCAGCGGGACAGCACCAAGGCATCGTCCAGCCGCGACTTCGGCAAGGACATCATTCCCCAGGCCGTGGAGGACCGGCAGGCGTGCGCGCACCCGTTCGGCGAAAGCTGTGTGATGACCGGCGGCGAGTCGGAGCCGTACTGGCGCGACGTGGGCACCGTCGACGCTTACTGGGAAGCCAATATCGACCTCACAGCCACCCAGCCCAAGCTCGACATGTACGACCGCGAGTGGCCGATCTGGACCCACCAGGAACAGCTGCCGCCGGCCAAGTTCGTGCACAACGAGCCAGACCGGCGCGGCATGGCGCTGGAATCGATCGTCTCGGGCGGCTGCATCATTTCGGGGGCGCTGTTCCGTTCGCTCCTGTTCTCCAACTGTCGCGTGCACTCCTACACGACCGTGAACTGGTCGGTCTTGCTGCCCGACGTTCGGGTCGGCCGGCACGCGCGCCTGACCAAGGTGATCGTCGACCACGGCTGCGTGATTCCCGAAGGCTTGGTGATCGGCGAGGACCCGGAAGAGGACGCGCGTCGCTTCCATCGCACCGACAGCGGCGTTGTCCTCGTCACGCGCGAGATGATCGCAAGGCTCTCCTGAACATGCCGCGTTCCAGCCCGCTGCGCGTCCTGCACGTCGCAGCCGAGATGTATCCCTGGGTCAAGACGGGCGGGCTGGCCGATGTCCTCGGCGCCCTGCCCGCGAGCCTTGCCCGCGCCGGCGCCGATGCCCGCGTCCTGCTGCCCGGGCTGCCGGCGTTCAGGCAGGCGCTGGTCGATGCGCAACCCGTCAGCACGCTGGAGCGGCGCTTCGGCAGCGACGGTGCGACGGTGCTGCGCGGCGCCCTGCCCCTGCATGGCAGGCGTCGCCTGGTCGCCTACCTGATCGACGCGCCGACGCTGTATGCACGGCCCGGCTCGCCCTACGGCGGACTCGATGGTGCGGACTGGCCAGACAACCATCGCCGCTTCGCCTTGCTCGGATGGGTCGCGGCGCAACTGGCAGGTGGTCAGCTCGATGCCGGGTGGTCCGCCGATGTCCTGCACGCGCATGACTGGCATGCCGGGCTGGCACCGGCGTACCTGCGGCAAGCCCCGGGCGCGGCAAACGTCGCAACGGTATTCACGATCCACAACCTCGCCTTCCAGGGTCTGTTCCCGGCGCAGGTGCTGGGCGAACTCGCGTTGCCGCCGTCCGCCTTCACGATCGAAGGCCTGGAGTTCCACGGCCAGGTCTCGTTCATGAAGGCCGGCATCCAGTACGCCGACCACGTCACCACCGTGAGCCCGAGCTACGCGCGTGAGATCCAGACCCCCGAGCAAGGCTGCGGGCTCGATGGCCTGCTGCGTCATCGCAGCGGGGTGGTCGATGGCGTGCTCAATGGGGTCGACCCGGTCATCTGGAACCCGGCCAGGGACCCGTATCTCGAGGACAGCTATTCGACGCGCAGCCTGGCAGGCAAGGGGCGGCTGAAGGCGGCCTTGCAGCGCGAACTCGGTCTTGCCGAGCAGCCCACGGCGCTCGTGTTCGGCGTGGTCAGCCGCCTCACTGCACAGAAAGGGCTCGACCTGCTGCTGCAGGCGCTGCCGACGGTGGCCCACGTCGGCGGGCAGCTTGCGCTGCTGGGCAGTGGCGATCCGCCGCTCGAGGCTGCGTTCGAAGCCGCGGCGCAGGCACAGCCGACGCACTACGCTGCGCGGCGCGGCTACGACGAGGCCCTCGCGCACCGGATCATCGCTGGCGCCGACGTGATCGTCGTGCCTTCGCGCTTCGAGCCCTGTGGCCTCACGCAGCTCTACGGCTTGCGCTACGGCACGCTGCCGCTCGTGCGACGCGTCGGGGGACTGGCGGACACCGTCGTGGATGCGACCCCGCAGACGATCGACGAGCAGCGCGGCACGGGATTCGTGTTTCTCGAGCCTACCTCCGCCGCGCTGTCCGACGCGATCGAGCGCGCCGGCGTGCTCTGGCAGCAACGCAAGACCTGGACCCAGCTGATGCGAACTGCCATGCGCCAGGACTTCTCCTGGGACGCGGCGGCCGCGCGCTATGCCGAGCTGTACCGCGCGCTGGTGACCTGACCTGAACTCGCCTCGGCACGTTGCAAAGCGCGGCGGCCGTCGCTGTGGCATCGTCGCGCCCGGCGGGCTTTGGTCCTGCTTTGGCCGAGCCGGCAACAGAACACGAGAACATCAATGACCGCAAAGACAGCAAATGGGGCCGCGGCGAAGGCCGCGGCCGACGCGTTGATCGAGCGCGTCGAGCGTGAAAGCGGACAGGATCCGGCGCTGACTTCGTCCGACACGTGGATGCGGGTGGCCGCACACGCGTGCCGAGCAGAACTCGCCCAGCGCATGAACGAGACGCTGCACGAGGATCGCGGCGCCAGGCGCGTGCACTACCTGTCGATGGAGTTCCTGATGGGGCGCGCGCTGACCAACGCGGCGGCCGCGCTGGAACTGGCGCAGCCGCTGCGCGAGGCGGCCGAGCGGGCCGGCAAGGCGATGGAAGCCATCGTCGAGCGCGAGCCGGACGCTGCGCTGGGCAATGGCGGTCTCGGGCGCCTGGCAGCGTGCTTTCTCGACTCCCTCGCCACGCTCGGCCTGCCGGCGTTTGGCTACGGGCTGCGATATCGCTACGGCGTGTTCGCGCAGCGCATCCATGACGGCCGCCAGGTCGAGACGCCCGACGACTGGCTGCGGCATGGCAACCCCTGGGAGCTCGAGCGGCCGGAGATCCGCCATCCGATCGGTCTGGCGGGCCGCGTGATCCCGGACGGGCCGGGCCGCCGCTGGCTGCCCGGCGAGAGCCTGTATGCGGACGCCATCGACTTCGTCGTGCCCGGTCACGGCACGCGCCGCGTGGCCGTGCTGCGCCTGTGGCGGGCCGCGCCCACGCAGCCGATCGACTTCACTGCCTTCTCCCGCGGCGACTTTCATGCGGCCGGCGCGGGCAAGCGGGCCGCCGAGGTCATCAACTGGGTGCTGTATCCGGACGACTCCACGCCGGCCGGCCGCGAGCTGCGGCTCAAGCAGGAGTTCTTCCTCGTCAGCGCATCGCTGCAGGACATCCTGCAGCGGCATCTTGCCGAGCATCGCCGACTCGACAACTTCGGCGAGAAAGTCGCGATCCACCTGAACGACACGCATCCGGCGCTGGCGGTGCCGGAACTGCTGCGCCTGCTCATCGACGAGCACGGCATGCACTGGGACGCGGCCATGATCCAGTGTCAGCAGGCGATGAGCTACACCAACCACACGCTGCTGCCCGAGGCGCTTGAAACCTGGCCGGTGCGCATGCTCGAGCACTGGCTGCCGCGTCATCTGGAGATCATCTACGAGGTCAATGCGCGCTTCCTGCAGTACGTGCGCACGCATTTTCCTTCCGAGGAAGATCTGGTGCGACGCGTGTCGCTCGTCGAGGAACTGGGCGAGCGCCGCGTGAAGATGGCGGCGCTGTCGATCGTCAGCGCGCATCGCGTCAACGGCGTGTCCAGGCTGCACTCGGACCTGATGGTCCGCACCATCTTCGCCGATTACGCGCGCATCTTTCCGGGCCGCTTCTGCAACGTCACCAACGGGGTCACGCCGCGGCGCTGGATTGCCCAGGCCAACCCGGCCCTGTCGGCGCTGCTCGATCGCCGCCTTGGGGCCGGCTGGTCGACGCACCTGGAGCGCCTGCGCGAGCTGGCGCCGCTTGCCGGCGATCCGCAGCTGCGCAACGAGATCCTGGCCGCGAAGCGACAGAACAAGGCCCGGCTGTCCGATGTGATCCGCCGCGAACTCGGGTTGCACGTGGACCCCGACAGCCTGTTCGACGTGCAGGTCAAGCGCATCCACGAGTACAAGCGCCAGCTGCTCAACGCGCTGCATGTAGTCGCCCGCTACCAGGCGATGCTGGCTGCGCCCGAGCAGGACTGGGTGCCGCGCACGGTCATCTTCGCGGGCAAGGCCGCGTCGGCCTACATCGCGGCCAAGGCGATCATCCACCTGATCCACGACATCGCGCGCACCGTCAACAGCGATCCGCGGCTGCGCGGCCGGCTGAAGGTCGTCTTCCTGCCCAACTACGGCGTGTCGCTCGCCGAGACGATCATTCCGGCCGCGGACCTGTCGGAGCAGATCTCCACCGCGGGCACGGAGGCGTCGGGCACCGGCAACATGAAGTTCGCGCTCAACGGCGCTCTGACGATCGGCACCTGGGATGGCGCCAACATCGAGATGGCCGAGGCCGTGGGCCGCGAACACCTGTTCATCTTCGGCCTCACCGCGGACGAGGTCGCGCAGCGGCGGGCGCAGGGCTATGACCCGCGCCGGCATTACGAAGACAACCCGCAGCTGAAGCGCGCGATCGATGCCATTGCGCGTGGCGAGTTCTCGCACGGGGAGCCCGAGCGCTACCACGCGCTGACCGACTCCCTGACGCATCGGGACTCCTACCTGCTGCTGGCTGATTTCGCCGCCTATGTCGAGGCGCAGCGGCGCGTCGATGCGCTCTTCAGGACGCCGGACCAGTGGGCCGACAAGGCGATCCGCAACATCGCCGGCATGGGCTGGTTCTCGTCCGACCGCACCGTGCGCGAGTACGCTCGCCTGATCTGGAACCTGCAGGCATAACAGCGGCGCGACGACTCGCCGAGACCTTCTCGTGCTGAACACCTCCGAGCTTGCCGCCCTGTGCGAGGCGCGCCACGGTGACCCGTTCGCGGTCCTGGGGCCGCATGCCGATGCCGGCGGCCAGGTCTGGTTGCGCGCCTTCGTGCCCGGCGCCCGGTCCGTGACCGCGGTGGACCCCGGCTCGCACGCGCCGCTGACCGAGCTTCAGCAGCGCGACGGCACGGGTCTGTTCGAAGCGCCGCTCGGCGCCAGCCGCCGACCCTACCGTTTGCGCATCGCCTGGGGCGATGGCCGCAGCGGCGTTTACGCGGACGCCTACGCTTTCGGCGCTGCACTGGGCGAGCAAGACGTCTACTTCCTCGGCGAGGGCTCGCACCTGCGTCCCTACGAGGCGCTGGGTGCACACCTGATGCAGGCGGACGACGGCGCAGGCCCGATCGATGGCACCAGGTTCGCCGTATGGGCGCCAAACGCCAGCCGGGTGAGCGTTGTTGGCGAGTTCAATGGCTGGGATGGCCGGCGCCATCCGATGCGCGTGCGGCACGGCGTGGGCGTGTGGGAGATCTTCATCCCGCACGTCGGCGTGGGCGACCGCTACAAGTTCGAGATCCGCACGGCCGATGGCCAGGTGCTGCCGTTGAAGGCCGACCCCTTTGCGTTCGCCGCCGAACTGCGGCCGGCCACTGCCAGCGTGGTCGCCGCACCCGTGCGCCGGGCGCTTCCGGTCGATCGTCATGCCGCCAACCGGCGCGACGCCCCGATCACGGTCTATGAAGTCCATCTGGGCTCCTGGCGGCGCGGCGACGGCAACAGCTTTCTCGACTGGGACGCGCTGGCCGCGCAGTTGCCCGCCTACGCCGCGGACCTGGGCTTCACGCACGTCGAGCTCCTGCCCGTGGCCGAGCACCCGTTCGACGGCTCGTGGGGCTACCAGGTGCTCGGCCTGTACGCGCCCACCGCGCGCTTCGGCGAGCCCGCCGGCTTCGCGCGCTTCGTCGATGCCTGTCACCAGCGCGGCCTCGGGGTGCTCCTCGACTGGGTACCGGCGCACTTTCCGTCCGACGTGCACGGCCTGGCGCAGTTCGACGGCACGGCGCTGTATGAGTACGCCGACAGCCGCGAGGGCTTCCACCAGGACTGGAACACCCTGATCTACAACTTCGGCCGCACCGAGGTGCGCAACTTCCTGGTCGGCAATGCGCTGTACTGGCTGGAGCGCTACGGCGTGGACGGCCTGCGCGTGGACGCCGTCGCGTCGATGCTGTATCGCGACTACTCGCGCGCCGCCGGCGAGTGGGTCCCCAACGTGCATGGCGGTCGCGAGAATCTGGAGGCCATCGACTTTCTCAAGCGCATGAACGAGATCGTCGGACGCGAGGCGCCGGGCACGGCGACCATCGCCGAGGAGTCGACCGCGTGGCCCGGCGTGTCGCGCCCCACGTCAGTGGGCGGCCTCGGGTTTCACTACAAGTGGAACATGGGCTGGATGAACGACACCCTGCAGTACATGCGCAAGGATCCGGTTCACAGGCGCTGGCACCACAACGAGCTCACCTTCAGCCTGCTGTACGCCTTCGACGAGAACTTCGTGCTGCCGCTGTCGCACGACGAAGTGGTGCACGGCAAGGGCTCGCTGCTGGCCAAGATGCCGGGGGACCGCTGGCAGCAGTTCGCCAACCTGCGCGCGTACCTGGGCTGGATGTGGACCCATCCCGGCAAGAAACTGCTCTTCATGGGCGGCGAGTTCGCGCAGAACGACGAGTGGAATCACGACCGCTCGCTCGACTGGCACCTGCTGCAGCATCCGGAGCACCGCGGGGTGCAGGCGCTGGTGCGCGATCTGAATCGCCTGTATCGCAGCCGCCCGGCCCTGCATGCCCTGGACTGCGAGCCTGGCGGCTTCGAGTGGATCGAGGCCAACGATGCCGAGCACTCGACCCTGGCCTTCCTGCGCCGCGGCGGGCCAGGGGCGCTGGACAGCGTCCTGGTCGTTGCCAACTTCACGCCGGTGTTGCGCCAGCACGTGCGCCTGGGCGTGCCGGACGGCTGGCGCGGCCGCCGGCTGCGCGAGTTGCTCAACACGGACTCCGCGCACTACGGCGGCGCCAACATCGGCAACGGTGACAGCGCGCTGGCCGTGGAGCCCGTTGCCGCGCACGGCCACGCGCAGTCGGTGGCGATCACCCTGCCGCCGCTCGCGGTGGTCGTGTTCGAGGCCGGCGGCTGACGCCCGTGTCCATGCAAGGCGCGCCCGGCCTGCCCTACCCGCTCGGTGCGACGGTCACCGCGACGGGCGTGAACTTCGCGCTCTTCTCGTCCCGGGCCGAGCGCGTCGAGCTGTGCCTGTTCGACGGCGCGCGCGAGACGGCGCGGCTGGCGCTCGTGCGCACGCACGACATCTGGCACGCCCATCTGCCTGGTGCCGGCGCGGGACTCGTCTACGGCTTTCGCGTGCACGGCCCCTATCGCCCCGGACAGGGCCTGCGCTTCAACCCTCACAAGCTGCTGCTCGACCCGTACGCACGCGAGATCGTCGGGCGCTTTGACTGGCAGCCCGAGCACTTCGGCTACCAGGCGGGTCATCCCGATGAAGCTCCCGGGCTCGATGCGCGTGACAACGGCGGCACCGCGTTGAAGGCGCGCGTCGCGGGCGCCCTGCCGGGGCTGCGCAGCGCACCGCCGCAGACGCCGCTCGCCGACACCGTGCTCTACGAGCTGCATGTGAAGGGCTTCACCCGGCAGCTGCCCGCCGTGCCGGAGCCGCTGCGCGGCACGTTTGCCGGCCTGGCGCATCCGGCGGCGCTCGCCCATCTGCAGCGGCTTGGCGTGACCGCCGTGTCGCTGCTGCCGGTGCACTACAGCCTCACCGAGCTGCGACTGCGCGAGCTCGGCCTGACCAACTACTGGGGCTACAACACGCTGGGCTTCTTCGCGGCCGATCCGCGCTTGTCGGCCACGCCGGACGACCCCGCAGCGACGCGGGCCGAGTTCCGCGCAATGGTCGAGGCGCTGCACGCGGCCGGCATCGAGGTGCTGCTGGACGTCGTGTTCAATCACACCGCCGAGGGCAACCAGCTCGGCCCGACGCTGTCGTTCCGCGGTATCGACAACGCGGCGTACTACCGGCTGGCCGCTGATGAACCCGGCGACTACGAGAACTGGACGGGCTGCGGCAACACGGTCAACGTGGCGCACCCGCGCGTGGCGCAGTTCGTCCTCGATGCCCTGCGCTACTGGGTCGGCGAGATGGGGGTGGACGGCTTTCGCTTCGATCTCGCTCCGGTGCTCGCCCGCACGCACCGCGAGTTCGATCCGCAGGCGCCGTTCTTCACGGCGCTCCTGCAGGATCCGGTGCTGGCGCGGACGAAGCTGATCGCCGAGCCTTGGGACCTGGGGCCGCACGGCTACCAGCTGGGCCGATTCCCGGCGCGCTTCGCGGAATGGAACGACCGCTTTCGCGACACTGTGCGCCAGTTCTGGCTGCGGCGTTCCGTGGAGCGCGGCGAGCTGGCGCGCCGCTGGGCGGCGTCCAGCGACCGCTTCCACCATGGACTGCGCCCGCCCTGCGCCTCGGTCAACTACGTCGCCTCGCACGACGGCTTCACCGTGCGCGACCTGGTGAGCTACGCGCACAAGCACAACGAGGCCAATGGCGAAGATAACCACGATGGCTCCAACGCCGATCACAGCGTCAACGCCGGCGTGGAAGGGCCAAGCGAGGACGCACATGTCAGCGCGCAGCGGCTGCGGTTGCAACGGGCCCTGCTCGCCTCGGCACTGCTGGCGCAAGGCACGCCGATGCTGCAGGCCGGCGACGAAATCGGGCGGACCCAGCGCGGCAACAACAACGCCTATTGCCAGGACAACCGCCTGAGCTGGATCGACTGGGCCGCGGCCGATGAGCGCCTTGCGGAGTTCGCCGGCGCGCTGATCGCCTTGCGGCGCGCGCTGCCTGCGCTGCGGCAGGACGATTGGCTCGACGATCATCCGCACGCGGATGGGCGGCGCGAGGTGCAGTGGCTGGCGCCGGCGCGTGACGGCGACGCGGTGTTCCGCCTGATGGCGCTGGAGGACTGGCACGACCCGCATCGCCATGCGCTGGCGCTCTGGCTCGCGCCGCGCGACGACGCCGCGGTGCTGGTGCTGATGAATGCCGAAGACGCGCCGGTTCGCTTCGTGCTGCCGCCCGGCGCATGGGTGCAGCGGCTGGACAGTGCGGGCGGTGACACACAGGCGCGCGCGCTCGACGGCATCGCGGTCGAGGCCCCTGCCAGCGGCCTGCTGGTGCTCGTGAGCGAGCCGCACCGATGCTGACCGACCGCCGCGCGGGAGTCCTGCTGCACCCGACCTCGTTGCCGGGCCCGCATGGCAGCGGCGATCTCGGGCCCGCGGCCTATCACTTCGTCGACTGGCTGGTGGCGTCCGGTCAACGCGTCTGGCAGGTGCTGCCGCTGACACCGACGGGCTATGGCAATTCGCCCTACGCCGGCGTGTCCGCCTTCGCCGGCTCGCCCCTGCTCGTTGCCCTCGAGCCCCTCATCGAGCGCGGCTGGCTGTCGGCACCGTCGGCCGCGGACCTGAGGGACCTGCCCGCCCACACGCTGGAGTTCGAGCGCAGCAGCGCCCTGCGCTTGCGCTGCCTGCGGGAAGCGGCGCAATCGTTCTTTGCAGGCGCCAGTGCCGAGGATCGGGCCGCCTTCGCCACGTATTGCGGGGCGAATGCGGACTGGCTCGAGGACTTTGCCCTGTTCATGGCGCTGGACGAGGCGTGCCGGCAACGCGGCGTGCACTCGTGGTCCGACTGGGACCAGCCGCTCGCGCAGCGCGTGCCGCAGGCGATCGCCAAGGCACGCGCCGAGCATGCGGCGCGCCTCGATTTCTGGCGCTTCGTGCAGTGGTGCTTCGATACGCAATGGCAGGCGCTCAAGCGCTACGCCAACGCGCGCGACGTCCTGATCGTCGGCGACCTGCCGATCTTCGTCGCCCATCACTCGGCCGACTGCTGGGCGCGGCAGGACGCGTTCCTGCTCGATGCGGCCGGCCGGCCCCGTGTGGTGGCCGGCGTGCCGCCGGATTACTTCTCGGCCACGGGCCAGCGCTGGGGTAACCCCCTGTACGACTGGCCAGCCATGCAGCAGGACGGGTTTGCCTGGTGGACCGCGCGGCTGCGGCACGAGTTGACGCGCGCCGACCTGGTGCGCATCGATCACTTCCGCGGGTTTGCCGCGTACTGGGAGATCGACGCTGCCGAGGAGACGGCCATGAACGGCCGCTGGGTGCCGGCGCCGGGGCAGGCGCTCTTCACCGCGCTGCGTGCCGCACTCGGCACAGTGCCGGTGATCGCGGAGGACCTGGGCGTGATCACGCCGGACGTCGAGGCGCTGCGCGATGCCTTCGGTTTCCCCGGCATGCGCGTGCTGCACTTTGCCTTTGGCGGCGAGGCGGACCATCCCTTCCTGCCCCATAACTACGTGCCCAACTGCGTCGCCTACACCGGCACGCATGACAACGACACGAGCCGCGGCTGGGCCACGCACGCCGATGCGAAGGAGCGCGAGCGGGCGCGCGTCTACCTCGAGTGCGATGACGCGGCGCTGCCCTGGGCCATGGTGCGCGCCGTGTTCGCCTCCGTCGCCCGCCTGGCGATCGTGCCGATGCAGGACGTGCTGGGCCTGGGCAGCGAGCACCGCATGAACACGCCGGGGCAACTCGATTGCTGGACCTGGCGGTTCCGATGGGACCAGGTCGGCACGGCCGGCGAACGACTGGCGCGCTATGCGCGCGCCTACGGCCGCGCAGGCTGAGCGCATGACCGGCAGCGTTGCGCGCCTGGATTGAGTCACGCCGCAAGGCGGCCTTGGCCCCTCAGCCGCGCATGTCGAGCATCAGGCCCTCGCGCGCCTCGGTGCGATCGGCAAGTCGCGACCCCAAGAAGCGGCTGTTGCTTGATACCCGAAAGCAGACGCTCAACGGCACGTTGAGCGACCGGCCACTGGTGCATCGAGAGTGCCGAAGGCAATGATCGCCATCGCCTTTGCCGAGTCATGAAGGCGGCCACAGCGGCCAGCAGTACGACCACTCGGGCGGGCATAGCCCGATGACGCCAACGACCTGAAGATGATGGCGGCGAAGGGACTGTCGGTCGCGTACCGCGCCAAGCTGGTGGTGCGCGAGCAGGCCGCCCAGGCGCCCAACGTCTCGCCACTGGACGGCGTGCTCGACTCCTGCAGCGGCCCAGCCTCCGGCCAGCGCTGCTCAGCGGTCTGCGGCCCCCTCCAGCATGGCCGCCATGATGCGGTCCATGGCGCGGGTCACGCACGCCTTGTCGTGCGGCGCGGACTCGAAGTACGCGAGCGTGCCGGGCTGCTGCAGATAGGGTGGCAGGTTCGAGACATCCTGGTACAGCGCCATCTGCGTGAGGAAGCGGGAGAACCCGTTGTCACCACGCCGGTCTGTACCGCTGGAGAGCGATGCCGCCCGCTTCGTCGGCGGCGTGAGCCTGAACACGGTCGCGCCTTCCTTGATGGTCTCGGTCACCTTGATGTCTGCGAGCGTCGTCGTCGGCACCTTGGTCGGGTCCTTGGACAGGATCACGAAGTCGGCGAGCTTGCCCACCTCGATCGAGCCCTTTCGATCTTCCTCGAAGTGCTGGTAGGCAGGCCAGATCGTCATCGCCTTCAGCGCCGTCATGACGTCCACCCGGTGCTCGGGGCCGACGACGCGGCCCGTGCCACGCGCACGCCGCGTGACGGTTGCATCAAGCACCCGCATCGAATCCGGGAACGCGACCGGCGCATCGTGATGCGACGTGAAGATCATGCCGCGCTTGCGCACCCAGCCGGTCGGCGAGATGTTCTGACCGCGCTCCGGCCCCACCGTCTGGTTGAGGTGCCACTCGCCCCAGTAGAACGTGTGCATCGGGAACAGCGACGGCACCGCACCCAGCCGCTTGTACGCATCGACCTGGTCCTCGCGCAGGAACTGCCCATGGATGAGCACCGGCCGCAGGTTCTTGCCCGCGTGCGTCAGCTGCGCCACCGTGAGGCCTGCGATCAGCGCGTCCGATGCGGCTTCGCCATTCGAGTGCGTCTGCACCTGCACGTCGTTCGCGTAGGCCCAGGTGAGCTGACTGACGACGTCCTCGGGCATCGTGGACGGATACCCGCTGTAGCCCGGCGGGTAGTTGCCGACCGGCTTGTAATAGGGTCGGTCACGCCACGCCGTGAAACCCTGCGGCGACCCGTCGATCAGGATCTTGCCGCCGGCAACGCGGAAGCGATTCGCGTACTCGCGACTTGCGTTGGCCTTGATGAAGTCGCGGTCGATTGCCAGGAGCGGGTAAGCCACGACATCGATCTTGAGGTCCCCCGCGGCGGCGACCTGGCGCAACACGGCCACCGTGCCCGGTGTGGATCCGCCGTCCTGCCCCGTCGTGTAGCCGAAGCGCGCCCACAGCTCCGCGCCCGCCTTCGCGAACGTCTTGACGCCATCGGGACCCACCTGTGAAAGCAGCTTCAGCGCCGCCGCCTGCATCGCGGTCTCCTCGAGCACGCCGTCGGGCTCCTTGCTGCCCGCTTTGCGCCGGATCACGCCGCCCGCGGGGTCCGGCGTCTCTGTCGTCATGCCAGCGACTTCCAGCGCCTTCGAATTGAGCGCCGCGAGGTGCGCGGACTGATGAACGAGCAGGATCGGGATGTCGCGCGAGATCTGGTCGAGGTCGTCGCGGGTCGGATGGCGCCGCTCGGCCAAGGTGGAATTGTCGTAGCCAAAGCCGACGATGAGATTGACTTTCTTCACGGCCGCCTCGTTCGCGGCCACCCACTCGCGCAACGTCTTCAGCAGCGATGCCATGTCCTTGACATCGCCGTCCGGCGGCGCGAGCAGGTTGGCCGACAGCGCCTGCAGCCCGCCGAGCGTGACGTGCCCGTGCGCATCGAAGAAACCGGGCAGCAGCGTGCGCCCTCGAAGATCGATGACCTGTGTCGATGGCCCGCGCAGTTTCAGGACCTCGGCCCGCTTGCCCACTGCGACAATGCGCCCGCCGCGCTCTGCCACGGCTTCGGCACGTGGCATCTTGTCGTTGATGGTGAGTATCGGGCCGCCCGTCCAGATGCGGTCGGCGGGTTGTGCAAAGGCCAGGGTCGAAACGGCAAAGCTGGCAAGCGCGGCGAACACCGTCCGCAGGTAGCTTGTTGTTCTTCTCACTGTTTCCCCCAAATCGTCGCGCCCCGATTGGCGCCCGGCGCAGTCTACGTAGAACCACAAATTTCGGGGGATGTCAGCGGCCGGCAGCGAGGCTGCCCCCAATAGCGGCCATGCACGTCAGCCTCTGCAAAGGGTTGGCTGTAAGGCAAGTGACAAAGCATCGCGCGGGGGGACGCGCAGAACCCTAGACGCCGATCAGCTTCAGGTTGAACACGCGCTCCGCGAGCCACACGAGCGCCACCAGCAGCGTGAGGACCGAGCCGCCGACGAACACGCCCCTGCGGTACAGCAACGTATTTCGCAGCAGGTAGGCCGCCGGCAGGAAGCACGCGACGATGACCAACTGGCCGACCTCGACGCCGAGGTTGAACCCCAGCAACGAGAGCACCAGCGCGTCCCTGGGCAGGCCGAGTTCGGTCAGGACGCTGGCGAAGCCGAATCCGTGAATCAGGCCGAAGCCGAACGCCACCAGCCAGCGCCGCCGCTCCACCACCGGCCAGAGGTTGTTGGCCGCCGCCAGCGCCACCGAGGCGGCAATGGCGGACTCCACCAGGCGCGACGGCAGCTCGACGATCTGGAGCGCAGCGATCGACAGCGTGATCGAATGCGCGACGGTGAAGGCGGTGACGACCCACAGCACTTCCGTCAGCGCGGCGCGGAATGAGCGCACGCCCGTCCAGCGCCTCGCTTCGTGCACCAGCACGGCGGGCAGCAGCAGCGACAACAGGAACAGGACGTGGTCGAAGCCGATCCAGATGTGGAAGGTGCCCTCCACCAGGTACTGGCCGAACTGCGCCAGCCGGGAAGTCTCGCCGGCCGTCACGTTCAGCACGCCGCTGTCGGGCCCCAGCACCGAGGTGTGCGAGACGCCATCCACCTCCAGCCGCAGCAGCCCGCGGTGCAGCTGGTCGATGTCGAACAGGAGCCGATAGCTCAACGCCAGCACCGGGGCGTCGGACGGGCACGTGCCGGCAAGTCGCAGCACTGCATAGGTGCCGTCGGTGTGGTTGTCCACCAGGAGTTCCGTCGCCCGCAACGAGCAGTCTCCCCCGCGTTCCAGCTTCAGCCGCCCCAGCGCCCAGGCGGCGATGTCGGCGCGTCGCGCCTGCACTTCGCCCCAGGTGATGTCGCCGTCTCCATTGGCGTCGAGGCCGATGGCGAAGTCGATGTCGCGCAGGGCGACATCCCACTGGCCCGCCACTTCCCGGCCATTCACCTGCAGCACCAGGTAGCTGTCGCTCGCCTTGTGCGCCATGGCGGGCATGCCGGCCCATGCGCAGAGCAGGAGCAGCAGATGCAGGAACGTCCGCGGCCGCATCATTGCGCCGACGCCGATCCCAGCCGCCTCAAGTACGCGTCCTCGAATCCGCTGGACCGCAGCCAGTCGCGCACCGGTTGCGCGGCGCCGGCATCCTTCGTCGCGATGGACGCTTCCAGCAACACCCGGGCGTCGCGCGGCTCGCGCTGCACCCGGTAGTTGGCAGCGGCCACGGCGAGCGCGGCGGCCGGATCGCCGGCCAGGTGCATGAGGTAGCGCGCCTCTTCGGCCCGATGGGTGGTGTCGCCGCGCGCCTTCGCAGCGGCGAAGCGGTCCGCCAACGCCTGCACGTGCGCCTTGGCGGCGGGCTGCTTCAGCGCGGTCCCGGCCAGCGCGAGCCGCAGCAGCAGCCCATCGGAGGCTTCCCATCCGGCGAGCCACTTCACCACTTCGGCGGGGCGCTGCTGATCGAGCAGGAAATCGCTCCAGGCGGCCAGCAGGTAGCCGTCATCGATTCCCAGCGCGAGCGCGGCGCGATAGTGCCTCTCGGCCTCGTCCGGCTGCCCGCGCCAGGCCGCCACCTCGCCCAGGCGGGTGAGCAGCCACAGCCGGTTGCCTGGGTCGAGCGTCTCATCCAGGGCGCGCCGCAAGGCGGCGGCCCCGGCCTCCAACTGGCCGCTGTATGCAAGCGTCAGTCCGATGCAGCCGCCGTACAGCGTGGCGCGGTCCAGAGCCAGGAGGGCATCGCATTCCTTCCTGGCCGCCGCGTAGTTGGCCTGGACCAGGTAGATGGCGCCGCGCCAGGCATGTGCCGAGGCAAACTGCGGGTCGGCCTCGAGCGCCCCGGCAAAGTCTGCCAGCGCCCCGTCGAAGTCATGCCGGGACTGCCGCAGCTGCCCGCGTATCGCCAGCACCTCGGGGGACCGGCTCCCGGCAAACGGCGCCATGACGGCATCGGCATAGCCGATGTAGCGCGGGTCGCCCCGGGCAACGGCCAGTTCGTAGTAGCGCCCGGCCAATCGGGCAGCGGGCAGCGGATCGGCCGGAGCCTCCTTGGCCGCTCGAGTCACGGCCGCCCGCAGGCCGGCCAGTTCGCGTGCGGTGGCATCACCGGGTCGCATCGGCAGGCGCTCGAGCACTTCGGCCGGATCGGTCGGCAGACGCGGGGCGGCCAGCAGTTGAAGCGGCGCCAAACCGGCTGCCGTCAAGGCGAAAACCGCCAGAGCCGACTGAAATGTCCCCTTGTTCCCTGAAAGCGGCGGCTTGATGCGGTGTCTTGCGGTCATTCTGTAAGGACTCGGTGAAACCGTTTACGGCTCTGCAGTTCGTGCTTCTGCTGCTGCGACAGGTTCACCGAATGCTTACGTCTTTCTTGCTCTAGACTGACGCGGCTGCACAAGAAGTCCGAAAGCGGCCGTTCCGGGTACCGCACTCGCGCAGACTCCAATTCCGTCGGCGCCATGAAAGATGCGGCTGGAACGCGCACGTTTCTTTCCAACCCATAGTCAGGAGTCTATACATGAAGAAGCTGATGACGATGTTGATTGCCACGACCTTTACCGCCGCCTCCGTCGGCGCTTTCGCCATGTCTCACGGCGGCGCGATGAGCGATGCGGACAAGGCCAAGAAGATGGAAGCCTGCAAGAAGATGGATCCGAAGACGGCCGACGACAAGATGAAGGCCGATTGCAAGAAGTTGATGGACGACGCGGCGAAAGCGGCCGCCAAGAAGTAAGCACGCTTCGTGTGCTGACTCGTTTCAGCACTGCGTTGTAGAAGTCGGGCCGCGCGCCCGACTTTTTTGCTTCTCGCAGGCGATCTGCCAATCAGTGGGCCGAAGAAACCGGGCAGGTCTGGCCGCAGAGCGGGGCGAGACTCCAGCGCTACGGTCCGTTCACTTCACTCGTCGCTTGCGCGGCGCCGTCGCCGCGTGCTCAAGGAGCGTAGACGCGTTCGCCGGATCACGAAGCCAAATGCACAGCGCAGTCGCCGTGTCCTCGTCCAACGCGTCCACGAGGGCACGCTGACGTTCCGGGTGGCCGCGTTCCTTGATGACCGCCTGTGCGGCCGCCTTCACGGCGTCGAGGTCGACCTTCAATTGGTCCAGTCGCTTGACCTGCGCGGCAGCAAACGTCCACCGTCCAAATAGTCCACTGAGTTCCGAATCGATGCTTGCGCTCATGGTTCAACTCAAAGTTCCCTCTGCTCTGGAGGGATGCACTCTACCGAGACAAGCGGCCGCCGTGTCAGGCATCGGATGCATCCAGAAAGTCAGCGTCCGCGTCCTGCACCGTTACGTACCGTACGCGCAGGGCGACTAAGTCGCACGCCCTGAGCTTGCTGTCGACCGCCAGGTCAAGCAGAGCCAGCTCGCGCACCCCGCGCACGAGCTTGTCGAAGTCTTGCTTATCCATCTGCGATTTCCTTCATCAAAGTCGCCAGAACCTTCAACTGCTGCGGCATCAGGTCTTCGCGTTCAGCCTTCAAACAGCCATGAATCAAGTAGATGCGGGCCGCCGAACCCTGAAAGAGATAACGCGCGCGCCGCCGCGCTTGCCCCGCCCGGACGCCGCCCAGCGCAGCTTGCGCAGTCCATGCGTGCCACGGATTTGCAGGTTCCGAGCCGGCGAAGCGTTGTGTCCAGGGGCCGCCGCGTCGTGACTCGGCGGGCGGGTCTCGCCGACGAGTGTTCGCCAGCGCACAGACGAACGACGGCAATGCGGTCCTACTCCGTGGTACTGGACTTCTTCCATGTCGGGGAGGGCATTGCGATTCCTTCAAGAGCCGGCCGACGCCATCCCCTCCTCGCAAGGTCATCCAGACAGGACTCGCCCATGTCCGAAACAGCAAACGGCCTCGTCGCCGGCAACCGCGCCGGCGGGGCGGACCGCATCGCCGAACCGCGGCGTCAAGACGCGTTGCTCAAGGCCGGGGCGTTGAAGAAGGCGATTCTCAACAGCGCCAACTTCTCAATCATCGCCACCGACGAAGCGGGCATCGTCCAGCTCTTCAACGTCGGCGCCGAGCGAATGCTCGGCTACACCGCGGCCGAAGTCGTTAACAGGATCAGGCCGAGCGACATCCACGATCCGCAGGAAGTGATCGCGCACGCCCAGGCATTGAGCGTCGAGCTGTCCACCACGATCGCGCCGGGCTTCGAGGCACTCGCGTTCAAGGCGTCGCTGGGGATCGAGGACATCTACGAGCTGACCTACATCTGCAAGGACGGCAGCCGCTTTCCGGCGCAGGTGTCGGTCACGGCACTGCGTGACGACGATGGCGCCGTGATCGGATACCTGCTGATCGGCACCGACATCTCCCTGCGCAAGCACGCCGAGTCTGAACTGAAACAGGCCATGGCGGCCGCGGAGAACGCGAACCGGGCGAAGAGCGACTTCCTGTCCGGCATGAGCCACGAGCTGCGTACGCCGCTCAATGCGATCCTGGGATTCACGCAGCTCATTGAATCCGGGTCGCCGCCGCCGACGGTTTCGCAGATGCGAAGCCTCCAGCAGATCCTGAAAGCGGGCTGGTACCTGCTCGAGCTGATCAACGAGATCCTCGACCTGGCGCTCATCGAGGCGGGCAAGGTGACGCTTTCCCGTGAGCCGGTCTCGCTTGCCGAGGTCCTGCTCGAGTGTCGCGCGATGATCGAACCGCAGGCGCACAAGCGTGGCATAGCGATGACGTTTCCGCGCTTCGACGTCCCGTGCTTTCTCGACGCCGATCGGACACGGGTCAAGCAGATCCTGATCAACCTTCTCTTCAACGCCGTCAAGTACAACCGCCCGGACGGTTCAATCGTCGTCGAATACGCGCTGTGCTCGCCGGACCGCGTTCGCATCAGCGTGCGCGATACGGGCTCGGGGCTGGACCCGGACCGGCTCGCGCAACTCTTCCAGCCGTTCAACCGCCTCGGTAGAGAGGCCGGAGTGGAGGAAGGCACCGGCATCGGCCTGGTCGTGACCAAGCGGCTGGTCGAGCTGATGGGAGGCACCATCGGCGTGGAGAGCGCGGTCGGTGTGGGCAGCGTGTTCTGGATCGACCTGAGCGTGACGCGCGCACCGCAGCTGGGGGCTCGAGACGGCGAGCGCGCTACGCATGCGCGGCCAGACGCGGTGGACGGCGCGCCGCTGCACACCGTGCTCTACGTGGAAGACAATCCGGCCAACCTGGAACTCGTCGAGCAGCTGATCGCGCGGCGTCCCGAGCTTCGCATGCTGAGTGCGGCCGACGGCGATCTAGGCATCGAATTCGCTCGCGCCTATCGGCCCGAGGTGATCCTGATGGACGTCAACCTGCCCGGCATCAGCGGGATCGAAGCGATGAAGATCCTGCGCGCGGACCCATCGACGGCGAACATCCCGATCATCGCGCTCAGCGCCAACGCGGTGCCACGCGACGTAGAGAAAGCCCTCGCGGCCGGATTCTTCGGATATCTCACCAAGCCCATCAAGGTCGACGAATTCATGAGCACGCTGAACATTGCACTGGAACGTTCGAACCGGGTACCCGACGGGGAACCAGCCCGGAGCGGCACATGTTGATCACCGATTCCGAAATTCTCGACGCCAGGATCCTGATCGTCGACGATCAGGAGGTCAACGTGAGCCTGCTCCGCCAGCTGCTGCTCGAAGCCGGGTACACCAAGGTCGACTCGACCATGGACCCGCACGAGGTCTGCGCGATGCATCGCAAGGCCCGCTACGACCTGATCCTGCTGGACTTGCAGATGCCCGGCATGGACGGATTCCAGGTGATGGCCGGCCTCGGTACGAACGATGCGAACGGCTACCTTCCCGTTCTCGTGATCACGGCCCAACCTGGCCACAAGCTGCGCGCGCTGCAGGCAGGCGCGAAGGACTTCGTCAGCAAGCCGTTCGATCTGGTCGAGGTCAGGACGCGCATCCGCAACATGCTGGAAGTGCGACTGCTGTACAGGAAGCTCGAGGAGCACAACAAGGTGCTGGAGCAGACGGTCCAGGAACGCACCGCCGAGCTGCGCGAGAGCGAAGCCCGCTATAGGAGCCTGACCGAGCTGGCCTCCGATTGGTACTGGGAGCAAGACGAGAAGGGAGCCTTCACCAAGGTCTCCGGCCCGGTACTGGAGATGCTCGGAATCCGGGTCGATCCTCTTGCCGGAGGTGCGAACGGTGCCCAGGACGCAGGCTGGGACGAGGCGCAGCGGGAAGTGCTGCGGGCGACGATCGAAGCTCGCCAGCCCTTCGTGGACTTCCAGTTCAACCGCGTCACTGACGACGGATCGCGACAGAGCTTTCGCGTCAGCGGCGAGCCGATGTTCGACCGGCACTGCGGTTTCGTCGGTTATCGCGGCATCGGCGTCGAAGTGACCACGAAGGGATAGCGGGTGCAGTCGCCGCAGCCCACAGTGTCGCTCGAACATCGCCCGACTCTGAACCATCTTCTGGCCGCCCTGCCGCCGGTGGAACTCGAACGCCTCGCCCCGCACCTGGAGCTGGTTCCTATGATGCTCGGCGAGATGCTGTACGAGCCCGGCCAGCAGCCGAGGCACGCCTTCTTCCCCACTACCGCGATCCTCTCCCTGCACTACGTGATGGCGTCCGGCGCGACGGCCGAATCCGCAGGCGTTGGCAACGAAGGTGTCCTCGGCATTTCGTTGTTCATGGGCGGCGACACCACGCCGAGTTCGGCCGTGGTGCAGACGAAGGGCCATGCCTATCGACTCGAGGGCCGCCTGCTGAAGCAGGAATTCGCCCGCGGCGGCATCTTGAAGCGGCTGCTGCTCGGCTACACCCACTCGTTGATCACTCAAATGACCCAGATCGCGGCGTGCAACCGGCACCATTCGCTGGAGCAGCAGCTTTGCCGCTTCCTGTTGCTGACCCTCGATCGAGTTTCATCGAGCGAGCTGGTGATGACGCAGGAACTGGTCGCCGGCATGCTGGGGGTGCGACGCGAAGGCGTCACCGAGGCTGCGGGGAACCTGCAACGCGCCGGCTTCATTCGCTACCGCCGCGGCCATATCGCCGTGGTCGATCGCACCGGACTCGAGGCTCGCGCGTGCGAGTGCTACGCAGTGCTGGCCAAGGAGTTGAGTCGTCATCGGGTCGCGGGGGGCGTCGACGCCGCAGCGGCCTGAGTCGATTCCCGCGCGCTCCCTTCAGTCAAGCGCTTCGAAGCCGCAATGCGCTGAAGACAACGCTCACCGATCGCCAAGTTGCACCCGGAAGCGATGCCGAAGGCGATCAACACTCTTGTACGGTTGATGCTGCAATCGATCTTCGAAGAAGGGTTGTTTCACGCAGACCCGCATCCCGGCAATGTGTTTGTTCTGCCCGATGGACGCCTTTCCCTTCTGGACTTCGGCAACACGGGCGAACTTGACGAGCCGATGCGCGAGTCGCTGGCGCTCCTGCTCTCCGCAGTCGAGAAAGGTGACGCGCGAGGCGCCACTGAGGCCTATCTCGAAATGGCGCCGGCAAGCGAAGGCGTCAACCGCGCGGCGCTGCTGGTGGACATGAAGGCCGCACTCTATGAAATTCGCAGGGCAAATTCGACGGACGTTTCAATCTCGAAGGCATTCGATTCACTGGTCACAGCCGGAAGCCGCAACGGCGTACACAATCCGAGCGAGTTTGTCCTGTTGACGCGCGCTTTCGTGATCCTGGAGTCGATGATCCAGCAACTCGCGCCAGAACATAACTACATGCAGTCGTTTCGCGAGGAGATTTCGCGCCTGACCGCTCAACACTTCTCGCCGACGGTGCTGCGGGAAAAGACGACGAAACTCGGGCGGGAACTGGAGCGTTTGATAATCGATGCCCCTGGCGACACGCGACGCGTACTCCGGCGTATGGCCGACGGCAATCTGGGCCGGCTTCCGGGATTGGAGGCATTGGGCGCTCGTTTCAGCCGCAATCTCGAGCGACTCACAAGCGCGATCGCCTTCGCGGCGCTCGTGATCGGCGGCTCGATGCTGTTGATGACGCCGATGGGCGGATGGCACGATGCGGTCGGAAAGGCAATGATGGTCAGCGGCCTGGCCGGCATGCTCATCACCTTTCTCGGTGCACTGCGTCGCGGCCATCCGCAGCGCTGATTCGCGCGTTCTGCGGAAGCCCACCGAAACGGTCTGATGAATTGTCAAAGCAACCACGCCAGATCAGGTTGCGTTTGGACCACCGTCGTTGACCGCGACTAACTCTGTGAGATCCGGTACGTGCTCACATGGGAATCTGCGCCCGCGGATCCTTGTCGCCAAGCGCGCCACCCACCGGTGCCACCCAGAAGCCGTATAAGCCAGACTTGAAAGGACGCTCAACAAGCACCTTGTCTTCGTTCTCGACGATCACGCCGGCTGCGGAAGGCGGGTGCGATGGGTTTGGCGCTGGCTGCAGATTGGCGTAGCGCGCGGCCTCATCGAGCTGCCGGACCAGCAGACGCCAGCCCGCTCTGCAAATGTCGACCTCGCGATGCGGTACGAATTCGACTTCAGCCCACTTTCGTCAGGTCACCTGCTCATGAGTTCAGCACTCGCGTTCAGTGTGCAAAACCACCGTGGCCAACCCAGCTGGCGCGCCGGCTACTCCGCGATCTGCTGCAGGAGGTAGAGACGCTGATAGATCCCGCCCTCGATTGCCATCAGCGCCTCGTGCGTGCCCTGCTCCGCGACGCGTCCATGGTTCAGCACGAAGATGCGATCGGCTGCGCGAATGGTCGACAGGCGGTGGGCAATGGCGATGACCGTCACCTGGCCGTGCAGACGAGCAAGCGCCTCGGCGATGCGGCGCTCAGTTTCGCTGTCAATGCGCGACGTCGCTTCGTCCAGGAACAGCACGCGAGGGCCTCCGGCTAGCGCGCGCGCGACCGCGATCAGTTGCTTCTGGCCGGAAGACAGCCGCGCACCGCCTTCGCCGAGCGGCGTGTCATAACCTCGTTCGAGCCGCTCGATGAAACCGTGCGCGTCGGCGGCTCGCGCTGCGGCCTCGATCGCCTCGGGCGCGAGATTTCGGCCCATGTCGATGTTGTCGCGTGCGCTGGCCGCCATCAGGAACGGCTCCTGCGGCACCAGTCCGACATCTGCGCGAAAGTGCGCGTCGCCGATCGTGCTGACCGGAATGCCGTCGATCTCTATCCGCCCGGCCTGCGGTGCGTAGAAGCGCAGCAGCAGTGACAGCAGCGTGCTCTTGCCGCTGCCCGTGTGTCCGACCACCCCGACGAAGCTGCCGGCCGAAACGTCAAGGCTGACATCATGCAGTACCGGCTCGGCCGGGTCGTAACCGAAGCTGACATCGGCCAGCCGCACGTGCCCGCGTGTGATACGTCGCTCGCGCGTCACGAGTTCGGTCTCGCCTTCCTGCAGCAACTTGTTGACACGCGCGGCGGCAATGATCGACTGCTGGAGCAGCGAGAACTGCATGGTGATCTGGATCAAGGGATCAACTACACGCGCGACGTAGCTGATGAAGGCGTAGAGCAGGCCGATCTCGATCGCGCCAAAGCGTTGCGTGCCGAAAGCCGCGACGATGGCAACGATCAATAGAATGTTGACGAAGTCGAGCGCGGGACGCAGCAGCCAGGCGTTGGCCCGCACCTCGCCCATCCGCGCTCCATAGTGGGCTTCGTTGGTATCGGAAAAACGCTGCGCGAACCGACCCGCCGCACCGGTCGCCTGCAGCACGCTCATGCCCGCGATGCTCTCGCCCATCTGCGCGTTGATATCACTGCGCAGTTCGCGTGAACGGGTGACGGCCAGTGCCGACAGGCGCTGGTAGCCCCAGACGATCACGATCGTCGCCGGCACGAGAGTCAGCACGATCAGCATCAGGCGCCAGTCGAGCCAGGCCATCGCGATGACCGAGCCGATCAGCACGGTGATCCCCTGCAGCATCTCGAACAGCACCTGCACGTAGAGCTGGCGGATCTGCTCGCTGTCGTTGGTGATGCGGCTGACCAGTTGCCCGGTGATCGCCTTGTCGAAGAACGTCATCGGGAGGCGCAGCACGTGGCTGTAGACGCTTTCGCGCAGACGCCGCACCGAACGCATGGCCAGTCCGGCAAGGCGCACCAGCTGGAAGTAACGCATGCCACTCGCGATCCACCCTGCGGCCACCACACCCGTGAGCAGCAGACCGATATCCACCCAGTCCATGCGGCGCGGCAGCAGGTAGTCGTCGATCAGCCACTTGCCGAACAGCGGCCCCAGCGCTTCGAGTCCGCCGGCGACCAGTAGCCACAATGCGGCCCACTGCAGGTGCCCGCGATCGGGCCGCGCCGCGCGCCACAGCAGCGCGAACGCCTGCCGACGCTCGGGCGCGCGCAACGGGCGCAGATCGGGATGTGGGGCAGGAACAGCTGCCATCGTCGACTATGCGGTGTCCAGGCTGGCTTCGAGCTGCTGGTAGCGCCACTGGGCGGCATACCAGCCATCGAATTGCAGCAGTTGATCGTGCGTACCGCGCTCCACCAGGTGGCCGGCCTTGAGCACGATGATCAGGTCCGCATCCGCCACTGCCGACAACCGGTGACTGACGATGATCGCGGAACGCCCACGTCGTTCGCCACGCAGGTGCGAAAGGATGTGGGTCTCGGTTCCGGTATCGACGGCGGACAGCGCGTCGTCGAGCAGCAGCAGCGGTTTGTCGGTCAGCAATGCGCGCGCGATCGCGACCCGCTGGCGCTGCCCGCCCGACAGCGTGATGCCCTTCTCGCCGACCAGCGTTTCGTAACCATCGGGAAAGCGCTGGATGTCGTCGTGCAGTGCGGCCAGTGTCGCGGCGTGTTCGATTTCCGTGCGCGTCGCGCCGGCCCGCTCCAGCGCGATGTTGTCGGCCAAGGTGGCGGAAAACAGGAACGGCTCCTGCGGCACCCAGCTGATCGCCGAGCGCAGCGCGGAGAGCCGGTACTGGTCGATCGGAACATCACCCCAGACGATGCGGCCGGTGTCCGGTTCGAGGTGCCGCAGGAGCAAGGCGAGCAGCGTCGACTTGCCGGCGCCCGTGGGACCCACGATGCCGAGCGTCTGGCCGCTTGCGAGCGAGAAGCTGACGTCAGAAACGGAGGGTTGCGTCTGCGCCGCATGGTGCGCTGTGACCTGCTCGTATCGAAGCTCGCCCGGCACGACCGGATCGATGGTTCCGCGATCGTCGACCGACAGCGGTTCATCGAGCGTCGGCTGCAGTCGCTCCCACGCCGCCTTGCCGCGTTCGAGCAACGACAGCACCCAGCCCGCGGCGAACATCGGCCAGATCAGCTGTGCGAGGTACATCGTGAAGCTGGTCAGCTGTCCAATTGTCAGCTGTCCCTGCCAGATCAGCCACCCGCCAACGCCGAGCGTTAGCGCGGTCGCAGCCGTAAGAGTGAATCCGACCGCCGGTTCATAGGCCGCCTCCCATCGCAAGGCCTCGAAGCCGGAGTCGCCGGCCGCCGCAGCGCGCCGCGCGAACTCGGTGTTGACCTGTCCTTCGAGGCCGAGTGCGCGCAGCGTCCGTACGCCGGCCACGGTCTCCTGGACGTGCTCGTTGAGGGCGGAAAAGCGGTCGAGCGATTGACGCCAGGCGTCGTGCACATGTCGCGAGATGAACCAAAACGCGAGCGCCATCAGCGGAAACGGCAGCAACGCTACAAGCGCGAGCCGCCAGTCGACACCGAGCGACATCATCGCGATCACCAGCACCAGTGTCAGCGTGCCGTCGAAGCCGGCGAGGAAAGCCTCGCCCGCCGCCATCTCGATGGCATCGACATCATTGGTCGCGCGTGCCATCAGATCGCCGGTGCGGCTGCGCGCAAAGAACGGCGGCCCCTGATGGGCAAGCCGCTGATAGAGCCGCGTGCGCAGTTCGACGCCGAGGCGAAACGCCGCCGAGAACAACTGCAGCCGCCAGCCGACGCGCAGCAGATAGATCGCCATGCCCATCAAGATCAGGACACCCAGGTGAAGCGCAAGGGATCGGCCGCTCAACGTGCCGGCCACCAGGCCATCGACCATGCGGCCGACTTCGCGCGGCACCCAGACGGTCAGGACCGAAATGCCGATCAGCATCGCAGCCGACGCCACGTAGGAGCGCCAGTGGCGCAGCGCGAAGCCGCCGACGAGACGGTAGAGAGTCATGGAACCAGGGAGGTGTCGCGGCGCAGTTCGCCGCGGCAGCGGATTGTAGGTGCAGCCGCCGGCCCGCCGCTCCAGCGTTCAGGCG
>Ga0209391_10000130_pt1 | contig 28708 bp, 27 predicted proteins | sample PPLLak3March2015_FD_187246 | JGI IMG/M metagenome (GOLD analysis project Ga0209391, IMG submission 187246) | Freshwater sediment microbial communities from Prairie Pothole Lake near Jamestown, North Dakota, USA - PPLs Lake P7 Core (1) Depth... | ecosystem: Environmental > Aquatic > Freshwater >...
CGGCGCCGCGCGACCGGACCCGCGCAGTCCACCTCTCAGCCCGCTGCTCGCGGGACCGGCGGCGGCCAGCGAACCGTGACCTCCTCGAGGGTCACCTGCGCCACCACCACCGGAGTCGCGAGGCAGGCCACGCAGCCTTCCGCAAGCTCGACCGGACGCAGGTGGATCACCGCGCCCGCGAGCATCGCGAGGGATCGGTCTTTCGAAAGTCGCACCTCGCGTGCCGCGCGCAGTCCGGCGCCGACCGATTTGAGCGCCGCCTCCGTCGCAGTCCACTGCCCGAGCGCGCGCGCTGCCGGGCCGCGGGCATCGTTGCCGGCCGGCACCTCCTCGAAGTCGAGGCCCACCTCGGCGTCCGCGCAGAGCGCCACGGCGACGCGGCGGCCGGAGTGCGACACGCTGAACGACGGCCCGCCTGCAAGCGACGGCTTGCCACCCTGCGGGAAGCGCAACTGCGCGACGTCCACCGGCCTGCCCCGCAGCCGACCCGCACCGGCGAGCACGAGCGCGATGCCGGCGAGGCTCGCGAGGCATGCGGCGGCATCGCGGCGCTCGAGTTCGAGACGCCGGCCGTACGGCAGCTGCGCCAGCAATGCCGCTGCGGCACCTGCAGCGATTTCGCCGGGCAGTGTTGCGTGAAGGATCAGCACGTCGGTCATCCGCCGGGATTTTCCGCTCGCGTCCCCGCGCCCGCCAGCCGTCCGGCGTGACCGGCACCCGGCCATCTGGGAGAATCGCGGGCGCTTCGCTGCCCGCCACCAGCGGCCCCGCAGCGCGTCCCACCTGAAACCGCGGGCCCAATTCCATGATCCAGTACCAGACCCTCCCCGAGATGCTCGACCACCGCAGCCGCGGCTCGCTCGCCATCGGCTATCTTGAGGGCGAGCAGGCGGAGAAGACGCTGCCGCTGGCCAACCTGCGCCGGCGTGCGCTCGGGATCCTGCATCACCTGCAGCGCACCGGGGCGCAGCCGGGCGACCTGCTCATCCTGCACGTGGCGGGCAACGAGCAGTTTCTCGACGCCTACTGGGCGTGCCTCTACGGCGGCATCGTGCCGGTTCCGGTGGCCGTGGGTATCAGCGACGAGCACAAGCACAAGCTGCTGCGCATCGCGCGGCAACTGGGCGACCCGCTGCTCTACACGGACCGGAAGCTGCGCGAACGGCTCGCCGCGTTCGCCGACGAGCAGGGTGAGAGCTCGTTGTGGGCGTCCCTCGAACGACGCACGTTCCTGATCGACCAGCTCGACGACATCTCGCGCGAGGGCACGCCGGCGCGGGTTGCGCCGGACCAGACTGCATTCATCCAGTTCTCCTCGGGCTCGACCAGCGAGCCCAAGGGCGTGGTCCTTACCCACGCCAACCTGCTTGCCAACATGGACGGCGTGACCCGGGCGATCGGCCTCAACGAACGTGACGTCACGCTGAGCTGGATGCCTCTCACCCACGACATGGGACTCATCGGTTTCCACCTCATGGTCACGTATGCCGGTTCGCGGCAGTACCTGATGCCGACCGACCTGTTCGTGCGCCGAGCACTGCTGTGGATGAAGTTCGCGGCGGCCAAGCGCGTCACGATCACCTGCTCGCCGAACTTCGGCTACCGGCACTTCCTGCGAGCGCTCGGCGAGAAGACGCTCGACGGCGTGGACCTTTCCTGCGTTCGCCTGATCTTCAACGGCGCGGAGCCGATCTCGGTGGAACTGGTCGAGGAGTTCCTCGACCGCATGGCGCCGTACGGCCTCACGCGCCACGCGATGTTCCCCGTCTACGGGCTCGCGGAAGCGTCGCTCGCGGTGAGCTTCCCAACGCCCGGGTCGGGGCATCGCTACCTGACCGTCGATCGCCGCTCGCTGGGCCTGGGCTCGCCGGTGCGGCTCGTGGCCGCCGACGATCCCAGCGCGCTCAAGCTCATGTGCGAGGGCCGGCCGATTCCGTACACGCGCGTGAAGCTGGTGGACGATGCGGGCATCGAGGTTACGCCGGGTCACGTCGGCCACGTGCTGATCCAGGGCGAGAACGTCACGCGCGGTTATTTCCGCAACCCGGATGCGAACGCCGCGGCGATCGACGCCGAGGGATGGCTACGCACCGGTGACCTCGGGCTCTGGCACGAGAGCGAGCTCTACATCACCGGCAGGTCGAAAGAGATCCTGTTCGTCAACGGCCAGAACTACTACCCGCACGACCTCGAGGCGGTGTTGCAGGGCGAGCCGGGGCTCGAGCTCGGCAAAGTCGCAGCCGCGGGTGTGCGCCCGCCACAGGGCGCCAGCGACGAGCTCGTGCTGTTCGTCCTGCACCGTGGCGAGATGGCGGAGTTCGTTCCGATCGCGGCGCGAGCCGTCCACCTCGTGAACGAGCACGCGGGCGTCGAGGTGGCGCGCGTCGTGCCGGTGGGCCGGATTCCGAAGACGACCAGCGGCAAGCTGCAGCGCACGGCACTCGCCAAGGCCTACGAGGACGGCGAGTTCGCCGCCGAGCTCGCGGCCTTCGACGCGGCCTGGTCGGCCGCGCACGGCCACGGTCGCGCTGCCGCCGGCCAGATCGAGCGGCAGCTCAAGGCGATCGTGGACGACGTCCTGGCGGGCAAGCACGTGGACGTGGACGAGAACCTGTTCGAGATCGGCGCGAGCTCGCTCTCGTTGATCCAGATCCACGAGAAGATCGACGAGCTCTACCCCGGGGTCGTGGACCTCACCGAGCTGTTCGACTTCCCGACGGTGAGCGAGCTCGCGAGGCACCTCGAGCAGAAGCTCGCCGGCGCCTGAGGCCGGCGGCCGGGGCGCAACCTGCGGACGCCGCAGCGCACCGGCAGTGTCCTCAGGTGGGCTCGCGCGTGAGCTTCCAGCGCCGGTGCGACCACCACCAGCCGGCGGGGTCGTCGCGGATCCAGGCCTCCAGCGCCCGGGCGTAGCGGTCGGTGATCTCGCCGTGCGGCAGCCGCTCGCCGGGCGCATTGAGCGCCTCGAACCCGAACTCGTAACGGCCGCGCCCCAGTCGCCGCATGCGCCCGAGGAGCACCTGGCCGCGCAGCGCCCGCCCGAGCAGTTCGGGCCCCATGTAGAAGGCGGTGTCCTGCCCAAGGAATCGCGTCCAGTGCTTCTCCGGGCTGGTGGTCGGCGCCTGGTCCGCAATGAGGCCGATTGCCGCCACGTCGCGGCTGCGCGCGAGTTCCTTGAGCACCGTCTTCGCCGGCACGAGCCTTGCGCCGAAGCGCGAGCGCACGCGGCGGAACCACGCGTCCACGCTCGGGTTGCGGATCGGCTTGTACAGGCCCACGAACCGCCCCCCGAACTCGAGCGCCATGCGCTGCAGGGCCCACTCCGCGTTGCAGTGGTGCGCCCCGACGAGAATGAGCGGTCGGCCCGGCGGCGCATGGGCGAGCGCCTCCGGGTTCGTCAGCACGACCCGCGCGCGCATCTGTTCTGCATCGAGGCGCGGCGTGTAGAGCAGCTCGGCCAGTGCCTCGCCCTGCCGGCGCGCGAACTCACGCTCGATCGCGTGCAGTCTCGTCGTCGATTCCCCGGGAAGCGAGCGCTCGAGATTCCCGCGGATCACGTCGTGCCGCAGCCGGAAGAGGCGGAACGCGATCCAGGCTGCGGCACCGGCCAGACCGTACAGCACGCGCAGCGGCCAGGGTTCCGCGACGTCAGTCATGGCGCGGCTTCGCGCGCTTCCAGCGGTTGTAGGCCCAGAAGTACTGGGCGGGGTGCTCCCGGATCTGCCCCTCGAGGGCGCGCACGTACGCGGCGAGAATCTGCTCGGCGTCGAGCCGCTCCCCCGGGGCCGCCAGCGGCACGAAGCGGGCCACGTAGCGTCCCCGTCCATCCGGCCTCATTGCGATGAACACGGGCTCGAAGCCGAGACGGGCGCCGATCCACCCCGGGCCCTGGAAGAACGCGGTGGACTGGCCGAAGAACGGCAGCCAGACCTGGTTTTCGCTCCGGGCCGGTGGCGACTGGTCGGCCAGCATCGCGATCAGCCGCACCTGCCGGCGCCGCGCGACGAGGTACCTGCCGATCTCCTTGGCGGGAACCATGATGGCCCCGAAGCGACTGCGCATCCCGAGCACCTGGCGGTCGGCGCTGGCACGCGAGATCGGCTTGTACGGCACCACGACCGGCTCGCCGAAGCGTCGGGAAACCTCGAGCAGCAGCCATTCCCAGTTGCAGTGGTGCCCCGCGACGATGAGCACCCGGCGGCCGGTGCCGAGGGCCTCACGGACGATCGCGTCGTCCTCGAAGCGCAGCCGCTGCTCGAACTCGGCCGGCTTCATGCGGGCGGAGCGCAGGAATTCCGCCACCAGGCGGCCGAGGCCGGCGTAGAACTCGCGCGCGATGACGCGGCGCTCCGCGGGGTCGCGATCCGCAAGGCAGCGTGCCAGTCCGTCAGTGACCAGGCGCCGACGCCACCCGACGACGCCGAGGATCCACGCCAGCGTGCCGCAAAGCGCATACAGCAGCGGCAACGGCAGCAGTGACGCCAATCTCAGCATCGCGCCAGGCCGGAGACGATGGCGGCACGGACCGCGAGCGTGGGAGTGGTGCCGGAGGAGGGACTCGAACCCCCGACCCGCGCATTACGAATGCGCTGCTCTACCAGCTGAGCTACTCCGGCACGAGGGGCGCGCAGTATACGGACTCGAACCCGGGTCGTGAAGTTCAAGCCTTGCGGCGCACGCGGATCACGACGTCCACGCTGTCGATTTCCGTGCCGGCCGGCAGCTCGGGGAGCCGCTCGAACGACAGGTCCTCGGGTCGGATGTCGGTCATCTCGCCGGTGTCCACGTTCTGGAAATGATGGTGCGGCACCATCGTCGAGTCGTACACGCAACGCTGTGGGTCGGCGTGGATCTCGCGGGCCAGTCCCTCGGCCACGAACAGGTTGAGCGTGTTGTAGACCGTCGCCTTGGAGACACGGCTGTCGGCCTGGCGCAGGCAGCCGAGGATCTGCTCGGCGGTCATGTGGCGCGGCGCGGTGAGCAGGAGCTCGGCCACCTTGACCCGCTGCGCGGTCGGACGGATTCCGTGCTGCTCGAGGACGAGCCGCGCGCGCGCGGCCGTCTCGAGAGGGCTGGCGTTTGAGGTTGACATGAACCGGAATTATACGGCTGCGCGCCCGGCCGGCCACCGTTTCCGCGCGAACCCGGCAGTAATGCGCGCTGACGCGGGTCCGCGGGCCACCTACCCTCACCGTCCCAGGGATCTGAACGGGAGCGTGCCATGGACCGGCACCGGGGTTTCACCCTCGCGGAACTCGTCTTCACGCTGGCCATCGTGGCAGGGCTGCTCGGCTGGGGGTTGCCGGCGTTCCGCGACGTACACCGCAACGCGGAGCGCACCCGCGAGGTGAACCAGCTGGTGCACGCGGTGCACTACGCCCGCAGCGAGGCCATCAAGCGCAACGGCGTGGTGAGCCTCTGCCCGAGCACGGACGGGGAGCAGTGCGCCCCGGCCGGAACCCCCTGGCACCAGGGCTGGATCGCCTTCGTCAATGGCGACCGGGACTCCCCCGCCGAGCGCGACGACGGCGAGGAGATCCTGCAGGTGTTCGCCCCCTGGTTGTCGGGCTCGGTGCTCGCCAACCGCGACACGCTGTCGTTCCGGCCGTTCGGCCAGATGGGCGTGACCGCCAGCTTCACGTTCTGCGACGACCGCGGCGCGACGGCCGCACGCGCCGTGATCATCAGCCAGACCGGACGGCCGCGCGTGTCGCAGCTCGACGCCTCGGGAGGGCCGCTGACGTGCGCGTAGGAGGGTTCACGCTCGTCGAGGTGCTGGTTGCACTGGTCGTCCTGGCGGTCGGGATGCTGGGCATGGCCCTGCTTCTGCACGCGGGCCTGCAGGGCAGCCGCACCGCGCTCGAGCACGCGCAGGCCGTCAACCTCGCGGCCGACATGGCCGAGCGCATGCGCGCGAACCGGTCCGCAGTCGCTGCCTACGACACATCCGACGGCACACCGGACCCGCGGCTCGACGCCGGCTGCGAGGACGCGGCCGGTCCCTGCACGCCGGATGCCATGGCCGGCAACGACCTGCGGCGCTGGCTCGACGCCGTCGCTGCCGCGCTGCCGGAGGGACAGGGCGAGGTCGAAGTCGAGGCCCTCGCTGCGGCCGCGCATCGCGGCACGGTCACGGTTCGCTGGGCACAGGCGGGAACTGCAACGCCCGCGACCTACACGCTGATGGTGGAACCGTGAGTGCCGGCGCCCTTGGGCCCTCGCCCGCTCGTCTCCTCGCCCGCCAGTGCCATCGCCGCGGCGTGAGCCTCGTCGAGCTGCTCGTGGCGATGACCCTCGGCCTCGGCCTGCTGGGCGGGGCTTTGACGGTCTACCTCAAGGCACGCGATGTGCACGCGACCCTCGAGACCACGGCCCGGCTGCAGGAGGTCGCGCAGCATGCGCTCGGCCTCATCGAGAGCGACGTGCGCATGGGCGGCTACCTCGGCCTGACGAATCGCCCGGCGCTGGTGCGCAACCTCGACGGGTCGCTCACCGACGCGTCCGGCAACCCCGTCGTGCTGCGCGGTTGCACGGAGCGCTGGGCCACGAGTCTCGCGCAGCCGCTGAGCGGCTGGGACCAGTCGGTCGGCGCCTGGCCGCTCGAGGCGCCCTGCCGGCCGAACGGGCGCTGGAGAGACTCGACCGACGGCCTCGTCGTGCGACGGGCCAGCGCCGAGCGGATCGGGCAGACGGCCGCTGGCCTCAGGGCCTATCACCGGCACGTGCTGGTCGCGAGCAGTCCTACGGCGGCGCAGGTCTTCGTCGGGGATGTGGACGGCAGCATCCCTGCGGATTTTGCGCAGGCCGACCCGCCCGACGCACCGCCGCAGGCGGACACGCGCCGCCTGCTGGTGCACGCCTACTACGTCAGCGCCGATTCCTCGGTTGCGGCGGGCTATCCGTCGTTGCGCCGCAAGCGACTGGTGTCCGGACCGGCCGTGCAGGACGAGGAGATCATTCCTGGCGTGGAAGACCTGCAGGTGCAGTACGGCGTGGACGCGGACGGCGACGGCAGCACCGATCGCTACGTCGAGGCCGATGCCCTCGCGGCGGGTACCGCGGTCCTCGCGGCACGCATCTGGTTGCGCGTGCGGTCCAGCGAGCGCGACCCCGCCTGGGACGACGCGACGCATTACACGTACGCGAACCAGGACGAGCGCATCCCCGCCGCCGAGCGCGCGTTCCGCCGCGTGGTCGTGAGCCGGACGATTCACCTCAGGAACGCACGCGGCACATGACGGTGCTGCTCCAGCGACGAATCAGGGTACGCGCGACCGGTCGGCAGCGCGGTGCCGTGCTCGTCGTGGCGCTGCTCCTGCTGCTGGTGCTGACGATCCTCGGCACCGCCGGCCTCGTGACCGCCGCACTCGAGCTTCGACTGGCGGGCAACGTCGATCACCACGCTCGCGCCTTCGCCGCGGCCGAGCACGCGATCGAGCAGGCCGTGCTGACCGCGGACCTCGGCACCTCGAGCAGCCTCGCCGCACCCGTCAAGCCCGGCTGCGGCGCGGCCTGCGCGACGCCGATCACCGGCGACCCGTTCGACTACTCGCTCTACTACGACGCGAGCGCGAGCGACACGCTGGCGCCGGACGGAGGTCACTCGCTCGGCGCCGGGCTGCAGGCTCACCATTTCGTCGTCGAAGCCACGGGCGAGTCCGGCCCGGGCGCTCGAGCCGATCACACCCAGGGCTTCTACGTCCTCGGGCCCGCAGCGCCCTGACGGCCCGCCGTTCGGAGGGAACGACCCATGCGCCAAGGATTGCCTCGCAAGCTCCATCACGCGCCGGCATGCGGGCGCGGTGCGCCGTGGATGGTCGCGCGCTCGCGCGCCGTTGCCGGGGCAGCGATCGTCATCGCCGCACTGGCATCGGGAGGCCCTGCCGCGGCGGACGACACCGAGGTGTTCTTCGCCGGCGTGCCTGCCGGCGACGTCGCGGCGGCGAACGTCCTGATCGTGCTGCCCACCGGCCGGACCATGGGCTGCGCGATCGGCACGACCGTGCCGTGCGAGACGGCCATCGAGGACGGCAGCAGCCGCATGGACGTGATGAAGGCGGCGCTCGTGAAGGCTCTCGATCAGCTCGCCGACGCGGACGTAAACGTCGGTCTCATGCGTGGCAACAACAACGGACGCGGCGACGCGCCCGCCGGCGGCGGGTTCATCGGACAGCACGTTGCGCTGCTCACGCGCGAGCGGCGCGACGAACTCGCCCGCTGGATCTGCCCCTTCGGCATGGACCGGCGCGATTGCCATGCGGTGATCCCGGCCAGCGGCGACCCGTCGGCGGGCCAGCTCATGCTGGCCCCGTCGAATCACCCCGGCTTCTGCACGGTGGACGGCGCCGGAGTGCGCGATTGCCGCGACCGGCTGGGGCCGGGCCGACAGGCGCTCACCGAGCTGCTGTTCGAGGCGAACCGCTATTTCGCGGAGCGCAGGCCGGCCTGGGGCGCGAGCTCGACGATCGGCCCGGGATATTCGTTTCCCGGCCACGGCCACGATCCGTCGTCGATCTGGGCCCCGGCGACCCTCGCCGCCGCGGACTGCCGCGAGGCCGGTCCGATGTGTCGCTACCGCAGTCCGGCCGGCAACTGCCAGCGCAACGTACTCGTGATCCTCTCGGACGGCGTGCTGGCCGAAGACCGCGGCAACGACGCCGGCGCGGCCTCGATCGCGAACTCGGCGGGCGATCCCGCTCCTTACAGCCGGTGGTTCAGGGCCTATCGCGATCCACGCGGACTGACGGCAGGACCCGACCGTCACGGCTGCAGCATGAATACAGGCGTCGACTACCGCGCGGTCGATCCCGTCACGGGCGAGGTCGCGAGGAAGGCGCTCAGCCACTGTGCGGACGACCTCGCCTACTCGATGCGCAGCGGTGGCTTCGTGGCGGGACGACCCCGGGCGCAAGTGTTCACCTACACGGTCGGATTCGACGTCGCAGCCGCCGTCCGCGCCGAGGCGATCGCCGAGGACGCGCCGCGCGCGCTCCTGCAGTTGCTCGCCCGTGCCGGGGGCGGCAAGCACTACTCGGTGGACTGTGCCGACTGCGCGCCCGCAGAGGCGGCCGACGAACTCGCCACGGTCCTCGTCGGCATCGTCCGGCAGGCCGTGATTGCCAATGCCTCGTTCAGCGCGCCCACGGTGCCGGTCAACTCGTTCAACAGGACCGAGAACCTCGACGAGTTGTACCTCTCGGTGTTCCGGCCTGCCGGCAGCCAGCGCTGGAAAGGCAACGTGAAGAAGTACCGGCTCGCGCCGAACGGCGACATCGTCGGCCGCAACGACGCGCTGGCCGTGAACGCGTTGACGGGACGGTTCCTGCCCGACGTCGGCAGCCTTTGGCCGTCCGACGCGGCGACCAGCGACGGCGACGACGTCCTGGCGGGCGGAGCCGCGCGCGCCCTGCCGGATCCGGATCTCCGGCGCATCTATACCAACGAGGACGGTGCGAGTGCGCATGCGCTCGACACCTACCCCGTCGAGCAGGTCGGCCGCCGCGCCGACGCCGCTGCGGTGTTGGGTTACACAGCGGCCGGCCGCGAGCCGCCCGCCTGTCCGGCGCGTCCCGGCGAGGTGCCCGCCGACGGCGACAACCCGGCCGTCTGTCACCTGCTCGCCTGGGTACGGGGCGCCGACGTGACCGACGCCTTGCCGACCGCTACCGCGACATCCCCGGCCGGCAACGGCGACTTCACGGAGGCGCGCCACGATCTCGGCGACCCATTGCACACCCGGCCGGCCGTCGTGACCTACGGCGGCGATGCCGGGAAGCCGCAGGCTGTCGTCTATGCGCTGACCAACGATGGCGCGCTGCACGCCTTCGATCCGGAATCCGGCCGCGAACGCTGGGCCTTCATTCCCTGGGACCGGCTCGGCCGCATGCTGGCGCTGTACCGCGACCGGGCGGCCACTCCACGCACCTCGCTCGGGCTCGACGGTCCTCTGCGCGTGCTGACGCTCGACCGCAACGGCAACGGCCGGATCGAGCCGCTGGCCGACGGCAGCGGCGACCGCGTGATCCTCTATTTCGGCATGCGGCGCGGCGGCCGCAAGTACTACGCCGTGGACGTCAGCCGCGTGGACTTCGACGACCCGGCCGGCGATGCGCCGAGGCTCCTCTGGATGGCGGGCCCGCCGGATGAGCCCGGCATCGCGGCCGACCGGCAACTGCCGCTGGCCGGCCAGTCATGGTCGCGGCCGGCGGTCACCCGGCTCAGGGTGCCGGGACATCGCGGCACCGACGACCTCGTCGTGATGTTCGCGGGCGGCTACGACCCGAACACGCAGGATCCGCCCGACGGCAGGCCGCGACCCTACCTGGACGACACGGTCGGCACCGGTGTCTACGTGCTCGACGCGCTCAGCGGCCGGCGCCTGTGGCGCGCGGGTCCGGACGCCGGGGCCGACCTCACGCTCGCCTCGCTCACTGCGGCGATCCCCGGCGATCTGGCCGCGCTCGATCTCACCGGCGACGGCTACGTGGACACGACCTATTTCGCCGACCTGCGGGGCCGCATCTGGCGACTGGACTTCGATGCGGCCGCGGCGGACACGGCGGGCCTCGCGAGCGGTGGCATCCTCGCGGACCTTGGCGGCGAGGGCATCGCCGGAGCGCGGCGGTTCTTCACCACGCCGGATGTCTCGTCGGTCGTCCACGGCGGCCGACGCTGGCTGAACGTCGCGATCGGCTCGGGCAACCGCGAGATGCCGCTCTCCGACCGGACCACCGACGATCGCTTCTACAGCCTGCGGGACTATCACGGGGCGATGCGTCGCGACTGGGCCCGGGCCGCTGCGATCAGGGAAGGCGACCTCGTTGACGTCACGCCGGACGCGGCGGATCCCGGCGCCCAGGCGCCGGTGCCTGCGGGGGCGGCCGGCTGGCTGCTGCGGCTGGACAACCAGCCCGGGGAGAAGACGATCTCCGCCTCGCGCACCTTCGAGCACACGGTGTTCTTCCCGACTTTTCTGCCGGCGAGCCGCGCCGAAGGGGACGAGGGCGAGGACGCGTGTGCCAACCCGGTCGGCGACAACCTCCTCTACCAGGTCAGCGTCTTCGACGCGCGACCCGCGCGGCGCGTTGCGGAAGCCGCGCAGGTTGCCGAAGGGCGTGGGCTCGCCCTGCGGCTCGGACAGCCCGGCATCGCACCGGAGCCCGTGTTCGTATTTCCCGCGAAGGGGGACGAGGCGGCCGGTGCCCCCGGTACGCCGTCGCGATCCACGCCTCTGTGCCTCGTTGGCGTGGAGAGCTGCGGCAGCCTCGAGGAGGCCGTTCCGCGCCGGACCTACTGGCGCCAGCGCGGTGCGGAATGATGCCGTCGGCCGCCACTGCGCGACGACGCCGGCCGAATCAGGACCGCCAGCACGGCGTGACCCTGATCGAGCTCGTCGTCGTCGCGGCCTCGATTGCCGTGCTGGCTGCAATCGCGATCCCCTCCTACCGCAACCACGTGCTGCGCGCCCACCGGACCGAGGCTCGTGCGGCCCTGCTCGCGCTGGCGACGGCGCAGGAGAAATTCCACCTGCGGTGTCGCCGCTACGCGACCGCACTCGACCCCGGCAAGGACTCGGACTGCGTCGCGGCCAGCCTCGACTTCCCGGTCCGCAGCGAGCGGGGCTACTACGCGATCCGGATCACAGCGGCCGATGCCAGCGGCTGGACCGCCGAGTCCTGGCCGACCGGTCCGCCCCAGTCCGTGGACGGCCCCTGCCAGCGATTCGAACTCGCGAGCTCCGGGCGCAAGCGCGCCTGGGACGGCGCGAGGCGCGAGAGCGTCCGGGAGTGCTGGGGCCGGTAGAGGCGGCTCGGCCGCCGGGCCGAGCGCGGGTCTGGATCAGCCGCGCCGCGGCGCCCGCAGTTCGCGCGGCAGCGCGAAGACCACGTTCTCCTCGCGCCCGACGATCTCCTCCGCGCCCTGCCCGCCCCACTCGCTCAGGCGCGCCACCACGCGCTGCACGAGGAGCTCCGGGGCCGAGGCACCGGCCGTGACGCCGACCGACTGCGCACCGGCGAACCACTCGGGGCGCAGGTCCTCGGGGCCGTCCACGAGATAACCCGGCTTGCCGGCCTTCTCGGCGATCTCGCGCAGCCGGTTCGAATTCGAGCTCGACTGCGAGCCCACCACCACCACGACCTCGCAGGCCTCGACCAGGCCCTTCACGGCATCCTGGCGGTTCTGCGTGGCATAGCAGATGTCTTCCTTGCGCGGCGTCGCGAGCGTCGGGAAGCGGCGCTGCAGCGCCGCGAGCACCTCGGCCGTGTCGTCCACCGACAGCGTGGTCTGCGTGACGACGCCGACCCGCGTCGGGTCGCGTACCTCGAGCCGCTCGACATCCTCGACGTCCTCGACGAGGCAGATGCGCCCACCCATTGAAGCGTCGAACTGCCCCATGGTGCCTTCCACTTCCGGGTGTCCCTCGTGCCCGATCAGGATCACCTCGCGGCCGTCGCGGGCAAATCGCGCCACTTCCATGTGCACCTTGGTCACGAGCGGGCAGGTCGCGTCGAAGACCCGCAGGCCGCGCTGTTGCGCCTCGGCCTGAACGGCCTTCGGCACGCCGTGGGCGCTGAAGATCACCGTGGCGTCGGCCGGCACCTCGTCGAGATCGTCGACGAAGACGGCGCCGAGTCCGCGCAGCCGCTCCACCACGAAGCGGTTGTGAACGACCTCGTGGCGCACGTAGATCGGGGCACCGAACAGCTCGAGCGCTCGCTCGACGATCTCGATGGCACGATCCACGCCGGCGCAGAAGCCGCGCGGGTTCGCGAGCAGGATCTTCACCTGTGCTCCCGGAACGCGTCGAGGATCAGCAGCCCTGCGCCGATCGTGATGGCGCTGTCGGCGATGTTGAACGCCGGGAAGTAAGCCGCGCCCCAGTGGGCGTGGATGAAGTCGACGACGTAGCCGTGAACGATGCGGTCGATCACGTTGCCGAGCGCACCGCCGAGGATCAGCGACAGCGACAGCGGCAGCAGCTTCTCGCCGCGCGGGGTGCGCCAGATCCACACCATCAGCACGGCGCTCACCGTGAAGGCGAGGCCGATGAAGAACCACCGCTGCCAGCCCGAGGCCCCCGCCAGCAGGCTGAACGCTGCGCCCGTGTTGTGCAGGAGCGTGAAGTCGAGGACCGGCAGCACCTCGACACGCTCGTAGAGCTCGAGGAACCGAGTCGCGAGGAACTTGGTGGCCTGGTCGAGCGCGATCACTCCCAGCGAGAGCCAGAGCCACGCGGCCGGGTGCGTGCGCTGCTCCATCGGCGGCACGGGAGTCGTCATCGGGACGGGCTGTTCCTCGTTGCTCACGTCATGCAAACCGCCGGGTCTCGCCGGCACCGTCGAGGTTGACCACGCAACGGCCGCAGAGTTCGGGGTGCGCCGGTACGGAACCCACGTCGTCGCGCTTGTGCCAGCAACGCACGCACTTCACCGCCGTGGAGGGCCGAACGCGGACCCAGAACCCCGGCTCGCCGGCTGCACCGCCCGTCTCGACGCCGGCCGGTGCACCCGCCACCGCGTCCGCTGGCCGCGCCTCGGCTGCGTGGACGCGCGCCTCCGAGGTGATCAGCACGAAGCGCAGCTCCTCGCCGAGGAGTGCCAGCGCAGCCCGGATCCCCGGCGCCGCATAGACATCCACGACGGCGTCGAGCGGCGCGCCGATCGCGCCCGCGACGCGCAGCTGCTCGAGCTCGCGCAGCACCGCCGCGCGGACCCCGAGCACCGCCGTCCAGTCCACGGCGGTTGCAGCGCTCTCGCCGCCCTGCAGGTTGGCCCAGGTGGACAGGAACACCGACTCAGGGCGCTCGCCCGGCATGTGCCGCCAGATCTCCTCGGCGGTGAACGAGAGGACGGGCGCCAGCCAGCGCACCATCGCCTCGAGCACCTGATACATCGCGGTCTGCGCCGAGCGCCGCGGCAGGCCCCTGGGCGGAGTCGTGTAGAGGCGGTCCTTGATCACGTCGAGGTAGAAGCCGCCCATGTCCACCACGCAGAAGTTGTGCACCTTCTGGTAGATGAGGTGGAAGTCGTAGCTGCGGTAGGCGGCGGTCACCTCGTCCTGCAGTTCGCGCGTGCGCCCGAGCGCCCAGCGGTCGAGGTCCACGAGGCCGGTGAGCGGCACCGCGTCCCGCACCGGATCGAAGCCCGCGAGGTTGCCGAGCAGGAAGCGTGCGGTGTTTCGAATGCGTCGGTACGAATCCGACATGCGCTTCAAGATCTCGTCGGAAACGCTGATCTCGTTGGCGTAGTCGGTCGAGGCCACCCACAGGCGCAGCACGTCGGCGCCGAGCGTGCTCACCACTTTCTGCGGCGCCACGACGTTGCCGAGCGACTTCGACATCTTGCGGCCCTTGTCGTCCACCGTGAAGCCGTGGGTGAGCACGGCCTTGTAGGGTGCGTGGCCCTTCTGGGCGACCGAGGTGAGCAGCGAGCTGTGGAACCAGCCGCGGTGCTGGTCCGAGCCCTCGAGATAGAGGTCGGCGGGGTTCAGCACCTCGGGCCGCAGCTTCGTGACGCAGTGGTGCGAGACACCCGAGTCCACCCAGACGTCCATGATGTCCGGAACTTTCTCGTACTGCTCGCTCTCGGCGCCGAGAAGCTCGCTCGCATCGAGGTCGAACCAGGCGTCGATGCCGCCCTGCTCGACCCGCTCCGCGACGCGCTCGACCAGATCTGCGGCACGTGGATGCAGCTCACCCGTCTCGCGGTGCGTGAACAGCGCGAGCGGCACGCCCCAGCGACGCTGCCGCGAGATGCACCAGTCGGGCCGCCCGGCGATCATGCCGGTGATGCGCTGCTCGCCCCAGTCGGGCATCCAGTGCACCTTGCGGATCTCCTCGAGCGCGGCGGCGCGCAGGCCGGCCTGCTCCATGCCGATGAACCACTGCGGCGTGGCACGGAAGATCACCGGCGTCTTGTGGCGCCAGCAGTGCGGGTAGCTGTGGCGGAACGGCTCGTGGTGCAGCAACGCGCCGTGCTCGCGGAGGACCTCGACGACGTGCGTGTTCGCCTCGAAGACCTTTTCGCCGGCGAAGATCGGTGTCGAGGACAGGAACCGACCGTCCCCGCCCACCGGGTTGTCGACGGCGAGCGCGTAGCGCTGGCCGATGACGAAATCCTCCTGGCCGTGACCAGGCGCGGTGTGCACCGCACCCGTGCCGCTCTCGAGCGTCACGTGCTCGCCGAGGATCACCGGCACCTGGCGCTCGTAGAACGGGTGTCGCAGCACGAGTCCCTCGAGCACGGCGCCCTTGATCCGGGCGACTTCACCGCGTTGCGTGGCGCCTGCGCGCGCCAGCACCGCTTCGGCGAGCTCGCTGGCGAGCAGCAGCAGCTCCGCTCCGGCCGCGGAGTCGACGGCCAGCAGCGAGTAATCGAACTCGGGGTGTATCGCGACGGCCTGGTTCGCGGGCAGCGTCCAGGGCGTCGTGGTCCAGATCGCGACGCTCGCACGGCCCGCAGGCAGTTCGGCAAGCCCGCAGCGCCGGGCGACATCGGCGCGATCAACGATCTCGAAACGCACGTCGATTGAAGGCGAGGTGCGCTCCTCGTACTCGACCTCGGCCTCGGCCAGCGCGGAGCGGCAGTCGAGGCACCAGTGCACCGGCTTGTAGCCCTTGTAGAGGTGACCGTTGCGGATGATCTGCGCGAAGGCGCGCAGCTGCTCCGCCTCGTAGCGCGGCTGCAGCGTGAGGTAGGGATTCGCCCAGTCGCCCATGACGCCGAGGCGGATGAAGTCGCGCCGCTGCACGTCGACCTGCTCGAGCGCGAACTCGCGGCATCGCTGGCGGAACGCCGGCGCGTCGAGCAGCTTCGCCTCCTTGCCGCCCGCCTTCTCCACCTGGTGCTCGATCGGCAGGCCGTGGCAATCCCAGCCCGGCACGTAGGGGGAGTCGTATCCGTCGAGCGTCCGGGACTTGACGATGATGTCCTTGAGGACCTTGTTGACCGCGTGGCCGATGTGGATCGCGCCGTTCGCGTACGGGGGGCCGTCGTGCAGGATGAAGGGCCGGCGGCCGCGGGCGACCTCGCGCAGCTTCGCGTAGGTGCGGTGTTCCTCCCACCAGGCGAGCATCTCCGGCTCGCGCCGGGCCAGGTCCGCCTTCATCGGGAAGGCCGTCTCGGGCAGGTTGACGGTGTGCTTGTAGTCGGCCATGGGGGAGCGGTCGGCGCGGGGCCCGGCAGTTTATCAAATGCCGAGCACGGCCCTCGCCGCCGTCGCGTCGCGGTGCATCTGGGCGACCAGCGCGTCGAGCGACTCGAACTTCTGCTCGTCGCGCAGGCGGGCGACGAAATCCACGTCGAGGTAGCGGCCGTACAGGTCGCCCGCCCAGTCGAACAGGTGCACCTCGAGCAGCGGGTCCGTGCCGTCCACCGTCGGGCGGGTGCCCAGGCTCGCCACTGCCGGGTGATCCACGAGGCCGGCGCCGCTCGCGCGCACCGCGAAAATGCCCCAGAGCGGCACTACCTTGCGGTGGAGGGCGAGGTTGGCGGTCGGAAACCCGAGCTGGCGCCCGAGCTTCCTGCCGAGGCGTACCCGGCCGGCCATGCGGTAGGGACGCCCGAGCAACCGCGTGGCGCGGTCGAGGTCGCCCCGGTTGAGCGCCTCGCGCACCAGCGAGCTGCTGACGCGCTCGCCGTCGACGAGGAACTGGCCGAGCTCCTCGACCGTGAACCCGTGCACCCGGCCTGCCGCCCGCAGGGTCTCGACCGTGCCCTCCCGGCGACGGGCGAAGTGGAAGTCGTGGCCGACCACCACGTGATGCACGCCGAGACCGGTGACGAGCAGCCGGTCCACGAACTCCGCGGCCGCCATGCCCCGCATGCGATCGTCGAAGCGCAGCACCAGCACGCGGTCCACGCCGCAGGACTCCAGGGCCTCGAGCTTCTCCCGCAGCCGCGTCAGCCGCGACGGCGCTGCGGACCCCTCGAAGTACTCGCGCGGGGTGGGCTCGAACGTGACCACCACCGCCGGCACGGCGAGCTGCGAAGCCCGCTCGCGCAGCGCCGCGATGATGTGCTGGTGGCCGCGGTGAACGCCGTCGTAGTTGCCGATCGTGGCGACACAGCCGCGATGACGGGGCGCGAGATTGTGCAAGCCTCGGACGAGGTCCATGGCGGGAATCGGGCTCAACCGGGGAACGATGGCGGGGGACTGAGTGTATCTGTGCGTCGGCCAGGCCGCGAATCAGCGGCGCGGAACGCAACCGTGCTCGACAGCGCAACCTGGCTGTCCAGCGCAACAGGGTGCCGCGCGCGCAGACTCAGGCACCTCACCGCTCGTCACCGTGCGCGAGCGGCGGCCCGGTGGGGCGCACCCTGAGTTCGTGCACGCGCATGCCGAGCACATACAGCGTGCCGAAATAGATTCCCGCCCCGCCGACCACGAGCAGCGTCATCCACTGTGCACGCGACCACGCGCCCATCTCGATCCAGCGCTGGGTGTCGCCTGCGACCCACCAGAGGAACGCCACCATGACGACGTTGGCGGCCAGCACCTGCCAGAGCATGCGGCGCCAGCCGACGGCATGGTGCAGCACGCCTTGCCGCCGCAGGCCCCGGTAGAGCATCGTCGAGTTGTACCAGGCGCCGATGCCGGTGTTGAGCGCCAGCAGGGCGTGCAGCCCCGGGCGGCCCGGATACGCGAACGCGAGCGGCAGCACCACCAGCAGGTTGAGCCCCATGCTCACGCCCAGCGAGCGGATGCCGATGCGCACCGGGGTGCGGGTGTCCTGGCGCGCGAAGTACCCGGGGGCGAGGACCTTGACCATGCTGAACGCCAGCAGCGCGGACGCGTACGCAGTGAGCGCGAGCGAGGACATCCGCACGTCGTGCTCGTCGAACTTGCCGTAGTGGAAGATCGTGACCGTGAGCGGTCCCGACAGCACCACGAGCGCGAGCGTGGCGGGCAGGACCACGATCACGACGAGGCGCAGTGCCCAGTCGAGCGTGGCCGAGAATCGCTCCGGCGCCTGCGCGGCGTGCTGCGCGGCGAGGCCCGGCAGGATCACGGTGGCGAGCGCGATGCTGAACACCCCGAGCGGGAATTCCATCAGGCGGTCGGCGTAATAGAGCCACGCGATGCTGCCCGTCGCGAGGAACGAGGCGATCAGCGTGTCGAGCAGCACGGCGACCTGCGAGACCGAGGAGCCGAAGATCGCCGGCAGCATCAGCCGGCCGATCTTGCGCACGCCCTCATCCCGCCAGCGCCAGCGCGGCCGCCGCAGCAGGCCCATCTTCACGACGAACGGCAGCTGGAAGGCCAGCTGGACGATGCCTGCCACGAACACGCCGATCGCGAGCACGATCCCGGGCCGGTCGAACGAGGGCGCGATCAGGGCCGCGAACACGATCATGACGAGGTTCATGAGCGTCGAGGTCGTCGCCGGCACGGCGAAGCGTCCATAGCTGTTCAGCACGCCGGCGGCGAGCGCCGCGAGCGAGATGAACAGCAGGTACGGGAAGGTCCAGCGCAGCATCTCGACCGTCAGGTCGAACTTGCCCTCGTCGGCGCGGAAACCGGGCGCGAAAATCAGCACCAGCAGCGGCGCGGCGACGATGCCGACGATCGTCACGACCGTCAGGAACCACGCGAGCGTGCCGGCCGCGCCGTCCACGAGCTCGCGCACCTCGTCGTGCGGCCGCTGCACCTTGTACTCGGAGACCACCGGCACGAAGGCCTGCGAGAACGCGCCCTCCGCGAACAGCCGGCGCATGAAGTTCGGGATCTTGAAGGCGACCAGGAACGCGTCCATCAGGACGCCTGCGCCGAACATGCGCGAATAGACCATGTCGCGCAGCAGCCCGGTCACCCGCGACAGCAGGGTGAAGGCGCCGACGATGCTGGTGCTGCGGAAAAAGCCGCCGCTCAAGCGGGTTCCTCGGGAACGGTCACGACGCGGGCGGCCGGGGTGCAGGACATGCCGGCGGCACTATAGCGAGGGTTGACCGGCTGCGCATCCTCCGCCACAATGCGCGGCTCATTTTGGAGACCGATTCGTGGCGAACATCAAGTCCGCAGAAAAGCGCGCCAAGCAGGCCGTCAAGCGTCGTGCCCACAACATGGCCGCCCGTTCGCGCCTGCGCAGCTCGATCAAGAAGGTGCTGAACGCCGTCGGCGCCGGCAAGAAGGACGACGCGGTCGCGGCGCTCAAGGCAGCACAGCCCGTCATCGACACGATGGTCAGCAAGGGCATCATCCACGCCAACAAGGCGGCGCGTCACAAGCGCGAGCTGAACGCGAAGGTCAAGGCGCTGGCCACCGGCTGAGCCGCCTCGCCTCGATCCTGAAAAGCCGGCCCAGTGCCGGCTTTTTCGTTTCCGGCCCTTCACAGATTCGGCAACCCCGGCGGTTGCGGCGCTACCCCTCCAGCGCGGACAGGGGCGCCTCGACGGCGATTTCGTCGAGCCGCCGCATCACCGCCTGGCACAGCGCCTGCGTGCCGTCGCGGGTGGCACCCGAGACCCGGAACACCGGCCCCTTCCAGCGCAGCCGCCGCACGATCTCGCGGCAGCGCTTGTCCGCCGCCTCGGCCGTCATCAGGTCGGTCTTGTTGAGCACCAGCCAGCGCTCGCGCACGGCGAGCTCGGGGCTGAAGCGCTTCAGTTCCGCGACGATGACGCGGGCGTCCTTAACCGGGTCCGCGTCCGGATCGGGTGGGGCGATGTCCACGAGGTGCAGCAACAGGCGCGTGCGCTGCAGGTGCTTGAGGAAGCGGATGCCGAGCCCGGCGCCCTCCGCCGCCCCTTCGATCACGCCGGGGATGTCGGCCATGACGAAGCTCTTGTGCTCGCCCACGTACACGACGCCGAGGTTCGGGTGCAGGGTGGTGAATGGATAGTCCGCGATCCGCGGCCGCGCGGCCGAGACCGCCGAGATGAGCGTGGATTTGCCGGCGTTCGGCAGCCCGAGCAGGCCCACGTCGGCCAGCAGCTTGAGTTCGAGGCGAAGGTCGCGCCGCTCACCGGGATAGCCCGGCGTCGCCTTGCGTGGCGTGCGATTGGTGCTGCTCTTGAAGTGCTGGTTGCCGAGCCCGCCCCGCCCGCCGCGCGCCACGAGGATGCGCTCGCCATCGTGCGTCAGGTCGCCCAGCGTCTCGTCGGTCTCGGTGTCGTAGATCACCGTGCCCACGGGCACGACGATCTCGAGGTCCGCGCCGCCCCGGCCGCTGCAGTCGGCGCTGCCGCCCGGCTCGCCGTTCGGGGCCTTGAAGCTCCGGCGATAGCGGAAATCGGCCAGGGTGTTCAAACCCTGCTGTGCCACGAAGTAGATGCTGCCGCCGTGGCCGCCGTCGCCGCCGTCCGGCCCGCCGAAGGGGATGAACTTCTCGCGCCGGAAGCTCACCATGCCGCGCCCGCCGTTACCGGCCTGGACCTTGATCGTGGCTTCGTCGACGAACTTCATGGTGGACAGCCGTTGGCGTGCGGATGGCGGATAGTGAAGAGCGCTTCGCCCAAAAAGCAAAGGCCCCGGGGATGCCGGGGCCTTGGCTGGACGGGAGCGGTAGCCCGGTCAGTTCGTGACGGGATCCACGAACACGTGCATGCGCTGCTCGGCGCCCTTGCGACGGAACTGCACGGTGCCGTCCGTGAGCGCGAACAACGTGTGGTCCGTGCCGATGCCGACGTTGGCGCCGGCCCGGTACTGGGTGCCGCGCTGGCGCACGAGGATGTTGCCCGCGAGCACGTGCTGCCCGCCCGATTTCTTGAGGCCGAGGCGCTTGCTCTCGGACTCGCGACCGTTCTTGGTGCTGCCGCCTGCCTTTTTGTGTGCCATGGCTCGACTCCTTCAGGGCTCGGGCTCAGCCCGAGATGCCCGTGATCTTGACTTCGGTGTATTGCTGACGGTGCGTGCCCTGTCGCAGGTAGTGCTTGCGACGGCGGAACTTCACGATCGTCACTTTGTCGGTTTTACCGTGCGACTGGACCGTGCCCGTCACCTTGCTGCCGTCGACGTACGGTGCGCCGACCTTCACGTCCGCGCCCTGGCCGACGACCAGCACCTTGTCGAACTCCACGTCCGCGCCCGGCTCGCCAGCGAGCTTCTCGATTCGCACCACGTCGCCCTCGGCGACGCGATACTGCTTGCCGCCCGTCGCAATGACTGCGTACATGTCCTTGGATTCTCCACAGGGGCCGGGGTTGTCCCCCGGCAGAAAGACGCGGAAGTTTACGGGTCCGGGCCGCTCGAATCAAGCGCTTAGGGGGATCCAAGCCTTTCCCAGTCCCGGTACGTCCGGGTACCATGCGCCGTCTTTGTCAGGGCCTGGCGCTGGAATGCAACTCGATCAGATCAGGGAACCGGTCGCCGACGAGCTGCGCCGCCTCGACGAGGTCATCGTTGATCGGCTGGCGAGCGACGTCTTGCTGGTCAACCAGGTCTCGCAGTACATCGTTGGCGCAGGCGGCAAGCGACTGCGGCCGCTCTCCGTGCTGCTGGCGGCGCGGGCCTGCGGCTACCGCGGGGCGCAGCACGTCGAGGCCGCCGCCATCATCGAGTTCATCCACACGGCCACGCTGCTGCACGACGACGTGGTGGACGGCTCCGGGCTGCGGCGCGGCCGGCACACCGCCAACGAGGTGTTCGGCAACCAGGCGAGCGTGCTGGTGGGCGATTACCTCTACTCGCGCGCCTTCCAGATGATGGTGGACCTCGGCGACATGCGCATCCAGGGCGTCATGGCGGACGCGACCAACACCATCGCGATGGGCGAAGTCCTGCAGCTCATGAACGCCCACGACCCCGACACCTCCGAGCAGAGCTACCTCGAGGTCATCTACCGCAAGACGGCCCGGCTGTTCGAGGCCGGCGCGCAGATGGCGGCGATCCTGGCGCAGGCGCCTGCCCCCGTGGAGCAGGCGATGGTGGCCTACGGGCGGCACCTGGGCACCGCGTTCCAGCTCGTGGACGACGCGCTCGATTACCGGGCCGACCGCACGGAACTCGGCAAGAACCTCGGAGACGACCTCGCCGAGGGCAAGCCCACCCTGCCGCTGATCTACGCGATGGCGCACGCCTCGGTCGAGGATACGGCGCGGCTGCGGGTCGCCGTCGAGAGCGGCGGGCTCGAGGACCTCGAGGCCATCACACGCACGATTGAATCGGCGGGGGGGCTTGAGTACACTGTTCGGCTCGCGCAGCGGGAGAAGGCTCTCGCCATCGAGGCCCTGGCCGATCTTCCCGATTCGGCGCACGCACGGTCGCTTCGAGCGCTCGCGGATTTCGCGGTCAGCCGCACGCACTGACCTGCGGGGTCCGACCAGTCGGCACACGGCGACGGGATGTAGCTCAGCCTGGTAGAGCACTACGTTCGGGACGTAGGAGTCGGAGGTTCAAATCCTCTCATCCCGACCACTCAGACCAATACGTTACCGTCCGCCAAGGCTCCTTCGGCGAGCGACCTGTCGCCCGTAAATCCCCAAGACATCGAGACAGCCCGAACGCTGGCTGTCACGCCTCGCCTGACTCAGCGCATTCTGCGTTGTATCCGCAGGACATTCCCGGTGCACGCCCGTGGTCGCCATCGAGGTCGCCACCCTCGGTTTCGGCATTGACGCGGCACTGGCAAACGGCGGATGGCTTCCTGATCGAGCCAGATAGTCGGCTGTGCAGGCAGCCTTGGCCGAAACCGAAAAATTATCCTGAGATTGTTTAGTACGTAAATAATCTAACGGTTATATATTGTATTTACAATCTCAAGATTGTATTTTGAAGTCATGGACGACCTAACCCTCCAGCTCCCCAGCCAACTCGGACCGCATCTTCGTGCCCTACGCCGCGCGCGGAAAATGACCCAGAGCGACCTTGCCGTGCGCCTTGGGGTCACACAGGCGCGTGTCGCAGCCATCGAGGCCAATCCGGCCGCAGTGAGCGTCGGCCAGTTCATGACGATCCTGGCGGCACTCGGCGTGGATATCGCTCTTCGACCACGGCCCGCCAAGGACGCGGTTGCGAGCGGCCCCCTGCCGACGGTGAACTGGTAACTGCCCAATGGACCTCGTCGTCTGGATGAACGGCCAACGCGTCGGGACGTGGGGTCACACGCGGGCCGGTCGGGACTCGTTCCGCTACGACCCGGATTGGGTCACGAGCCCATTTGTCCGGAACCTGTCGCTGTCGCTGCCGATCACCGCCGGGGACAGCCGACTCACCGGCCCGGAGGTCGGCTACTACTTCGACAACCTGCTTCCCGACCACCCACGGCTGCGCGAAAGGCTGCGCCAGCGCTATGGCCTCAGATCAACCGCGGCCTTCGAATTGCTGAGTGCGATCGGGCGTGACTGCGTGGGTGCGGTACAACTCCTACCGCGAGACACCGAGCCCACAGGCTGGAACACGATCCAGAGCGAAGTCTGGACCGACGAGCAAGTCGAACGACATCTGCGAAAGGTCCCGTTGACCGGTTCATTCGCGGCCGCCGACATCGGCGGCCCGGATGACTTCCGGATCTCGATTGCAGGAGTCCAGGAGAAGACTGCCCTGCTCCGGGTTGGCGACCGCTGGCACCGACCGCTGGGCGCGACGCCGACGACGCACATCCTGAAGCTGCCCATGGGGGCTGCCGGTCTCCCGTTCGACGTCACCGATTCGGTCGAGAACGAGTGGCTGTGCGCCGCGATTCTTCGGGAACTCGGCCTGCCCGTTGCACGCACGGAGATCGCAACATTCGGCGAGCAGACGGTCCTGGCGGTCGAGCGTTTCGATCGACGCTGGCAAGGGACCGACAGCAACCCGTATGCGCCGGGATTCACGCCACCTGCCGAAGCCTGGATCGCACGCCTGCCGCAGGAGGACTTCTGCCAGGCCACCGGTACCCCCGCCGATCGCAAATACGAATCCAGTGGCGGGCCCGGGATTCCGCAGGTGCTGGAGATCCTCGCTCGTAGCGAGCACCCAGCCGGGGACCGACTCATCTTCGTGCTCGCACAACTTGCGTTCTGGCTGCTGGCTGCCATCGACGGTCACGCCAAGAACTTCTCGATCCATCACGGGCGGAGCGGATTCTCGCTGACGCCCCTCTACGACGTGCTGTCTGCCTGGCCGTTCACCGGTCACGGTCCCCGCAAGCTTCCGCTGCAGGACGTGAAGCTGGCGATGGCGCTTCGCGGGCGTCGTCCGCACTACCTGCTACGCGAGATTCAGCCGCGGCATTTCGAGCGACTCGCCGCGAGCCTGGGAGATCCAGAGGCGTGGCGGGCGATGCAGGCACTGGTCCAGCAGGTCCCCTCCGCGCTCGAGAAGGTCGCGACGCAGCTCTCGACGGGCTTTCCAGTCGATGTGTGGGACACGATCTCGAAGGGACTGCTTCAACAGCGCGAGCGATTCCTCGCCGAGCATCGGTAAACGGTGGGCCGGACGTCGCTCGGGACGTAGGAGTCGGAGGTTCAAATCCTCTCATCCCGACCACTCCGCCGGCTCACGAGCACCTTGTCCACCCGCCGGCCGTCCATGTCCACGACCTCGAAGCGCAGGTCTTCCCACTCGAAGTGATCGGCGGGCTGCGGAATGCGGCCGAGCTGGTGCAGCACGAAGCCGGCCACGGTCGTGTACTGGTGCTCCTCCTGGCCCGGCAGCGACCCGAGCTCGAGCGCGTCCTGCAATTCCTCGATCGGCAGGCCGCCCTCCACCAGCCACGAGCCGTCCTCGCGAGCCTGGATGGCGGACGGTGCCGGCGCACCCGTGGTGCCGATCTCGCCCACGATGGCGCCGAGGAAGTCCGAGTCGGTCACGAGACCCTGCACCTCGCCGTACTCGTCCGTGACGAGCGCGAGCTGCCGGCCCGCTGCCCGGAACGTCTCGATCAGCGAGGTCGTGGTGGCGGTCTCGGGCACGCGCAACGGGTCACGCACCCGTGCGGCCACGTCGAGCGGCCGGCCCGCGAGCACGTCGGTAAGCAGATCCGTGACCTCGACGATGCCGAGCACGTTGTCCGTGCCGCCGCGGCAGACGACGAGCCGCGTGTGCGGCGCGCCGGCGACCCGCGCGCGCACGGTCGCCGCATCGTCGTCGAGATCCACGACGTACAGCTGCTGCCGCGGCGTCATGATGCTGGTCACGCGCCGCTCGTCGAGGCGCAACACGTTCGAGACGTAAGCCTGCTCGCTCTCGTGGAACACGCCGGCGGCGGCGCCCTGCTCCATCAGCACCGCGATCTCCTCGTCCGTCACGGGCGGCTCGCGTTCCCCGGGTCGGGGCACGAGCGCGAGCACGGCATCGCTCGACTTCGACAGCAGCCAGACGAACGGCGTGGCAGCCTTCTGGAGCATGCGCATCGGGGCCGCCACGACCAGCGCGACGCGCTCGGGCGCGAGCAGCGCGAGGCGCTTCGGCACGAGCTCGCCGAGTACCACCGACAGGTAGGTGATGAGCACCACAGTGAGCGTGAACGCGACGCCGTCCGCGTGCGCGGCGAGCAGCGGCACCTGCACGAGGTGCTCGGCCAGCGGCTTCGCCAGCGCCGAGTCGCCGACGGCGCCCGCCAGCACGCCGATCGCGGTGATCCCCACCTGCACCGTGGAGAGGAACCGCGACGGCTCCCTGCGCAGCTCCGCCGCGGCCGCGGCGCCCGGCCGCTCCTCGTCCTCCAGGTGCTGCAGGCGCGCGCTGCGGGAGGCGACGATGGCCATCTCCGACATCGCGAACAGCGCGTTGAATCCGACCAGGAGCAGGATGATCGTGAAGTCCATCGGGTGACGTACGGGCTCCGTGCGGGTGGAGGCCCATGATACCGGCCGCGGCCGTGCAGCCGCGCCGCGGGGTTCACCTGCACGATGGGGACTGCTACGGTGCCCCACCATCCGCCCGGAGCCTCCCATGACCGAGACCTTCCAGCGCATCGTCCTCGCCAGCCGCCCGCAGGGCGCCGTGTCGCCGGACAACTTCCGTCTCGAGCGCGTGCCGGTGCCCAGGCCCGGGCCCGGGCAGCTGCGCGTGCGCAACCACTACCTCTCGCTCGATCCTTACATGCGCGGGCGCATGGAGGAGACCAAGTCCTACGCCGAGTCGCAGAAGCTCGGCGAGACCATGATCGGCGGCACGGTCGGCGTGGTCGAAGTCTCGAACCACCCGGGATACGCCGCGGGCGACACCGTGACGGGCGTGCTCGGCTGGCAGGAGGTGGCGCTCTCGGACGGCAAGCAACTGATGAAGGTGGATACGCGCGCGATCCCCATGTCGGCCTACTTGGGCCCGGTCGGCATGCCCGGCGTCACCGCGTGGTACGGGCTCAACCGCATCTGCGAGCCGAAGGCCGGCGAGACCGTGCTGGTCTCGGCGGCGAGCGGCGCGGTGGGCAGCGTGGTCGGCCAGCTCGCCAAGCACGCCGGCTGCCGCGCCATCGGCATCGCGGGCGGCCGCGAGAAATGCGAGTACGTGGTGTCGGAGCTCGGCTTCGACGCCTGCATCGACCACCGCGAGCACGGCGACGTGAAGTCCATGGCGCACGCCCTTAAGTCGGCGGCGCCCGATGGCGTGGACGGGTTGTTCGAGAACGTCGGCGGCATCTGCCTCGACGCCGCGCTCGCCTGCATGAACCCCTTCGGCCGGGTCGCGCTCTGCGGGCTGATCGCGGGCTACGACGGCCAGGACATTGCGATGCGCAATGTGCGGGCCCTGCTGGTAAGCCGGCTCAAGGTGCAGGGCTTCATCGTGAGCGACCACATGGACGCCTGGCCGCCGGCGCTCGGTGAGCTCGGCCGCGGGGTGGCCACCGGCCGCATCAAGTACCGCGAGACCATCGCCGAGGGGCTGGCGGCGGCGCCCGAGGCCTTCATCGGCCTGCTGAAGGGACGCAACTTCGGCAAGCAGCTCGTCAAGCTCGTCTGATGCACGCTGCGGCGACGGTCCTGCTGCTGCGGGAGGTGGAGGCCGAGCTCGAAGTGCTGATGATGTGCCGCGGCGCGGGCCTGTCGTTCATGGCGGGCATGTGGGTCTTCCCGGGCGGGCGCGTGGACGCCGCCGATGCCTCGGCCGCCGCCTGCAGGTGCCTCGCGCCGACGTCCGGGGCCGCAGATTGCGATCACCTGCAGACGCTCGATGGCGAGCCGGTGCCCGCCGGGCAGGCCGTGGCCTTGCGGGTGGCGGCGTGCCGGGAGACGTTCGAGGAAGCCGGGGTGCTGCTCGCCCGCGACGCGCAGGGCCGCCCGTGCCAAGCGGCGCGGGTGGACGCCCTGCAGGCGCTCCGTACGACAGTGGCCAGCGACGCCACCGCGTTCGTGGCGATGCTCGAAGAGCAGGACCTCTACCTCGACGTGGACCGGCTCGTCTACTGGTCGCACTGGATCACACCGTCGCTCGAGCCGAAGCGCTTCGACACGCGGTTCTTCGCAATCGCCCTGCCGCCCGGGCAGGCGGTGAGCGCCGACCTGTCGGAGCTCACGCACCACGCCTGGGTCCGACCCGCCCGCGCTCCCGAGGCGATCGAGCGCGGCGAGATTCGCGTCGTGCCGCCGACGCTGCTGACCCTCGAGGACCTCGCCGAGAGCTACGCACGGCACGGCGGCCTCGAGGCCATGCTCGCCGCCGAGCGGGGTCGCGCGGTGCCGCCCGTGATGCCGCGCATCGACGCCGGCGCCGGTGAGTTCAGGGTCGTGATGCCGTGGGATCCGGGCTACGCCGCGGCACCGGGCGAGGGTTGCGTACCGGCCGGTGGGTTCCCTGCGCACCTGTCGAGGCGTCGCTCCTGCATCGTGGTCTCGCCCGGCCGCGAGGCCCGGTGACCCGCTGAAAAAGGAAAGGCCCCGGACGGAACGCCGCCGGGGCCTTGCTGGCCGACCGCCGCATCCGGCGGCCGTGGGATGACGATGCTTACTTCGACTGGCCGGGCATCACGTTCTCGACGGCCGATTCGACCGCGTCGCTCGCCTTATGGAAGAGGTCCTTGGCCTGGTCCATCAGGCTCGTGGCCGTCTTCTCGGCCGAGTCCTGGGCCTTCGACACCGCCGACTCCGCCTGCTTGGCGGTCGCCGCGGCCTTCTTCTTCATGGTGGTGACGGTCCTGGCGATCTGCTTCTCGGCCTTGACAACGGTCCTGCGGGCCTTCGGCGGCATCTTCTTCGCCTGCCGCACCGCCTTCTTGACCGCCGCGCGGGCCTGGGCCGGCGCCTTCTTCACAGCCTTGCGAACGGCGGTGACCTGCCTCGAGACGCGCGACGGCGCCTTCTTCGCCGACCTGCGCGCTGCAGTCACAGACTTCTTGACCTTGGCCTTGGCGACCGCCTGCTTGCGGGCCACCTTGGCCTTGGAAACCCTGGCCTTGGCCTTGGTCTTTGCCACGGCCCGGGTCACCTTTCTCTTCGCAACCTTGGTCTTGGCCTTGGCCTTCGCCTTCGTGCCCTTGCTGCTCGTCTTGGAACGCGCCTTTTTCTTCGCTGCCATTGAGACTCCCTCGTTTGATCGGGGCGCGGCGGTGGCCGCGCGTGCATCTGCTCGCATCGGACGCTAGTGCAGCGTCACAGCAGAGTCAACAAGGGAATGCTGCAATCAGCCCGATCCCTGCAGCCCCTGCGCGATGCCGTTCACCGATGCGACGAGCGCGTCGAAGACCTCGCGATCCTCGCGGCCGGACTCGCGCCAGCGCCGCAGCAGGTCCACCTGCATGAGGTGGATGGGGTCCACGTACGGATTGCGCAGGCGGATCGAGCGCTGCAGCGTGGGCTCGGAATCGAGCAGTCGCGCGCAGCCTTTCACGGCCAGCACGTGCTCGACGGCG